>ULRX01006487.1_pt1 | contig 10180 bp, 7 predicted proteins | sample 1955871 | NCBI WGS metagenome assembly ULRX01 (sample SAMEA4835695, study PRJEB28245) | human gut metagenome | biome: gut microbiome; material: fecal sample | place: Denmark | collected 2008 | reverse complement strand
AGCCTGCAGAGCATCAAGCAGTACCACGACGAAAAATTCGATAAGTCCAACTTTATCAAGAACGTAGTGCTGGACAACATCCTGCCCGGCGATATCTACGCCAAGGCACGGGAGCTGCATTTTGCTACCGATGTCTCCCGCGTGGTGTTCATCGTGCGGGTGATCAGCGGCGGCGATATCTCTGCCTACGATGTGGTCAGCAGCCTGTTCCCCGATAAGCAGAAGGACTTTGTGTTCAATATCAGCGAGACCGATACTGTGCTGGTCAAGGAGATCCGCAAGGGCATCGACCGCACTGATATGGAAAAGCTGGCTGCCAGCATTGTGGATACCCTCTCCGGCGAGCACTACATCAAGGCCGTGGTCGGCATTGGCACCCCCATTGCCAACGTGAAGGATCTGGCTACCTCCTTTAAGGAAGCTCAGATCGCCATGGAAGTGAGCAAGGTGTTCGATACCGAAAAGCAGATCATCCGCTACGATAACCTGGGCATTGCTCGTCTGATCTACCAGCTGCCCACCACCGTTTGCGAGATGTTCCTGCGCGAGGTGTTCAAGCAGGGCAGCATCGAAAGCTTGGATCAGGAGACTTTGTTCACCATCCAGCGCTTCTTCGAGAACAACCTGAATGTGTCCGAGACCAGCCGCGGCCTGTTTGTGCACCGCAACACGCTGGTGTATCGTCTGGAAAAGATCAAAAAGCTGACCGGCCTGGATCTGCGTGAGTTCGACGACGCTATCGTCTTTAAGGTAGCGCTGATGGTAAAGAAGTACCTGTCCAACAACCCGGCCAAATACTGATATTTCGCTGTGCGGGCCTTGCCCCGCCGGCGCCGAACCGGCCGCTCGAAACCGATGCTGGCCGGTTCTTTTTGCAGCATGGGCTGCGGACGGGCTGTCTTGACCGTCAAAAATCTTGATGTCAGGAGCTAATACGATTCCATGATCGATTTTGAACACGTTTCCAAAGAATATAAAAAGGGCGGACGCCTTGCGCTGGAGGATATAAACTTCCATGTGGATGAAGGCGAGTTCGTCTTTCTGCTGGGTCACTCCGGCGCGGGCAAATCCACCCTGCTCAAGCTGATCCTGCGGGAGGCACTGCCTACCTCCGGCAAGGTGACCGTGCTGGGCAAGGATGTTGCCAAGTTGCGCCGCCGCAAGATCCCTTACCTGCGCCGCCAGATGGGCATCATCTTTCAGGACTTCCGCCTGATCCCCAGCATGACCGTGTACGAGAACGTGGCTTTTGCCATGCACGTCCTCAACGTGCCCCGCAGGGAGATCCGTCCCCGCGTGGAGTACATTCTGGAGCTGGTGCATCTGGAGGATAAGGCCAAGTGCTACCCGGATACCCTTTCCGGCGGCGAGCAGCAGCGTGTGGCTGTGGCGCGTGCGCTGGTGCATAACCCCAAGCTGGTCATCGCGGACGAGCCCACCGGCAACATTGACCCGGAGCTGAGTCTGGAAATGATGCAGCTGCTGGAGCGGGTGAGTAAGATGGGCATTACGGTGCTGGTGGTCACCCACGAGCACGAGCTGGTGCACCGCTTCCATCAGCGTGTGGTCACCCTGAGCCATGGGCGCATCATCTCGGACGTGCCCGCAGACCCTGTGGCTGCCGCCGAGGACGATCTTTCGCTGGATGTTGCCGCCTTTGATGCGGACGATGCGTCCGCTGCCAAAAAGGAGGTGGCTGCCGTATGATGCGACCCTCTACTTTCTTTTTCCTTACCCGGCGCGGTGTGCGCAATCTGGGCAAGCACTGGGCTATGACCATTGCCTGCATCGCTTCTTTGAGTGTTTGTATGACCCTGAACATCTTTGCCAGCTTGGCCGAGGTGAACGTGGGCAACATGGTGGCCTATCTGGGCAGCCAGAACGAGACGGTGGTCTATCTGGATCCCGCGTGCGATGATGCCACCGCCGCGCAGGTAGGCGCGACCCTTTCGGCCATGCCGGGGGTCAGCGGGGTGCAGTACGTTTCCAAGCAGGATGTGCTCAACACCTACCGCGGCTATATGCAGGATTATTCCTCCCTGTGGGATGAATTTGAGACCGATAATCCCTTTAAGGCCAACTACCGGGTCACCCTGAGCGACCTGACCCAGATGGAGAGCATGAGCGTGAAGATGCAGGCCATCCCGGGCGTTGTCAGCGTTACCGCCCCGGTGGAGATGACCAATATCTTTGTGGAGATCCAGAAAGCCGTCACCAAGGGCGGACGCATGATCGTGCTGGTGCTGATGGTGGTCAGCATCATCACGGTGGGCAGCACCATCCGCCTGAGCGTTTTTGCCCGCCGCCGCGAGATCGAGATCATGAAGTATGTGGGTGCTACCAACCGCATGGTCACCCTGCCTTTCTTTGTGGAGGGTCTGACCATGGGTTTGATCTCCGGTATCCTGACTGCTGCGGTCAGCCTTGGCTGTTACACCTATGTGGTCAACGCAGCCGGCGGTCTGGGCGGCATCTGGCAGATGCTCATGGGCCGCGCACTGGTGCCGGTGGCCAATGTGCTGCCGACCATCGTGGTAACAAGCCTGCTCAGCGGCGCCATCGTAGGCGGCGTGGGCAGTATGTTCTCTATCCGCAAACATCTGAATGTGTGACCGAAAGGAGCCGCGTTTTATGAGTAAAGCAATGCACGCAAAGCCCTTCCGGCTCACAGGCCCTTATACCGGTCGGCACGCCCGGCCGGAAAGCCCCCGCAGCAAGCTGATCCGGGCGGTCAGCCTTGGGCTGGCCTGTGTCTGCCTGCTGCTGACGGCTACGGTGTATCCGGCCTCGGCAGCTACCAATAGCACCAGCATGGCCAGCTTGCAGACCAAGCTGGATAAGCTTTCCCAGTCTATCAATCAGCACAAAAAGGAACTTTCGGACGCCAAAAAGAAGGAATCTGCCGCAAAAGCGCTGGAAAGCGAGCTGAAGGAGCGGGTCACCGTTCTGCAGGATCAGATCGGCGTGCTGGGCGGTCAGATCGCCGCAGTGCAGAACAGCATTGGCGAGAAGGAACAGCAGATCGGTGTGATGCAGACCCAGATCACGGACAAGCAGACCCAGATCGAGCAAAAGCAGAACGAGATAGATGCTCAGTGGGATGATTTCAAAAAGCACATGGCTGCCATGCAGGAGCTGCGGGACGGCGGCAGTGTGGCCATGCTCAGTGCAGTGAACGACCTGTACGAGCTGCTTACCTTCAACGAGGTGATGCAGGATATCTCCATCAAGGACACCGAGATCATGAACAACATGAAGTCTGCCAAGCAGGGGCTGGAGGACGATAAGGCCGCGCTGGAAGAGCAGAAGGCCGGTCTGGAAGCCGAAAAGGCAGAGCTGCAAAGCCAGAAGAGCGAGCTGGACAGCCAGAATGCCCAGATGAAGGGCAAGCAGAGCGAGCTGAACAACAGCATCTCTGCGGCAAAGCTTTCCGCTGCCGAGGCACAGGCGGCGCAGCAGAAGGCACAGGCAGCCATTGAATCCGACGAGTTGAACTACGAGGCCGTGAAAAAGGAGATCCAGAAGATGATCGCCGCGGCCTCTGCCAGTAAGCCGCAGCTGAGCTTTAACGGCTTTGCCTGCCCGCTGAAGAGTTACAGCCGCATCTCCAGCGAGTACGGCTGGCGCAAGAACCCTGTCTCCGGCGTGAACAAGCTCCATGCCGGTACCGACTTTGCGGCAGCCGGCGGCACGCCTATCTACGCAGCCGCCAGCGGCTATGTGCAGGTGGCGGGCTGGTCTACCGGCGGTTACGGCAACTACGTTATCATCTACCACGGCAAAATGTCCGATGGCAATACCTATACCACCCTGTATGCGCATATGCGCTCGGTGGCTACCAGTGCAGGCAAGTATGTGAAGCAGGGCGAACTGATCGGTTATGTGGGCACCACCGGCAATTCCACTGGCAACCATCTGCATTTGGAGGTGTGGAAGGGCGGCTCCAAGGCCAACGCCGTGAACCCCCGCAGCTGCATCCCCATCCCGCACAACTAACAAGCAACGCAAGGAGTCTGGTTGATCTATGAACGAACAAAAACGCAAGCGCGTGCTGCGCATCGGCTGTCTGGTTCTGGCAGGGGTGTTTGTACTCTCGCTGCTGGGCAGCATCCTTATGATGCTGCTGCTCTGACCGGGAGGAACGAACCATGAACCGTAAAATTTCTTTGGGTATGGCAGTCACCATCGTGATCCTTGCCATGACCGTGACCTTTTCCATCACGATGCTCATCGCCATGCGTCTGTTCGACAGCACGGTCAACAGCGTAAAAGAAAAGGAAAGTATGTACAACAAGATCGCTGAGGTGGACCGCTATGTCCGCAGCAACGATTACTACACCATCGACGAGACGATGCTGTACGACCGTCTGACCGCCGGTTATCTGCTGGGCACGGGCGACAAGTACGCCCGCTACTACACCGCCAACGCCTACACCGAGCTGATGAACATCCAGAGCGGCAAAATCCTGGGCATTGGCGTGGAGCTTGGCATTGACCAGACCGGCTACGCCAAGGTGACCCGCGTCTACGACGGCTCTCCCGCGCAGGAAGCAGGCATCGCCGTGGGTGACTACATCACCACCGTAGGCGATACCGATGTCAAGAGCCTGTCCAGTGCAGATGCCGTGTACAAAGCCCTGCAGGGCGAGGCCGGTACGACCGTTACTGTGACATGGCTGAACAGTGCTGCCGCCAGCAAAACGGCTGAGCTGACCCATTCCGGCTACACCAGCACCACCGTGGACTACCAGCTGCTGGACAATGTGGGCTACATCCGCATCCGTCAGTTTGATGGCACTACGCCCAGCGAGCTGGACTACGCCCTGCGCACCCTGACCGCAAACGGCGCAGCCAGTCTGGTATTCGACCTGCGGGATAACGGCGGCGGCATTCTGGAAGATGCAGTCAGCTGCATCGACCTGATCGCCCCGGAGGGCACGGTGGCCTACGCCGAGGATAAAAACGGCAACCGCACCGTCATCGGCAGCAGCGATGCCGAAAGCTCCGTCAGCCTGCCCATGGTCTGCCTTGTAAACGGCAACACTGCCAGCGCAGCCGAGTTGTTCGCAGCCACCCTGCGCACCATGAACGGTGCCCGTCTGGTGGGCACCACCACCATGGGCAAGGGCACCATCCAGAGCAGCCCGCAGCGCCTGTCGGACGGCAGCGCCGTGGTTATCACAGTGGCAAAGCTGGTCTGCGGCGACGGCAGCTGCTTTGACGGTACCGGCCTGACCGTGGATGTGGAGCGCGCCCTGAGCGCAGAGGAAGCTACGAACTTCTACGACTACACGCCCCAGACCGACCCGCAGGTGCAGCGCGCTGTCAGCGCTGCCCAGCAGCTGAGCGGCACTACTACGCTGGCAGGCGCAAGCTCTGCCGCCGCAGCGGACAGCGCTGCTTCCTCTGCTGCAGCAGACGATACCACCCCCGCAGAAGCTGCGGAGGGAGAGCCCGCCGAGGGCGAGACTGCTGCGTCTGAGCCGGAAACGGCTGCAAGCGCAGCGGAGTGAGCCCGCAGATCTGAACCATAACACCAAAAAGGCTGCTGCGTTCTGCAACAGCCTTTTTCTGAGAAAGGAATTGACCCTATGCCGGAACTGACCGACCTTTCTGTGATCCGTGCCCTGTGCGAAAAATACGATTTTGCACTTTCCAAGGGCTTTGGGCAGAACTTTATCATCAACCCGGGCATCCCCACCAAGATCGTGGATGCCAGCGGGGTAGACAAGCGCTACGGTGTCATTGAGATCGGCCCCGGCATCGGTGTGCTGACCAAGGAGCTGGCTAAGCGTGCCGCCAAGGTAGTGTCCATCGAGGTGGACGAGCGTCTGCCGCCCCTGCTGGCCGAGACCATGGCCGGGGTGGACAATTTCAAACTGGTGCTGCAGGACGTGTTGAAGGTGGACCTGAAAGCCCTTATCGCCGAGGAGTTCCCGGGGATGCCGGTGGCGGTGTGCGCAAACCTGCCCTACTACATCACCAGCCCCATCGTGATGAAGCTGCTGGGCGACCGTCTGCCTATCGAGAGTCTGACTGTCATGGTGCAGAAGGAAGCCGCCGACCGTCTGGCCGCCGTGCCCGGCACCCGCGCTTCCAGCGCCATCAGCTGCGCAGTGAACTACTACGCCACCTCCAAGCTGATGTTCACCGCCGCACCGGGCAGCTTTTACCCCGCCCCCAAGGTGACCAGCGCTGTGGTGCGCATGGACATCCGTCCCACCCCCGCCGTGCAGGTGGAGGACGAGGTGGGCTACTTTGCGCTGGTGCGCGCCGCCTTTGGGCAGCGCCGCAAGACCGCTGCCAACGCCATTGCAGGCGGGCTGAACCTGCCCAAGGAGAAGGTCATTGCCGCCATCGAATCCGCAGGCTTTGATGCCCGCATCCGCCCGGAAGCCCTGACGCTGGAGGACTTTGCCAAGATCCAGCAGGCGCTGGGCTGAGCACTATATTATAGCTATAAGTCGGGAAAATCGTAGATTTTCCCGACTTATTTTTTTAGACAGCAAAAAGGGTCGGAGGAACGCTTGCAAGCGGTCTTCCGACCCGAAATAAATTTAGCACTCGTCGTACTGCTTTTGCAGATACTGCAGGCACTGAACGGCGTTTTCCGGGGTGGTGTTCTCCAAGGTGGCGAACACATAGGGCTTTTGCTCCTTGGCGAACCGCAGAATGGTGCGGTAGTCGCCCATGCCGCCCTGTCCGGCACCGGTGGCAGCCAGCTGCCCGCCGGCATCCTGCCGCAAGAAGTCCTTGAAGTGGATCATGGCCACGTCCTTGCCCAGCAGCTCGATGGCTTCGGCAAACACTTCCTCCCGTCGGTCCACGTTTTCCATGTTCAAAAGGTTCACCGGGTCGAGCAGGATCTGCAGATTGGGGCTGCCGATCTCGTCCAGCACGGTGCGGGCGCGGCGGGCGTCATACACGATGTGCTTGACCACCGGCTCAATGGCAATGGTCACGCCGTACTGCTCGGCGCAGCGCACCACCGGCTTGAAGTTTTTGATAAAGGAGGCAAGGGCGGCATCGCTGCGGCACTCCGGGCAGAACTTGTACTCCGCGTTGGGTGCACCGGTCTCGGTGCCCACCATGCCGCAGCCCAGCAGGCTGGCAAAGCGGATGTGGGCGTAGTACTTTTCCTGAATGGCGTGCAGGGCATCCGCATCCGGGTGCGCCAGATTCAGGTAGTTGCCCAGCACCGCAATGTCCAGCTCGTTTTTGGCAAACAGGCGGCGCAGATAGGCCGCGTAGCCGGGGGTGAGGGCAGAGGGGGTGTTGGGCACCTCCCTCAGGGACTTGCTCAGCGCCAGATGCACGCAGGAAAAGCCCTTCTGGTGCACCAGCGGCAGCACCTGCTCAATGGGCAGCTTTTCCGCGTCGTGCAGACGCAGACCGAATTGGATCATGCTTGGTTCCTCCTTTGGTATGGGGTTGTTTTTACCATTATACACCAAAAATGTCCGCGGGGGAACACCCCAAGCCCCTTTTAGCGCTGCCGTTCGCCGCCCCGGGCGAATGCAAGTAACACAGAAGTGTGTTGTGCAGAGGGTAAAGTGCTGATTTGTTAGCTTGTTTGTTAGATTATGGTGAGATTTTGGATATTTTTAGATATTTTAAGATGTGCCATAGCAAAAAGAAAACCGCCCGGAACTCTAAGGATCCAAGCGGTTTTCTTTGGAGCTGGTGACAGGAGTTGAACCTGCAACCCACTGATTACAAATCAGTTGCGCTGCCATTGCGCCACACCAGCAAAGGTTACCTAAATAGTATAACACAGGCACGGCCATTTGGCAAGGATTGTTTTTTGGCATGGGATAATAATGCCGGAAAACAGACAAAAATAATAGAAAACAGTAAACAAGTATAAAAATATGCTACAATTTTAAACAATTTTACATTGCAAATTTTTTGACGATGTGCTATGCTGAAACGTAGAGAAACGCCGCCGGAAAGGCGGCTGCAAACAGATTTGGAGGATTTGTATTATGGCTGACCGCATTGTTCTGAATACCATCTCCTACCACGGCCACGGTGCCATCGAGAACATCGTTCCCGAGCTGACCGCCCGCGGCTACAAGAAGGCTTTCGTCTGCTCCGACCCCGACCTGATCAAGTTCGGTGTCACCAAGAAGGTCACCGACCTGCTGGATGCTGCCGGTTTTGCTTACAGCGTGTACAGCGAGATCAAGCCCAATCCCACCATCGCTAACGTGCAGGACGGCGTGGCTGCCTTCAAGGCTGCCGAGGCTGACTGCATCGTGACCATCGGCGGTGGCTCCTCCATGGATACCGCAAAGGCCATCGGCATCATCATCAATAACCCCGAGTTTGCGGACGTCCGCTCTCTGGAAGGTGTTGCTCCCACCAAGAAGCACGCAGTGTTCACCATTGCAGTGCCCACCACCGCCGGTACTGCTGCCGAGGTCACCATCAACTATGTCATCACCGATGTGGAGAAAAAGCGCAAGTTCGTCTGCGTGGACACCAACGATATCCCCGAGATCGCTGTGGTCGACCCCGACATGATGTCCTCCATGCCCAAGGGTCTGACTGCCGCCACCGGTATGGATGCGCTGACCCATGCCATTGAGGGTTACATCACCAAGGGTCACTGCGTCATCTCCGATATGTTCCATCTGGAAGCCATCAAGCTCATCAGTCAGAGCCTGCGCGGCGCAGTGCAGAACACCCCGGAAGGCCGCGAGGGCATGGCTCTGGGCCAGTACATCGCCGGCATGGGCTTCTCCAACGTGGGTCTGGGCATCGTGCACTCCATGGCACACGGCCTGTCCGCTCTGTATGACACCCCGCATGGCGTGGCCTGCGCCATCCTGCTGCCGGTGGGTCTGGAGTACAACAAGAGCGTTGCCGGCGAGCGTTACCGCGCTGTGGGCAAGGCGATGGGCGTTATGGGCATCGACGAGATGAACGATGTGGAGGCCGCTGATGCTACCATCGCCGCCGTCAAGCAGCTGAGCGCAGACGTGGGCATCCCCACAAATCTGCACGGCATCCTGAAGGAAGAGGACATCCAGTTCCTCGCCGAGTCCGCTTTTGCAGACGCCTGCCGTCCCGGCAACCCCCGCGACACCAGCGTGGAGGAGATCGTGGAACTGTATAAGAGCCAGCTGTAAGCTGTAAAATAAGAACTCCGAGAGCCGCTGCACCGTGTTTGTGCAGCGGCTTTTTTAGCGGAATGATGCGTTTGTAAAAGGAAATCCCACGCCAATTGTAACATTTTCCACCACCCCCTTGTATAAATCGGCGCAAGCGAGTACAATCAAAACATAAAACTTGAAGGCGAGGAAAGCGCGATGACACTGAACTTCTACACGCTGGGCGTGCTGTATCTGGTCTATTCCTTCCTTGGGTGGGTAGGGGAGACCGTGGTGGCCACCTTCCGGGGCAAGCGGTTTGCAAACCGCGGTATGGCGGCGGGGCCGTTCTGCTTTGTCTACGGCACCACGGCCATCCTGATGGCAGTAGGCTTTGCAGATATGCGTACAAAGCCCGTGGCGCTGTTTGTGGCCTGTATGCTCACGGCTACCGTGGTGGAGTGGCTCACGGCAAAGCTTTTGGAGCGGCTGCACAACCGCAAATGGTGGGACTATTCTGATAAAAAATTCAACCTGAACGGCTACGTCTGCCTGCAGTACTCGGTGCTGTGGGGGGCGCTGGGCGTGGTGACTGTGCTGTGGGGCAACGGGCTGCTGCTGCGGCTGTGTGCTCTTGTGCCGGACTGGCTGCTGCATCCGCTGGTATGGGTCGCGCTTGGCATTGCGGCGCTGGATCAGCTGGGCTCGGCGGTGCTGGTGGGACGATATGCGGCGCAGCACCCGGTGCTGGAACAGCTGAACCAGAAACTGGAGGCGCGATCCGATACCTTGCGCCGCCGCATTGCCGTGTATGTGGAAAAGCGCATCCAGCGCGCCTACCCGGAGGCCGCCCGGCGGCAGCCCACGGCGGTGCAGAAAGGGGAAACCGACTTCCTCAGCGCGGCAGACCTGCTGTGGCTGTTTGTCATCGGGGCGTTTCTGGGTGATATGGTGGAGACGGTGTTCTGCCGCCTGACCGCCGGGGTGTGGATGAGCCGTTCCAGCTTGGTGTGGGGGCCCTTTAGCGTGGTGTGGGGGCTGGCACTGGCCATGGCTACCGTGCTGCTGCGGCAGAATCAGGATAA
>ULRX01007337.1_pt1 | contig 10211 bp, 8 predicted proteins | sample 1955871 | NCBI WGS metagenome assembly ULRX01 (sample SAMEA4835695, study PRJEB28245) | human gut metagenome | biome: gut microbiome; material: fecal sample | place: Denmark | collected 2008 | reverse complement strand
GATAGGGACTTTTCGGCTATCTCCAAATTTTCGGGGCAAAGCGTGGCTTTTTATAACATGGTTTAATAGAAATAACCGATTTGTTAACGATTAACGTAATTGGATTGAAAATTAACTAAATCGTTAATGAGGAGATGTCTTCTCCGGGATATTCCCGAAGGTCTTTTCTAATAGCTTTTCATTCGCTTCATTGTAAGATACTATATAAATGGACAAGCCGGATTTTTTTCCTCTTTTGCTTGCTTTTTTCGTTTGATTTCCATACTTTTAGCCACCATAAAACCCTTTAATAATTAATTCTATGGATAGCATTCTTTTCTGGCTGGTTCCAGTCGCTTCAGTGTTAGCCCTCTGTTTTGCTTATTACTTCCATAAGCAGATGATGAAAGAGAGTGAAGGTACTCCTCAAATGATAAAAATAGCCGCTGCGGTACGCAAGGGGGCTATGTCTTATCTGAAACAACAGTACAAAATTGTAGGTTGTGTGTTTTTGGGGCTGGTTATTTTGTTTTCGATTATGGCTTATGGCTTTCATGTTCAGAATGCGTGGGTTCCTATTGCTTTCCTGACGGGTGGTTTCTTCTCCGGTCTTTCCGGTTTTCTGGGTATGAAGACAGCAACCTATGCTTCGGCACGTACTGCTAATGCGGCACGTAACTCACTGAATTCCGGTCTGAGAATTGCTTTCCGCAGTGGTGCAGTAATGGGACTCGTGGTAGTCGGACTGGGGTTGCTTGATATATCTTTCTGGTATCTGCTGTTGAATGCGGTGATTCCTGCTGACGCACTGACACCGACTCATAAACTTTGCGTTATCACGACCACGATGCTTACTTTCGGTATGGGAGCTTCTACACAGGCATTGTTTGCCCGCGTGGGTGGTGGTATATATACAAAAGCTGCCGATGTAGGTGCCGACCTTGTAGGTAAAGTAGAAGCAGGTATTCCCGAGGACGATCCGCGCAACCCTGCTACCATTGCCGATAATGTAGGTGATAATGTTGGTGACGTGGCAGGAATGGGTGCCGACTTGTACGAATCTTATTGCGGTTCTATCCTGGCGACTGCCGCATTAGGTGCTGCTGCCTTTATCCATTCGGCAGATACGGTCATGCAGTTCAAGGCAGTTATTGCTCCGATGTTGATTGCAGCGGTAGGTATTTTGCTTTCTATTATCGGTATCTTCTCCGTACGCACTAAAGAAAATGCAACGATGAAAGATTTGCTCGGCTCACTGGCATTCGGAACCAATCTGAGTTCCGTATTGATTGTTGCCGCCACCTTCTTAATCCTGTGGCTTTTGCAGCTGGACAACTGGATTTGGATTTCCTGTGCGGTAGTAGTCGGCCTGCTGGTCGGTATTGTGATCGGACGTTCTACGGAATATTATACTTCCCAGTCTTACCGTCCTACTCAGAAGTTGAGTGAAAGTGGAAAGACCGGTCCCGCTACGGTTATTATTTCCGGTATTGGTTTGGGAATGCTTTCTACAGCTATTCCTGTGATTGCGGTAGTAGTGGGTATCATTGCTTCCTTCCTGCTTGCTTCCGGGTTCGATTTCTCTAATGTGGGTATGGGGCTTTACGGCATTGGCATCGCTGCTGTCGGTATGCTGTCTACCTTAGGAATAACGTTGGCTACGGATGCTTATGGTCCGATTGCTGATAATGCAGGGGGTAATGCGGAAATGGCAGGTCTGGGTCCTGAGGTACGCAAACGTACTGATGCGCTCGATTCTTTGGGAAATACAACAGCAGCAACCGGGAAAGGTTTTGCTATCGGTTCCGCTGCATTGACCGGACTGGCTTTGCTGGCATCTTATATTGAAGAGATCCGTATCGGTCTGACCCGTTTGGGAACGATGGACCTGAGTATGCCAAACGGAGATGTTGTTTCTACCGCCAATGCTACCTTTGTCGATTTCATGAACTATTATGATGTGACGCTGATGAATCCGAAAGTTCTTTCCGGTATGTTCCTCGGCTCGATGATGGCCTTTCTGTTCTGCGGATTGACGATGAATGCCGTCGGTCGCGCAGCCGGACACATGGTGGATGAGGTACGTCGTCAGTTCCGTGAAATTAAAGGCATCCTGACCGGAGAGGCTGAGCCGGATTATGAACGTTGTGTGGCTATCTCAACCAAAGGTGCACAGCGTGAAATGGTCATTCCGTCTCTGATCGCTATTATTGCCCCTATTGCGACCGGGTTAATCTTCGGAGTGACCGGAGTATTAGGACTGTTGATTGGTGGTTTGAGTTCAGGCTTTGTGTTGGCTATCTTTATGGCGAATGCAGGCGGTGCTTGGGATAATGCGAAGAAGTATGTAGAAGAAGGGAATTTTGGAGGTAAAGGCGGTGAAGTGCATAAGGCAACCGTAGTAGGTGATACTGTGGGTGATCCGTTTAAAGACACTTCCGGTCCGAGCCTGAATATTTTGATAAAGCTCATGAGCATGGTAGCCATTGTGATGGCAGGGCTTACTGTTGCCTGGAGTTTGTTTTAACTAAAAAGGTTTGTTTATTGAAGAGAGCGATGGCCGGAATAGGTTCGGCTATCGCTTTTTTTATGGTATAGAACTGCGTAAACACTTTTTTTGCATGCTTAATCACTCTTTTTCGGTAAATGATCCTGTTTAAGGGCATTTCATGCAAATACTCCGGAAAAGTCATTTTCTTGTTTCTCATTATTTGGATACTTTTGCAAGACGATATAATATAATCAAGAAATATGTCATAATGGCTAAGGGGAAAGGCTGATGTTAGAAAAGAACAAAATCTGTAAAACGAATGGTAGGGTGATGGTTCCGGTCAGCAGGACTGTGAACCTGGAGTATATTTGGGGAACAATTGCTTGTTTGTGTGAATGAATGACAGAAAAAGGAGGTCTTGAATGAGGTCTCCTTTTTTATTTCCTTTATCTTTGTATCCTGTAAGAAAAAAGAATAAGTATGCTATTACCTTATTTAAATAAAGATTTGATAGAAGCCGGCTGTGATGAGGCTGGGCGCGGCTGTCTGGCAGGTTCTGTGTATGCTGCTGCCGTCATTCTTCCTAAAGATTTTAAGAATGAGTTGCTGAATGACTCGAAGCAACTGACAGAAAAGCAGCGCTATGCACTCCGGGAAGTGATAGAGAAAGAGGCGATAGCATGGGCGGTAGGAGTGGTGTCGCCCCAAGAGATTGATGAAATAAATATTCTCCGTGCCTCTTTTCTGGCCATGCATCGGGCTGTTGACCAGCTCTCTGTCCGACCTCAACATCTGCTCATTGACGGCAACCGTTTCAATAAATATCCCGATATCTCCCATACGACAGTAATCAAAGGAGACGGGAAGTATCTTTCGATAGCTGCCGCTTCCATACTGGCTAAAACCTATAGAGATGATTATATGAATCGTCTTCACGAAGAATATCCTTTTTATGACTGGAATAATAATAAAGGCTATCCGACTAAAAAACATCGTGCCGCCATTGCCGAACACGGAACGACTCCATACCACCGGATGACCTTCAATCTGCTTGGTGACGGGCAGTTGAACCTAAACTTCTGATTTTACGTATCGTTTCACTTTCTACATATTTTTGCAGAATAAGCACGATTTTTCTCTAAATAGCCATGAAAATGTTCCGTTTATGCTAAAAAAGTGTTGCCATATGCTTTTATTTGTTACCCAAATGCTATATATTTGCAAACGATAACAAGAATTAAAAAAAGATAAAATCATGACAACAAGCAGACTGTATTCATCAAAGAAGTTTATTGGGGCATTTCTTCTTATGATGGTTTGTGTTTTACCTGCCAATGCGCAGTTTTTACGTACCTCTTATTTTATGGAAGGTACGCATTATCGTCAACAATTGAATCCGGCTTTGATTCCGACACAAGGATATTTTAGATATTCCTGTACTGGGATCGGTTAATGCTACTGTGGGTTCTACTTCATTGGGATATCAGGACATTATCGACATTATTGATGATAGCGACAATTTCTACTCTAATCCGGATTTTCTGAAACGTCTGAAAGATAAGAATGATTTGAATGTGAACGTAAGCACGGAGATTCTTTCTGCCGGATGGTATAAAGGAAAGAACTTCTGGTCGTTCAACGTTGGTGTTCGTGCGGATATAGGTGCAAGCCTTACCCGTTCTATGTTTACCTTCCTGAATGAGATGGATGCGCTTGAAGATAACTGGAGAAACAGCAACTACGATATCAGTGGTCAGAAACTGGATATTAATGCTTATGGTGAAGTTGGTTTGGGATATGCGCGTCAGATCAATAACCGTTTGACAGTTGGTGGTAAAGTGAAAGTGTTGTTGGGTATTGGCAATATGAATTTGAAGATCAATAACGTGATGATGAATGCCGAACTTCCAAGTGATGCTCGTATTAACCAGTTGCAGAATATTCAGTTTAGCAGTGATCCCGCACAGGCTGCACAGGAGATAGAAGCATTAAGAAATGAAATTAAAGGCTACCATGCCAATTTGGCTGTAAATGCTCAGTTGGAAAGCTCTTTCAAGGGACTGGAGTTGGTAGAAGAAAATGGTCAGGACTATATCAGTGACTTTGACTTTGATAGTGGTAAGCTGGGCATTGCAGGCTATGGCTTCGGCATTGACTTGGGAGCTTCTTATAAAATCATGGATAATCTGACAGTATCTGCCTCTGTCCTTGACTTAGGCTTCATCAAATGGTCGAAAGGCGCTACTAAAATTGCTTCTGCTAATCCGGAGGCAATTAATATTGCAGGAGATAATTATCTGACAGGTATTGATCCGAATAATATTGGCGGTTCTATAACTGCAGTTCAGACTAATATTAACCGTTTGCAGAATGATGCTAACGGATATATGGATCGTGTAAACGGTGGTGATGTACTCGACTACGAAATGTTGCAACTTCAGACAGAGGAAGCACATAAATCACGCAAGTCTAGTCTGGCATCTACAGTTGTGGTAGGAGCTGAATACGGCTTCTTTGAGAACAAGCTCGGAGTAGGTGTATTGTCTACGACCCGTTTCGTACAACCGAAAACTCTTACGGAGATCACATTCTCTGCAAACTACCGTCCGAAGAGCTGGCTGAATGTAGCACTTAGCTATTCGGCTATTCAGTCTGCCGGAAAGTCATTTGGTCTGGGGCTGAAGCTAGGACCGGTGTTCCTCGGAACTGACTATATGTTCTTAGGCAAGAACACTAATTCTGTAAGTGGATTTGTTGGTATTTCTGTGCCATTGGGCGGAAAGAAATCCAATAAAGAAGGATAAGATAAAATAATTTCTCTCTCTTAAACATTCTCTTTTTAATATTCTCTATCGAATAAAAAACGTATTGTGTGCAGCCTGTCATCTCTGACCTTTCATTTAGGTTTTAAGAGTGACAGGCTGCTTTTTTATGTGTCTGAAATAAAGAGGGAGTGGAGTGGGGCTGTCAGAATCAGAACCACTTGATCTTCCTGAATATGATAAACGCCAATGTCGACAGTACCACAGAACAGAGAATAATCAATGCAAAGGCATACGGTACCTCTTCCAGATGGATGTCCACATTCATTCCGTAGAAGCTGGCTATCAACGTCGGAATCATCAGAGTTATGGAAAGGCTGGTCATACGTTTCATGATGGCATTCACGTTGTTGGAGATGATGGAGGCGAAGGCATCCATCGTTCCGGTGAGGATATCACTATAGATATTCACCGTATTAAACGCCTGTTTCAACTCAATGATAACGTCTTCTACCAGTTCCTTATCCAGAAAGTCGGTGTCCTGAAAGATACTTTGCAGCTTACCGATCATCACTTCATTTCCCCGGATGGAGGTGTTGAAGTAAACCAGCGTTTTCTGTAATCTCATCAGACGGAGCAGGTCCTCGTTGCGGATACTACGTTCCAATTCTTTTTCGGCGGCGCTGATATCCAGATTTATCTGCTTCAGATATTTCAGGAACCATACGGCAGACGAATAAATCAGCCGTAGGATCAGATCGAGCTTGTTGCGGACTTCGATTCCCTTTCTGCGGGTGTGTTCGATGAAGTCAGGCAGCAGATCTGTGTTGTGATAGCAGACTGATACAATGATTTCATTGTTGGTGATGATACCGATGGGTACAGTGCCGAAGGGAAGACTTTCATTCTGTTTGTTTTGCATCGGGATACGTAGAATCGTCAACAGCCAGTTGCCTTCTGTGTCGGTACGCGGACGTTCGTCCGTATCGGCTATATCGTTCAAGAATGATTCGGGTACGTTCAGGGTTTTAGTCAGAAATTCAAAGTCATCGTTGTTTGGGCATACCACGTTTACCCAGCAGTTAGGCAGCCATTGCGGTTTTTCCACAAAGCCAGCTTCACAATAAAGATATGTTCTCATCTTATTGCCTCCTTTCGTTTGTTTACACGAGCAGAGGCATCAGTTTTCAATGACTCTGTTCGCTTTAATTAATACTATTAGTGCACGTTCGCGGGTTTGAATCGTCCATATTTCTATGATTTAATTTTAAAGCGGTGCAAAGATACGGAAAATTAGCCGGGCTTCCGCCTTTTGCTTTGTTTTTTTTGATGGAATAATGGTCTCAAACCGTACAGAAATGAAGAATGATGAATGGAGAATGAAGAATTACTTTGCAGCTGCAGCGTGATAGCGCAGCCAATTCTTCATTCAAATCCGTACAGTATAGAGCTCAAACCGGGTTTTCGGACTGATCCAGTAATTCTTCATTTAAAACTCATTCATAATGATTAAAACCGATGTTTTATTGTCATCTGTCAGCTTTTAGTAGGCAAACTGTTTATAATGAGATAATTATCTCCTGACAATACACCCTGATAATACAGCTGACAATAGCAATCGTCCATTCTATTGTCAGCCGTATCATACTGTTATTCCAGCTTGACTATTTGATAAAGAGTCCCTTTGTAAGTATGCTTGGAGGGCAGAGAAAGCATAGCGGACGAGGAGTAGAAGGTATGCTTTGCTTGTGCCACCCCTTTGGCATGCTTGTGCCACGCCTTTGGCACGACTGTGCCATCGCAGTGGCACAACTGTGCCAAGCACTTTGCACAACCATTTCAGAGGTTGGGCACAATCGTTTCCATAGGTGGCACAACTGTTCTGATAGCTTGTCACAAACCGTATGGATACTTGAACGGGAAACAACGAAAGGAGAAGTGTTGGTGACAGTGTGAATGAAGGCTCTTCTCCTGTGCACGCAAAAGAGGAGAGTCTTCCTCCTTGCAGTCGTTTGAATGACATAGCCGATCGTTTCTCATTGGTATTCGTCTGAATGACGGAATCAAATGATGGCAAAAAATGTATTAATACACTCTAATGTGAGATATATCGGAAACTTCCCTCACTCCATAAGATGACAGTAAAATGGAACTTTTGCTATTGTCAGCTTATTGTCAGGGCTTATTGTCATGTGGTAATCTGTTTATTATTAGATTATTATATATGAAAAGCTGACAGATGACAATAAAACATCTGTTTTAATCATTATGAAGAAGTTTTAAATGAAGAATGAAGAATTAGCTACGCTATCACGCTGCAGAGTAATTCTTCATTCATCATTCATCATTCTTCATTCTTCATTCAAATTAAGTTGGGCAGGTTCGGAAACGGGGAAATTCTCTTCCAAGTACTTTCTGATTTTATGAGTTCCCAGTCCCTCTTTGGAGATACTACCATCCTTTAGTACAAGTTCATAGTGCGGAATACCGTTGAAGTGGAAGAGTTGGCGCAGATAGTTAAATTCCGATTCGGTCACATAATAACTGGCTTCTCCTTTCAGGTTGTTTTCTACATATTGCTTGTATGCACCGGCAGGAGAATCCTTCTGTCCGGTGATATAGATGAACTGGAACTCCGGATGATCCTTATATTTTTTGCGCAGGTCTGCCGTCGCCTCTATCCCTCCCCGGCAAGGTCCGCAAGTCGTCGCCCAGAAGTCAACGAACAATACTTTATCCGGGTGATTCTTGATGATATTGCGGAAAACCTCAGTGGCTTTACCTTCCGGAAGCTGGTAGGACTTAGCTTCTTCTTTCGGATGTATTTTGGTAAACAGATATTCGGCTTCTTCTGCCAATATTGGAAAAGTAAGTTTTTCTTTGGTGTTGTCTGCATACTCACGGGCGATTGAACGTGTCTTGATATTCTCCAGATAGAATTTCATGTCGCGTACTTTAGCTATTTGCCAAAGCAAAGGATTGGGTACATTATATAGTCCGGCAAGAATGCTGTCTTTTATATGTTCACTTTTTACTTTCATTGAGATAAAATTCCTGTCTATTTCTTCCTTTGATTCCTCTGATTGCTCGTTTTTGACATGTTTCTCTACATATTCCGAAATTAGCTTTTCTTCTTTTTCGAATAAGTCTTTTACCTTCTCATTCTCCTCCTGAAGTTCTTTCAAAGTGATCTTTACTGTTGTTCCGGCCAGTTTTTCGTGTTTCAGTCTGATTGCTTCCTGCTCTGCATTCATCTTTACCCCTTTCTCTTTAAAGAAAGTCAGAAGCGGCTTTTCCGGATACGTATAAGTGATGGTATCTGTCGGCGCTGTTGCATACTGTTGCCCATAAGCTTTTCTGAAAGCATTCATATATTCAAACCGGTTGATGAAAGTACTTGCATTGGCATCGGCAAGCACCGCTTCATCATTTAGCGGCATCTTATTCAGGAAATCGTAATAGGAATCATCTTCTTGCACTTTCAAGGCTTGGTTGGCTGTATCCTGTTTCGCGTAATAATCTCTGCTCATCAGGAAATCGAAGAATAAGCCACCTGCCTGCAGGTTTGTCTTGTTCTTTATCAGGCGGACAGCCTTTGCCGATGGTTGGCAAATCTGAATCACTGAATCGGCTGTATGTTCCCATTGGGCGATAAACGGCTTCATATGTTCCTTGTATTGGCTGGGAGTCAGCTTATTACGGGAATTGGATAAATCCTCGTAACGGTAGGGGATAAGTGAACTGAATTCTTTCAGCAGATAGGAGAGAGGAGCCGACGGTCCCATGTAAGCTATATTCTTGATAGGAAAATAATAATCGCGTGCCCGGCTACGTGCCAGTAATGCTTCCCAGTCGATATACATGGTCAGTGTTTGCCCGGGTTCGATATAGAATGGAATCCAGTTGTTGCCAAGTGTAACCGATTGTTCCACAGGATGCTTGATGACAAATTTGCACAGGAAACTGCCGTCTTCGTCTATCTGAATCACAGTCGGATAGTCTTCGCGGGTGATGATATTCGATAGATAGATCAGTCCGGTATCAAATCCCAGGCGTCGGTCGTAGCCGTCGATATACCCTTGCAGACAGGTAGTGTCTGTGTGGAAGAACTGCTGAAAACCTGTATCGGCGGCGATGGTCTTGGTCGTTCCCTTTTGCCGGGTGTACAGTTGTTCCTTCTCTCCGTTCGCTTGTATTTTACAGTTTCCGTCTTTTTGTGGAGTTACCAGTAAAGTGCGTGTCTCCCCATTCTGCTTGTCCTTGACAGTTATCTCGATCCGTTTCCCTTTCTTACGGACAGTTTCATTGGTGAATATCCGGTTGTTCATGATTGTTACAGAATCGTAGATACCATATTCCCATGCGTTCAAATCATCAGTCTTGAACCAGTTTCCTTTGATTGCAACCAATGGTGAAACACTCTTATCGGTTTGCGGCACTAAAGAGATATCATACGTGTTCCCTTCGGTATCACTGGGGCTGAGAAGATGGATGACCTGTGTTTCTTCCGGCAGAGCTTCGAAAGTGAGTACATAGTCCATCTCGCCCGAGTCGGGCATGTACACTTCCTTGTTGAGCTCAATGCCTTCTGCACTCTTGAACTGATATTTTTTTCCGGTAGCCGCATCTTCCAGGTAGCTGTCTCCTTCCTCTTTTATCCACCAGTGCGGGCGGAAGATGGCGTGAATATAAACACGCGTACCTTCGGGCGTGCGTTCTATACGTGTGATGTTGCCAATGCTTCCCGAACGGGCTTTAAATGGCGGATTGTCGATGGTTTGCGCAGTGAGCATACCCGATAGCATGAGCATCATGCAGAGTAGAATCGTTTTCATAATATTAAATTTTGAATAAATGTGTTTAATAGTTCCCTGTACAAAGAAAGAAAAATATTCATGGCTTCCCCTCTTTTCCCCTTTTAACTTAACATAGATTAAGCGTTTACGTAATCATCTTTTTTGTACCTTTGCACCCGAAAA
>ULRX01036262.1_pt1 | contig 10215 bp, 12 predicted proteins | sample 1955871 | NCBI WGS metagenome assembly ULRX01 (sample SAMEA4835695, study PRJEB28245) | human gut metagenome | biome: gut microbiome; material: fecal sample | place: Denmark | collected 2008 | reverse complement strand
CGGCTTCGTATGGTTGCGATGAGCTTATCAAACTTCGGGATTTGACCGATGTTCGCAAACTCGTCGAGCAGACAGCGCACATGGACGGGAAGCCGTCCGTTGTAAACGTCATCTGCTTTGTCGCAGAGAAGGTTGAAGAGCTGGGAATACATGATCGCCACGACGAAATTGAAGGTGTCATCGGTGTCGGAAATGATGACGAACAGCGCCGTCTTCCGGTCTCCGATGGTGTCCAGTTCCATCTCATCGTAGCTCATCAGCTCCCGCAGCTCTGCAATGTCGAAGGGCGCAAGCCTTGCACCGCAGGAAATCAAAATCGACTTGGCGGTTTTGCCCGCAGCCAATTTGTATTTGCGGTACTGCTTGACCGCGAAGTGGTCAGGATCGCGGGCTTCCAGCTCGTCGAACATGACATCCACAGGGTTCTTGAAGGTCTCATCGTCCTCTCTGGCTTCCGAGGCATTGATCATCTCAAGGAGCGTAGTGAAGTTTTTCTCCTGTTCCGGTGCCTCGTACCAGATGTAGCCGATGAGAGCTGTGTAGTAGAGCTTTTCCGCCTTGACCCAGAAATCTTCGCCGGACTTATCGCCATCTCCCTTCGTATTGACGATGATCGTATTGACCAGCTTGAGGATGTCCTTCTCGCTGCGGATGTAGCTGAACGGGTTGTAGTGCATGGATTTCCGGAAGTTGATGGTGTTCAGCGACTTGATGACGTAGCCGCCCTTTTCAAGCATTTTGCCGCACTCCACCAGCACCGTCCCCTTCGGATCGGTCACAACATAGCTGCTGTGCATCTGCATCAGGTTTGGCTTCACGAAAAAGCGCGTCTTGCCTGAGCCGGAACCGCCGATGACAAGGATGTTTTTATTTCTGGCATATTTCGGCTGCTTGGGACGGCTGTTCATGGTCAGAAACTCCGTCTGCGTCAGGATGACGTTGTTAGAGAACTCCGGATCCGTGTACGGCTTGATGTCCTCCGGCTTGCCCCATCGTGCAGATCCGTATTCTTCGCCCTGCCGGAACTTCTTGCGGTTTTTGCCCTTGACGTAGACCGCCAGCTTGAGCAACACGCCAGCCGACAGACCAACGAGCAGATCGACGGGATGGAAGCTGGGCAACGGATTTGCGAAGGCAGTGCCAAACACGGCAAAGCCGTTTGTCAGCTTGTCGATGAACGCCGTGCCGGGGGCAAGACGAAACACGGCGGCAATCTTATCCGCAAAGTAGAAGGCGAAGACATACGGAAGGTTCAGAAGAATGAGCTTCTTCACGTCGGGTTTGTTCACAGCTCCACACCCCGATCCTTGGCTTTGACCTTGACCTTCTCCTTGTGCTGCGCCTTGCTCTGAGCTTTCTCCTGATCCAGCTTGTGCCGGATGGACGGCTGTTCCTTCTGCTTGACAGTCTTGGCAGAGAACTCCTTGAAGGCGGCGGTCATAACATCAACGTCCCGTCCCTTGAAGAAGACAAGATAGCTGGGCGGCTCAACGGAAACGTCCTTCTTGAGCGCAAAGTCCAGACCGTATTTGCTGGCAGTCCGCTCAAAGGACTTGATGTTACCGTCCGTCACTTCAATGTTGGAGATGGCGGCATTCTGGCTCATCAGATGTTTGATGGACTGCTTGCCGCGATAGGTTTTAGGTTGCTGCATCTGCTTCTGCGCCTTCTCGATTTCCTGAACGAACTTGTCCAGAGCCTTTTTCAGCACCTCAGCGGAGATTTTACCGCCCTTGATCATGATTGCAACAACTTTGGTGTTGACTTCATCCTGCAATGCAGTGATACCTCCTTTCCTTGGAATGGTTAAAGTGATGTTGCCTCAGCTAAGGCGGCACACCCGGCAGATGAATGAATATGACCATGTAAAGCCCTCCTTTCAGGCATAAAAATAGCCACCAGCGTTTCGCTTGCGGTTTACCAGCCGTTGAAATCATGATTGACCTTTGCGGAGTAGAAATTGTCCATCGTTGCCGGAGCGTTATAGAGTGTGGTCAGGAGATATGCCCTGATGTTCCGAATGTTGGACGGACATTCCTTCATTGCGTGGAAAACATACTCGATGTGGCTGCTGTCCAGCTTGAGAAAGCGGGACTTGACCACTTGCTGCGGCATATCTTCGCCATTGATGCGGATGGTAGGAGCAGTTGAGCAAACGGCATCCAGCATGATCTCGACAATTTCACCGAGGCGGTCTCCGTCAGGGCGGTCTTTCATAATCTCGTATTCGATGTTCTCTTCGATGATTTCTCTATATCGCTCTCGCTCATCCATCCAATCAGTCCCATCATTTCTGCGTCCTGTGCCTGAGTGATTGATAGATGGAGTATTGTTCAAGTGAGTATTTTCTTGGTGTGTAATTACTTGGTTCGTATTTATTTGCATTGGGTTTCCCGATGTCGGGACATCCGTTGCCGGTTTTACCGGTATCGGCTTTTCCGATGACGGTGAATCCAACGCCGGTTTTGACAACTCCGGTATTTCAAAGACAAGATACTCGCTTTGCGCCATTCTGCCGTTTTTGTCCCTACGCTGACGCCTGATGATATAACCGGCATCCTCCAATTCCTGCACAGCAGAGCGAACGCCGTCGATGCCGTCCGCGTTGAGCTTGGCAAGCCCCTTGAGGGAGTAGTCCCATTCATCCGGAAGGCTGAGGATTTTCGACATCAGCCCAACAGCCTTGAGGGAGAGCTTCTTGTTGCGAAGATGGTGATTGCTCATCATCGTGAAGTTCTCGATCTTGGGGACTCTGAAAACTGCCATAAAATCACCTTGCCATCTTGGGAAGCAGCTCTTCGCCGCACTTTTTCTGGAACTTCATTCGGATGACATCCTTGCCCTTCGGCGTGAAGTAGGTCTGAGAACCGGTGTAGCAGTACGTCACAAAATCGCGGACGATGAACAGTCCGGCATTGCTGTCCTTGTTGTAGGGAAGAAGCTGACCGGAGGGAGAGCGGAATAGGTACTTTTCTCTAAGAAGGAACTGGACGAACTTGCGCTCCGGGATTTTCAGTTCCTTCGCCGTTGTTCTAATATTGGTACAGTCATCCGGATTGATAAAGGCATCGTAGTAATCGGCTTTGGGCTTTGCAGTGTTCAGCTCAACCTCAAGAGCCTTTACGCGATTCTTTTCTCGAATCAACGCCTGAGCGAACTCCATGATGACCGCCGGTTCCTTCTGAATGCGTTCCAGAAGGGAGTCCGTCATGTAGCCGCCGGTCTTGCGGATGGTGGGGACAACTTCATCGAACAGCCAGTGTTCAAACTTCTCAGCAGCAGGGAGTTTGCTGTGAACAATCAGTCGGTAAACATCGCCCTCCGGTATATAGGAAAGGGACTGCATACCACCGCTTGTAAGGGTGTCCCGTTTTAGGACACCCTTGCAGTGATCGATAATTGCCTTTCCGGGTCGGGCATATCCAAGCGCTTTCGCAATATCTGAACCGCAGAACAGGAGTGTTTCCCCTTCGAGGATCGTTCGCACCTCACCGAACTGTTCATTCTTGAAGACTTCGATTTTGTTATTCATGACTGACTTCCTTTCCGGCAGCAGATGTGCCATTTTGATTTTTGAGAGTAGAAACGGGCTTGCAGCAGTAGGGACACTCTACAAACACGCAGGACTGATATTTCCAGAAGGGACGATGAAAGCGGCAGCTTCGGCACTCAGGGAGAATGCCATCTGCGCCGCTGTCAAAATGCTCAAAGCCGGGTGTGGTCTGCATCAGCAATTCCAGTGCTTGCAGATCACCGGCTGTCATGCGTTTCATGCTTAAAAACTCCTTTCTTTCGCCGCATCGCCAGCAGATATTCCGGCTTTTGGGCAACAAAAAAAGAGGGTTTGCTTCTTACTCCAAATTGGAGAAGAAACAAACCCTCTTCGTTTACGATGTAGTTCAGATGATTTCTCGGATGGTATGAATGACACCGAGCAGCAGCCCGATGAAGAAGGCAAGTCCTCCGATGAGACCGCCTATGATTAAGTTCAATGCGAAGATGCCGACTGAGCCGGAGATACCATAGCCGCTGGGAATGAGCCAGAGGCACATCCTCCGGATGCCGAACGGTAATCCAACGCAGATCCACATAAGGAAGTAGTCGCATACGCCGTCAGGCATATAGATCGGCTTGAGAAATGACGCGAGGCAGAACGCAAGCGTGATCGGAAGCACAACCTCCTTCAAGAAGACTTTGATAGCACCCACTATATCCTCCTTCTGCCGGAAGTGTGCAGCAGCACCCTCCGGCTTGCTTGATTATTGTGAAAGTCCTTTGTTTTCGGTCAAAAAAAGAAGGGACTAAGCCAGAATGCCTTGGGTTTCAAGGTCTTTCTGATTTAGTCCTATTATCGCACAATAATCCTTGACGATAACGGTGCCGACTTTTCCGGCTTCAATGTCCGCAAGCATGGCTTGAAAACCGGGTCTTTGGAAGTTCGCCCCAGAATAACCGTCATCTGTGTACCATTGCAGATTGGAAAAGCCGTTCTGCTTCGCATAGGTTTCAAGAATACGCTTCTGGTTTGAAATAGAATTGCTCTCACCTTGCAGCTCGTCCTCGTGGGATAATCTCGGATAAAGGGCGGTAATAAGGTTTCGGGTGGTCTGTCTTAACATAGTGTCCTCCATTTCCGACAGCCAGCCCCACTATTCCGTATGATTATCATACCACACGCCGGGGCTGGCTGTACAGTCCTTTCTGCTTCTTTACGTCCCGTCAAATTGCCGATTTTTGTGTAGCAGCTTCCGCTTCCAGCACTTTCAGCATTTTATCGGCGGCGGTGGCGGTGGTGTCCTGCTTGAAATAGCCGGAAACGACAAGGACAGAATTACCTATGCGGATTTCCGTCACGCAATCCGGGCGGCGGGTGCTGCGGTCATTCTTTGGGGTGTTGGTCATAGGCGGCTCTCCTTTCTGTTCATCAGCTTTTTCAGTTGTCCCATTTTCTCCTGCGCCGTGGCTTTTCGGAAGTTGCTCCCGGTAAAGCGGACAGGAGAACACATTTCAATCAGACGGTCATAAATGCGGGCGTGGGCGGTGTCCTCCGGGTGCTGCAAGTCCTCCAGCGTGAGATTAGTCGTGACGATCAGCGGCCTGCCGCTGCGGTAACGGCTGTCAATCACGTTGTAGACCTGCTCTAAGCCGTATTCCGTTCCCCGTTCCATTCCAAAATCGTCAAGGATAAGCAGCGGGAAGCTGCAAAGTCGGGAGATATATTCATTCCTGCCCTCAAAGCTGGCGGCAAGGTCACCCAATATCAATGCAAAGTTTGTCATGCACACGGGGATTTCACGCTCCATAAGGGCATTTGCGATACAGCCCGCAAAATAGCTCTTGCCTGTGCCAACGCCGCCCCATAGCAGATAGCCAATGTTGCGCTCTTTCATGGTTTCCCAGTTCTCCACATAGAAATGGGCGTGTTCCATTTGCGGGCACTTGCCGTTGTCGTTCTCAAACGTCCAGCCCTGCATAGCCGGGTCTGTAAAGCCCCGCCGCTTCAACCGCTCGACAGTTTCAAGGTGACTGCGCTGTTTCTCTGCGGCTTCCCGTTCCTCACGCTCTGCCCGCTGGCAGTCACATTCTGCCGGGTGGCGGTCACGCCCCAGCCATGCGGCGGTTTCTTTGGGGAAATAGCCCTCTTTGGGCTTGTGGCACTTCCCGCAGTATAAAAGCCCGTCCTCGCCGGTGTAGTCCTCCGGCTCCGGCGTGGTGTCGGTCATATTCAAAATCATTTCATCAAATCCATTCGTCATAAGCTCTCGCCCTCCTTACAGGTATAATCGGGTATGCCCTTTTTCGGGGCTTTCTTGGCTGCGTCCTCCTGCGCCCACTTGAAAATCGTGGCTGCATGGCTCTTGTATTTCCTCCCGCTGGAAGCGATATGGCAGGATAGGCGGTCAATGTAATACTCCCACTTGCCGGGAAGCTCTGTTTTCAGCCCGTCAAGCTCCGTATCGGAAAGAATGACATTGTGGTATCTGCCATAGGCGGCGGGGGCGGGGTGTCCCGTTTCTAACTCTCTCTCTTTTTCTATTTCTATATCTATCTCTTTCTCTATCTCTATCTCTGGTGGACAAATGTCCGCTCGATATGGTGGACATTTGTCCGCCCCTGTCTGCGGCAGGGCTTTTTGTTCCTGCAAAGCCAGCCGCGCCCTGCGCTTGCGCTCCCCCTCGGTAGAGGACTGGCCGATTAAAAGCTCAATGTTGCTCATGTAGAGTGCGCCGCTTGGCAAAGGCTCCACAAGCCCCAGCTTCATAAAGATTTTCAAAGCTCTCTCTACGGTACCTACCTGCTGGCGGGTAATGGTCGCAATCATCTGGGCGGTGTAGGGGATATTCTCGTCAAGCTGCAATTTCCCGCCGTTTTTCAGCGATTTCAAGTACAGCTTCAAGAGAATGTTGGAATAGATAACGCCGTCCTGCATACTTTCCAGCAGAACGATTGCATCATCGTCAAAATAGCTCTCTTTCAGCTTGAGGTAGTAATATTTGCGGTTATCTGCCATAGGCTGCGTCCTCCTTTTTCCAGCGTTTGGAATAATAGCGAGGGCATAGTATGATAACCGCCCGGAAGCTCTGTTTGCAGTCACGGGTGCAGCCCCGGCATAGGTCGTTGTAAGTGATACGGTTGCGGTGGTTGAGGAAGAAAGACCATTCCAGCCGCCGCTTCTTGCTCATTCTCGGCAATGGTAAGCTCCTTTCTGCCGTTCCTATCGGTGTAGCGGGATAGGGGGCATTTTCTGTATGTTCTCGGTATCATTTTCGGGCTTTTTCTGCCCTGTAAGCCCCGTTTGGAAGTCGGGGAGTATTGCGGTAAGGGTTCATATCATACCTGTATTTTTGTAGGGTTTCGGTATCATTTCGGGGCGGTCTTTAACGCTCCTGTTCACGCTTTTTCTGCTGGCTCGGTGCGCCCCTTAAAATCTGGTCGATATTGCGTCTGACTGTCTGAAGCTCCTGCGCCCGCTGGCGTTTCTCCCGGTAGTCGTTATATCCGGCGTTCTTCTGGACGGTAAGCTGCTCAATCTCCCTTTGCAGGGCTTTGCTGGCTGGCAGCTTGGTTATTCCATGCTCCCGGAAATAACGGGCGGCTGTGTCCGCTATGATAAAATCGCTTTCGTGCTGTTCCCGGTAGGCTCTCCGGGCTTTCTCCGATTTCTGCGCTTTCAGACCGTCACGGGCGGGCTTCGTGCCGATATAGCCCAAAAGGTTGCGCTGCAATTCCTTTTTCTCCCGGATAGCGGCTTCCAGCCCTTTCAGTCCGGCAAGGCTCTCCTGCGTGGCGGTGTTGGCTGCGGAAATGGCAGCGTCCAGCTCGTCCGGGGAAGAAAAGCCATACTGCTGGTAGAGCATGAGGGTAGCCGACATCTGTTTGAGGTTGTGCATGGTCGCCCACTTCTCATAGCCCCGTCCTTTCCCCTCGGCTCGCTTGGCGGCTATGTCTACCATGCGCTGTACAGCGTCATTGTTCGGGGCGTTTTTCGCTTCTTTTTTCGTCCGTAAGCGGTCTTTGATACTGCCGGGGTATTCCGCTATGGCTGCGGGTTTTTCGGCGGCTCTGGCGGCGTTCTGCTCCAAAACGGAGAGGACAGCAGCCCGGTCAAAATCGTCCCCCAGCTTCCGGGCGGTAATTGGCTTCGTCCTGTCCGGCGTGAGGTAACTTAGCCGCCCCCGGCTCTCCTTGACGGTCACACCATGCCGGAGAAGCAGGGCGGCAAACTCATCAAAGCCGGAAGCAGCGGCAAGGGCTTCCCGGATAGTCCGGCGCAGCTTCGCCTTATCCGTTTCAAACTTGGTCTGCCGGGGCGCGATACCGTCCGCAGCAATAGGGGCGTTGGCTCTGTCAAGGGCAGCCTGTCCTTTCTTCTGCGCCCAATACTCACGCTCGGTAATGCGTTCTTTGCTGCCGTTCAAAAGGTCTATCTGGTAAAGCCCCTCGCTGTGGCACATCTCCATGACTTCGGCTTTCAGATAGTTCATAGCTGCGTCCGTACAGCGGTGCTTGCAGCCTGCTTTCCTGTCCGCTGGCCTGTCCATGTGGGGCAGCATGGGAACCTCCGCAATCCGCAGACTGTTAATGACGATATGCACATGGATATTTTCGGTGTGGCTGTGTCCGTCCGGGTGGGTGCAGACAAGGGCCTGGTGTCCGGGGAAATGCTCGGCGCAGAACTTCTCGCCCAGCTCCTGCGCCCGATCAACGGTCAAGCCGTTGTCCGGGCCGTCCCGTGGGTCAAAGCTGATGATGTAGTGGTGGCTCTTTACGTCCTCCCGTTTCTGGTTCTTGCCGTAGCGGAGATTGGAGCGCATACAGGCAACGGCAAAATCCTCCCCGCCACAATTCAGAGAGGATATGCGGTAGTCTACCCTCGGTATGAGCCGCCCGTCTGCGTCAAGGGTGGGCTTCATGGTAAACTCGTCATGCTCGAATGTGAGGTATTTTTCAGCGTCCCCGTAGTTGGCATTTTTAGAGCTGATATGTTTGAGTATCGCCAACGGCTTCACCTACTTTCTGCAAGACTTCAAACTTCAAGGCGGCAAGGTCCGCGGCGGCGCGTACCTCATTGGAGAGTGTGTTATAGGGTGCGCCGTACTCGTTCAGACAGCGGGCAATCTGATTCAAGTTGCCGCCGATTTTCCCGTACTCGGCTGTGAGCTTCCCAACAGCAGAAAGCAGTTCATCATTGACCGGGGAAACGGTAATGACCGGGCGTATGCGTGACTTAATCAGTGCCTGCCGGATATATTCGGACTGGCTCATTTGGCAGAGCGTGACACGCTCGGAAAACTCGGCGTATTCTTCCTCGGTCAAGCGTGTCTTGATTACCCGGTGGCGGTGGGGTGTGTTATATCTTTTCATGGTCGTAGACCTCCTTTCTTTTTGTAATGCTTTGCCCTTTCACTAATAGGAGAAAAACAGGGGCATAAGCGGAAGTGTTTTTTGAAAAATCCGAAAAAATTTTCCGGGGATTTTTCAAAGCGGCGCAAGCCGCAAAAGGCGGGCTTGGGGTGGCAACCCCAACAAGATTCCCGCAGGACAAAATGAGCCGATAGGCGAAATTTGGTACTGTGGTAGAATCTTGCTCTAAGAAAACGGCGTAAACTTCCCCTTCTACTCCTTACTACGCAGAGAAATGAAGATATGGCAAAGTTTTGGGAAACTTTTTGAGAAAACTTTTCGACAAAGCTGGAAAATTAGCACGTTTTTTGGCGCAAAAAAACAGGAAACCTTTTCTTGATTTCCTGTCATGGTATGTCGCTGTGGTGGGCGGCGGTTGTTCTGTTGTTATTCCCCGGAAGCAAACTTGTAGCCTATGCCTAAAACGGTCTTTATGTAGGTGGGCTTGCGGCTGTCCGGCTCTATCTTTTTCCGCAGGTTGTAAATCACGTTGGCAACACTTGAATGGCAAGTATCGCTTTCCATGTTCCAAACGGCTTCAAATATCTGTGTCCTTGTGAGGACAATGCCGGGATTGGAAGCAAGGAATACAAGGGCATTATATTCAAGACGTGTTAGATTGACTTCCTCCCCGTCTTGAAATACCCGGCGTTGGCTCTGCCTTATTTCCAATCCCGGAAAAGATAACACGGAAACGGGTGTAAGCTGCATGGGTTCAAGTCGCATATAATTAGATATTGCCGATATGATTTTGTCAATCGCTGTTTCCTCTTGTTCGTTAAGTGTCAGTAGTAGTAATTTCCCCATGTTCATTACCTCTTTTATCCGTTGAATTTAAACTATATTTTTCTGTCGTGTTTTTTGACAGTAAGCAACAAATATATATCATAGAGAGCGTAATGTCAATTTAATGTCATTAAGAGAATAGGTGGTCTGTCTAATTATTATCATTTTGTTCATTTGCGCCTACGCTGCGTTTGGCATTTTGGCAATTCAATATATTGTAAATTTATCTATATCAGCGGGCTAACCTCATTTTCACAAAATAAGCTAAGTTTGTGAAGCGCTCTTGTGCAGGCAACATATAAGAGGTTTTTATCATCTTCATCATGGTAGTTTTGGCTATCTGCATCACAAATTAAGACAGTATCAAATTCTAATCCCTTTGACATATATACTGGTAAGATAAACACGCCTTGTAAATCTGATACGCTCCCATTTTTGATTAACTGAATATCAAGTTTGTGTTTAATTTTATTAAATAGATAGATTGAATTTTTTTCGGTTTTACAAATTAAGCATATCGACTGA
>ULRX01021639.1_pt1 | contig 10223 bp, 9 predicted proteins | sample 1955871 | NCBI WGS metagenome assembly ULRX01 (sample SAMEA4835695, study PRJEB28245) | human gut metagenome | biome: gut microbiome; material: fecal sample | place: Denmark | collected 2008 | reverse complement strand
GATGAGAATGCAGCTATCAATATTTGCAGGGAAGGCTTGAGAATATTGGGAGTTGAACTTGATGCAGAAAGAAAAATCTCCTGATTTTCCCCAAAGAACATAGATTTTGGTTGGGACTGCGTAGATACGAAACAGTTCCGCTCATAATAACAGAACCGTGGGACACACGGGGATAGCTCGCCTATGCTTTGCCCAATAGGGCAATCGAACGAGAAGCCCCCACTTCAAGCGTTAGCTAAGTGGAGGGAGTATGTCACGGAGATATTCCAATTGCTGCCTGAGTATTTTGCTCATGAAATTATTTTTAGGAAACCAAGAGAGAAGGAACGTATAATATGAAAACTTATAAAGTTGGTCTGATTCGGGTGCTGACCACAGAGGACGAGGAATTGCTGCAGCTGCATGGAAAGCTGATAGAATCGTATTTCCCTATGTTACAGGTGGTGTCACGATGTATTCCGGATCAACCGGAGGGAATTCATGACGATGAAACATTCGCTGTAGGTGTACCTAAGGTGGTGAATCTTGCAGTGGAACTGTGGAAGGAAGGCTGTCAGGCTATTATTATCAGCTGTGCCGGTGACCCGGGAGTTCCGGAGGCAAGACAGGCCGTACCGATTCCGGTTATAGGAGCGGGATCCAGTACTGCAGCGTTGAGTCTGTTTTTTGGCAGTCATCCGGCTGTGTTGGGGATTACCGAAGATGTACCGTCAGGATATCAGCGGATATTCGGTGATCGGATTGTAGACAATGCAAAGTGAGATGGGGTAGAAAATGTCCTGAATTTGATGACAGACAGAGGATATGAAGCCACCATGAAAGCAGCGGCTGCGCAGAAAGAGATGGGGGCCGATGTGATTGCCCTTAGCTGTACAGGAATGTCCAGTATCCGTATTGCTCCCTCCATCGAAAAGACAGTAGGAATTCCGGTTCTGGATCCTGTTTTGTGTGAGGGACTGCTGACATTGTTTGAGCTATTGAGAAGAGAAAATATGGAGGATTAGGAGTTAGAATTAGGAAGCTTCGTCTATACTAAAATATAGGCGGAGCTTTTTTATATGATAGGAAATGTCGTCCTATTGTATGCATAATGATTGTATCTTAACCTAAAGATAGTTTATAATACAAATAGACAGAAGAACTGGCTATTTGTATAAATATTATGCTGGGTACACATACATTCCCGGCAGCAGCTGAACACAGTAAAAGGCAATGGAGGCACCGGATAACCATAGCTGCAACTGTGGCGCAGAAAGTGAATGAGTGAAATTATGAAACGAATTAACAATGTTATGCCAATTATTTTTGGACCCTGTTTTGGTTTTGCCGGAATTTTTGTACACGAATTACGGATCGTACTTGCTAAGCTTGTGCTTTCGGGTAAAAAGCAGGAAGTTGTGGAGGAATAGGATTATGTCAAAAGATGAGTATTTGATTACCGATGCGCCGCTGAAAGCGCTGACGGTTTTTGCAATGCCGATGATTCTCGGCAGTTTTTTTCAGCAGGTATACAATATGGCGGACTCCATTATCGTCGGCCAGTTTGTGGGTTCCTCCGCACTGGCGGCGGTTGGCGCCTGTGCAGCGCTGACGAATGTTTTCATTTGTGTGGCACTGGGGGCCGGTGCTGGTGCAGGTGTGCTTGTGAGCCGCTATTTCGGTGCCAAAGAGTATGGAAAAATGAAAACGATTGTGTCTACATCACTGATCAGCTTTTTGCTACTGAGCATCATCCTTGGTGTCTTTGGCTTTTGTTTTTCCCATGCGATGATGAGCGGATTACAGACTCCTGCCGATATTCTGGAGGAAGCAGTGCTGTACCTGCGGGGCTATTTTGTGGGCTTTCCGTTTTTGTTCATGTACAATATTCTCTCTACCATGTTCACTTCCATCGGTGAATCAAAAATTCCATTGGGACTGCTGATCTTTTCATCAATCCTGAATATTGTAATGGATCTTTGGATGGTAGCCGGTCTGGGACTTGGCGTGTTCGGTGCGGCGCTTGCAACTTTGATCGCACAGGGCATTTCGGCTGTGTTTTCACTTTTGATTTTCTTTTACCGGATGCGGCGGTATAAGAGTATCTTTGCCTGGTTTGACGGACAGGAGCTGCGCTCGATGCTTCGGATTGCTGTTCCGTCGGTTCTTCAGCAGTCTACCGTATCCATCGGTATGATGATCGTACAGGCGGTGGTAAATCCTTTTGGAACACAGGCACTCGCCGGATACGCGGCAACGATGCGTGTGGAGAATGTTTTTTCCCTGATTTTTGTGTCCATCGGCAATGCGGTTTCCCCATTTGTTTCCCAGAATCTTGGCGCAAACAAAACCCAGCGCATCAAAAAAGGCTACCACGCAGCATTGGTGCTGGATGTGTGTTTTGCGGCGCTTGCTTTCCTTGTCATTGAAACGCTGCACACGCAGATTTCATCACTGTTCCTTGGAAAAGACGGAACCGCCCTGGCTTATCAGGTGTCTGGGGATTATATGAGATGGCTTGGTTACTTCTTTATTTTTATGGGAATTAAAATGGCGACCGATGGAGTCCTTCGCGGACTCGGAATCATGCAGCCATTCCTCATTGCCAACATGGTAAACCTTGCGATCCGCCTGACCGTGGCATTGATCGGTGCACCGCGTTTTGGCATTAATTTTGTTTGGCTTGCCGTGCCGGCAGGATGGCTTGCCAACTTTTTGGTGTCCTATGCGGCACTGAGAAAATCCTGGCCGGCTGAGAACGTGGAGCCATCCCGATAAATTTGGATGTATGGAAACGAAATACATACTTTTGCCTTGTTTGATTTATGAATATCGATTTTGTTAAAAATAGGTATTTGCTTTAGAGGAAAAAACGAATATAATAACATAAACTGACAGAAGGAGAAATTTGTGATGAAGAGACGGGAAGGTTTTACACTGGTTGAGCTATTGATAGTGGTTGTTATTATTGGAATACTGGTATCAATTTCAATTCCGATTTTTACGGCACAGATGCACAAGGCTAAGGTGGCGGCAGACTGGGCGAATCTCAGGGCATATTATGCGGAAATACAGGCAGATTATATGTCTACCCAGCAGAGAAATCCGAAGGTTAAACTTTATTGGGAGACAGATAACGCTGATGACTGGCACTCGGTGACTTTTTTAGATGGACATAAGGCTGAGATGAAGGCTGGAACCTGTCTAGTTAATTTTGAGGATACTGAGGATCATAAAGGATATTCAATTGTATATGAGTGTAATAAAGATCATGCAAAATGTTACTTAGGCTTAGGAGCGGAGCATACGAAACCGTAACAATGATATAGCTTGAGAATACATAAGGAATTTCCGGTTCTAATGCTGGACATCCACCCCAAAGTCAAGTATAATAAACTAGAACAGTTGTACGATTATAATAAACGGGTAATCAGAGCACAAGCGGACATCTGATTTCCCGTTTTTGTGTTGCAATGTATCCGGAAGAAGCTGCCGGCGGCAGGTTCTGTAGGTGAATAGAAAGACAAACAGAAGGAGGTACCCTATCCGATGTCAAGAAAAAATCCGTTCGTCATGCCCATCCTCAAATGGGTAGGCGGCAAACGGCAGCTGCTGGACAGCATCAATCCGCTGATCCCGGAATGTTCGACCTATTATGAGCCGTTTATCGGGGGCGGTGCGGTGCTCTTTGGGAGACAGCCGAACAAGGCGGTGATCAATGACTCCAACGAAGAGCTGATCAATGTATACCGTACGATCAAGGAAGATCCGGAAGAGCTGATTGCGGCGCTGAGCGCACATAAGGAACAGAATTGCGAGGAGTATTATTATACGGTGCGGGCGTGGGATCGTGACAAGGAGACGTATCAGACGCGGACCAACGTCGAGCGGGCAGCGCGGATTATCTATCTGAACAAGACCTGCTACAACGGTCTCTTCCGCGTCAACAGCTCCGGCGAGTTCAATTCTCCGTGGGGCAGATATAAGAACCCGAATATCACGAACGAGGCGACTATCCATGCGCTGAATACGTATTTAAATAAAGCGAATATCACGATCAAATGCGGCGATTACCGCGAGGCGTTAAAGGGCATCCGGAAGGGCGCGTTCGTCTATTTTGACCCACCTTATATGCCGATCAGCTCGTCGGCGTCGTTCACGGGCTACACGGCTGGGGGCTTCGGGGAGGAAGAGCAGATCGCATTAAAAGAGCAGTGTGACATGTTGAATGCAAAGGGCATCAAGTTTCTGCTTTCCAATTCGTCCTGCAAATTTATCGAGGATTTATATAAAGATTACATCATCGACCACGTGGATGCCAAGCGCGCGATCAACGTGAAACCGGAGAAGCGCGGGGAGATTCAGGAAGTTCTGGTACACAATTATGAGCTTGATTGACGATAAATGGAGAATTTTATTTGATAAATACCGGATTGAGCGGGAAATTGAGAAACATGGGCGGTTTTACATTACCGCCGACCAGATCCGTGAAGTCAAGGAACCGCGTCTGATGACGAAATTTGATACGCGGGAATCCCTGCCGCGGGTGTTTGGAAAGAAAATTTCGATTCTTCCGGTGTCGCGCGGCGGCTATGTGCTGGGCGAGTTTGACTTATATCAGGATTTTCCGGAGATTCCGTCCGGTATCAAGCGGGTGACGAGCGCGAAGATACCCGATTACTTTGAGTCCATCGACCTTCATGACATCCGTTCGGAAGCCAGCGCGATCAACGTTATGAGCATCACGGGGATTCTGGATGATTTTCTGGGCGAAGATCGCATGGTGCAGACGGTTTCGGGGCGGATGGGGTCTGGAAATTTTGAGTTTTATGTCAGCGACTATCAAAAATCAGAGCTGATTGAGAAAAAGCCGCTTATCCAGGTACAGAATTCGCAGGTCGAGATCGACGGCGGATTTGAAAATGAGAATGTATTTACGCTGATCGAGGGAAAAAACGTCGTCCACAGCAATTTTCTGATCCGGCAGCTCTATTATCCGACGAGACTCTGGGCGGGGAAGATACACAAGCGGATCCGTCCGGTGTTTATGGTGTATTCGAATAATATTTTCCGTTTGCTGGAATATGAATTTACGGATCTGCGCTATTACAATTCGCTGCGGCTGGTACAGGAGCGAAATTACAGCTTAGAGGAAATTGAGATCACGCTGGATGATTTATACGATGTCTGGACACGGACGAAGGTCAAACCGGAACCGCCGGTTACCTTTATCCAGGCGGACAGCTTTTACAAGGTTATTTCACTGGTGGAACGGCTGAACGAGAATCCAATGACGGGCGGGGAGATCGCGCAGCTTTTTGGATTTAAGGAGCGACAGTCGGACTATTATTTCAACGCGTGCCGCTATCTGGGGCTGGCGGAGAAGCAGACGGATGAGGACGGCGTGAAAGTGCATATCACGGCGATAGGAAGACGGCTTTTGAAACTGCCGTATAGGGCGCGCCAGCTCGAATACGTCCGCCTGATTCTGGAACACCCGATTTTCCACGATTTATTTGAAGCTGCCCTTCAGATCGGAGATGTTCCGGACAAGGAGTATGTCGCAAAGAAAATGCGGGAATACCAGGTCTGTGGGGAGAATCTGATCGTGCGGAGGTCAAGTTCAGTGCGGGCATGGCTGTACTGGATTCTGACGCTGGTGAACGAAGGATAGGGAAATGGTGCGGAATTATTATATGTATCCGTTATCATGCTAAGGGGGTAATTTCGTCTCAGATGCGGCGGCGTCCGTGCATGTTATGCCTGACCGTTAGAAAAACAGACCATTTGGACAGAGAATAAAATATAGAAAGTTACAGGACAGCATATGGGCAGACAAGAGCAGACAAATCATCTTTTCAGCAATCGCGATCTGCGGATTCTTCTGGTTCCGCTGATCGTAGAGCAGATTTTAAACTCCCTGATGGGTACAGCGGACAGCATTATGGTCAGCAACGTGGGATCGGCGGCGATCTCGGCGGTCTCGTTGGTTGACTCCATCAATATTTTAGTGATACAGGCATTCTATGCGCTGGCGGCAGGCGGCACGATCGTCTGCTCCCAGTACATCGGACAGAAAGATAAGAAAAATGCGGAGGAATCCGCGAGACAGTTATCTTTTGTGGTGGCGTGCATCTCGTCGGCGGTCATGGCAGTCTGCCTTCTGACACGCGGACCGCTGCTGCGGCTGATTTTCGGCAGCGTCGAGGCGGATGTCATGGAGGCAGCGCAGACCTATTTCTTCTACACGGCGCTTTCGTTCCCATTTATCGCCCTCTATGATGCCGGTTCCTCGATCTACCGGGCGCAAGGAAATACAAGGCTTCCGATGACGATCGCGGTCGTCTCTAACGGGTTAAATATCGCCGGAAATGCGGTGCTTATCTGGGGCTTCCATCTTGGAGTTGCCGGTGCGGCGATTGCCACGCTCGGTTCCCGCGTTATCTCGGCAGTGGTGGTGTTCGCCTTTTTGCACAATCCCAGCCAGGAAATTGCGGTGCGTGACTATCTGCATATCCGTCCGGACGGACGCCGGATTATGCGGATTCTCTCATTGGGAATCCCAAACGGTATCGAAAATGCGATGTTCCAGTTTGGAAAACTTGCGATTCAGTCAACCGTCTCGACCCTCGGGACGATCGCGATCGCAGCCCAGGCGATGACGAATATTCTGGAAAACTTAAACGGCATCGCGGCGATCGGTATCGGAATCGGCATGATGACGGTGGTCGGACAGTGTCTCGGCGCGGGGCGCAAGGATGAGGCGATCTATTATATCAAAAAATTGACGGCAGTGGCGGAGGTCGTCATCATCGCAAGCTGTGCGCTCGTATTTCTGGCGACGAAACCGGTCACGATTCTGGGCGGCATGGAGCCGGAGAGTGCGAAGATGTGTCTCTACATGGTCGGATGGATCACGGTGGTAAAGCCGATCGTCTGGACGCTCGCATTTATTCCGGCATATGGAATGCGGGCTGCCGGGGATGTGAGGTTTTCGATGATTCTCTCCTGCATCAGTATGTGGGCGTTCCGGGTGACGCTGTGCATTTATCTCTGCCGCGTCCACGGCTTCGGACCGATCGCGGTGTGGATCGGCATGTTTACAGACTGGACGATCCGGGGCATCGTATTCACATTCCGCTTTATGGGCCGGAGATGGCTCGCGCATAAAGTTGTGTAAAAAACAGAGGGAGCAAAATGAAAATGGAGTTACAAATACTGGATTGGATTCAGCAGATGCGGACGCCGGTGGGCGATGTCTGGATGGTGTTTATTTCGCGGCTTGGAAATGCAGGAATGATTTGGATTCTGTTTACATGCCTGCTGCTTATGATTCCGCGGACGAGAAGATGGGGAGCTGCGCTGGCGGTAGCGCTCTGTCTGGATGCGATCATCTGTAATATCTTACTAAAGCCTATGGTTTGCCGGATCCGTCCGTGCGATGTGAATCAGACAGTTCAGCTGATCATTGCCCGCCCGGCGGACTATTCCTTCCCGTCGGGACATACGGCAGCTTCGTTTGCTGCGGTCGCGGCTCTGTACTTTGCCGGGGCGAAAAAATGGTGGAAAATCACGTTGCCTCTGGCGATCCTGATGGCGTTTTCAAGAATGTATTTATATGTGCATTACCCGACCGATGTTTTGGGCGGCATGATTGTGGGGTGCGCGGCGGGGTATTTTGGAAACCGGCTGGCGGCGCATCTGATACGGTCCTGGAGACAGAAGATGAAAAAACCAGAGGACAGAAAAAATAGATAATTTTATGTAAGAGATGCCAGAAGTTACTGTTCACGCATACGTGAACAGTAATGCCAGAACACCTGTAATTACCCCGTTTTTCTCTTGATATCCTTTATTTCCGATGGTATAATTTATAATCGAAATAATTTCTTTTATGATAGAAAAGGGATGATTATGATGGGGTTAGACCAGAATCAGTAATTTTATTCATTGTTAAAAGGTACGGCGTGATCTATCGACTCCAAAGCTTAGGATGATAGGAACTGCGTTTTTTGATGATGAGGTACCTGGAAAGCGACCAGGGGTAATGTGCTCTCGGAATCTTTCTGTGCTTGATTTTGTGAGATGATTTTTTTGTCAGTTGTGCCCAAATTTCTGAGGCGTTGGCGTTGCGTCCGCCTCTGAAATTCGGGTGCGGCTGGCGGAAAATCAGCCACAAAAGCAGGTGCAGAAAAGACTCCGAGAGTACATTATAGAGTGATGGAGGAGAAAGACATGTTAAATTACAAGAAATATAAGAGAGTTCCGGTGGTAGATTACCCGGAGCGTGAGTGGCCGAATAAAGAGATTGAGAAAGCGCCGATCTGGTGCAGCGTTGACCTGCGCGACGGCAACCAGGCACTGGTTGAGCCGATGGTCGTAGAGGAAAAGATCGAGATGTTCAATCTCCTGGTAAAACTTGGATTTAAAGAGATCGAGATTGGCTTCCCGGCAGCTTCCCAGATTGAGTACGATTTTCTGCGCCAGTTAGTAGAGCGCAAGCTTATCCCGGACGACGTAGTTGTACAGGTTCTGACCCAGTGCCGCGAGCACCTGATCAAGAGAACCTTTGATGCCATCCAGGGTATTCCGAAGGCGATCGTACATATTTACAATTCAACTTCTACCTTACAGCGTGAGGTTGTATTCCATGCAGACCGCGAGGAAGTAAAGCAGATCGCGATCGATGGTACCCGCATGGTAAAGAAATATATGAAAGATTACGACGGAAAAGTAATCCTTGAGTACTCTCCGGAGAGCTTTACCGGAACCGAGCTTGATTTCGCATTGGATATCTGCACCGCTGTACAGGAAGAGTGGGGCGCTACACCGGACAATAAGATCATCATCAACCTTCCGGCAACGGTTGAGATGACGACTCCGAACGTATATGCAGACCAGATCGAGTGGATGAACAGGCATTTTAAGAACCGTGACAGCATTATTTTAAGTATCCATCCGCACAATGACCGTGGTACCGGCATTGCAGCGACCGAACTGGCGCTCTTAGCAGGTGCAGACCGTGTCGAGGGTACACTGCTTGGAAACGGCGAGCGTACTGGTAATATCGATGTATTAAATATCGCTTACAATATGTTCTCCCAGGGTATCAACCCGGAGTTAAATCTGGAAAATGTAAAGGAGATCACCGAGGTTTGTGAGCGCTGCACAAAGATGACCGTTGACCCGAGACATCCGTATGCAGGCAAGCTGGTATTTACCGCATTCTCTGGTTCCCATCAGGATGCAATCAGCAAGGGTATGCAGGCGCTGCAGAAGAGAACCGATGGCATCTGGGAGGTTCCGTACCTGCCGATCGATCCGAGTGATATCGGACGCGAGTACGAGCCGGTTGTCCGCATCAACAGCCAGTCCGGCAAGGGCGGCGTAGCCTTCGTCATGGATTCCTTCTACGGATTCCGTCTTCCGAAAGGAATGCACAAAGAGTTTGCTGACATTATCCAGAAGATTGCAGAGAAGCAGGGCGAGGTAGCTCCGGAGCAGATCATGGACGAGTTCCGTGCAAACTACCTGGACAGAAAAGAGCCGATGCACTTCAAAAAATGCCAGATCACAGACAAGGAGTACGAGGGCGGCGCATTCGCAACCGTTGCAACTCTTACCTTTACCGCTCATGACACCGAGCGCACCGTTGAGGGCGTAGGTAACGGACCGATCGATGCGGTACAGAGAGCGATCGAGGAGGCACTTGGCATCGAGATCCGTGTTCTGGACTACAACGAGCATGCACTTCGTTCCGGTTCCGGCGCACAGGCAGCGTCCTACATCCATCTGATGGATGTAAAGAGTGGCCGGGCAACCTACGGTGTCGGCATCAGCTCCAACATTACGAGAGCATCTATCCGCGGTATCTTCAGTGCGGTAAACAGATTGTTTTACTAAAAAATAAAATGAATCAATTCAGAGTGACTGCTTGTGTGTGGACAGTCGCTGGTTTGGGCGGTATGCAGAAATGTGTGCCGCTCTTTTTCTGCCTTCCCATCTTTTTTAAAACAGGTTTTAGCGGATACTCCGCATTCCAATATTGACAAGAACAAAATCCCGGTGTTACGATATAGAAAACTGAAAAACTGCGTGAAATGACGATATTCGACTGAAAATTTCATGCTTATGAAAAAGAGAAAGGAAGTCCGTGAAAATGATTCTAAGGGCGAAGTATTTAATTACCGGAGATGGCAGAACCTGTTTGCAGGATCAGGCGGTGTATCTGGATAAAGAGGGAA
>ULRX01011580.1_pt1 | contig 10311 bp, 9 predicted proteins | sample 1955871 | NCBI WGS metagenome assembly ULRX01 (sample SAMEA4835695, study PRJEB28245) | human gut metagenome | biome: gut microbiome; material: fecal sample | place: Denmark | collected 2008 | reverse complement strand
TGCTCCAATTACTGTATATTCAGAAAATACAACCTTATCTTCTAAACTTGTCTCATCATTTAAACTATTCTCAATATTATTTTGCATTTTTATTTTATCATTTACATGACCGTCAACATTCTTTTTAAATAATTTAATTGCATTCAAAGCTGCAACCATTCCAGAAGAAATAGATTCTACATATCCTTCTACACCTGTTATTTGCCCTGCAAAGAAAATATTATGATTTGATTTTAAATTATATGTCTCGTCTAATAATTTAGTTGAATTGATATATGTATTTCTATGCATTACGCCATATTTTACAAACTCTGCATTTTCAAGTCCTGGAATCATACTAAACACTCTTTTTTGCTCTCCAAATTTCAAATTTGTTTGGAAACCAACCATATTATAGATATTCCCCTCAGAATTATCTTGACGCAATTGCACAACGGCATAAGGTCTTTTGGCATATCTTGGGTCATCAAATCCAACTGGTTTTAATGGTCCAAAACGTAGTGTATCCATTCCTCTTTTTGCCATAATTTCTATTGGCATACATCCTTCAAAAATTTCTCTTTTTTCAAAATCATGTAAAGTAACAACTTCCGCTTCTGTTAATGCTTTCCAAAAGTCCTCATACTCTTCTTTATTCATAGGCAGATTGATATAACTTTTCTCTTGATTTTTTTGTTTTTCCTGCCATTCTTCTACAGTCTCATCTTTTTTCTTTTCTTGTTCATATCTATTTCCATAAAAAGCAATATCAAAATTAATACTATCTTTTGATATGATAGGTGCAGCCGCATCATAAAAATATAATTTATCTTCACCTGTCAATTTAGAAATCTGCTTTGCCATTTTCTCTGAAGTCAACGGGCCTGTAGCAATTATAACTATTCCATCATCTGCATTTATTTCACTTTCTGAATCCACACTTTCTACCTCTTTGTGGATAATTTCTATTAATGGATTTGCCTCAATTTCCTCTGTTACTCTTTTGGCAAACAACTCCCTATCAACTGCTAAAGCCTGACCTGCAGGAACTTGAGTTTCGTCAGCAATTCTGATTAGCAGTGAATCTAATCTTCTCAATTCTTCTTTTAATAAACCACAAGCATTTGTTAGCAAATTTGATTTAAATGAGTTACTACATACTATCTCTGCCAAATTCTGATTTGAATGTGCCTCAGAATATTTTACTGGCTTCATTTCATATAATTTAACTTTTATTCCTGCTTTTGCAATTTGATATGCAGCCTCACACCCTGCAAGGCCTCCACCTATAATTGTTATATAATCTTTCATTATTATGTTTTCCTTTCAAGATTTTCGTTTTACTTTCTGTAATTTACCTTTCTTCATCTTCCAATTCTTCTTGCGTTTCATTTTCTTCAAATTCATTCCAAGAATTGGCTTCTTTTGATTCCATATGTTCTTTTTTCATTTTTTTATATCTTAATTCTGCTAATTGCTTTTTTCTAAAAATTATATCCTTTTCATCAAAATCATATCCAGCCTTTTGTAATTTATCATATAATTTAACAATATTAGTTAAGGCAGATACCATATCATTTAAATAGAACTCTCTTGAATTATCAACCAAATCTAATAATCTATTTACTTTATCCTTCAATATATCTTCATATGTTTTTTCTTTTCCATTTTCGAATTTTTGCATCCAATTTTCCATAATATTCCTCCATTAATGTTATTCTTATTTTCATTTTCTAAATCAGAATTTTAAACCAACCCATCATTCAAATAAATTTAACTAAATAAATTCATAATATCATCTTTTGATAATTTATTAATAAATGTAGTCTGCGTATTAAGCATATTATCAGTAAGTTCAGCCTTACGCTGTTGAAGTTCATAAATTTTCTCTTCAATTGAATCTTTTGTTATAAGTTTGTACACTTGAACATTATTTTTCTGACCAATTCTATATGCTCTATCAGTTGCCTGATTTTCTGCTGATAAATTCCACCATGGATCATAATGTATAACCATATCTGCGCCAATTAAATTTAGTCCTGTTCCACCTGCTTTTAATGATATTAAAAATACACTTATATCTTTATTTTGATTAAACTCATCAACCAATTCTATTCTTTCGTCAACTTTTGTACTTCCTGTTAATTTAAAATATTTTATGTCCCTTTTATTAAGTTCTTTTTCTAATATTTCAAACATTGAAGTATATGTTGAAAATAGTAAAATTTTGTGTCCTGCAGTTATACCATCCTCAACAATTTCCATACATTGGTCTAATTTACTACTTCCGCCTTTATAGTCTTCTATAAATAGACCTGGATGGCAACATATTTGTCTTAATCTTGTAAGTGCAGCAAGTATTTTTATTTGGCTTCTTTCATATCCTTTTGCACTAATTTCATCTTGCAATTCTTGTTTTGCTTGAACCAAATATGATAAATAAATATTTCTTTGTTCTTCTTCCATTTCATTATTTAAAACTGTAATTGTTTTTTCTGGCAATTCTGTTAAAACTTCTTTTTTAGTTCTTCTTAATACAAATGGTTCTATCAACATTTTTAATTTATTCATTGCATCTCGATCTTCATCTCTTACAATTGGCATTTCATATGTTGATTTAAATTCCTTATAACTAAATAAATATCCCGGCATTATTAAATCAAATATTGACCACAATTCTGCTAATGAATTTTCAATTGGTGTTCCTGTTAATGCAAATCTTGTTTCTGCATTTAACATTTTTATTGCCTTTGCATTTTTGGTTGTATTATTTTTCAAATACTGTGCTTCATCTGCGATTATGTATTTAAAGCAATATTTTTTATCTTTGTACACATCAATATCTCTTTTTAACAAATCATATGATGTTATGATTACATCATATTTTTCCAATTGGTTAATTTCCATTTTTCTTTCTGATGCAGTTCCCCTAATTACTTTTATTTTTAAATCTGGTGCAAATTTTTCTATTTCATTTTTCCAGTTTAATGATAATGAGCTTGGAGATACTACTATACTTGTTTTCGCATCTTCTGTATTTTGCTTATAGTCTAACAAAATTGATATAATTTGAATTGTTTTTCCAAGTCCCATATCATCTGCAAGTATTCCTCCAAATTTATATCTATCAAGTGTTTTTAACCATTTAAAACCTGTTTTTTGATATGGTCTTAATATTGTTTCAACTTCTTCTGGTATTTTTTCATCTTCATCCAATAAGTTTTTATCTAACCCATTTATGATATTCTTATATTCTTTGTTTTTTACTATTTCTGTGCCTTTTATTTCTTTTAAAAGCTGATTTAAATACAATGTTCTATTTACTGGCAGTCTAATTGTTCCACTCTCTAATTCTTTATAATCAACATCTGTTCCTGAAATTAACTTATCAATAAAATCAATTTCATTACTTTCTTGTAAATCAAGAAAACTTCCATCTTTTAATCTGTAATACTTTTTCTTTAATTTATATTTTTGCAAAATATCTTCTAATTGGTTTAAATCTATATTTAACTTATCCATATCTATTTCTAGAAGATTATTTTCAACTCTTACACCAACTGTTCCTATTTTAGGTTTCGCAACCTCTTTTGATTTAAAATTTTCTGTTGCTAATACTTCGAATTTTTTCATATAATAATTGATGTCATTTGTTAAAAATTCATAGATTTTATCCTCATCTGGTAATATAAATTTAAGATTTTGAACATCAAACATAAAACCAGTTTTTCTAAAAATATTCATTGCTTTAGTTTCTTCAATAAGATTTCTTGAGTATTTAAATTCTTTTTCCTCTTGTGAATTCAATGGATTAAATTCATTCTCTCCATAGCATAGTCTTACATCTGCTACAAGATAATTATTTTTGTCATAGTCTAAAAATACTTTTACTCCTAATTTCTCAGGTTCATATTCTTTTATCTCTTCCAATAATTCAGGTTCTATTTTTATAGCATTTTTTACCTTTGAAAGTACTACAGAAAACAGTTCTCCTAACTCATCTTTTCCAAGTGATATCTGTGTTAAAAAATTTTCTCTAAAAACTTTTAATAATCTTAAAGTTGTTTTTTCAAATTCCTTGTTACATCTATAAAGGTTTTCATCTGTTAAAACATATTTATATTTTTTTCCATTTAAAATTACAATTTTGAAAACATCAAAATCTGCTATAATTCTATATTCGTCATTATCTATCTTTTCTAGTCTAAATGTTAAATCTGGATTTTTGTCTATAAATTTTATATTTTGTTTTTCATATTCTCTTGTAATTAAAACTGTTTTATTTTCTAATGTATCAAATAATTCGTCAATCGCTGTATTCCCAATTATTATTGAACTTTCATTTAAAGCTTTTCCGTAATATCTATAATTTGAATTTGCTGAAGAATTTGTGTATGCAATTACTTCTGCATATTTCATTATAAAATCCAACATTTTCTGGCTATTTTCTTCAAACACTTCTTGTGTATGTACAAATTCTAATTTATCACCATATTTATAGAATTCTTTGTTCATCATTCTCACATAAAATTCTGCTAAATTTTTGAGTTTGTACATTCTTTTATTTCCGATTTTAAATTCAATTTTCATTTCTCTAGTAAACTTGTCATATATTATTTGAGGTTCTATTTTTATAGTTCCTTTATTTTTTAATTCAACATCTATGTCTGAATCTATTTCGTCTAATTCTTCGTTATATAGTGTTTTTACAATTTGATGGAAACCGTTGTATTTGTTTGCGTTTTTGCTGTTACTTCTTTGAATACTGTTTTGCTTTTGGTTTCCATCTGGCATTACATTACTTTCTGAATTTCTTATATCTTGAAAACCTGCTTTATTAAATTCCAATACTGACGCTAAACTGTGTTTGCATACTCCATATGTGTTGTAATAGTCTGGGCAGTCACAATTTATTTCTTCGACTTCTCCATTTTTTACTTCTACATATGTGTCATATTGTTCTGTTCCAAATACTTTTGCATGTATTTCAAAGTTGTTTTCGTTTTCGTATTCTACTTTTGTAATTTGCACTTTTCCCATCATTTGATATTTTTTTGCTTTTTGCGTTCTTGTGCTTCCTGCGTCTACACATAATTGTTCTATTACATTTTCGTTTACTAGCATTTTTATTCCCCTCTCAATGCACATAATTTTATTAAAGATATGCTTTTTTCTCCTTTTCTTGATATACTATTATATAATATTTTCGGAATTTTCGCAAGAGGATTAATAAGAAAAAAAACAGGTCAAAACCTGTTAATTCTCAATTTATTTTAACAATAAAACTTCACATCTTCTACTTGATTAAAATTTTTCCATTGAGATACAATAAAAAAATAATTTGAAGTTACCACTTCCATCAATGTATTCAAATCTTTATTTGGAATACGACTATTATTATTTGCTACTATACATCCTCCACTTTTTGTTAGCCAAATTTTTGTTGAAATTGCCGAAGGTTTACCTTTTGAAATATGTATATGAATTGGTTCATTGTTCTCATTTGACCAAAAATATATTTTATATCCACAAACTTCAAATATACTAGGCAATTTTTATTCCCCCTTCTCTTGACCATTTATAAAAATATGGTGCACCTTGTTCAACAATCTTTCTAAACATTTCGATTTCTTCTTCTGTATAATTTCCTTCTTTATATACAATATTATAAGTTGGAAGTTCAAATCTAACACTATCAAATCCATCTTCTGTTGGTCTTTCAAAATGGATGTATATAACTTCTTCTCCTTTTTCATTCTCTTTTATATCAGAAAATACAACCTCTGTTTCGTCTTCATATTTGCAAAACGGATACATCATATTTATCACTCTCCTTTATCTAATATTTAGTATAACATATTCCAAAAAATTTTACTATATTAATCACAAAAAAGTTTCAACATTTTTTCTGTCAAAACTTTTTACTCATCAAACATTTGCTTTATCATAGTTCTTTTTACTATCTCTATAATATTTTGCAATAAGCTCATCTAACTCAACACTTAATTTATATGTAATTGCATAATCGTCACCATTTTCAATGCTCTTATTCAATTTATCTCTTAATTTACAAATTTCTTCATTTAACATATTCATCTCTCCTTTTTCAATTTTTCTCATTCGTATATTTATAAAATAACACATAAAAATCTCCAAGTCAAGTATTTTCAACGGTTTTTAGCAACTTTCGTACAAGTATTTTCAACATATTTCGACACAGAAAATCAAAAGAAAACAGCATAAAATTTTTTTCAATTTTTATGCTGTTCATTCAACAAAATTTTTATCTAATTTTTTACAACAGATAATATCATATTTTTTTCATTAAACACATCTTTTAACACTTGATTTAAATATTCTACATTTATAGTGTTTATTTCTTCTAAATAGTCAAAACTATTTATACCTTTAAAATAATCTGACAAAAACATTCTAGAAATATTGACAACATCGTCATATTCTTTTACATATTCACCATAAATCATTTTTTTAGTTCTTTCAAAATTTTCTTCATTTACACCTTTTTGTATAAATTTTTCAACTTCTTCTTTGAACATTTCATACAATTTTTCTGGTTCATTTGATTGTCCGATTATCAAAATATGTGCATAATTTTTATCGAATTCATATTCAATACTTGGTACTGAGAAACAATTTCCCATATCATATAATTTTTTGTACAACTCAGAACTTGCTCCAATTAGCAGATTCAACAATATTTCTATTGATATATGTTTTTTAACTTTTTCTTTTTGTTCTGCAGGTACATCTTTTATTCCAATTGCATACAGCGGTTTGCTTACTTCCATATTTTGAACTGCTTTTTCTTTTACAATTTCTTTTGGTTCTTCTTCAAAAATTCTCTTTATTTCACCATTTGCTTTTTTGTTAATTAATCTTTTCTTTATTTCTTCTAATAATTTTTCAGATTCAAAATCCCCTGATACAACCATTGCCATATTTGATGGGTTATAGAAAGTATTATAACATTTATATAAAATATCTTTATCAATATGACTTATTGTTTCAACAGTTCCAGTAATATCAAGTTTTACCGGATTTTTATGATACATACACTCTAATGCATTTAAATACACTTTCCAGTCTGGATAGTCATCATACATCATAATTTCTTGACCAATTATGCCTTTTTCTTTTTCAACATTTTCATCTGTAAAATATGGATGTTGAACATAATCCATAAATTCACCTAATGCTTCATAAAAGTTGTCTGTACATTCATATAAATATGCTGTATGATTATTTGTAGTATAAGCATTTGCATTAACGCCTAGTGCAGTAAGCACATCCAAACTATTTTTGCCATTTTCTTGTTCAAACATTTTGTGCTCTAAGAAGTGTGCTACACCTTTTGGTACTTCTGTAACTTCTGTTTCTCCTGGTACTATAAATTTATTATCATTTGAACCATAGTTTGTTCCCCATATAATATATTTTTTCTGGATTCCTTTTTTAGGAATTATCATTACTGTTAAGCCATTTTCTAATTTTTCTATATATAATTTTTCCTTAACTTTTGAATTCTCAATTATTTGCATTTTTTTCGTTCTCCTCTCAATGTATATGTCCTGCTAACACAGTCAAAATTATAATTATTTTTTACTAATCCTTTAAAAAATATACAGTATTAATACTAACCTTATTAGCAACATCAACAACCTTATCTTTAGTAACCTCAGATATTCTCTGCATATATTGTTCAATATTACACTTACTCTTTGATAATTCCTGACTAAAGAAATATGTTATTTCAGTATCCTGTTCATCATCAATTGTTTTAATTGAAGCTATTATTCCTTTTTTAGCATTCTCAACTTCTTCGTCTGTGAAGTCACCTTTTTTCATATCCTCGATTTGTTGTTTGATTATTTCTAATGCTTTCTCATAATTTTTAATTTCAATTCCACAATTAATAAAAATGTTATTTTTGAATCTATAATAACTTGAACTTGCTGTATATGCAAGGCTTGCTTTTTCACGCACATTTTGGAATAATTTTGAATTTGCGCTTCCACCAAAAATACTATTATAAATCATTACATCAAATCTTGAATTATCATTATCAATATCTAAATCCATTCCTATAATAAGCTTGCCTTGTGTTACATCCATTGATTCTTGAACATCATTTTCTTTTTCTGTTCTTTTTGCTATAATTTCAGGCTCATTATATTGTGGTTCTCTATCTTTTAATTTAATGATGTTTTCATTATTTTTTATGATATTTTCAGTTTCTTCGTCTATTATTCCAGATACAAAAATATCAATTTTACATTCATTTATTAATTGTTGATAATATTCATATAGATTTTTTTCGTTGATATTTTTCATATCTTCTACATATCCATATTTATATAGTCCATATGGTTTATCTTTGTACATTTCTTCTATACATCTATCTAGTGAATATCTTTCCTTGTTATCTATCTTTCCATCTATAATCTGTTTTATATTTTCTTTTTCCTGTTCCACATATTCTTTTTTAAAGCATCCATTTTCTAGATATGGGTTAAATACAAATTCAAATATCTTTTCTAAAGATGTTTTCAACATATTTTCCGCTTCTTGTGGTAAAAATTCATCATTTACTGTTTCTATATAAAATTTCAAAACTTGATTATCTCCAGTTTTATCAAGTCCACAGTCCAAACTTGCTCCATACATTTCTTCTAACTTCTTGTTGATTTCCTCTTGTGTTGTTAAGTTCTTTGTTCCTCTTCTTAAAACTGCCGGTACTAATGCATTTTTAGTAACATTTTCTCTATTTAATTTTGTTGTTAACATTATTGCAATTAAATTTGTTTTGAATTTTTCAGTTTTTATTGTATGAAGTTTGATTCCTTTTTTTATTTCTGTTTGTTTATATTCCACTAATATCATTCCCTTCTTTTGCGTTTCTATATCAAAATTTTTAGGGATTGGGGGACGGGTCTCCAATCCCTTTTTATTTCCATTTCTATTTTATCCCAAATGAGTTTTTTTAATACAAAAAAGGCAGAAGTTTTGGATATACTACTCCTATATAAACTTCCACCTTTTTTTATGTAATTAAAATTTTCTTTTTCTTGCTGCCTCTGATTTTTTCTTTCTTTTTACACTTGGTTTTTCATAATGTTCTCTTTTACGAACTTCTTGTAAAACTCCGTTACGAGCACATTGTCTTTTAAACCTTTTTAAGGCATCTTCTATATTTCCATTATTAACTTTGATTTCTGACATTTATATTCCCCTCCTTCCGGTCATACGAAAATGTATGTGGGATTTTTTCTTTTCTTACCCTATATACGTTACTCATTATACATTATTATGGGGTATATTGTCAATAGTTTGAATATTTTATTTTATTTTTTTATAGTCCTTATATTTACTATATGAAATAGCACCTATTAATACGAAAACCATACCTGCAATAACTAAAATGTTACCATTTAAACCTGTTTTAGGTAATACACCCTTGCTTATTGTATCATCAGTTTTCTTTGTAGTTGAATCACCTGTTGTTTGTGTTCCACTGTCTTGTGAACTTCCACCATTTGATTTTCCATCATTATCAGTGCTTTCCTTATCATTTGAGTTTCCACCGTTATCAGTATTTCCTTTGTCATTTGAGTTTCCACCGTTATCTGTATTTCCTTTGTCGTTTGAGTTTCCTTTATCATCATCTGTTATAGATTTTTCTACTACTTTTATTGTAATTTCCGCACCAGTAGATGTATATTCCTTGTCTAAATCTGCTACTTGTATATCTTTTAATTGAACTTTTGTATCCCCCAGTTTAGCATCACTTTTTAATTTTAATGAAATTATAAAAACATCTTCATCATTTTTTACAAAATCACCTTTTGATGTTAAGAAACTTCCATTAGTTTCATTATAATCAGGTTTATCCCAATTATTTAAATTTGCAAATGTAACACTTTCGAATATTGTATTATCATATACCAAATTTCCCTGTAATCCTATAATTCCATCTGTAATTCCTGTAATATCCTTTACTTTTACAGTGATTTTTACAGTATCACCTGCTACCGCTTCTGTTTTATCTGCAGTTAAACCTATTTTTGCATTATCTGCTGCATTACTAACATTCGTACTACACACTAACATTATTGTGCTTAATACAAGTAAAATTGTGATTAAATTTTTTCTAATTTTCATATTTTTTTCTCCTTTTGTATAATAATTACACCAATAATATCATACTTATTTTTTTCTATCAATGTTTTTTATAAATTTTTTACAAAATTTTGGATAAAAAATTATATATTTGCTTTTCCTACCAAATACATTTTTAATTTAGCCATATCACTT
>ULRX01023416.1_pt1 | contig 10344 bp, 9 predicted proteins | sample 1955871 | NCBI WGS metagenome assembly ULRX01 (sample SAMEA4835695, study PRJEB28245) | human gut metagenome | biome: gut microbiome; material: fecal sample | place: Denmark | collected 2008 | reverse complement strand
TTATATTTTTGATAATATGTACACTGGGCACATCAATAATTTTAATAAAAAAAGGCAATAATAAGGATAAAAATATTAAAATTGGAAATAATAGTAGTAGTCAAGAAATTGTAGAATATATTTTAAATATTAGTTCATATGAAGCACAAATAGATGTAGAAGTAAAAAGCAACAAAAACAGCAATAAATACAAACTAAAACAAAAATACATAAATAGCCAAAACAATGAACAAGAAGTACTAGAACCAAGCAATATACAAGGTGTTAAAATAATAAGGGAAAATGATAAGTTAAAAATAGAAAATACACAATTAAGTTTAACAAAAATTATAGAAAATTATCAGGAGATAACACAAAATAACTTAGATTTAGCAAATTTTATAGAAAACTATAAAAATAATTCAAATTCGAAATTTAAAGAAGAAGAAAATCAAATAGTGATGGAAACAACTGTAAAAACAGGAAATAAATATCAAAAATATGAAAAACTTTATGTATCAAAAAAGGATGGGAAACCTATAAAAATAGAAATAAAAGATACTAACCAAAATACTATAATCTACATAAAATATAATGAGATAGATATAAAAAAAGAAGCAATCTTGACATATACCAATATTAGGAGTGAAGATTATGGTAATAAAAAGAGGAGATATGTTTTATGCAGATTTAAGCCCGGTTGTTGGCTCTGAACAGGGAGGTATAAGACCTGTTTTAATAATTCAAAATGATATGGGAAATAAATATAGTCCAACAGTAATTGCAGCGGCTATAACATCACAAATGAATAAAACAAAACTACCAACACATATAGAAATAGACTCTGAACAATGTGGATTAAAAAATGATTCTGTAGTTTTGGCAGAACAGATAAGAACAATTGATAAAAGTAGATTAAAAGAAAAAATAGGTCATATAGAAGATGAACAAATAATTAATAAAATAAATAGTGCACTTGGAGTAAGTTTTGGACTAGAAGATTAAAAATTTCGGGATTAAGGACCCGTCCCTCAATCCCGAAATTTTTATACTTTTAATTTTTTAAATACCTTAATTTCTTTAAATAATTTATCAATAAGAGCAGTTTTTTCGCTAACAATATTGCGATATGAAGTTAAAACTTCATCATAATTTTCAATGGTTTCTTGGCCTATTAAAAGGCATTTCATTCCTTCTAAATAGTAATTTTGTTTTTTCTTGTCTTTGGTAGAAAGTCGTTTCTTATTATATTTTTCAATTTCTGCAAGACGTTTTATTTCAACTTTTAAATCTTTTAAATAATCCATAATACATGAAATTTCGTATTCTGTGTCATCAATAATAACTTTAATTAGAGCTTTTACGATAGCTGGATTTAGAAGACCTACTTTTGGGTTTTTTACAGGGACTTTATAATTTTCTGGATGTTCAATAGGTTTTGATTCTTGTATTAGGATTTTTAAAGTATCAATAATATCAATATGTGATTTATATTGACGCTTACTAATAATAGCATCAAATTCATCAGCAACACGGATAATTTGCCCTTCTATTGGAATGTCTTTTCCGGTGATACCATTTGGATAACCAACTCCATTTAATGCCTCGTGATGATATATTGGTCCAGCAGAATAAGGGCGCAATTTTAAATCATCCATACAAATATTATAACCAATTGTTGTGTGAGTTTTCATTATTTCAAATTCTTTATCGTCTAAAGGTGATTTTTTTTGTAAAATACTTGCAGGAATAAATTGTTTCCCAATGTCATGAAGATAAGCACAAATTGTACAATATTCAGTAAAATCTTTAGAAAAATGTAAATATTTACAGATTCTACAAACAATGCTTGCTACATTTTCTGAATGTTTCCTTGTAAAAACATCTAAACTTCCTAAAATATTTAATTGATATTGCATACTTTTATCTAGGTTATAAGATTTTAGGCTAGTTTTATCATAAAAATCAAATTCTTCTTTTGGCATAAGGATACCTCTTTTCACATAAATTCTTTAAATATTGTAACAAAAAAGATTTTTTTATTCAAGTTAAACAGTAAAAAAATATTGTAAAATTTTATAAAATGTGGTTTAATATATAAAAATAAATGAAAAGTGGGAGATAAAATGTTTAAAGATAAGAAAGATTATGAAGAATATATAGAAAAACAAAAAGTGAAAAATGCAGACTTGAGAGAAGAAAATTATTTTGAACATAATGATAATGGAGAAATAATATTAAAAAAACAAGACTATAATACATCAGCACTTGATGTTGAAAAATATACTAACTGTGTTAATTGGGTTTTATTAAAAGACCAAAGAACTATGGCATTATTAAAAAGACCATTTGGAGATATATACAGAGAACTAACTAAAGAACAATATTATGTTTCACTATATAACAATATACTATTGCCACAAATAGCAAAACAATTCCAAAACAAAAGTGCCCAATATTATATAGTTGCAGGTAACAAATTTAATAGAAATATGAAACAGATATTAACAGTAGATTTTAAAAAGAAAAATGAAGAATTGGTACATGGTGAGGAAATATTAGAAGAATCTGATGGTAATATAAATGAATTAAATATTCAATCTATAATAAATCACATAAATAAATATTTGAGTGAAAAAGGATTTAAAAGTCAAGACATAGATACAATAAAAAAAGAATTTATAAAGCAATCATTATTTAATAGATTTGTAAAACAGACAGATGAAAATAATCATAATTGGGGAATATTGTTAAATGAAAAAGAAAAAAGAGCAAGAATTGCACCGGTTTATGATTTAGATTGTTGTTGCGAGTCAGGTACATTAAGAAAAAAAGTAAGAACAACAAGTGATGGAAGCAAATATGATTTTGGAGTATTTTTTAGGGATTTTGGAGATAAAAAATGGTTTAATAAATATGTAGAAGAGGTAATAGAAGATTTTGATATAAACAAAGCAATACAGAACGCTAAAACAGAAACAGGAATAGAGATTCCTACTGAAATAAAAGAACATTATAAAAACTTTTTTGGTGAAAGATTTTATGAATTTAAAGGAGCATACCAAAAATTTTTAACAGAAGAAATCGATAAAGAAAAACAAAATGAAGTAAGATAATTGAAAAGTCAAGTAAAATGTGATATTATAATACATAGATTGAAATTGGAGGAAAGACAATGTACAGAACAAAAACATGTGGAGAATTAAACATAAACAATGTAGAAGAAACAGTAGAACTAGCAGGATGGATACAAAAAATAAGAGATTTAGGAGCAATGATATTCATTGATTTAAGAGACCAATTTGGAATAACACAAATAGTAATAAATGACGAAGAATTACAAAAACAAGCAAAAGATTTAACAACAGAGAGTTGTATTCACATATCAGGAAAAGTTGTGGAAAGAAGCAATAAAAATACAAAAATTCCAACAGGTGAAATAGAAGTAATTGCAAATGAAATAGAACTATTAGGAAAATGTAAAAATGTACTTCCATTTGAAATAAATACAGACCAAGAAGTAAGAGAAGATTTAAGATTAGAATATAGATTTTTAGATTTAAGAAATGAAAAATTACACAACAACATTTTACTTCGTTCAAAAATATTAAAAGCGTTAAGAGACAAAATGGATGAATTAGGATTTGCAGAAATTCAAACACCAATACTTGCAAACTCTTCACCAGAAGGGGCAAGGGACTATTTAGTACCAAGTAGATTAAATCCAGGGGAATTTTACGCATTACCACAAGCACCACAACAATTTAAACAATTACTAATGGTATCTGGATTTGATAAATACTTCCAAATTGCTCCATGCTTTAGAGACGAAGACCCTAGAGCAGACAGAGCTCCAGGAGAATTCTATCAATTAGACTTTGAAATGAGCTTTGCAACACAAGAGGATGTATTTAAAGTAATAGAAGAAGTTGTACCATATACTTTCAAAAAATTTACAACATGGAAAGTAGATGAAGGGCCATTTATCAAAATTCCATATAGAGAAGCAATGGAAAAATACGGAATTGATAAACCAGATTTAAGAAATCCATTAATAATACAAGATGTAACAAAATGCTTTGAAAACTCAGACTTTAAAGCATTTGAAGGAAAAACTATAAAAGCAATAATAGTTCCAAATGGAGCAGAACAAGGAAGAAAATTCTTTGATAAAATGACAGAATATGCTACATCAGACGAAGTAGGAGCAAAAGGTCTTGCTTGGACAAAATATGAAGAATCAGGAGAAGTTACAGGTGGAATTGCAAAATTCATTACAGATGATATAAAAGAACAATTAGTAAATGAATTTGGAATGAGCAAGAACTCAAGTGTATTCTTTATAGCAGACGAATTTAAAATAGCACAAAAAATAGCAGGTTTAGTTAGAATTGAATTAGGAAAAAGATTAGATTTACTAGAAAAAGATGTTTACAGATTCTGCTACATAGTAGACTTCCCAATGTATGAATTATCAGACGAAGGAACAATAGACTTTAACCATAACCCATTCTCAATGCCACAAGGCGGAATGGAAGCATTAGAAACAAAAGACCCATTAGACATATTAGCATATCAATATGATTTAGTATGTAATGGATATGAAATGGCATCAGGAGCAGTAAGAAACCACAACCCAGAAATAATGGTAAAGGCTTTTGAAATTGCAGGATACAAAGAAGATGATGTTAAAAATAGATTTGGTGCATTATATAATGCATTCCAATATGGAACACCTCCACATGCAGGTGCAGCACCTGGCGTAGACAGAATGGTAATGCTTATTGAAGATTCTCAAAATATTAGAGAAGTTATTGCTTTCCCTAAAAATAAGAGAGCAAGAGATTTACTTATGAGAGCACCTTCAGTTGTTTCTGAACAACAATTAAAAGATGTTCATATTGAGGTAAAAAAATAATGTAGTATTAAAAGGTAGTACAAATAGTTGTATTGCCTTTTTTGTGTTTTATCTATTAAAATTGAAAAATATCATTATTTTTAGTAAATTGTTGTAATAATTTACATAATATGATATAATTAAAACTGTAACAGTTAAACAAGCACGATGGTAGTAATAAGTATATCTACCAGAAGGAGAAATGTATGGTTAAAAGAAGCGAAATAGGAAAACTTATTAACTAAAAATTAACAGGAAAGGAGATTAGAAAGCAAATAAAAGATTTTCCAGAAAATCCAGACTTATCATATTTTGAAAGTCTTGGATATACTGAAGGTACTGCAAAGACATATTTGAGTCGGTTTAGAAAAAATGAAAAAACGAATTCTTCTTATCGGACAAGTAATAAATTGACATCTGATTCAAAACAAGCTAAAGGTAGAAAGACAAAATACAATGATCTGGATTCGGGATTTTTTAAAACACCAAATGCCAATAGTAATAGTATAATAATAGATACTTGTTCTGTTGGATATGACTCATGTTTGAAAATCATTTTTAAAGCAAAAAAGGTAACAGTTGTATACTCTGTTATAAAAGAGTTGGATTCTTTAAATATAAATAATAATTCAACATTGCTTGGGGCAAAAACAAGAGATATAATGACAAAATTATTAGAGGATGAGTCGGGAAAATACAGACTTGTTCCATATGGATATAATGACGAACGTCAGGCAGACGATGTTATTATTGACTATTTAATGAGTCTTCCAGTAGTTGAGCGCCCAACGCTATTAACTACTGACAAGAATTTATCTTTAAAGGCAAAGTGTTTGGGACTTGAGTATATATTTTATAAAATATACAAAAATGTAACAAACAATCAGGAAGAGAACAATCAAAGTTCAAGTAAGGTAATTAAAAAAGTTCATAAACCTGAGCCGAAACCTGAGCCGAAACCTGAGCCGAAAGAGCAAGATAAACAGGAAGTAAAAGACCCGGTTGCCACAGAAGTAAATGAAGTAGTTGAAACTGAATCCAACGAAACCGTTACACCTGTTGAGGTAGAAAAAATTGTTGAAAAACAGCCGAAGGATGAAGAACCTAAAACCGAAAATCTTACAGAGGAGAATGCAGGACCACAAAATAAACATCTTGGAATAGATGTAAAAATATCTTGGCAAATTGTTGAATTTGAAAGACTTAATGGGGATGCAGAAATTTTTGCAATGTATGAAAATGAATGCATAGACGTTACTTATAAGAAACAGATTCAAACTCCTGATAGTATAATAATTGCCAGAAGAGGAAAGGACACAGTTAATATACATTATATGCTCCTAGGCAATAAGGAAGGAATTCAGGTAAAAAAATTCACATTTAATTATGTGAATGAACTGTATGCTAGTGATTTACCGGCCGAGGTTATAGAACATGTAAAAAATATGTTCTAAGTTATTTGCTAAAAATCTCAAATTAATTTTTTTAAAAGTCCAGTTTTTTGCTGGACTTTTATTATAAGTATTGTTATAATAAAAAAGAAGGATAAATCAAGAAAGGAAGAAGAAAAAATGGAATATAGATATGAACCAGAAGGTGTATGTTCACAAGAAATGATAATAGAAGTAGATGGAGATACAATAAAAAAGGTAACAATACAAGGTGGATGTGCAGGAAACACAGTTGGAGTTTCAAGATTAATAGAAGGAATGAAAATTCAAGAAGCAATAAAAAGACTAAAAGGAATACAATGCGGATATAAGGGAACGTCATGCCCTGATCAATTAGCAATAGCATTAGAAAAAATAGTAGAAAGTAAAAAATAAGAAGTTACAAATTACATTCAGTAATATGATTATTTGTGGAGCATTAAATTATAATAATAAAATATTTTGAAATCAATATAAAAAAGGGGAAAACAAATGAAAAGTAAAAAAATAAAAAGCATGATAATAGCAATAGTTTTTATAATAATTACAACAATAACATCACACAGTTTTGCAGATGTAGGAAGTTTTGAATCATATGATAGTGGAAGTTCATGGAGCAGTGGTAGTAGCGATTATGGAAGTTCATCTTGGAGCAGTAGTGATTATGATAGTCCATCATGGAGTAGTAGTGATTATGGAAGTTCAAGAAGTAGCTCAAATTATGGAAAAGGAAGTTCTTTTGAAGAATTTTTAAGTGCAATGATTACATTTGCAATATTAATAGCAATTTTGATTTATATTGCTAAAAAAAGCAAAGGAAATCCACCATATATGAGTAAACAACAGGGTATAAATACTCCAAATGTAACATTCTATGAAAATGAAGAAGATATAGAAAATAAAATAAAAGCAATAGATGCAAACTTTAACAGAGAAGAATTTTTAGCATGGTCAAAAGATGTATTTGTAAAATTACAAATGGCGTGGACAAAACGTGATTGGGAAGAAATAAGATTATATGAAACAAATGAATTATTTGAACAACATAAAACACAATTACAAGGATATATAAACAACGGAACAATAAATGTGATGGATAGAATTTGTGTAAATTATGCAAAACTAAACAAATTTTATCAAACATCAGATAAAGATATACTAAAAATTGCATTAAATTCATTGATGGTTGACTATATTAAAGATGAAAAAACAGGAAATGTTTTAAAAGGAAATACAGAAACGAGACTAACACATACATATATATTAACATTTGTTAGAAAAAGAGGTGTGCTAACACAAGCAGGAGGACCAAAAGTGGCATCTGCAAACTGTCCAAATTGCGGTGCACCAACAAAAGTAGCGTTGGCGGGAAAATGTGAATATTGTGGAAGTCTAATAAAAATAGAAGACCATGGATGGGTATTATCTAATTTAGAAAGAATGTAGTAGGAGGAAAAAGATATGGGATTAATTAAATCAGCAGCAAGTGCTATAGGAAGCACAATGCATGACCAATGGAAAGAGGCAATAAGATGTGAAGATCTTGGAAATGAAATATTAATGATGAAAAAAACAACACCAACAGGAGTTATAACAAATAAAAGTACTATAATAGTTGCACCAGGACAATGTGCAATTATATATGATAATGGTAAAGTAATAGATGCAACTGCAGAAGAAGGAATATATGAATTTGACTCTTCTTCGTCACCATCATTTTTTGCAGGACAATTTGGAGACGTTTTCAAAGAAATGTGGCAAAGATTTACATATGATGGAGCAACATCAAAGCAACAAGCAGTATTTTTCTTTAACATTAAGGAAATTATGGATAATAAATTTGGAACACCTGCACCAATACCATTCCAAGATTGGTCACATGCAATTCCAAACCAAATGACAGGAGAAAAAATACCATTAAGAGTAGAAATAAAATGTTTTGGAAAATATACATTTAAAATATCAAACCCTGCATTATTTATGAGTGAAATTGCTGGAGTTGCGGATGTATATAAAAAAGAAGATGTTGTTGAACAAATTAGAACAGAAGTTATGGCAGTATTCCAAAATGTAACGAATGAATTAGGAAATTCAAAATATAAAGTACCAGTACTTGAAATGCCAAGTTACACAGATGAAATAAAGCAAATGATGGATGTTGCTGTATATGATGAAAATACAAAAAGACGTGGACTAACAATTACAGGATTTTCTGTAGAATCTGTTACTTTAACAGAAGAAAGTGAAAAGAAAATAGATGAATACGAATTAAGTGCAAATTCTTATATGCAACAGGGAAGACTTGTTGGAGCATATGCAAATGCAACACAAAAAGCAGCAGAGAATGCAAATGGTGCAGCAAATGGATTTATGGGAATAGGCATGATGAATATGGCATCAGGAAATGTTGTAGGTGGAGCCACAACAGGGCCTTGGGCAAATAATCCTCAACCGGTAACACAACAAAATCAACAAAATCAACAAAATCCGACTCAACCAACAACTGCTCAAGCACAAGTAAATGGTAAAACAGAAGAAAAATGGGTATGTGAATGTGGAGTAGAAAATCCAGGAAAATTTAAATTTTGTGGAGCTTGTGGAAAGAAAAGACCAGAAAATAATTAAATGATATAAAAATAGCAGAATCAAGATTTTGTGGTAATTTGTACTGCAAAAAAAATCTTGATTCTGTTTTTTAAGCCGATAAAATGAAGTCTTTATTGGCTAGTAAAAGTGCTTTTATCATTTCAATTTGCTTTTTAGAAAGATGTGTGTCATTATCAAGTGAATATAAGTTTTTCATTAATAAAGCAATATCTAAATCTTGGTTTTTTGTTAAATTTTCTGAATCAACATTTTCAGAGATTCCAAGTAAATAATCTAGAGATACATTAAAAATGGCTGCTATTTTAGAAGCGACATCGATTCTTGGTACTCGTTCGCCATTAATATATCTACAAATTGTTACATTTGTAGTACCAATTTTTTCTGCTAATTGAGTTTGAGTCATATTGCTTTCATCAAGTAAGACAGTTAACCTATAACTAAATTTTTCTGCATCAAATTTCATAGAATACCTCCATACCAACTATTATAGAACTATAACCAATAAGTTACATGGATAATTACCTAAAATATAAAAATAATAATTACATTAACCAAATGGTAATAAAAGTAAACAATAACAAAGATAAAAACAAAAAACAACAAACTAAAACTGATTATTAATAAAATCATAAAAATTTCTGAATTCATATCCTTCAGATTTTAAATAAGAAATAGACTCTTTAAGTATATTATAAGTTTTATTTACATCTGCAGTATCATGCATCAAAATAATTAAAGTACCTTTATTTTTAGAAGTGTTTTTTAAATTATTTATTAATTGATAATTAGAATATTTTCTTTCAGAATCCTTATTTAAACAATTCCAATCAACATAAACATAATTTAAACTAGACAAAACCTTAAGAGCTTCTTTTTTTTGACTGGTATATATATGTGACATATAACCATTTGGAAATCTAAAAATATGTGAGCAATAATTATCAATACCAAGTGCTTTAGCAATTTCTGCATCTGTTGAAGTGATTTCGTTTTTAAAAGATTTCATATTTCTATACAAAATTTTATTATTATGATTATATCCGTGGTTTGCAATATAGTGACCTTCTTTATACTCACGTTTTACTAATTCGGGATTTTCTTTAACATGTTTTCCAACAACAAAAAAAGTTGCTTTAACATTTTCTTCTTTTAGAACATCTAAAATTTTTGCAGTTGCCTTAGTTGTTGGACCGTCATCAAAAGTTAAATATGCCTTTTTTTCATCAGATTTTTCTATGTCGTTTAAAGAAATTGTTACATCAATATTAAAAAAAGAATTTTTGGCAAATTCTATTGCGTAAGATGGGGAAATATGCAAAAAAAACGTGGAAATGGAAATTAACAATAAGAAAAATAAAACGATTCCACAATATAAATGTTTTCTATTTTTTATAAATAAAACTTTCATACTTACCTCCATAATAATATATA
>ULRX01028146.1_pt1 | contig 10392 bp, 8 predicted proteins | sample 1955871 | NCBI WGS metagenome assembly ULRX01 (sample SAMEA4835695, study PRJEB28245) | human gut metagenome | biome: gut microbiome; material: fecal sample | place: Denmark | collected 2008 | reverse complement strand
AAAGGCAATGGCAGCTTCTACGAAATGTTTCTTGGTAATCCAAGGGATAACACAAGTTATGGATGCATGTCACAGCCAATTGTTAATGCAGCTAATAAATATTTCAAAGTTAATAATATGTCATCAGTTGCAAAGAATATCAGCGGAACAGATTTTAAAGAGATTCTAGGTATGGTTGCTCAGGGTGACCCGATAGTAATATGGAATACAATAGATATGAGACAGCCATATGAATCTAAGACATTTGTATTTAATGGGAAAGAATATACATGGATGTCTCCAGAACATTGTGTTGTAATTACAGGATATGATCTTAATAAGAATATTGTTTATATAATGGATCCTATGGAAGGTAACATAACAAGGAATCTTGAGACATTTCAATCAAGATATGAAGAGATGCACAGCCAGGCTGTCTATATTATAGAATAATTAAGGGAGGGCAATATTGTCCTCCCTTTAGTTATGTTATTAGTTTGATTTAATATTGTGCCTTGCATTAAGCTTCTTTGCACAATGTATGAATGCAGGGAACAAAAATGCGTCAGCAGCAATCCATGCGATTGGTGAGGCGAGGCATGCACCCATGAATCCAATACTTGGAATGAGTATGATGGCTGCAAATGCACGGCCAATCATCTCTAAGATACCTGCTGATATTGCAAATACTGAGAAGCCCATACCCTGTATGCAGAAGCGGACCACGTTAACACCTGTAAGTGGAATGTAGAAGCATGCAGATGCAAGGATGAACTGTCTTGTAAGAGCAATTATGGTTGTCTCTGATGCATTAACGAATAATAATGCAATATAATCTGTAGTGAAATACAGTGCAATAAGAGAAAGAACACTGTATACTGAACCGATTATCATAGCGGAGCGTACGCCCTGACCAAGTCTTTTAATCTTGGCAGCTCCAACATTCTGTCCGGCATAGGTTGCCATGGTTGAGCCGAGTGCATCAAATGGACAACAGGTAAAGTTGAACATCTTAGAACCGGCAGTCATTGCGGCTACATATGTTGAACCAAGTGTATTGACAGCAGCCTGAAGGATTGTACTTCCGATGGCTGTTATTGAATACTGGAGTCCCATAGGAACACCGTTCATACACAGGTTGGTGATGAATCTTCTATCAAGTACCCTTTCTGATTTGTCACCTTTTAAGATGTCATATTTCTTATACATATATATAAGGCAGGTAAGTCCCGAAATTAACTGTGATGTTACAGTTGCCCAGCCAGCTCCGGCAACACCCATCTTACATACGAGAATAAGAAAGAAATCAAGTACTACATTTATTATTGAAGAAAGCACAAGGAAAACTACAGGCGTCTTACTATCGCCAAGCGAACGGATAACACCGGACACCATGTTGTACAGGAATACAGTTGGGATTCCTATGAATATAACTACTATGTAATTATAGGCATGGTCAATAATATCTGCCGGTGTATTCATAACGATAAGTATCCTGCGGCAGAATATTACGGATGCAAGCGTAAGCACTATGGCAAACACAATACTGCAGATATACCCGTTAAATACATATTTTCTAAGGTCAGCAGGCTTCTTTGCACCAAAGCATTGGGCAACCGGAATCACGAATCCGTTACAGACTCCCATACAGAAACCGATTATCATAAAGTTGATAGAACCTGTTGCTCCAACTCCGGCAAGAGCTTCAACACCGAGAGTTTTACCAACGATTATTGTGTCAACAAGGTTGTAGAACTGCTGAAACAGCATTCCGAACAGCATTGGAACTGCAAATCCAAGAATATGCTTGGAAGGCGAACCATTTGTCATGTCTTTTACCATAGGATTTCCTCACTTTCGTATATTTATAAAGCCAAATGATTATACTATATTTTTACAAACTGTCAAACTGATTTTGCACGAATTTGAATTAATTTAACGAATTATTGTCTTAATATGAAATGTCTGTTAAAATGCATAGGTAATATTTATGCGGAGGCAGACATGAAGAAAACTTTTGATGTTAAGAGACTTACAACGCTGGCATTACTTACAACAATTGCACTGACAATATTTGTTGTGGAATCAGCGATACCTACGCTTGTTCCAATACCAGGAGTTAAATTAGGACTTGCCAATATAGTCACACTTTTTGTATTAAAAAGGTATAAATTCAGTGATGCAGCTATTGTGCTGGCTATGAGAATTATACTGGCTACAATATTTACAGGGCAGGCAGTATCATTTATATATAGTGTAAGTGGTGGATTTTTATGTCTTATTGTGATGGCAGCAGTTAATAAATTGCTTAGGGGACAGTATATATTCCTTACAGGTATACTTGGCGCGGTGTCGCACAATGCAGGTCAGATTCTTGCTGCATTTTTCATACTCAGATTGTCAGGTATATTTGCGTACATGCCGTTCCTTGTGATAAGCGGTGTTATAACAGGTCTGTTTACGGGCCTTGTGTGCTTCTTTGCAGACAGATATATTCCTAAAAAATATACTATGTAGCAGATGGAGGAGATTGTGAAAAAAAGAGTTATTACAGTGGTGGCCGTGATTGTTCTGCTTGTCGGGGCAAGTGTGGCTTCTATTATATATATGAAATCAGGAAAGAATGACGGTAGTAAGACCGCTTATATATACAGAGATAACGAATTGTTAAGAACTGTTTCGTTAGATGATGTTAAGAATCCGTACATGTTCAGGATTGAATACGGGGATGGAGAGTATAATGATATTCTTGTCGAGAATGGAAAGATTAAGATTGCTGATGCAAGCTGTCCGGATAAGCTGTGTGTGAACATGGGCTATATATCTGAGCCTTTAATGCCAATCACATGTCTGCCTAATCATCTTGTTATCAGGATTGTGAATGACGGCGAAGAATCGCCGTCACTCGATGGTGTTGTGTATTAATTATTTCATCCAGCGGCCAGAAGCACCACATGGAAGTACAAGTCCGTTACTTGAAACAGGAAGACCTACTTCCTGTGAATCACAGTGTCCGCCAAAGCTCTTAAGTTCTGTGCTTAACATATAAGTAAGAACGGCTGGCTGAAGACCTGTAGTGTATGAATTAATAAGGAAAAATAATGGTTCATCAGAAAGAAGCTGTGCACAAAGCTTAACAAGCGGGTGTATGGCTTCTTCTATTTTCCAGATTTCTCCTTTAGGACCACGTCCATATGAAGGTGGATCCATGATGATTGCGTCGTAATGGTTGCCTCTTCTTATCTCTCTTTCTACAAACTTTACACAGTCATCAACTATCCAGCGGATAGGCTTGTCAATAAGTCCTGAAGACTGTGCGTTTTCTTTAGCCCATGCGACTATACCCTTAGAAGCATCTACATGCGTAACATTAGCACCTGCGGCTGCACATGCAAGTGTTGCTCCACCAGTATAAGCAAACAGGTTAAGAACCTTTACAGGTTCGCTGCCACGCTTTTTTCTGGCATCAGAGATTATCTTTCCAAACCAGTCCCAGTTAGCAGCCTGCTCAGGGAATATTCCTGTGTGCTTGAAGCTGAATGGCTTTAAGTTGAATGTCAGCTCCTGTTCAAATGAAGGACTGTTGTAGTGAATCTGCCACTGCTGTGGAAGGTCAAAGAACTCCCATTCTCCGCCGCCCTTAGAACTTCTGTGGTAATGACCGTTCATATTCTTCCAGCCACGCTCTTTCTTAGGAGTGTCCCATATTACCTGTGGGTCCGGGCGTACAAGAATATACTTGCCCCAGCGTTCAAGTTTTTCGCCCTTAGAGGTATCTATTACTTCATAATCTTTCCAGTTGTCAGCTATAAACATAATTAAGTATCCTTTTCTATATAAAAATGTGTTGCAGTTTGGTACCGCATTTGTTATTAAATAATTATATACGAAAATATTAATAACTGCAATCGTGCAAAAATGTTTTGAACAGGCAAGTTTTATGTTAATATATTTCTATCGAAATCTGATTAAGGGGCGTTGCATATTGAAAAATGTTAGTTTAAAGAATATACGGAAAGATATTGTATCAGGAATAATCGTTGCTCTTGTGTCAATTCCTATATCAATGGGATATGCACAGATTGCGGGACTGCCAGCGGTGTATGGTCTGTACTGCTCTATTCTGCCAGTGCTTATATATGGACTTGTGACATCTTCGCCACAGTTTGTGTTCGGAGTGGATGCAACTCCGGCTGCACTTGTCGGTGGAACACTTGCAACGCTTGGGATAGTGTCAGGCTCTGAGGAGGCGAAGGCAGTGGTTCCGTCGATAACTTTAGTTGCAGCATTGTGGCTGCTGCTTTTCTTCTTTATCAAAGCAGGGCGTATTGTCAATTACATATCGACACCTGTAATGGGTGGATTCATAAGCGGTATTGGTGTGACAATAATTCTTATGCAGACAGCGAAGCTGTTTGGCGGTAATGCGGGAACAGGAGAGGCAATAAAGCTTCTTATACATATAGCTGGGGAGATGAAGTCGTTTAATCTGTTGTCAGCAATGCTTGGAGTCGGAACAGTTGTGATTATTCTTGTTGCGAAGAAGTTCATTCCAAAGTTTCCGATGTCAGTACTTCTTATGGTACTTGGTGCATTTGCAACTGCAATTTTTCATATTGACAGATTCGGTGTTAAGCTTCTTCCACATGTTGATAAGGGGCTGCCGGGATTCTCACTTCCTGATATGTCAGTTGTGTTTAAGAATCCGTCAGATATAATACTTCTTGGACTTTCAGTGGCAGGTGTTGTCATGGCGCAGACATTGCTTGCAACTAATAATTATGCCAACAAATATGGCTATAAAGTAAGCAATAACAGAGAAATTCTATCTTATGCTGCTGCAAATGCGGCTTCTGCTGTAATTGGCGGATGCCCTTTGAATGGAAGTGTGTCAAGAACAGGAATTGCAGACCAGTTTGGTTGTAAATCACAGGTTATGTCAATAACAGCTTCTCTGACAATGCTTCTTATAGTGCTTTTTGGAACACCGGTGCTTGAGTATCTTCCTGTACCAATACTTACAGGAATTGTTGTTGCAGCACTGATAGGAATTACTGAATTCGGGCTTGCAGTTAAATTATGGAAAACAGACCATACGGAGTTTGCAATATTTGTAGGAGCATTTTTAGGTGTTCTGTTATTCGGAACGATATACGGAGTTGTAATCGGTGTTATTCTTTCATTCATAGCTGTTATTGTCAAAGCGGTTGAACCACCAAGAGCATTTCTCGGAGTTATAACGGGACAGGAAGGGTTCTACAGTCTTAACAGATACCGTAATGTAAAGAAGATAAAAGGTGCGGTTATATACAGATTTAACGGTGCGCTTTTCTTTGCAAATATTAATACATTTGTTGATGATATAGAAAAGAATCTTGATGATAATACTAAATGGGTAATTATAGACGCCGGAGGTGTGGGTTCTATTGATGTGACGGCAGTTGACAGGCTTATGTCTTTATATAAGGCACTTGAAAAGAAAGGAATCAGATTCTATATTACAGAGCATGAACACACACTTAATGACCAGCTAAGAGAGCTTGGTGCAGGTGAGCTAGTTGAAAAAGGTGTTGTTAGAAGAACCATTCCGCTTGCTCTAAGAGATGCAGGGCTGGACAGACCATATCCTGTCGAGGAGGGGGAAGAAGAGCAGGCTGTTTCTGGCGAGGTACATGAGGACAACGAAAGACTTGCAGAAATTGAGTGGGCTTTTGGTGCAGATGCAGACGAATGGCTTGAGAAGATGGCAGCAGAGATGGCTGATGAGATTGGCAGTGTCAAGAAAGATGAGAAGAATGTTATTGTTGATGCTGAAAAGCATGCTGCATGGGGAAGAATCGGACTCTTTGATGAGAATGACCTGCTTGAGCGGCTTGAAATGCATTTGTTTGACGATAAAAAATATCCTAATCTTGATATTGATGATATTGAGAAAAGAATTGATGAGCGCCGTGTGGTTGTTGAGAAGAAGCTGGCACAGATTAATCCTGACGCAATCCAGATGCTTAAAGAACACAGAAAGGAAATGCTTGACAGATTAAAGCTTCACAATCCGTATGCATATGAGCATATGATGGAGCAGAAGAGGAAGCATTATGAACATCTGAAGAAGAAAGATCCGGAGCTTGCACAGAAGCTTAAGAATTTCTATAATCTTTCAGATGATGACAAATAATTTATATAACGGAGATAATAGTGAATATATTAAATGTAGAAAAGGTCAGCAAGACCTACGGAGAAAAGGAACTTTTTAATAATATAAGTCTGGGAATTAACAGTGGCGATAAGATTGGACTTATAGGTGTGAATGGAACTGGTAAGTCTACACTTTTAAAGATTATTGCAGGTGTAGAAGAACCAGATGAGGGACAGGTTGTCAAGGGCAAGGGGATTGAGCTTGCGTATCTTGCACAGACACCTCTGTATTATGAGAATGAAAATGTACTGGAATATGTTATGCGTGGAAAGCATGCGGACAGCCAGCCAAAAGCAAAAGAGATTCTTAACAAGCTTGGAATAACAAATCATGGCGCAATGATGAATATTTTATCAGGTGGTCAGAAAAAGAGAGCGGCACTTGCGAGAACTTTAGTTGAGCCGGCAAGACTTCTTATTCTTGATGAACCTACGAACCATCTTGATAATGACATGGTACTCTGGCTGGAACAGTTTATTAAGAATTTCAAGGGAGAACTTATCATGGTTACTCATGACAGGTATTTCCTTGATAATGTAACTAACAGGATTGTAGAGCTTGATAAAGCTTCCCTTTATAGCTACGATACGAATTATTCAGGCTTTCTTGAACTGAAGACCCAGCGTGAGGAGATGGAGAGGGCAACTGAGGCTAAGAGACAGAATATATTAAGGAAGGAACTCGCGTGGATAAGAAGAGGATGCCAGGCTCGTTCTACCAAGCAGCAGGCACGAATTGACAGATTCGAAGATATGAAGGAGGCTTCAAAGCAGGCGAGAGCAAGATTTGACAAGCAGCTTATGGATATGAATTCAGTCAGCAGCAGGCTTGGAAGAAAGACTGTTGAACTCCACAACATTTGCAAAAGTTTTGGAGAGAGGACAATAATTGACGATTTTACCTACATTTTTCTAAGAGATGACAGAATAGGTATTGTCGGTGATAACGGATGTGGCAAGTCTACGCTTATGAAGATTATAGCAGGCCAGCTTGAACCGGACAGCGGCAGTGTTGAGGTTGGAGAGACTGTAAGAATCGGATATTTCATGCAGGAGAACGAACCACTTGACGACAGCCTTACTGTGCTAGAGTTCGTAAGAAGCATAGGTGAATATGTTACGACGGCAGATGGAAAGGCAACAGCGTCACAGATGTGTGAGAAGTTTCTTTTTACACCGAAGCAGCAGTGGACGCCTATAAGCAAGCTGTCAGGTGGTGAGAAGAGGAGACTTTATCTGTTAAGTGTTCTTATGAGTGCACCAAATGTACTTATTCTCGATGAGCCTACCAACGACCTTGACATTGAAACTCTTGAGATACTTGAGGAGTATCTTGATGGATTTGCGGGTATTGTAATCACTGTTTCACATGACAGATATTTCCTTGACAGAGTTGTTGACAGGATATTTGCATTTGAGGCAGGAGGCCACCTTACACAGTATGAAGGTGGTTATACGGACTACAGGGATAAATGTGTTTCTTCTATATATAATGTGGCATCAAATGGAACATCTGATACATCTAAATCAAAGGCAGCAGGTCAGGTGAAGAAAGCATATAACAGCCATGAGGATAAGATTAAGTTCACATATATGGAACAGAAGGAATATGAGACTATAGATGATGATATAGAGGAGCTTGAAAATAGGGTTTCAGAACTTGATGACGAGATTGCAAAGAATGCAACTTCTTATTCTAAGCTTGCAGAACTTACTAAGGAAAAGGAAGATGTGGAAAGGCAGCTTGAAGAAAAGATGGAGCGATGGGAATATCTTAATGATCTCGCAGAAAAAATAGAGAAACAGAAACAGTAGTAAATATTAACAAAACAAGTGACATCAGAACAGATTATTTGGTTGAGCAAATCATATATTCATGGTATGATGATATATGATTTACTATATTAATCATATGAGGGAGGAAAAATTATGTTTTGTCCAAATTGCGGAACAAAGAACGAGGACGATGCACTATTCTGTGGAAACTGTGGAACACGTCTAGTGATAGATGTGCCTCAGGAGACACCGGTGCAGGAAAGTGTGGAAGAAGAGCCAGAGGTAACACCGGTACAGGAGAATGTGCCAGCAGAGCCGGAGGAAACACCGGTACAGGAGAGTGTGACAGCAGAGCCGGAAGTAACACCAGTACAGCAAAGTGTTCCAGTTCAGCCACAGCAGGCTTTTGGTCAACAGCCTGTACAGCCTACACAGTTTACAGGTCAGAATTCTGGTCAGCAGCCTGCCAATAATAAGCCTGCCAGATTCCCTAAGGGTATAATTGCAATTGTAGCTGCGGGAGTTGCTGTGATAGCTGCCATAATTATATTTGTATGTGTGGGAAAGAATGTGACAGATTATAAGAAAACTGCCAAGCAGTATGTTAAGGCGGTTGCAGAGTGCGAATGGAATGATGCGTATAGTCTTATTAATCTACCTGATGGGGAGTTCCTTACTAAGGAAGCATTTATTAATGTTCATGCAGATGCGACTGGTGAGAAAGTTGAAAAGATGGCAGCAGATGACATTGTTTCAACATATAGCAAGATGCCTGGTAACAAGGCTGTTAAGGTCGGATATATAACAGATTCGGGAATGCAGTATAATGATGTGTATCTAACAGTAGCCAATAAGCACTATATGCTTTTCTTTAAGAAGTGTAAAGTCAGCGCTGAGAATCTTGTAGTAAAGGATGTTACAATAAAGGTTCCAAAGGGACTTTCGTTATATATTAATGATGTTATTGTTGGCGATGGATATAAGTCGGATGCATCTAAGAATGGAAACGGCTCTTCTGATGAATATGTTATACCATATCTGTTCAATGGAAAGAATAATATTAAGGTGACTGGAGAATTTATAGAGGACTACACAACACAGCTTTATGCAGCACATGATGAAGATACATTTACTGTTGGAACATACAATGCAAAATATGTTAATTCGAAGCTTGAAGAACTTAAGACACAGGCAAGAACAGATGTGGATGCAATAATTAACGCTGTACAGGCAAAGAAAGATTATTCAGCTATAGCCGACAGGGTGTGTAAAGAAGAAAAGAAGAACATAGAGTCAGCTTATAAGAATATTTACGACAGCTACAATGACAAATACAAAACTGTATCCAATTTGAAGATTTCCAAATTCACAGCTTCTATCGCGGATACATCTTTCAGAGTGGATTCAGATGATGGATGCCCGGTGATTAAAGTTTCAATTAAACTAGGATATACATACAAGATACAGTACTCAGGAAGTGATAAAGCTAACGACAAGAATAATAACAATAATTCAGCTTACATATATTATAAATATGAAGATGGTAAGTGGAAGATTAATTCTATGTATCTTGGATTTGGATTTTATTAAAATACTGTTTTGACCGGGACTTATGTTCCGGTCAAATTTGTTTTGTGTTGTACTAAAAAAAATACAATTTTTTCTGTTGATTTTATATAGAGAGTAGTGTATATTAATATTTGCTGTGACATTGATAGCTGTGAAGCGTGAGGTTGCTGCTTTAATAAAGCAGGTTTTCCGTGGAGCGAATGTCAATGCTGGAGAATATCTCTGGCGAAGAAACTGGCGACAAGTCACTGTACCAAAATCATCTGCAATCCGCAGAAATGACGCGCGTGGGTCGAATTATGAATGAGACTATATGATACGCGTGGGAGTGTGTACAGTCACCGCTTGTCGTACTTAAACAATAAAGTGCGAAGGAGGCGACTTTTTTTATGGCAAATCAGGTAATCAGAATTACTCTGAAAGCTTACGATCATCAGTTGATTGATCAGTCAGCTAAGAAAATCATCGAAACTGCTAAGAAGACAGGAGCACAGGTGAGTGGTCCGGTACCTCTTCCAACAAAGAAGGAAGTTGTTACTATTCTTAGAGCTGTTCACAAGTACAAGGATTCAAGAGAGCAGTTCGAGCAGAGAACTCATAAGAGACTTATCGATGTATTATCACCATCTCAGAAGACTGTAGATGCATTATCTAAGTTAGAGATGCCAGCTGGTGTATTCATCAACCTTAAGGTAATGAACTAATCATTATCTGGAATTTTTCATTATTAAAGCAATAATCCTAAGGGTTTAATATAGAAGTAACAAGCAGTGGTGCGGGTTCCACTTATATTAGCTGTTCTAGGATGACAGGATGCGCTGTGTATCACACATCATCTTGTCCGCTGTAGATTAAACAGGAGGAAAATCAATG
>ULRX01030348.1_pt1 | contig 10413 bp, 10 predicted proteins | sample 1955871 | NCBI WGS metagenome assembly ULRX01 (sample SAMEA4835695, study PRJEB28245) | human gut metagenome | biome: gut microbiome; material: fecal sample | place: Denmark | collected 2008 | reverse complement strand
CCGAGCCGTTGTCCACTGTAATGGTCTTGAAGACCTGTGAGAACGTGTCACCTTCCCAATGTCCTTCCTCGATGCGCAGAGCCGCGATCTCAGGCCTCTGAGAAATGTCTGTGCCGAAGCTCTTCCTGTGTTCACGGGGCTTGGAATCCTTGTGCAGCTTGCGTTTCACGGCTTCGGGCAGTTCTGTCACAGACAAGTCAAGGTTGCCTGCCCAGACCTCATTGTAAAGCGTGCGGGTGCAGACCATCTCCTCTGCTGAAAACAGCTTGTGCAGACGAGCATAGCCGACGCAGGCATCCAAAGACCACTTGTGTTCTTTGACCTGTTCTATTATCCAGCGAATGAAGCGAGTGCAGTGACAGATTCGGTGTGGTTTCCGAGAACGCTTTCTGTTCGCTTTGTAGGCCGCTTCTCCACGCCTTGCCGAGTATCCGGGCTTCCTGCCCTTGCTGCTCTTTCGGGGCGGTGTGCCGCTCTTTAGCTCGTTCCCAACGGTGGTTGGTGAACATCCGATTGCTCTGGCAATGGCTCTGTTCGTGTAGCCTGCGTTCTTGAGATGCTGGATTGCGCCTCGTTCCTCTCGCTGTAAGTGCTGTCCCTTCTTGCGTTCTACCAATTCTGTGATATAATCTTGGCAGTCCATAGTGATTGCCCTCCCTTGGAAGAAGTTGTGTGCAAACTTCATTCTACCATGTGGGGAAAATCACTATGGATTTTTTTCTTAGGTGTCCAACTTCATTTTACAATCGACCATTTTTTTTGGTGATGTTTTCGGGGTAATATCGAATTGGTTTAGACAATCTTCTCTGTGGACTTTGTCTTATCCGCATTTAGAGGACTGCGATCTTTCGATTCCTAAGCGTATCATTTCGGACGATCACTTCTGGCTGGTTGCAGTTAGCAGTCCTTTCACAGAGTCTCCGGCAGTGCTGCAATGTACACTCGTGCAGGACTATGTATTTGTGTGCTCGAAAAGGCTGATTTACCCTTGTTGCTCGCCTTAATGTGGTGATATACTGAATGGAGGAAAAGACAGTAAAAGAGGGATAACTCATGGGTATGGTAAAGCGAAGCCGGACCGGAACGCGGCGCACGACATTAGCCGTGCTGGACATTCTGAAAAACAGCACGAGCCGCAGTAATCCTGTTTCGATTGCTGAGCTAGTGAAACGGTTAAATGCGGAGTATGGGATACACACGCACCGTGATTCGGTCAAGGCCATTCTGGATGATCTGAAGGCTTATTATCCGGAGCCTGATCAGATTTGCTGCGACCAGTCAGGCGACGGCCGCACGTATCAGTTTAATTATTATTATCAGACCGAATTGCCCGAAACACTTCAGGAGAATATACAAAAGCTCGATTTAATTATGCGGAAAAACAAAAACTCGCAGAAAAGCGAGCGTCGTATCTCGTTTATGTTCTGCGGCTACGGAGCAGATCATGAAGTGCATCCGATCAAGCGGTGGCATAATATTCTTCCTGCACGGATTGTACAGGCTTACGGGCACTATTATTTGATAGGCTTTTTTGCGGGGAGCTGGGAAACCGCACATTTCCGTATTGATTTGATGAGACAGATTTTAGAGGAAGATCCCAAAGAGATCACACTCTCGGACAAAAATGCACAGCTTGACGCTTTTCACAAGGTGATGGAGGACGATTATCTAAGTTCGCACCTGTATATGTCCTTTGAGCATGGTGAAGCGCCGGAGCGGATTCGTCTGCGGGTTAAGAAGATCAAGGGTAAGCCTGATGCCAGCCTGACATTTTTACAGGATGTTTTCGGCAGTAACTGGCATCCGGTGAGCGGCACGGAAACCGATGAGCAGATAGAGGTTTGGGTGAAATGCCTGCCCTATGCCATCAAGCTGTTCGTGAAGCAGTATATTGACCGGGTGCGTGTGCTGGAACCGGTCAAAGTTGCTGAGCAGGTGGAGCAAGCGCTGCGGGAAGAATTCGAAGCATATTTTTCTGACGAAACCGGAGAAAAATCTTGAGATACGGATAATTATCGTGTCTGGGTGTGGTATATATAGTATAGACGGAACAGCCTTTGTGCCTGTGACAAAAATATAATTACAATTCAAATCATTACGAAGGGAGATCTACCAGTGGAATTTGATGTTTTTAGAACAAAAAATCTATTTGAAATGACAAGATATGATTTTCGTGAGGAAATCATACAGTTTCCCTCGGACGATCCTGTAGACAGGTATTATATCTATAAAGCTATAGGTATTGCTGAGACGGACAATGATTTAACATATCAAGACCAAATATCTGGAGAATATAAAGTGCTTGTGGAAAAGGGGGAGGCTGATCGGAGCGAGCTTTTGAAGGATATATATCAGCACATCTGGAAAACGGAATATCTTGACGTATGCACGAGAAATGGAACCGAATTTTCCGGGGATACGATGAATTCCATCTTTACTACATTCACTAAATGGCTTTCCGCCGTTCAAGCTATAAAGGGGCCTGGACAATGGTCAAATCGTAAGGTATTGCAGCGCTACATTGATAAAAATGAAAAGAATGAAAGTATCTTGTATGCTGCCGTGAAGGAGGATAAAGATCGTGTGTTGTCCTTCTTCAAATCGTCGTATACGTTAGGCAACTTTATCCCGGCTCCTGCCGTGTTTCAGAAAAGAGGTTTTTCTCCGTCGAAGGATTACTGGGATTTGGCACTGGCCGCTATCTATAATTATTATCGGTCTAACGATAAAGTTGGTAAGGATACGGTCTGCACATTTATAAGACCGGAACCATATTCTTTGGAGTGGCTGCTCCGAGGTGAAAAAAACGCAGAAAAATGCAAACCATGGCTGAATTGCTTTGAGACCTGGGACAACTTTGTAGAACAAAACTTCATGCAGCCGTTTCTAAAGAACAGTGAAAAAGTGAACGGACACTACGGTCCACCGGACGAGCTTTGGGAAGGCCATTTCGATTGTGGCGGGATTCCGCAAGGAGAGGACGAGTTCCAGCAATTCTTCACCAACGCCACTCAACGCATTCTCGTGCGCGGCGAGCTGATTGCCAAAAAAGTAAAGGAAACGACCACATCTGCGCAATAAGGAGACTCTATGCAATATGTTTGTTCCGACATTCACGGACGCTATGACAAGTGGTGCGCGTTGCTGGCCGCGCTGGACCTGAAACCGGCGGATACGCTTTACGTACTCGGTGATGTGATCGACCGCGGTCCGGATGGCATTAAGGTCTTGCAGGACATGGCACAGCGGCTGAACGTCATCCCCATTCTCGGCAACCATGAACTGGATGCCGCACTGTGCATCCCGAAGCTGCTGCAGGAGGTCACGGACGAAAGCATAGCGGCGTTGAGCGGGAAAGATTTCGCGGCGCTGTCCGAGTGGCTGCAAAATGGTGGCGGACCGACCCTGCGGGGACTTCAGCAGATCTCGCCGGCCGAGCGGGAGGAATTGCTGGATTATCTGCGGAATATGGATCTTTATGCGGCGGTGAAAGCCAGCGGACGCACTTTTGTTCTGACACACGCTGGCTTGGATCATTTTGAAGCGGAAAAACCGCTCGAGGACTACGAACTGCTCGACTTTTTGCTTGGACGTCCCAATCCGCGTGATGAGATTTGGCACGACAAGAGCAAATTCCTTGTGTACGGTCACACGCCGACGCGCGTACTGCGGGAGCAAATGGGTGAGCCGCCAGCAGATACGATTCTGCGGTGCGGACAGCAAATCGCTATTGACTGCGCCTGCGTTTTCGATGGAAAACTGGGCTGCTTGTGTCTGGACACGCTGGAAGAAATTTATGTATAAGGGGAAGCGACTATGGTTTTTTTTGACCGGTGACACCCACGGCGAGTTTGGCCGTATCGAGGAATTCTGCGCAGAGTGCGGGACTTCTACCGATGATGTGATGGTTATTCTCGGTGACGCAGGCATCAATTTTTATCGGGATAAACGCGATGATGAGCTGAAAGAGTATCTCTCCGAGCTGCCTGTCACGCTGCTCTGTATCCAAGGCAATCACGAGGAAAGACCGGACGAAATCCTCGGCTATGAGGAGATGGAGTGGCATGACGGAATTGTCCTGTTTCAGCCCGACTATCCCAATATTTTGTTCGCGTGGGATGGGGAGGTCTACGATTTTGACGGAAAAAAGGCTATTGCTGTCGGCGGTGTCTATTCGGTGGACAAGTATTACAGGCTGGCAAACGGTCTGCCGTGGTTTCCGACGGAGCAGCCGGATGCCGTCATCAAGAAACGGGTAGAGGAAAAGCTCGCACACCTTGGGTGGCGAGTAGATTATGTGTTTTCGCACACGGTTCCACTCCACGCAGTTCCGCGACATACCTTTCTGTCGAATATCGACCAAAGTACCGTGGACTGCTCTACAGAAGAGTGGCTTCAGGAAATCGAGCAAAAGCTGGATTATGAATGCTGGCTTGCAGGGCATTATCATGTTACGGAAAACATTGGACGGATCAATATCCTCTATGAGGATTACGAGGAGCTGGATACTGAAAAATAAGCAGAAACATAGAATGGGTGGTATCCTGGGCGAAAACATTTGGAAGGCTTGTGCATTCGATAGATTGACGATGTGTTCCGACGCTGTATCTCTGTTCTTCCGGCAAGATACTGCTGAAAGTCTGTGCAGATATCGAAATGTATGCCGTTTGTAAAATGAAGTTCAAGACAACAAAAAGGCACTGCATTACGCAGTGCCTTTAGCATATTTAGAGCAGAAAAACCGAAAATCGCTGGTGTGTAGACGAGGATAGCGTATAATCAAGTTCGCAAAAGCAAACAGAAAATAGACTGTAAGGGACTGCGGACGAAAAGTTGGACCTCTGCAAGGAGGGAAACAGATGTACTCTTATGAAGAACGGCTTAGAGCGGTAAAGCTGTATATAAAATACGACCACAGCCTTTCAACTGTGATTAGAGAGCTGGGATATCCGTCACATCAGGCAATGCTTCAATGGTATCGGGAATATATAACACAAGGTGACTTGCATGTGAAATGTGTCCGGCACAGGCGTCGGTGCAAATTCACTATGGAGCAGCGCAAGGCAGCATATTATCAAGAACATGGTCAAAACCTGGCGCGTACTGTAAAAAAGCTTGGATATCCCAGTAGAGCAACATTGTTTAACTGGCTAAAAGAGGACATCGGCAGATCAACGCATCCTTGTCACTCTGGGTCCCCAGTGGTAAAATTACAGCAGGATCAAAAAGAACAGGCTGTAATCGATCTTTGCATTCGAGAATCCTCGGCTGAAAAAATTGCTTCTAAACATGGAGTCAGCCGGGCCTCTTTGTACAAATGGAAAGATGAACTGCTGGGAAGGAAACGTGAACCGAAAATGTCTGAACAGTTCGTTATTCAATCCGATGATGCAGAACAGTCTACAGAAAACCTGCGCTCTGAGGTAGCAAGATTGAAAGAGAAAACTGCTAAGCTTCAACAAGAAGCTGCAAAGTATGAACAGGAAGCATTCCGGGCTCGTCTCCAAAGGGACATTTATGAGAAAGCAAGTGAACTCATAAAAAAAGAAGCGGGCATTGATCTGGACAAGCTTACGAATAAGGAGAATGATAAATTGATTCTATCCGGTTCGAGGGCCACATGGCCGGAAATTCTTTCGATTTATGCAGTAAAAACCACCTCCGACCAGAGTAATGGTCAGGAGGTGGCGTCAATGAATGATATGAAACTGGAGCTGCTGCGTAAGGTCTTTTGGGATATGAACAGTATTTCCTATCGCGTGGAGCGCCATACAAATGGAAGTGGCAAGGATAAAAAACGGTAGTATACCTGTACATTACAATTTCGCACAAGACTGCTAGCGAGATGGCAGATCAGTATCATTTTAATGCCGACCAGAAAAAGCAGCTGGCAGAATTGCTGGATGAGAAGTATCGGTCGCTTTGGAGTTCCGTACTTTACGGTATCGGAACAGGAGATGGCGAAATCGTGACAATAGCTCTGTCGCAGCTTGGCAATGTGGGCGGTCAGCCTTATTGGAGCTGGTATGGTTTTACATCGCGTGTAGAGTGGTGCGCTTGCTTTGTCAGCTGGTGCGCGAATGAGTGCGGCTATATTGATGCGGGAGTGATTCCGAGCTTTTCACTGTGCAGCGATGGTTCGGACTGGTTCAAGGCGCGCAGTCAGTGGCAGGAGCGTGATTACGAACCGTGTGCCGGTGACATTGTCTTCTTTGACTGGGGCGGCGATGGCGTACCGGATCATGTTGGTATTGTCGAGAAAACAGAGGGTGGAACAGTGTACACCGTAGAAGGTAACTCTGGCGATGCTTGTCGGGAGAATAGTTACCCGGTAGGCGACGCGCGGATTTATGGGTATGGAGTGCCCTTATATTGAGTGAAGGAAAGTGGCGACTGTTATGTACAACTGGATTGTATGTTGTCAGTCGCTACTTTTTTACTCCATGGATGGTTAGGATAATGTTTAGTGAAGATGTTGCTTACACCATCCGGAGCCACTTACGTCTGATGAGTCAGCAAGGAGAGATTATCGCACTTACGCTGTTACTAAGAGAATACCTGAAGCGTTAGCGGATGAGGAGGATCCGCGATATTGGCAGATATGGTCTTACGCTGATAAAGGGTGATAAGGGCATCGAGCTGCTGAAAGAAAGCACCTATCAGAATTTGCTCTGACCTTGGTGGCAAGATAACCGGGAAGTCAACAAGGATACTTTGGTTGAGATGCTTGAATGTGCCACCGGTTGCTTTCTTATCTATATAGTCCAATAAAAAAGGCGCTTTTAAGTATTGAAAAAGATACTTCTCATCAATATAATTTGCGTCCTTAATTTGAACATTGAACACCCCTGCATTAAGTGTTGCAGGCATTGATAACCCCTGAACATACGCCACTTTTCCGAGGGTTCCATCTTTTGTGATGAGGATGCTGCCGTTATGAATTTGAATGTTTCTATCTTGTTCATAACGCGCTCTTTCAACATAGTGACAAGTCGAAAAGCTAATGGCTCCATCATTGAAATCAGTTCCCGTTATAAGCATATAGTCGCCACTATCAAAAAACTCCGTAGTTCTGAGATTTTGCCATCCGATTCGTGCGTGCATAGAAGTGAGTTCAGATAGCTTACGCTGTTCCCAAGAATGAGAATGGAGATATGAGCTTCGGCTCGTATTTTTTATTGTACGAAATCAGAACAGACTGCATATGGAGAGTGCCGTCGCTGTCAGTAAAATCGTAACGTTCGGCTTATATCGTGAATTCAAAAGGTTGTCGCTGCGTTTCGGCGAAGTGTCGCTATTTCTCCAGCAAGATTTCGCTGAGAGTCCGTGCAGGCGTCGCTATATGGGCGGTTTATGCAGTAATGCCGAGTTAATACAAAATCGTCTCATACTTTGGCATGATTTACAGCTTCGGACAGATGTGCTATACTGATAATATACAGGTTCCAAACGATAAGGGTACCCTTATCTCTTAGCCATACTGCCTAAGAGATAACCCTTTTCCTAAGAACCCAAAATAAAAATTGTGTCCAGCGGGCGCAGGGTAAGGAGGAAAATATATGAAAAAACGGATGACAAGTTTGCTGCTAGTGCTGGCAATGTGCTTTGCTATGCTGCCGACTGCGGCATTTGCGGCGGAGAATACGCAGGAGCCAACGGAGCCGCAAGAGCCACAGGAAACGCAAGACGCGAAAACTTGGGGTGACAAAGCAGACACAAGTTGGTACGTCCATGAGACGGAGTCTGAGTACCATATCAAAACCGCTGAAGAGTTGGCCGGTTTGGCACAGCTTGTGAATGCTGATCCGGGAAAGACTAATTTTGCAGGGAAAACTATCTATTTGGATAATGACATTGATTTATCTGGGCATGAATGGATTTCGATTGGTACTGTCCTCGGCGGGGATTACCCTGAATACAGTTTTTGCGGCGTGTTTGATGGACAGGGCCATGTGATCTCGAATCTCTACTCTCATGAATCAGACATTAAGGGCGCGGATGAGACCCATAATTTACTTAGAAACGCTCTGTTCGGCAGTGTTCACAACGGCGAAGTCAAAAATCTTGGTGTTGCAGACGCTGAAATCTGGATTGATCCTAAAGATGACAGTGCCGCAGGTAAAGGTATTTTAGTTGACTGGATGGGTAAGTCCAAAATCACCAACTGCTGGACATCCGGCAGCATTTACAGCGGCACCAAAACGGAAAAGAATATTGGCGGTATCGTTGGCGTTACCATGCAGGGCTGCACCATTTCTGGTTGCTATTCAACAGCAACACTTACAGGTAATTTCACAAATTCCGAGGGATATTATAAAAATCCGGACTCAGCTACTTGGCCGTGCGATAGCATTGGCGGTATTGTCGGTGCGAGATTTGATGGCAGTTTAACTGTTACGGATTGCTGGTTTGATGGTAAGATTGTTGTCAACTCCATTCATGCCGCTGTTGGCGGAATCGTTGGATGTATTGCAACTGTCAATAACTCTGTTGGCGGAAGCGTTGGAGATGCCGATATTGCAACCAAGAACTGTATGGTTACGACGACCGACATGGGCGCAGATAAAGATGGAAATACTTGTTGGGTGGCTTATGCTCCTGACAAAACGGTAAAAAATTGCTATTGGCCAAATGACGAGACATATAACCCGTCTTTGCTTGCGGATGTCGGGGGAGCAAGCAATGAGGAACAAGGGGCTGCCGTTTCTGACTTTACCTCCGCAGATGTTCTCACAGGACTTAATACGAATGCCGCTGAAGGCATTAAATGGGTTGCTGGTATCGGCCATCCAACTTTTGTGTGGGATGATGCTAATATTCCTGCTGACTACACCGCAGTTAATGAAGCGATTGCTGCCGCTGAAAAGTTCGATAAGGCGCTGTATTCAAATTATGCCGCCGTTGAAGTTGCTATCAAAGCTGTTGACAGAACCAAGAGTAAGGCAGAGCAATCCACAGTTGATGCCATGGCGAAAGCCATCCAAGATGCCATTGCCGCCCTGCAATACAAGGGTGCTGATTACACCAAAGTAGACGCAGCCATTGCCAAGGCAAATGCACTGAACAAGGACAACTACAAGGACTTCTCTGCTGTAGAAGCTGCTGTCAAGGCTGTTGTCCGTGACAAGAACATTACCAAGCAGAGCGAGGTAGATGCCATGGCAAAAGCCATTGAGGACGCTATCAATGCTCTGGTTCGGAAAAGCTCCGGTGGCGGCAGCAGTTCTCCCAGCTATTCCGTGACCATCCCTAACAAAACGGAGAACGGCACTGTGACCGTTAGTCCGCGTTCTGCGGAAAAGGGCGATACTGTGACCATCACTGCTAAGCCTGACAGCGGCTATCAGTTGGATGACCTTACCGTGACCGACAAGAATGGTAAGAAGCTGAAACTGACCGATAAGGGCAACGGCAAATATACCTTTACCATGCCCGCCAGCAAGGTAACGGTTACGCCGACTTTCGTAAAAATCGCACAGCAGCCGACCGGAAAAACATTTGTTGATGTGGAAAAGTCGGACTGGTTTGCGGATGCGGTTGCATACGTTACCGAAAAGGGCCTGATGAACGGCACCGGCAGCGATACGTTCTCACCGAATGCATCCACCACCCGTGGTATGCTGATGACCGTTCTCGCTCGCTACGCAGGCGAGGACACCACCGGCGGCGCGACCTGGTACGAGAAGGGCATGAACTGGGCGAAGGCCAACGGCGTATCCGACGGCACCAACCCGGAAGTAAACATCACCCGTGAGCAGCTTGTTACCATGCTGTATCGCTACGCCGGTTCCCCGAAGGCTAACGGTTCGCTCGACAGCTTCTCCGATGCTGCAAGCGTAAGCAGCTATGCTGTAAATGCTATGCAGTGGGCGGTCGCCAACGGCATTGTTAACGGCTCGAACGGCAAACTAAACCCGAAGAATAACGCAACCCGTGCTGAAGTTGCAGCAATTCTTATGCGGTTCTGCGAGATGAGCAAGTAAACCTCATACAGACAAAAAGCACAGCTTCGGCTGTGCTTTTTCTGTTCCTCCCCCATTTCGATCTATATTATTATAGAGGTAGAAGCTCCCGAGATATTCTCAGGAGCTTACTTTTTGTCCGAAAGGAAAAGTAGAGTCTGACCTTCGGGGACGACCGTATCCGTGAAGCCGTGGAGAAGTACAACGCCAAGCTGCTGATCCTCGACCTGATGAGTTCTTATATCGGCGGCGACTGCTCGATGAACAACGCCAACGAAACAAGAGCTGAGTTCAACCACCTGATTGCTGTTGCCAAGGACACCGGCTGCGCCATCATTATCATCGCCCATATGAACTCGATGTACCGTGTGACGATGTGGTAGACGCGAAAGTGTTTGTCATTAACGATTTAACGCATTCGAAAAACACTGGATATCTCGATGGTATCCAG
>ULRX01020327.1_pt1 | contig 10431 bp, 8 predicted proteins | sample 1955871 | NCBI WGS metagenome assembly ULRX01 (sample SAMEA4835695, study PRJEB28245) | human gut metagenome | biome: gut microbiome; material: fecal sample | place: Denmark | collected 2008 | reverse complement strand
CCCCTTAGAATCCCTGCGGAGCGTGTACGCACGTACGCAGGGAAACGGCTAAATCTCTCTTATACAGATTGAAAATCAAACCGGTTATCGTTGTAAACGATTCGTAGAGTATCTTGCGGCGAAAATAGCCGCGGTATTTCTTGATAATGGTTTATAGTCGTGCTATCTTGTAGTGGCAAGGAGGGAGCAAAATGGATTCACAGAAGTTTGGTACATTTATCGCCCAGTGCCGCAAAGACAAGAAAATGACACAATCTGACCTAGCCGCAAAATTGAATGTGACCGATAAAGCTATCAGCCGCTGGGAAAGAGGTGTGGGGTTCCCCGACATCAATACCATCGAGCCATTGGCCGCAGCTTTAGATGTCAGTGTTGCAGAACTTATGAAATCCGAAAGGATAGATGAATCAGAGATGTCTATCGCGATGAACAATGAAATTGTGAACAATGCGTTAAATTTTGCGGAGGAGCAAATTCAGCAGGAGAGAAAAAGTGTTCTCTCAATTATTGGATGCCTTACAGTTGCCATAATTTTCATTCTATATCTGGATAATATCGGATGGCGGCTCGACACCTTTCTTTTTACAGTAGTGGGGATAATTCTCCCATTGATAGCAATCCTCTCGTTCCTTGTGCTACTGGGATACGCTATATACCGAAAGTGCAAAGGCCAGTCTTGCCACCAAACCTTTTTGATTGCCCTTGCCGGCTTGGGGATAGTTGCTCTGATATTTGGTGCCTTTATGCTGGCTGGAACTTTGGGGTTAGGCCCTGTGCCTCAGTAAACATAAGCAGGGTTTGGGGCAGGCACGCCCCAACAAGAGCACTTCGGAAACTCACATGAGTTGAAGAAGTGAAGTCCCGGATGGACAAGAAATTTTCAAGAATTGAAAATTTGTGGCCACGGGACGATTCTTGCCCTCACCCTCAGAATTATCCGTCTTGCGCCCGTAGTCATTTTGTGATACAATAATTCTGACAGGAGGTGTCTCGTATGATGCAGACATTCGTTCGCCCTTCCCGGGATCTGCGCAACCATTACGCCGAAATTTCGGAGATACTCAAAGATCATGACCATGTGATCATCACGAATCATGGCCGTGGAGAATCCGTACTCATCAACATTGAGGACTACACCAAGTACGAGGAGTTTTTGCACCAGCGATATGTTGCCGAGGCACTTGCCAAGGCAAAACAGCAGGCGGCTGACCCCGACACGCAATGGGCGGACCACGAAAGCGTATGGGAGACGCTGAGCAAGCAGTATGACGTATAAAATTAAATATCTGCCCCTTGCGGTGCAGGACTTGAACGATATCGCCCGGTATCTGTCTGGCTTTTACCCTAAAACAGCCAGCCGTGTACTGAAAGAACTTCGGGAGAAGATCACAAAATTAGGCGATACCCCGAAAATGTGCGAGGTCTACCGCCTTGACCCGGCTTATCGTAGGTTGGTCGTTGACCAGTATCTGGTGTTCTATCGCGTCAACGATGAAAACAAGATTGTGGAGATTCACCGTGTGCTGCGAGGTGCTTGGAATCTGCCGCAGTATCTGGAATGAATTCAGGTTCGACTACCGTTAATAATGCTCCACCAAAACAAAAGTCCCTGACTTCGGTCAGGGGCTTTTTTGTTGCGTCATCCACTAACCTGCGTCAGAGCAGGACGGTACAGGACTCGAACAGCACGTGCCGAGCGCAGCGAAGGCAATCAAAGCCCCAGTGGGGCTTTGATTAGTGCGCGGTTCCCAATGCGTAGGAATGACTACCAAGAAAGATGCCGACAGACCATTCGGTCTGGGGATTTTTTTGTGGTGGACGGTACAGGGCTCGAACAGCACGGCCGCGCCGCAGGCGGGGCAATCAAAGCCCTAGCAGGGCTGTTGCTTAGCCCGCGGTTCCCAACGCGTAGGAATGTCTACCAAGAAAGATGCCGCCAGACCATTCGGTCTGGGGATTTTTTTGTGGCGGAGGTCACAGGACGAGGACCGGAACGAGCAAAGGCAGGGTATCATCATTACGATGGTATCCTGCCTTTTGTGCGATAGGATGATCATAAGCCAAAGGCTCCCACCTGTTCTGTCGTATGCACAGAGCGGGCGAGAGCCTTTTTGATGAAAAGAAGAAAATGAAGGAGATGACTTGTTATTTGGCGGCTTTTTCGCCCTCCGGGAAGATGATCTTATTCACGAAGAAGAAGATGACCATGGAGATGCCGCCGTTCAGCACCGTAGTGCCGATGTTGTAGATGAAGTCCGGCACCAGCAGACCTGCCACCGCCACCCAGATGCAGTTGATGGAGTTGACGATGCAGGTGATGACGCAGAACGCCAGCACATACCAGCCGATCTGCTTTGCCAGATTGCCCTTGCTGCGGAACACGAAATTGCGCTGAATGGGGAAATTGATGCACTCGCCGATGACCATGGCGATCATGTAGGCGCAGAAGTAGGGCAGACCACCGTGGGCGGCATCGTAGCCGAGGATGTTCCACTTGAAGGTCTCGCCAAACAGGGTGATATCAATGCCCGGCCAGCCGAAATCCACCACCGGCAGGCTTGCAAAGGCCTTGGGCAGAAATTGCAGCAGCAGGTACTTGAACACGGTGATAAGGTTGGACACGATGACGAACAGGCCGCCCTCGCGCACCCACTTGGCAGCGGCGGGGTGCTTTGCCGCGAAGTTATTCCAGAAATTCATAGCCTGCTTCCTTTCAGCTGTTTTTCAAGCGCTCTTCCATGCGGCTGTTCAGCACGATGTTCTTCACAGCCTCCACGATCACCCGCACAAGGCCGATGATCCAGAAGCCCCGCAGCTCCATCACGATGCCGTCCACCATGCCCATGCTGATAGCGCCGTTGGTCATTTTGGCCAGCGCACGCAGAGGCATATTGTACTGGAACAGGATGTTCAGGTCGGGCTTGCCTTTTTTGATGCTGCGGCGCAGCAGGGTGCCCAGCACGGCAGCTGCCAGCCAGCCGATGGGGCTGCGTCCGTGTCCCATCTCGCCCAGCGTCATATTGCGGTCGATGTGTACCTTGTTCTCCGGGATGGGACGGCCCAGCAGCGCTTCAAATTCATCATCCGGTACATTCTGGATATTGGCTGTGCAGTAATGACCTAGCTTTTTGCCCGCGTAGGGGTCGGGTGCGCCGGTGCCCGCCACCGTGACGGCGGCAGTCAAGCGGATATCGGCGCTGGAAGCGCCCACCAGCAGCTGATAGCTGCCGCCCTCCACCTCCCAGCGGTCGGTCTTGACGTTCCAGTAGCGGAACGCCTTATCATCCAGCGGGATGGTGACGGTCTTGCTCTCGCCGGCTTCCAGCTGCACCTTGGTAAAGCCCTTCAGCTCCTTGGCGGGGCGGAAAACTTTTGCATCCGGCTTTGCCACATAAAGCTGTACCACCTCGGCACCTGCACAGCTGCCGGTGTTGGTGACAGTCAGGGTCACGCCCTTTTCGTCCGCTTTCAGGTCACTGTACGCAAAGCTGGTATAGCTCAGGCCGTAGCCGAAGGGGAAGGCAGTGGGCACACCGGCAGTGTCGTAGTAGCGGTAGCCCACATACAGCCCCTCGCGGTACTCCACGGTGGGGCCGTCGCCGCCGAAATGCGCCTTTGCGGGGGTGTCGGCGTAGCTGCGTGCCCAAGTCTCAGCCAGCTTGCCGCAGGGGTTCTGTGCGCCGGTGAGCACCTCGACCAGTGCGCCCGCACCGGCCTGACCGCCCAGACAACCATAGACCAGCGCCTTGCAGTCCTTGGCCCAACCGCTTTCCAGCGAGGAACCCGCGCTCAGCAGCACCACCACGTTGGGGTTTACCGCCGCCACAGCGGCCAACAGTTCCAGCTGGTTCTCTGCCAGCTTCATGTCGGCGCGGTCGATGCCCTCGCTCTCTTTGATCTCGTCCAGACCCATGCACAGCAGCACCACATTGGCGTTCTTTGCCAGCTGCACCGCCTCGGCCTTCAGCACCTCATCGGGCTTGCCCTGCCGGTCAAAGCCCTTGGCGTAGCCGACGCTGTTCAGGCCGCTTTCGGCAAGGCAGTCCAGAAAGGAATCCACCTTGATGGAGTTGACGGCGCTGGAGCCTGCTCCCTGATAGCGGGGCGTCTGGGCAAAGTCGCCGATGACCGCCACCTTTTCCCCCTTTGCAAGGGGCAGCAGGCTGTTTTCGTTCTTCAGCAGCACGATGCTCTGGACAGCAGCCCGGCGTGCCAGTGCGTGGTGGGCGTCGGCATCGAACTTGCCGGGTGCGGCGTCCACCGCCGCCTTGGTGGTGAACACCAGCTCCAGCAGCTCCTCCAGCCGGGCGTCCACGTCCGCTTCGGTGATCTTGCCGGTCTGCACCGCCTTCATCAGCTCCCGGATGGCGTCCCCGCCGGGGGCGGGCATTTCCAGCGTAGATCCGTTCTTTACGCCAAGGGCGTGGTCGTTGCTGCCGCCCCAGTCGGTGACCACTGCGCCGTCAAAGCCCCAGTCCCCGCGCAGGATATCCATGAGCAGGTGGGTGTTCTCGTTGGCGTAGGTGCCGTTGACAAGGTTATAGGCGGACATGATGGTCTTGGGCTGCGCCTCCTTGACCACCATCTCGAAGCCGGTCAGGTAAATTTCCCGCAGGGTGCGCTCGTCCACGATGGAATCCGAGGCCATGCGGCGCAGCTCCTGACTGTTCACCGCAAAGTGCTTGGGACAGGCGGCAATGCCGTTTTTCTGGATGCCGCGGACGTAGGCCGCAGCCATCTTACCGGCAAGGTAGGGGTCCTCCGAGAAATACTCGAAGTTGCGGCCGCACAGGGGGCTGCGCTTGATGTTCAGGCCGGGGCCCAGCAGCACCGACACGCCCTGTGCCGCTGCTTCTTCGCCCATGGCTGCGCCCACAGCCTCGCCAAGCTCCGGGTCCCAGCTGTTGGCAACGGTAGCCGAGGTGGGGAAGCAGGTGGCAGGCACACTGGGGTTCAGGCCCAGATGGTCAGCCGCGCCCGCCTGCTTGCGCACGCCGTTGGGGCCGTCCGACAGGGTAATGGCCGGGATGCCCTTGCCCGGCAGCGCCCGGGTGGTGAACACCGTGCCGCCGCTCAGCAGGGCGCATTTTTGTTCCAGGCTCAGTTTTGCAATAATATCCTGATGTTTCACGGGGAAATCTCCTTTCAGTAGAAACGGTATTGCCTTTGGAAACAGGACCACGCATAAGGAGAAGAAGCGTGATTCTGTTTCCAAAAGGGAACACGGCTGCGGGTCGTAACTGCCGTGCAGCCGTGTTCCGGGATTAGAAGAAAGACAGTTTTGATTACGGGTCAGTACTTATGCCTTACTCACATCCGCACCTGCATTGGTATTAGCCAGCGTTTTATTATACTTGCGGCGGCGAAGAATCACCACAACACCTGCCAGAACCAACACATAGACAATCACACTGCCTACCAGTGCAGGCGTGCGCCACATAGGCACAGGCGCATCTACATCTACACCGTAGCTATTCGCCAGCGTATACAGATACTGATGTGCAGCTTCGCGCATCTTCAGCTGACCGGTAGCAGTCTGGCTCAGGTTATCGAAGGTCTTAGTGCCCCAGCCAAACAGCAGACTGGTACCACCTGCCAAGACAGCTTTTTCAATATCCATAAAGCCATGCTCCTCGTTGTTATCCGTAATCACAGTGCCAATAAAGCCCCATTCATTACGCAGAACATTGGTCAGTAGTGCAGTACTTGCACCGGCCCAAGTAGTACCAATATTATTGTAGGAAGACATCACAGCCGTGCTGCCGCCTTCCTTCACAGCCTTTTCAAACGGCATGAAGTAAATTTCACGCATTGCCTGCTCATCGGCCCAGGTGCACAGGCCATAATGACGCCAGGTTTCACGCTCATTCAGTGCAAAATGCTTAATGTAGCAGTACATACCATTTTTCTCTGCCGCACCAACCGTAGCAGCGGACATGGAACCAGAAAGGAAGCCATCCTCAGAATAGTACTCAAAGTTACGGCCAGCAAATGCATTGCGGTGGGTATTAGCACCAGGTGCATACCAGCCGGAAATATTCCACGCCTTTCCTTCCTGCGAGATTGCATCGCCAAATTCAGAAGCCAGGTCTACATTCCAAGTAGCCGCCAGCAGAACTTCTGCCGGATAAGTAACCGTCTTGTATGTGCAGGTTCCCATAAAGGCATCGAACACATAACTCAGAGCGGCAGGTCCGTCCATTTCATAAGTCTGTCCCTTACCGATATCATCAACTGCTGCACTTCCCCAGCCATCTGCGCCCAGCAGTTTGTACATATCATCAAGGGTCAGCTGATCCAGCAGCTTATCCCACTGTGCATCATCATAGGCAAGGCCTTCCATGTCTTTCAGAGTAAGGCCATTCTTTGCACCAAAGGTCGGCGCAGTGTCATCTGCATCCACATAGCTATCATCCACTAACAGCGCATTGTTGAAGGCTTCCAGCTGTTCAGCAGTTGCTTCCTTGCTGGTACCGGGAACGATCTGCCAAGTGTCACGGTTGAGGTAAGCCACATCACCAGCTGCATCATCAAACTGATTTGTTGCTACCACTTCGTCCGAAGAGCGCTTGCCGACATACTTGCAGTTTTCCACACCACTGCCAAACGCACTGTCCTGGAACACTTCATTCTCAGCAACCTTGCAGGTCATGGTCAGATTATCTTTCACCGTATGAGAATCCGTACGCAGAGAAATCTGATACTCGCCAGCTTCCAGCACGTAGGAACCGGTAGAAGTGTAGTACTTCTGTGCATCATAAGAAGCCATCTGCTCTACCGGCATAGAAATCGTAACCGTTTCCGTTTCGCCCGGCTGCAATTCCTTCGTCTTTGCAAAGCCGCCCAGTACTTCGCCAGCCTTCTGCAAGCCGCTGCCGCCTTCAGCTGCACTGTAATAGGGCGCACTGTAATACAGCTCCACAACATCTTTGCCAGCCACATTGCCAGTATTGGTAACTTTGACATTCCACTCCAGCGTATCCTGTGCGGTAACGGTAGTCGGAATCGTGTTTTCCAGTTCCCAGTCAAAGCTTGTGTAGCTCAAGCCATAGCCAAAGGGGAACTGCACTACATCATTGTAGGAAAGTCCCGTCAGATTTTCTCCTTCACGGGTAGTGTAATCGTAGCTTTCACGGGTTTCGTAATAACGATATCCCACATAAATGCCTTCCTGATACTCTACAAGGTAGGCAGGATGACTTTCGAAGTTTTTGAAGCAGTCATTAGAGTTGGTATACTCAAAGGTATCAAAGTTGTAGTAAGAAGGGGTCGTTTCTACTGCATAAGGGTAGATATCCGGCAGACGGCCAGAGGGGTTGACTGCGCCCGTCAGAATGTTGACAATTCCAATCGTGCCCACATCACCGGGATCACCGATCCAGAGGGCTGCATCAACGCCTTCATCATTCAGGAAGCCCAGTTCCATAGCATTGCCTGAATTGATCAGAACGATAACATTATCAAATGTCGCTTCTGCCTGTTCCAGCAAAGACTGTTCCGCGCTGTTCAGTTCCAGATAATGCTTGCTCTGATCCGGTGCATACGAGGTATTTTCAGCCATCGAAGTGGGCAAGTCATTGCCTTCACCGCCCTTGCGGGAGAACACGACCACAGCAGTATCCGAAAAATCCTTCATTGCTTCAAATGAGCAGTCTCCAGTATACTGGTACTCCACACCCATGTTCTTAGCCAATTCCTCGGTTGCAGGCAGTTCCGGAATGGAAAAATCAACAGAGAATGTATTTCCGCCTTCGTTGTTTTTGGGGCTGTAGAGATTGACCAGATTTTGATTCACTTCAAAACCTGCATCCGTAAAGGCTTTTACAAAATCTGTCCGGTTTGCAGTGTAGCTGCTGCCACCGGAACCCGTACCGCCATAAACCGGATTTGCGGAAGCATAGCCCAGAAGATTGATTTTTCGGTTTGTTCCTGCCAACGGCAGAGCGCCGTCATTTTTCAGAAGGACTGCGCCTTCCTCCTCGATTTTCTGAGCCACTGACAAACCATTTGCATAAGATGTTTTTTGCAATTCCGGGTCTCCATTCTGGCCAGGGAATGCCTTGTCCAGAGAACTAGGAAACACACCAAACATTGCTACATCTGCCACTATTCCAACTGCCAGTAAGAGTGCTGTAACAGCTGTCAGCAACTTTGTGGGCTTTTTGTTGTTCGGATCGCGCTTCATTGTGTTGTCTCCTCCATATTCTTTTATATTTTTGGGCCGTACCCAACTGTGACCCCATTATAACGGATATTTGCGCATCGTTATCATCTTTTGCACAATCTGTCGTTTGGGATGCATAATTTGAAAAAAGTTTCAAATTGGTTTCATTTTTTATTGTGCTTATTCACAATTCCACTGCCCCTGATTTTGTGCATATTGCAAAAAGGGCGGGGATCACTCCCCGCCCTCGGTCTGTTGAATCCCCGCCTGCGGCAGAAGCACCCGCAGGGTGAACCAGCCGTCCTCCCAGTGCACGGTCATGCTGCCGCTGTGCTGCTGCGCAGCCGCCTGCAGGCTGCGCAGGTCGTAACCGCCGTGGGCACTGCGCAGCGGCAGACCGTCTGCACCCAGCTCCACCGGCTTTTTGCAGTAGTTCTCCACCCGGAACAGCACAAAGCCGTTCTGGGCATACACCGCCGTGCGGATCAGCCGCTTTTCCGGGTCCTGCTCGGCGGCGCAGCTTTCAATGGCGTTGTCCAGCGCGGTGCCCACCAGCGTGCAGATCTCCCGGGTGGACAGATGGTCCAGCAGATGCCCGTCTGCCACGCTGGTCATGCGGATCTGCTTTTCCTGACATTCCATGCTCTTGGCGGTGAGCAGGATGTCCAGCACCGGGTTTCCGGTCTTATTCTCCGCCTCATACTGCAGAATGCTGTTCTCCATCTTTGCCAGCGCCGCGTCCTGCTTGGCGCGGTCCCGCTGGGCACGGATATCAGCGATCTGGATCTTCAATTCATGGTAGCGGCTGTTGATGAGCTCGATGCCCTCCTTGCTGCGCTTGTACTGTTCGTACTGCCGGTGCAGCACATTGTCCATGGCAGAAAGCTCCTGATGCAGTGCGCTCTCCCGCAGTTGCTCGTGCTGCAGCGTCAGGATCAGCACCCCGCAGAAATCCACCAGCGTGCGGATGCAGAACACGTTCATGGTCGCCGGGCTCTCCCCCAGAAACAGAAGGTTGCTGACCACGAACACCGTGCCCGCCATGACAAATGCCGCCAGCGCAGCCTTGTTGCTGATGTCCAGATGCTTTTCGGGCAGCGGACGGCTGCGCTCCAGCCAGAACATCAGGCCGTAGACCGCGCCGTAGACCGCCGCCAGCAGCGCCAGCGCCAGCGGGTCAAAGCCGCTCCGGTGCGGGAACAGCCAGCAGTGCAGCTGCCATTCTGCGCTGGCAGCAAACTCTGCCAGCAGAAACGCCCGGGCGGTGATGTACAGTGCCTCCAGCCAGTTGACCGCCCGGCTGCCCCACAGGTACCCGTAGAGCAGCAGCACCGCGCAGAGCATACAGGGCACCCACCACGCCAGCGGCACATAGCCGGTCTTGTGCAAAAAGATTCCCAGCACCAGTGCCCACACCACCGTGACCGCGGTCTGCCGGTGGAACCGCCGCGGCAGGCGGCGGGCGTAGAGCAGCACCGCCAACACCTCTGCCAGCGCCGTGTACAGGCGGGGGATGCTCGGCAGCATGGTCATGAGCCCTCACCTCCGATGTAATCGGTCAGTGCGGCAAGAAAGGCCTTGCGCTTGGGGCGGCTGATCTGCAGCTCATAGGGTCCCACCTGCACCGTGTTCTGCTGCACCGCCTGCACCTGCGCCAGATTTACCAGATAGCCGCTGTTGCAGCGGGCAAAGGGGCGGCCCGCCAGCTTTTCCTCCACTGCCTTGAGGGTGCCCGGTGCCGAAAAATCGCCGTCCTCGGTGTAGTAATGCACCCGGTGGCCTTCGCTTTCCAGATAATACAGCCGGGAGCTGTCCAGCCGCCGCAGGCCGCTCTCCACCGGGACCATGAGATAGTGGCTGGCGCGGCGGGCCAAATTTTTCTCGGCCTTTTTCAGCTGCTCGGAAAATGCAAAATACGGCACCGGTTTCAGCACATAGTCCAGCGCCCCCACCGAGTAGCCCCGGATGGCATACTGCGCCATATTGGTGATGAAGATCAGGATGACGTCTGCATCCATCTGCCGGATGCGCTCTGCCGTGGTCATGCCGTCCAGATGCTTCATCTCCACATCCAGAAAAATAATATCGTAGACGGCGCGGTAATTGTCCAGAATGTCCATCCCGTCCGCAAAGACCGATACTTCAAATTCTGTCCCGTACTGCCGGGTATACCGCCGGATGTACTCCTGCAATACCCCCTGCACCTCCGCGTCATCCTCTACGACTGCCACCCGGATCATGACCGCACCTCCCTTACCACACCTTTG
>ULRX01021265.1_pt1 | contig 10494 bp, 10 predicted proteins | sample 1955871 | NCBI WGS metagenome assembly ULRX01 (sample SAMEA4835695, study PRJEB28245) | human gut metagenome | biome: gut microbiome; material: fecal sample | place: Denmark | collected 2008 | reverse complement strand
ATGTTCAACAATCAAAAATTCCTGACGCGCGGCGTGATGGCTGAGATTCCATCGTGGCTGACAAACCTCATGTGGCACATGGTGCTCACGATGGAGGTCGAGGAAAAAGACTATCTGCAAGTGTTCACCTTAACCAAAACCGCAACCGGTCAGCACATCGTCCACGAGCAGGAGCAGCCGCCGTACCGCTACGAACTCGATGTGCCGTGTGACGATGCGGTAAACGCAAAAGTGTTTGTCATCGATGATTTAACGCATTCTACTATGCTGCTTACTGAAGAATATTAAGATTTACTAAACAAAATGGAGGAACAACCAATGAAAGAAACAAAAATTTGTACAAACTGCGGTGCAGAGCACTCGATTGAAGATATGTTTGAAGTGGAAGGTGACTGGCTCTGCGAGGACTGCGCCGACCGGTTGACCGTAATCTGCGACCACTGTGCTGAGCGGCTCTACGAGGAAAACGCCGTCGAGGATGACACGCACACGCTTTGCGACCACTGCTTTGATGAGTATTACGTGCGCTGCGATGATTGCGGCCGGATTATCCACCGTGACCGCGCATACTGGGACGGTGACGACAACGCTTACTGTGCGTCCTGCTGGGACGAGCACTGCGAGGTTATTCACGAATACAACTACACGCCGGACCTTGTATTCCACGGCAAAGGCCTGCGTCATTTCGGCGTTGAGCTTGAAATCGATGACGGCGGTACAGTGAACAGCAACGCGCAGAAGCTGCTCGACATCGCGAACGCCAACGCCGAAAATCTCTACATCAAGACGGACGGCAGTCTGGATGAAGGCCTTGAGCTCGTCACGCATCCGATGACACTCGAGTACCATTTGAATGAAATGCCGTGGGCGGAAGTCCTCCGCAAGGCGCAAAGCATGGGCTATCTCAGCCATGCGGCAGGAACTTGCGGCCTGCACATTCATATCTCCCGCTTGGCGTTCGGTTGTACTTACGAGCAGCAGGAAGCCGCGATTGCTCGCCTGCTGTATTTTGTCGAGAAGTTCTGGGCGGAGCTGCTGCGGTTCAGCCGCCGCACACAGTCGCAGATGAATCGCTGGGCGGCGCGGTACGGTATCCGACTTACCCCGTCCGAGCAGATGAGCCACGCGAAAAATTCCTGCGCCGGACGTTATACGGCGGTCAATCTCACGAACGCGGATACGGTAGAAATCCGGATGTTCCGCGGTACGCTCAAGCTGAATACCCTCAAAGCCACCTTGCAGATGGTAAATCATCTGGTTGAGGTGGCTGTTTCTATGTCCGACAGCCAGGTGCAGGACATGAGCTGGTTCGATTTTCTGGATGACATCACCGAGCCGGAGCTTATTCAGTATTTGAAAGAGCGTCGCCTTTACGTTAATGAACCCGTAAACACTTCGGAGGAGGAGTAATATGTGCAGTTTGTTTGGTTTAATTGATTTCAAAGAGTGCCTGAGCACTCACACCAAGAACAAAATCTTGAACACGTTAGCGCGTGAGTGCCAAGTGCGCGGCACGGACGCGACTGGCATCGCCTATAACTTCAATGACCGCCTACGGATTTATAAGCGCCCGATTCCCGCTCGTAAGATGAAGATTCACATTCCCAACGGAGTGAATGTCATCATGGGGCACACCCGTATGACCACACAGGGCAACGCGCAGTTTAACCAGAATAATCATCCGTTTCTCGGCAAAGCTGACGGAAACAGCTTTGCTCTCGCCCACAACGGCGTGCTTTGGAACGACAAAGAACTCCGCATGGAAGAAAATCTGCCGCTCACGAGTGTTGAAACGGACAGTTACGTTGCGGTGCAGCTTCTTGAACAGCAGAAAACCCTCGACTTCGACAGCCTGAAATCCATGGCTGAAAAGGTCGAGGGTTCTTTTGTGTTTACGGTACTCGATAAAGACAATTCTATCTGGTTCGTGGTCGGCGACAATCCGCTTTGCGTGATGTTCTATGATGGTTTTCTGATTTACGCCTCGACGCAGGAAATCCTCTGCAAGGCTATCAAAAAGCTGCGGTTAAAAGCGCCCGCTGATATTCTCGAACCGCAGGAAGGCGAAATTATGAAAATTAACCGCAACGGCCGTATCACTACCGGCACCTTTACGCCCCACACGACGTACGAGCACTGGTGGCGAAAATATCCGTTCTACCGCAGCTACTACGAGGACACGCCGACAAACTACGACGACCTGTTCAGCGTGGCGAAGGCATTCGGCGTAACCGCTGATGAAGTGCAGGCTCTGCTCGACTACGGCTGCTCCGAGGAAGAAATCGAAGAAATGCTGTACGACCCGGAACTCTTTCACGAGATGACCGGTGAGCTTCTGTATGCGTACTGAGGAGAGGAGCAAACGTATGGACACCAGAAAAATTCTCCGTGAAACCTTAGTCCTCATAGGTCTGCTGGCTGATATTCTTGATGAGGACTAAATGAACTGCTAGTGATGTTTCAATAGGGTACACTCTATTGAAATGGTAAAAAAATGTGGCAATAGGGTCGATTTACGGATTTTGAAATATGTCAGAATGTAGAGTGACCCTATTGCAATGAATGGAGTAAAAAATTTGAAAATAGGCTACATCCGTGTCAGCACGGAAGATCAGAACACCGCTCGGCAGGAAGTTCTGCTGCAAGAGCTAGGTGTTGACGAAGTATTCATCGACAAAGCCAGCGGCAAGAACGCCAACCGCCCAGAGCTTACCCGTATGATGAAGTACGTCCGGCGCGGCGATACGGTTATCGTCGAGTCCATCAGCCGTTTCGCCCGTAACACGCGCGACCTGCTCGATCTTGTGGAACGGCTGACTGAAAAGCATGTAGAGTTCGTCAGCCGCAAGGAGGCCATCGACACAACCACGCCCACTGGCAAGTTTATGCTCACTGTGTTCGCAGCGGTCGCAGAGCTTGAGCGCGAGTATATCCTTCAGCGCCAACGCGAAGGGATTGCCATCGCCAAAGAGCAGGGAAAGTACATCGGCCGCAGTCCCCTTCCCCTGCCGGACAACTTCGAACGAGTTGTTGCTCGCTGGCGAGCAGGGGAGATTACCGCGGCCGAGGCCATGCGGCAGACAGGGCTAAAATCGAATACGTTTTATCGTAGATGCAATCAACACTCATAAAATATTGGTGGGAATGGTGGGAAAGCACGCTATTCCCACCATTTATTCGCTAAATACATGGTCTGAAAGAAATAACTCAGGCGGAAAAAGTCTTTCGGCTTTATTTAGAAGCTTATCATAGTAAGAGACAAAGGCTCTTTGCCTCAAGGCAAATTCCAACACCATACATTCACAAAAAAGTTTATTGTGGTCTTCCATAATATCACCGTCTGCGAACATTCGGGTAGGTGTAAAATGTAGGTTTTCCTGTTCAACGATTTTCTTAAGTTTGTCACGTCGTGCGGATTGAGTCGGTTCGCAATTTTTATATGCCGATATATAACTTGCGGCTTTTGACTTATCATCAAGAAGTGCATTAATTCTTGCTGTTAAACGATTTTTGGGAGGTAGTCTACTATCGTGCAAAAGGAGACATGTTAGAGAATCGAGGATTGGGTTTTCACGTTGGTTCAATGGTGGAGTGAGCCATGAAGGAGCATTCATTAAACAATGATAGATATGATAGCGAATTAATCCACCCAAATTATCTATAAAATCGTTTGAGTTTTCGCTGCAATTAAAATCATACGGCTCTTGAACATTTGTGTCATAGAACGAAAAGCGATTATACTTTGATAATGCATAAAATTGAAATTTAGTATAGTCGAGATTTTCGGGTGGCAATAGATCCAGAAGATGATTAAATAGAATAATGTTACACTTTTTTCTTGATGCTGTATTTGAATTCTGTTTATCAGGATCAACATCTTGCAAATCATTCTTACGTGATGTGGGTACACAGAATTTATATGTTTTTAATGTACCTTCGGCTAGTTTTGTTGTATATGTAGTAAAAAGCACCCATATCCATAATGCAATAGGAACTTGAAGAGTATCCTCCTCTAAGAGTAAATGGATCCAAGGCAATGAATTTTGTATAACTTCGGTAGTGGATTTCAGGTATTTCTTGTAATCACGACAATATGCTTTTTTACAACAAGCCTCTAAATAGTAATAGAACAACTTGGCCAATTTTTGTTCATCTTCCGTATATGAAATATCTACTGCTAGCAAGGCATCGTTCTTGTCACGATGTAATTTACGGCAGGCGTTCATTGGAAGATGCGCGCCCTGTCTGACAAATTTTGTTCGACGTTCGAGGGCTGCGTTTATCCTTCTGATATTATGTTGCCACCCTCTCCATCTATCGCGTAATGTGTTAGTAGGCATAAAGCCATGTTCACGAATAAACAGAGTGTTTTCTCGCAGTTGCCGTGTAACAGGGGTGTCTTCTGGTGACTCATCCGGTAACTCACGCCCACAAGCATCCATTAAATTAGGATACGCAGGATTGGACAATGAACGAGAATAATTGAGGAAAAGAAAAACACGATCACAGATTAATTCAATAAATAATTCTTGAGAAAGTTCAAGGTTATCAATATCGTTGACAAACAATTCTTTATCCCAGAAGTGACTAAAATCTTGATAAGCAATTTGCGAATGGAAGTCATTCCACTCAGCAAGCATTTTCTGACGAATTTCGTCATCTGTAATGACATCATGTGGAGCCCCCTGTCCCGACGTTCCACGGCGCCTACTCAACCGGTACTTGCGGGTTGATATCTGTTGGACTAACTGTTCGACATTTTGTGGAAGCATAGTATCCCTCCATTTGGATTAATTCTGATTCGATGTTTGCGTGCTGAAAAATCCTTATACTTTGCGAATAGAGAAGCCTGTGATTTTCGCGTATAATTATTACCGTGATCACTTGAAGTGCTCACCCAAAGCCAGCGCCAGCTCCCAAGCAAGGCGCGGACTTGAAGTGAGCACTCACCCCGGGGTACATATCAACCCAGAGCGCGCTCGTCTATAATCCTAAGGAGGATTATGAGATGATAACTACTATGAGCGAAACCTTTGACTCTGCGGCTCCGGCAAACACGCAGGAGGAGCAGAATCGTTCCACCCCTCTCTTCCCCTCGAGTATGCCGTTGTTCTATGAAGACAAGCCACATAAGAGTAAGAAAAAGGGTAAGAAAGCTCGCAAGAAGGCCGCAAAGCGTGCACGTAAGCGTGCGACAGAGCGCCAGATTGCACAGGCAAACTACCGTTGCGGCTATCTTTCTGCCGAGAATGAGATGCTGCGCAAAATGTTTGTTCTGGCGGTGAGCGTCAAGCGCGGCTCGTTTAACGACAAGCTGGCCAATGCTGGTCTCAAGCTGCTGCCGAAAGGAGATCGCTGATGAATTTCACCGTTGCAGGTACCAGTCTGCTTAATAATGGCGAAGTCATCGCCAATTTTGTGCCGCGAATTCGCGGCGTATATTCTGCCGAACCCGAGGAGCCGCCTTGGCTGCTCCTCGAGGTAACGCGAGAAGGTGCACCGCCGCAGACTATTGTCTGGCCTGCGGAGCAGCTGGACCAGTTGAACCTTGAAAAGTTAATTGTCGGATGCATTTTGCGCGATGCAAGAGGTCGGAGTACTAAAAATCTCGTTGCAAGCTACCTGCGAATGCAGTTGGCACAAAGCGACCTTCCACGCGGTCAATACTTTAACCAAACCGGCTGGCAGCAGATTGACGGGCGACACCGTTACTTCCCCGATCCGGCCCCAGAAAACCGGCTGGCAGAACCGCCTGAAGGCGGTTCTCCGCCCTATCTGATTGCCGAAGGATCCGCAATCTTCCGTCTGTCTGTTGATCCAACGCTTTCGGTCGCAACCGCAGTCGAACAGCTGATAAGGACATTTGGGCGGCATTTTGATATATATCTGCCCGTGTGGGGATATTCGCTGTTCTCGGTTTGCCGTTCGTTCTTACAGGACAGCGGCTTACCAACAGCATGTATCCTGTACCTGATAGCCACACAGGGTTTCGGCAAGACAGCAACAGCAAAGACCCTCTGTCAACTGTTCGATGATTCGAGTGGGTGCATGGCTGATGTCTACGACGCTGGCAGCACAATGTCCGCGATGGAGCGTGCATTGATGACCACGCGCGACCGTTCGGTACTGCTGGACGACATCTATATCGGCACCAACAAGGCGAAACAGCGCGAGCGTCTTGCAAGTGCGGCCGCATTACTGCGGTTTGCAGCGAACGAAACCAAGCGCACCAAAACCCAAGGTTCCACGAATGTTTATGTCAGTTGTGCCGCTGGACTGGTCGTCACGGGTGAAATCCCCATGGAGGCATCCTCGGACGTAACCCGTTGCATCATCGTGCGTATTCGTGAGAAATTAGCCGGTTCCAGTAATCCGGTTGATTTGGAGTCGCTTCGTCATACTGCAGCCACGGCTATGCAGGGGTTTCTTGCATGGTTTGGCGAGCGCTATGAGGAATTCCGTTCTCGCATTAAAATCGAGATGGAGTCGCAGCTTGCCGCTGTGAAAAGCGCACCGAACGAGCGCGTGAAGAAGTCGTTGTTCGAATTATACTGGCTGCTCTGCCGGTTTTTTGACTACGCCGAAGCAGTTGGCGCAGTTTCAGCAGTCGCGAAAGGGGAGTTTGTCCGAGCGACAGTGCAGGCATTGACTGAGGTTTGGCACAATATCGCTGAGGAGCTGCGCCGTATCGAAAACCGTCCGAAAACCATTCAGGAGGCAATCGTAAACGGAGTACAGCAACGCAAATTCTCTGCATTCCAGCATAAGGGCTGTATTTGCGTTAAGCTTCCTGTGCTGACGCAGTATCTGCAGGATCTGTATAACCGAAGTGACCTCAGCGAGCAATCTGTTGCAGCACTGCTCCGCCAATATAACCTGCTGTCCATCGATGCCAGCGGGAAGTCCACCAAGAAAATCAAGGGCAAACGTTACCTGTGTATTCCCATTTCAAGCCTGAACCCGGGTTCACTTTAAGTGTAACGCTGCCATACAAATTATTCAATACAAGGAGGCGCAAATTTATGTCCAATCCTGCAATTACATTAGTACCGCCGCGCCGTTACTACGACACGGCAACCATCGCTGAAACTCACCGTCGCCTGCAGGCGGACGGTCACAATATTTCGGAGAACATGCTCCGCGGCCTTGTCCGTCAGGGCGTTCTTCCGGCGGTGAAACTGGGGCGTAAGGCATTGCTCTACTACCCGAACGTCATCAAACTGCTGACTGAGGGCAACAATGATGTTGCGGCAGATGATATTCGTCCTTCGTACATTCCACCGAAAATTTCGGTATAAGGTGCATTCTGCGGTGCGTCCGAGCGGCGCACCGCATTATTCTACGCGAAAGGAGAGAGGAACGTGCCAAGCATTACCAAAAATCAGAATAAAAACGGCTTTAGCTTCAAGATTACCGTTTCCTGCGGTTACGATGAGGCATACCGCAAGAAACGGCACTACAAGGTCTGGAAGGCACCGGAAGGCTGGTCAGAGCAGCGTGCCGAGCGGGAAGCACAGCGCATTGCGTTCGAGTTTGAAAAGGCAATCAAACAGGGTTACCAGCCGGACAACCGCAAGACCTTTGCGGAGTACGCAGCGTATGTTATCGACTTGAAAGAGCACACGGGCACCAAGCACAGCACGATTCAGCTGTATTTGCACCTCTGCGAGCGTATTCTTCCTGCAATCGGACACATCAAGCTAACTGAACTGCGTCCGAATCATTTGAACAAGCTGTATATCAGCCTGCAGGAGGACTGCACGAAGCATACGCTTGATAACGCTCGGGCTAAAGTTGATTTGGGTGCGCTGATTAAAGAACGCAAATGGTCTCGCGCCAAGGTGGCAAGACTGGCGCATCTCAACGGTGTAACGATTACAACGGCCTGCCGCAGGCAGGTGATTCGCAAGACCTCGGCGGACGCGATCGCTGCCGCGCTGAAACTGCCGACGGCGAGGCTGTTCGATATTATCCACAATACCGATCACCTTGCGGTGAAAACCGTGCTGCAGCATCATCGTTTTATCTCAACGGTACTGTCGCAGGCGGAGAAAGAAATGCTCGTTCCGTATAATGCCGCAAGTCGTGCAACACTGCCTCGGGCGAAGAAAAAGCCGATCAACTATTTTCAGCCGAAGGACATTCAGCGCATTATACAGGCGCTCGAAAGCGAACCGCTGAAATGGAAGACTATCACGCACCTGTTCATTGTCACGGGTGCGCGTCGAGGTGAGATTATGGGCCTGAAATGGCACAATGTTCATCTGGACGAGCGATACATTAAGATTGAAGACAATCTGCGTTACTCTAAGGCACGCGGTATTTATGTGGAAACGCCCAAAACCGAGGAGATTCGTTTTGTTGCGATTCCGGAGGAAACTGCTGAATTGCTGCGTGAATACCGTGCTGAGCAGGAGAAGCTGCGACAGCTGAACGGCGATCGGTGGCAGAATGACGAAGGTTTTCTGTTCACACGGGATGACGGTCGTGTTATGCACCCGGACAGCCCTACGGCGTGGCTGACCAAGTTCAGCCGTCGGCATGACCTGCCGCATGTAAACCCACATGCTTTTCGGCATACAGTTGCCAGCGTGCTGATTGCGAATCATACTGATGTTGTGACGGTTTCCCGTCAACTTGGACATTCCAATGTAACGACCACGGAAACCTACTACGCGCATCTTATTGAGGAGTCGCGCGTCAGGGCAGGCGAGTGCATTGCCGATGTTATGCTGCGTGGTTACGATGGGAAAGGAGAAAAGTTATCCTCTTGACATGCAAGGAAAACTGTAATACAATCGTACTACAAGGAGATGATTTTATGGCTATGGATGCAACACTTCAGATCCGCATTGACAGTGCAGTGAAAGAGCAGGTAGAGGCGCTTTATCGCAGTCTGGGCACCTCGTTTGCTGAAGCTGTACGAATGTTTGCACAGCAAAGCCTGCAGGAAGGCGGCATGCCGTTTCGACCGTCGCTTCGTGCATGGGACGATATGAGTGAAGCAGAAATCAGCGAAAAGCTGTCGCGCAGCAGTGAGGATATTGCTGCTGGACGTATCTCTGCGCAGTGCGATATGGACGCTAAAGTAAAGGAGTTGCTTCGCAGTCGTGCCGCAAAGATATAAGATATTTTACACCTCAACGGCCGAGCGGGATATTACGGAAAAACTGATGTACATTATGCAGCAGTATCGGGATACCGCTTTGGCAGAACGATGGTACAACCGCCTTCGCGCTTTGATACAGGAGAATTTGACTGCATTTCCGGCTAAGTATCCGCTGTATGATGTGGAGCCATGGAGTTCTGCGGGAATTCGGCAGTATGTTACGCGAAATGATGTAATTTTGTATTCGGTCGATGAAAACCGCAGCTGCGTGTATATTCGCAGTGTTTGTACACGCGGTCGAGATTTGGATTTGCACTTGTCGGAGCAGAGCGAAAGCGTGGAGTAAAACGAAAAGAGCAGCGATTGAATCGATCCCCCAAAGTTAAATCTCTAGGTCTAACTTTGGGGGATCACCTCAAGATTGCTGCTCTTTTTTTCTATCATAAACCCCTGATCAGTCGCCTCAGCAGTCGCCTGAGAATTTGCAACGATTTATACTCCGCCAAAAAGTAAAGAAAAACCGCTCATTTCCAAGAAACAAGCGGTTTAACATGGTACGCCCGGTGCGATTCGAACGCATGGCCTTTGGAGTCGGAGTCCAACGCTCTATCCAGCTGAGCTACGGGCGCGAGTACATGATATAGTATACCAGTCTTTCGGGGATTTGTAAAGCAGTTATTCCGGGGCATTTCGGTCGGTTTGGCCGGAAACGCCCCGGTTTTCGTCTTACGCCTACGCGTCGGCCGGCTGTTTTTTCTTTTTGCGCTTGCGATAGCGGTCCTCCTCGGAGAAAACGCAGCCGCAGTAGTTCTGCATATACAGTCCCAGCTCGCGCGCCTTGTCCTGTCCCTCGCGGAAACGGGGCGAAAAATCGCGGTGCAGATACTTGACGCCATATTTTTCGGCCATCTGCTCGCAGATCTGACGCATCAGCTCATGATTCTGATACGGACTGACGAACAGCGTCGAAGTGAACTGGTCATAGCCGTGCTCGGCGGCATAGCGAGCCGTCTCCTCGAAGCGAAGCGCGTAGCAGGTCGCACAGCGGTTGTCCCAGTTCGGGTAGACCGCTTCAATAAACCTGCGCAGGCCGTACTCGTTTTCGATCTCCAGCTTGAGATCAATGCTTTTCGCGTACTCAACAAGCGTATTCTTGCGCATTTTGTACTCTTTCATCGGATGGATGTTCGGATTATACCAGAAACCCACCGGCTCGATGCCCTCCTGCCTCAGCGTGTCGATGCACGCGATCGAGCAGGGCGCACAGCAGATATGAAGAAGTGTTCCGGACAAAAAATCAGACCTTTCTGAAATGATAGTGATTGTAACGGTTATACAAACTGAAATTTTCAAATTAGTCTTTGCAAATAACCTTTGAACCTTCA
>ULRX01004839.1_pt1 | contig 10553 bp, 11 predicted proteins | sample 1955871 | NCBI WGS metagenome assembly ULRX01 (sample SAMEA4835695, study PRJEB28245) | human gut metagenome | biome: gut microbiome; material: fecal sample | place: Denmark | collected 2008 | reverse complement strand
GAATCATTTTTCTACGAATATTCACCACATAAAAATTATGATATTTTACTATAGAGCAGAGGTGTGTTCTATATTACAAAGAATATTTCCAATCAAAATACGGACATAATTCTTTTCATAATTCCTTAAAAAATAGAATTCCTCTCATCTTCATACGCCTATTGTCGATTTCTTTTTATAGGAAGTTTCCCTATTTTTCTTATAATTTACAACAAAGAAATTAAATATAATTCATACTATACCTAATGTCATTAGTACCCCCAAAACTACTCTCAACACGGAGTATGTGTTTTAGCTTTAAGATAGTAACATTACTGCTGATAGATACCCTTCGGCCAATATTCGAACTATTTTATTCTTATTTCTGCCATCCCGATAATCCTCCAACTCCTTTTGGCATAACTTCGACTCCATCCCCCTATTGCCGATCCAGTTTTATCATACCATCCAATACCCAGTTCATGATTCTGGTAACTCTGTAGATATGATTTTCTCTATCAATTTTGGATCTATCTTTGGTTTAGGTAGTTCATTCAGATAAAAAATCATCTTGGAATAGTCAGTCTTGCGACATCTTTATATAGCTGTCTTGTACTTATCGATTCTCCACTAACGATACATTTGAATAGAAGTTTACCCACCAAATTCATCCTGCTCCGTTCTTCGTTTTTCACCGCACATATCAGATAAAGATTCACAGTAGAACTTTACTTTTCCGTATATTCTTTATCATCCCAACTATACTATTATCCGATATAGTCTATCTAGTCAAATCTAAGATATAATCTAGTCAAACTTTTTATTACCTCAATTTGTTACTTCTTCCAATAGATAATATTATGAAATAACAATCCCCTTAAACATCGTACTACATGAACATTTCGGAATTAGTATCTGCCGGCTTTATCGGCTCAGTCATCACATTGGTTATAAAAACAATTATTGATATGATGAACTCGCGTAATCAATATAAAAGAGAACTCAAAAAGCAAGTATTTCAAAGAAAAACAGATGCCGTAGAAAAAGCTATATCATGGTATCAAGAAACTTTAGATACATACAATATGATGCAGTTCGCGTTTAAAGAAATGGAAATATGTACTCCAGTCACACTCGCTAAACTACAGGTATCAATCGAAAAAGCAAATAATTTATTTAAAGAGGCATCACACAGACTTAATCCGATATATTTATATTACAACTTTTCAGAAATAGAAATACAGAATCATACAACCGAATCACTGGAATATATCAATAAAGGACTTACAGAGATTTCAAGACTGGATGAAAAAATGAGTAAACTAAATCCAGTAGAGAATGCAGAAGAATATGACGCATTGCGGAAACAATCACTCCTTATCTTTGAAAAACTGTCAGAAGCGTTAGAGGAACAGAAAAATACAATCATCACTATACAGAAACACTTAAGAGATGAATACAAGAAATATCTATCATAAATCCAATCCCTTTATTACTGTCACTCTACTTCAAATCCTGTATATCATAAACCATCCTTATCGACATAAATGAAACTCCTGAATGATGATAGAATCCAGAACTGGTTCTTTGAAATAACAGATTAAACTGATATATGTATAATTATCATCTTATATTCATTATCATTTCTCTTTTACTTTCTTTACAGAGAACCCTAAAAAACAGACGTAGCTTGTCCTTGGCCGGAGTCCAAGCTACTCTCACTATGTTCGCAGTTTTTTAAGAACCTCTTCGCTACGCAAAAGTATATTGAAGAAGTGATTGGATTATGATATTCTCAGACCAATTAATATTAATACCAAACCCAAGATTCCAACTTCCATTATCAAAAGTAGCCAGATATAATACCACATAAAATTTGAGTTCACAGAGCAACTTTCAGGAAGGGACAAATACAAAAGGGGACAAATATTACCTTCCCCATATTATATAAATTTGCCACAGTTATGCCCATAAACTTCGCAATATGTTCTGGTTCTCTGTCTTCAAGCACTAATGTCCGTATTACCATAACATAACGTTCGTTATGCATCTGTTTGAATAACCGTTCAAGATCTTCTTTGGCATCCATGGCAGAAACAGTATCCGTCACATTATCAAAACCTTCCTGTTCTAAAAGAGGTTCATGACTTGTATTTTCTATCACCCTTTTGGATTTTTCAAGGACAATGAAGAATCGTATCGCTACTTTCTTCAACCAGGCTCCGAATGAACTGCGGCCTTCAAAACTGCGAAGCTTTGAAGCATTATGGCTCATCAGGTAAATATAAAAATCATTGATACATTCATCTTTATCAACAGGATAATTAAAGACGAGTGAAATTGTATTAGAAAATAGTGGTTTATACTTTTCTAAAAAGTATCCCGTGATACGGTCGTCATGGCTTATCAGTCCTTCAATTATCTCTTTGTCCGTCATTGCCCTTCTGTTTTTCTTTCTAAATATAACTTTATACTAGTTTCCACAACACTGTAATCATACAACTTATATTCGCAGTACTGCTTCTTTCCTTTTAGTTCTCTCCAAATCCTATCCAAATCATCCCAGTTTGTCAGACAGTTATGCTCCATGGTTATAAGATTACATGAAGATCTGTCGTTTAAATTTTGAGTATATCCCAGCATCTCTATGGCGGCATTCCAACGCAGGTGTTCACATTGGGCAATTGTAGTCATTAGGGTAAGTTACACTATTATCTGGCATCGATACCTCATCTACTTTATATTGATATTCACCCTTGTAATCTTTGACATTCAGCGGATAGCGTTTGTACTTTTGCAATGATGAAATTCGTTCTTCTCCCATCAGATGGATTTTCGTATCTATATGGTATACGTTTGATAAGTTTTGACTATATTTTCTTTCTTTATCACGTATTTTTTCTAAATCAGTTTTTATTTTTACCTCATCTTTCACAGCTCCGTCGTCACAGTCCTCATACTTGTTTTCTTCTTTCAGCCTGTCATATCTCTTACCATATTGGTCAGCATCAGTCTGATATTTACTATTTGACACGATATCCCATGTGAAAATGTTTTCATTTAGGCCAAAAGGACGTAAGTTATCATTGCCATATAATAAGCATAACTTATTATCAATTCCTTGGCGTTGCTTAAAGTAAATACAAAAACGCCCACATTTGGTCGCACAATCTTCACTATTTGCCTTACGCATAATATATTCTTGTATTTGTAGGGCGACTGATAGGTTTTGCTTGTCATCGCCTAATGCAATAACAATATAATTTAGGCCTTCTGCTACTAACTTATCAATAATATTCCAATATACAGAGGTATGGATATCAGTACATACGAACTCAATGTATTTATTGTCTTTTATTGCTGGCCGTTGAGTGGCATAATCTCCTTGGATACTATCCATACATTTATCTATGGCAACTATATGGTAAGAAGAACGTCCACCGTCTTTTCCTACAAATGCAGAGAACTCATAAAGAAAACTTAATGCCTCCTGACCGGTGTCACCAAAACCAACAATTAAAGCATTAAAAGGACTGATAACAATACCCGTTTTATGACCTTTTTCATCTGTTTCTATGTCTACGAAATTAACCGGATGAGCTGTAAAACTATGTTTTAGCTCTAAAATAGACAGATATGAAGAATCTATTAATTTAATCTGATGATTGATATCAGGATCTTTTTCACACATGGAACATGAGATTAGACGTTCGTTTAGCAGTTTTTTTTGTGCATGACAGTAAAATGTTACATTACTATCTTTCAAAATATCAAGCGCTTTGATAGAAAACAAATCATTTAGATTGTTTTCCTCGTCATTTGATAAGAACAGAATATGTACCTCTTTCTTTAATAAAAAGTGTATACTCTGCAAGGATTCCACAGTATTAAATTTTAGAACATAACCATTCAAATTGAGAACAATATATTCTATTTCATTTTTTAAATTAGCCGTAAAGTCAAAAAGTTTACTAAAACTAAAATGATGTTCAGAATGCTCATGAGCATGATCTATTGGGGTATAGATAAAGACAATCCTACAAGTATTGTCAGTTTTATGAATGTTTTTAGCCAAAGCAAGAGATTCATTATTTATGCCCCAAAAGATATATGTACATCCATTCCTTTTACAGTCACTACATTTCCAAGACAGTTTCCGAAACCAATTTCTAAATCTTAATCCGAATAGGTTAATTACAAATATTGCACTAACTAGAACAGCGCAGAAATGAACGACTGAAAATATCGTCATGTATAAATGATTTTCATGCAGTTCATGACGGACTTCGATTAAATCAGAATGAGAAGCAAACATTTCTAATGCGGATATCGAAGCACGAGTCACTAACGCAACAGGATTGTTTTCACATCCTTTATCATTAAAACCGTCAAGGTATAATATAAATCCACAAAACAGAACAACACCTGCCATCAAATACAAACGCTTAGTAATCCACTTTGATACAGATGGTATCGCTAAAATCCCTAACGCCACAAGTATTGTTATAATGAGGAGGATCATGTCTGTGTTAAATAGATGTATTATCCTATTAATTTCATTCCACCATGAAACATGTTCATTGGATACATGGACAGTCTTATCACATATAATAATACCAACAGTAGTGACAGTATCTCCCAATTGTGTAAAAAATGTATCTTTCATTTGTTATTTTTTGTTAAAAAGTATAGTTCTTTCATACATTATCCTTCAACTAGGCTAACAGCAAACAACTCTTCCTCTGACAACAACTTGTATTTTTCTCCTTTAATCATCTTTTTACAACGTCCTTGTCTTTGTATAAGTTTCGTCATTGCGAATTAATCTTTTTTTTAGTAAAATAACAAATCCTATGATTTAAAAATTCTAAAACTACCTGATTGTAAACTTGCTTTTTAATTCAAAGTTACTATTCTGTATTATCCCCTCTCTTATGAAAGACAAATTAATAAGGTCATTTTGTATAGCGAGCACATTATAGTATCTCAATTTTAGAGCATTGTAACGACATTATAATATCATATTTTCATACTTGGATTATGCCAAAATTTAATTATGGCCCTTGTATTATAGCAAATTACATCATTGATATATTTTGTTGACTAAAGAAGCCTACCGCCCACATACGATATCGAGAAAAGAGGTTTTTAACAGCAATAATTCTCCACTAATAGTAACTCCGTATTTTTGAAATTGCGGCATAGTTATCATTCTTTCATTAACGCTTACGTTCACCACGTATGTCTCTAAAGAAACTCGTGACTATTCTTTCTCCGTTACACTACGAAAGGCAATAACGTCACTCCCACAGACATACTCTAAAGGGTTCACTCTCGCTCCGCACTTGGACAATCCCCCTGTTATCAATTAGGGGATTCATTGGGATATGAAGATTTCGGAGAAATGATAAATTAGACAATGAGAGTAGTAATTGGAATAAATGGGGTACTTGAGACAATAATGATATAGCTTCTAGACTCATCCCTTCATAGTTTTCAATCACGTCCGTCATTTTTATTTACATGGCTAATTGGATTAAATGAAGGGGAAATAATGAAGCTATATATAAAGGATAACAAGCAAATACATTGAGATAATTAATACATTAACACTATTTCATAAACACGGAGAAAGTGTCTCCTTTAGGAGATACTTCCTCATGGAAAACAACATTTGTTTTCATTAATACTATCTTTATGATAATTTTCTACTACTCCGTATTTTTATACTCTTATATATATTATACCGCAATTTCAAAAATACGGACTAAGGTTTGGGGTTTATAGATTTTCTATTATTAGGTATATTCAAGGCAATTCCTAAACTAGTCTTCATAAAATCAATTAACCTCTTATAGTTTGATCTTTGTTTTTTGCCTCCCATTGGGATAATTCCCCCAATAATATTAAGAGGAATATCCATCTGAAAGGTTTGGTCATTATCACTAATCGCTTTTTCCAAAGCTGGGTTATATTTTATCAGTTTCCCAATTTTATCTACATACTTACTTCCTCCTTTTATAGATTTTACTCGTACCATCCATACGGGATCAGTAGTAGTTTTCTTCGATTTCATGGTTATCTTATTCTTATTCAGGTAATCATCCAAAGACTTGATAAACTTCTTCGAGTGATCAGAAGAGTAATAGACTGTATACTTTAGTCCATCATTCTTTCTTATGCCAATTCTAGAGAGCAATTGGATTGTATACCAAAACTTATACTCATCCTGACTAGTTTTAGATTTATATGCTTTCCTTAGTTGTCCCGATACAGACGGAGGTAAATCCCAATTACCACAAAGGATAATATTCTGATAATCTCTGTATACATTGGTTGATTTGGTATCGGATGCACCATAATATGTAATAGTAAAATTACTTCCGGCTAATCCTTCTGTCAGTAATGCTTCTCTAAGTTTATCAGCCCATTCCGATTTACCAGCCTCCTTAGTTAATGTTCTTTCATCATCCGTCCTGTAGTCTTTCCAGATAACAATCAGTGTTTTCCCAAATGAACTACTACAACATAAAGAGCAAACAGACTTGACGAATGACGCATACGTTGCATTATCCGGTTTATGTTTTCTGTTCAACCCAAAAGTAAATACTCTAAAATCAACTTGACAGTTATACTTGGGTGTTATATCAAGTAGCTTAAAGCAGGAACTTTTACCCAACAACACATCTCCTGCTCCTTCATAGATAATCACGTGGGAACCCATACTGGGATGTATCAGGTCAGACGGATAGAAATGGATATTGCAGTTCTTATCCTTCATCCCCATCCATTCAGAGTAATGCTTCGGCACCAACCCCAATACAACATCCCGTTTGATTTGGCTAACCCTGTCTGTCCCTTTATAGAAATCCAAGTTCCCTCCCTTTATAAATGTATCATACATATCCTTTATATCCGTTTGGGATTTACACTGGTAATTTCCCTTTTTATTCTTCTCGGAGAATACGCCTAGCAAACTCTTAGAGAAAGTTATGAATGGTCTTAGGAATAATGGCGTTTCATCAAGAAGGATATATTTTCTTAAGTTGCCCTGCTGCATTAATTTCTTGAAGTCACCATCAAATACAGGAACAGCCGGATTAGGATTATTCGGTTCATAAAGCAGGAAATAGTTAATCAGGTCAGTAAAGAAACGTACATGTGTAATGATTAAAATCTTAATACCAACCACATTTTCTGGATGTGTCTTGTATTCCCTCATCTTCTCAAAATCTGCATCCGAATGGATCATCAGTACATCATTGGGCTTTAAGGTTTCGCCATGTAGTATCTCTCCAATCAGATTATCTACGATCCATTGATACATTCTGCTGCATTCACTTTTTGTATCAACACAATATAATATACCTTGATCCCATTTTTGACGTATCAGCGATTTAATGGATTCGGTCTTACCGCTACCACAACCACTAGAAATGCAATATCCATCTGGTGTGTCCGGTACTACTATCGTTCCAAAAGGAAAAGGTATGTCAAATCCGTTTCCTCCCGGATGAGAGGTAACATTTATTCTTTCCGGTGTTCTATAGGGGAGACATAATATGGTTTTCAATAAGTCCATAAGCTAAAAACTGCCCCTTGATTTCCCCCAATGTTGTCATACAGTTCGATGCTCCGGCCTAATTCCTTCTCAATATGCTGTTTCAATTTTTCAGGGTTGATGATAGGAGAATTCACATGGAACCTGATATTTTCGGGACATCCTTTGAAAGCATTTGCCGCTATATTACCAATACAAAGCGGTAGATAAACGTCGGTCAAAGCTACACATCCTTCAAATGCAGACTCGCTAATATCCGAATCGGCAGGAAGGGTAACTTCTTTCAATTTTGTACATCCTTTAAATAAGTTTCTCGGTACTGTCTCAGCCCATTCAGGAAGAATCACCCTTTCAATGTATCTGTTTCCATAGAAAGCACCGAGGAACAAATAGGTTTCACTCCCCGACAAATCAATGCTTGTACTTTGGCAACACATCCAATTAGGGATGCCACGATTCTCTTCATTCGTTTTCATTCTGTTATTTATTTAATCATATATAATTTCATTTGTCACAATCATTTAGAAAAGGTATATGAACCGTATCTTTCCCGGTTTGAATTCAATCTAAACATAATATAATTGAGATTAAGGGGAAGCCCCTTTATTCGAGACTTCCCATGAGTATTATCCTCAGCCGAACATATTGTAGTTACTCTCTACAAAATTCTCAGGAAGAGTTTTTCTATCCACACCAAGAAATCTGACCAGAGAATTCTTCAGGTAAATTTTAAGTTGACCGGGCAATTGCTGTAGTTCCGATAAAAAGGTTTGTGCTTCAACCGAATCATACGTTACCCCATTACCTGACATCAATCCTATTTTATAGAGATCACAAGAAGGAAGGGAGCCTTTAATCATCTGCATAGAAGACAGAAAGTCTACAATCGGTTCTATACTGGCGAATATTCGATACCCCCTGTTATGCAGTTCCTCCATAGCACCGATACGTTCTATATTGGATGATGCACCCCGCTCCAGTTCATCATGTCCGGTCAGGGTAAATCCGAAAGCCGTGTGCTCCCTGTACTGCTCCTCGTCAAAGTTCCCATAGCTAGCCAGCAATCCAAAGAAATTCTCTATGAAATCGGCACGCTTGGTCAGAACTTTTACATTCACACCGTTCTCCACACAAGTCTTTATTCCCTGTGCTGTCAGTTCCATTGTTTCAGGAAGCAGCGGATCGGTGGTAAAACTGAAAAATAATCCGGCCCCACGTAGTGCCTGCAAATTTATGGAGAGTTCCTTCTTAAATACCGCAATAGCATCCTGTTCATCCTTGAAGGCCTTTTTCAAGGTTACTGTAGAACTCCACAAACCAAGCTGCAAAGCTTTTGAGCAGTAACAATAGTCGCACCAATTTGAACAGCCAATATGAAAATTACAAGCCCATTCTCCATATTCGGCAGCTTTGCCGGAAGGCTGATAAATTGCCTTCCCATGATATTCCTTTTTCATTTATTCCTTTTTTTATTAAGATTAATAATATTTACTTTAACTAACTCCTCCATTTCCTTCATACCCGGGATATTTTCAGGCATAAGAGGGGCTGTGACAGGAGGGGAATGTCCTCCCGCCAGAATAAATTGTGTTATCATTTCAATTGTTTTTTATCAGGACGGAATCAGCATTTACCCTTGTGGGTCTTATAAGGATTGGACTGCAGAAATAACTTGGAAGCCTTATCGAACTGCATTTTGACAAAATCCTCCTTCTTTTTGCCACAGTTGCGTTTATAGCCTGACGGGGATGCAATCTCGTCCACATCATTCTGGGTAAGGGACTGTATCAGGTCCATGATGTAAAGGGTAGCGTCTTCCTGGCTGAGGGGCTTGCAGGCTTTCTTCCACTGGGCGATGACAAGTTCGGGAAGGGTCTTGCTCTTCAGGGCCAAAGAGTTACTGCCCTTGAACTTCTGTATAGCGGCCTTGTGAATCATAATACCGAACTCGGAATAATCGAATTTAAGTGTCGGTTCGTCAGAATCCATCGCCTTTACAAGCGGATTACGGCGTACTATGCCGGGAACCAGAGTCACCCATTCACAGGCTGCCGTATAGTTATAGCCTTCGCTTTCCAAACGCTGGATATACGCCAGTGCATCCTTCGTATCATCAGCCACTTTGTCGTTTGCCAGCACCCCTGTAATGAAATCGCTGTTGGACCAGGAAAAAACCTTCAAATTGATAGCCTGAAGCATCTTGGAGAGGTCGACCCACTGAAGAGGCGTATAAGCGTAAACCCTGGGGGCTAGTTTGTCGGGATGTTCACGACGAATTCGACGGATACCGGAAAAACGGGTCTGACCGTCAACAATTACGATAACCTTGTAAAGCAGTTCATCCGGAATGGGATTCCCGTCAAAGCCGACTATAGTATATCCGAACTTAGCGGCAACGGTTCCCGGGATAACAAGGCACATGATCTGGCAACCTACATCCTTTATTGCACTGGCAAGCTCACTCACAGCCTTATCCTTGGGGATACGATTCAGAAGGAACTTGGCTATGATAATATCTCCCGCTTCTTCAGCACCCAGAAGATCAAGCAGCAGGAAGGTGTTGAACACCTTGGCAAAATGCTTCGGGGAAAGATCGGATATCTTCATCGTTTCATTCTGGCAAAACTCTTGATTCTCAGGGGAAAGTTCACCTGTTATTTTAAGCAAGTCTCTGACTACAGCATGATCCTGACCGGTATTCAGGGGAGTGGGAAGAGGGTATTTATCTTCTTTTTTCATAGTTTTAGCACTTTCCTTGTTAAGTATATCTGCCTGATTTGCGCCACTGTTACTATCAGGCGTAGCACTACCCTGAGGTATCATACCATTATTAACATTCTCTACCGTTGCTTGAACGGCTCCCTGCTCTGATACTTCAGTCACAGGATTTTGATTGTTTTCTACCATAGTTTGAATCTTTTGTTCTTTCTATTTATTTTCGTGAGCAAATATAAGCAATAAAGTAAAGGGATAATCCTTTTGAAATCAAGCTATTATACAAAGATACACCTGA
>ULRX01036347.1_pt1 | contig 10611 bp, 9 predicted proteins | sample 1955871 | NCBI WGS metagenome assembly ULRX01 (sample SAMEA4835695, study PRJEB28245) | human gut metagenome | biome: gut microbiome; material: fecal sample | place: Denmark | collected 2008 | reverse complement strand
GCCGCCGCCTTACCGGCAGCCTGAGCGGCCTTCTGCTGGGCATTGGACTGCTTCAGCGCCCACTCGCCCTTGGCGATGTTCAGCTTCTGGCTGGTCACGTTATTGTTGAAGGCCTGCTGCTTCAGCGCGTCCTGATAGGCACGCTCGCTGGCGGTGTTGTCGTACTGCTGCTGGGTCAGTGCGTCCTGACGCTGCTTCTCCTGCATCTGCTGGCTCCACTGGGTGTCGGCGCGCTCGGCCTCGTAGGCGCGGTTGCCGGAGTAGATGTTGTACCCGGTGTTCAGCAGACTGCCCGCTAAGCTGCCCAGACCGGTGGTGCCGCTGATGGCCAGTTGCACCACATCCCCGATGACGCCCAGCACGGTCATAACATTATTAAAAGCCTGCTGACGCTGGCTGATCTGCGCCTGCTCCTGCGCGGTGTAGTAGCCGTGCAGGGTGTCCAGCCGGTTCAGGTGCTCCTGATACTGACCGTAGTCCTTGGCGTAGGCGTCGTTGTAGGCATCGCCCTTCTGCTGCAATTGGGTGTAGTAGTCCTGCAGCTGCCGGTCATATAAGCTCTGGGCGTTCTGTTCCTGTCCGTTCAGCTGCTCCAGCCGGGTCACCAGCTCCTCGCCGCCGCTCTGGTAGGTATCCAGCGCCAGACTGTACAAGGTGGGGATGGCGCTTGCCAGCCCGCCGATCTGCTGCTGATAGGCCTGCTGCGCCGCACTGGTGGCATAACTGGAACCGTAGCCGCCGGTCAGAGCAGCCGCCTGCGCCGCCGCGTCCGCGCTGGCATTGTGGGCGTTCTGGGTATATAGCTGCTCATACTGGCGGTAGAGCGGGTCACGGGTGTAGCTGTACTGAAAATTCTCCCGTTCCAGCAGCTGCCCCAGCAGCTCGTTGATCCTGTCCTGATAGCTGCTCTGGTAGTCTGCGGGGCGGTTCTGCTGCCACTGCTTCAGGGCGTTGGCTGCATCGGTCACCTGCTGGCTGGGGCGGTAGCTGGCGTTTGCCATAGCCTTTTCCACTTCGGCGCGGCTGTCCAGCCCCTCGGTGCTGTAAGTGGACTGCGCAGCAGGCTGTGCCTGCGTTTGCACGTCCGGCTGCAGCAGTTCCTCCTTCTTTTTGGATGCCATAAAATTCTCCTTTCATTCTTATAATCCCTGCAGCTTGCTGCGCAGGGTGTCGGACATATTTTCCGTATCCAGATTGGTCAGTACATACTGCAGCTGCTCCTGCATCTGGTACAGATAGCTGCGCAGTGCCCGGGCATCCTCCGGGTCCATGTTATCGCTGAGCTTGGGCAGACCCAGCTTGCTCAGGCCGTTCATGCTTGCCATGAGGTATCCTCCTCCCATAATTTTCCCTTTGCCGGGGCGATGGTGCGCACAAGACTGCGCAGGGTGATCTGTCCTTTGCCACGAAGCCGCAGCCGCAGCGACCCGCACCGCCGGGGCACAAAAGGCAGGTCATAGCTGCGGCGGCGGCCTTGGGCGGCAAGGGTGGCCACCGTCTCCCACGCGCCGCCGTCATAGCTTACTGCCACCTCCACCGTGCTGGTGCGTTCGGCGTCCAGACGCAAGGTCAGCCGGGAGAGGTACCGCTGCTCGGTGCCGTCCAGTCCCACATCGCCTGTGACCAGTTCAAAGGGGATGTCCGTCTCCACGCCATCGGTGCTCTGCCAGTCCGGCTCGCGGGTGGGGTCTGCTGCCCACAGCGCCTGCCCGTCCCACAGATAAAGCTGCCCGCCGGTGCTGGTCATATCGCAGGAGCAGACGTCCTCCTCGCTCCACAGCCCCTTCTCGGTATCATAGACCAGCAGACGCGCACTCTCCCGGGAGATGTGCAGATAGTACCGGCCATCCAGCGCACCGCCCACGGCGCTTTGCACGTTGGCAAGCTTTGCGGCGTCCAGCGCACCGGACACCTTGGTGGGCAGACTGCCGTCCCATGCCATGACCCCGTCCGGCGAGAGATAATACAGCGTCTCGTTCAGCACGCACAGGCTGCGGGCGGCGTTTTTTGCCACGCCCCGGCAGCGCAGGCTGGAAAGCTGAAAATCCGAAGGCTTGGAGCCGTACAGCTTGTGCAGGGTGTTCTCCTTGAAGAACAGCGCATAGCCCATGCAGGAAGCCGCCCCGGTAAAGGCGCCGTCGCTGCCCACAGTGACGGCGTAGCTGTCTGCAGCGATGCCCCGGTAGCTGAACCAGTTGGTGGGATCGCCCAGCTTGCAGCCGTAGATAACGTTCTCCCTGCTGTTGCAGCCCCACACCCGGTTGTCGCACTCGGTCACAAAATCCAGTTCCGGCACCCGGCGCTCCATGGATACCGTCTGTGCGGCATCCACACTGCGGTGCTGCTTGCCGTCCATGCTCTGCCACTGCGCGGCGGCGGCGTTCTGCACCAGTGTGCCGTAAAAATACTCGCCCTGCGGGGTGCAGCGCACCCGCAGCCAGTCCTCGCCCATGTCATACACGATCTGATCGCCGTTCAGCTCCGGGCTCTGCCCCGCAGTCTCGGCGGCTGCGCCCTGCACGGTCACGGTGTCCCACTGCCGGAACAGCTTGCCCAGCCCTGCCGCCGTGATGCGGCAGTATTCCAGCGGGATGGCCGCCCAGCTGCCGGAGTTTTTGCTGTACATTTCCAGCGTGCTGTCGTACCGCCACGGATGGTCGGCATCCTCCACCCTTAAAAACAGCTGTCCGTCTGCCGGATCGGCGGGCTCGTCCGGGCCAAAGGCTTCCACCTGATAGGTCTTGCCTGCGGCATCGCAGGGGGCAAAGGTCACGCTTTTGTCCGCCGCCGTCCACAGCGCCCCCAGTGCGGTCACGCTGCCGTCTGCCGTATCAAAGGCCAGCTTATCCGGGAAGATCAAAATTTTTGTGCCGATGCCCACCAGCGCCTTGCGGCCATCGGCCACGGCGTCCGCCTTCGTCACCGCCGGGGCTGCGGCATCGTCCGGGGTATAGGTGATATCCCGCCCGCAGACCGTCAGCAGACCGTTCAGGTGGTACATCCCGTTCAGCCCGGTCAGCGCCCGCAGTTTGCGGCGCGGGGTGCGGGTGCTCAGGGCTGGGAAATCCCGGGCAGAAAAGTTTACTCCGGCGCTGTACTCTGCTTCCGAGCAGCCGTAGGTCTCGTTCAGGCCTCCAAAGGCCCGCAGCAGCTGCCGGGTGTTGCCAAGCCGCATTCTGTCTGCCAGTACCATGTTCCCACCTCCTTACCAGCGCCACTGCGCCCGGCTGCGGGGCGGGTAGTTCTGCCGCAGCCAGACCGCCAGTTCCGCATACAGGGCGTTGTACTGCGCCTGCTCTCCGGCATAGCGGTCGGTCTCGCCCAAGGCGGCGTCCATCTGCGCACACAACAGGTGCGGGTACAGCGCATCAAAGGGCGGCGGCACCAGCAGCGGCTGGTCGTCCTGCACCGGCTGCTCCCACGGACGGTCTGCGCCCACCGCGTCAAACGCCCCAGCGGCGCTGCGGTCAAACAGCTTTGTGCGCAGCAGGGCGTCCGTCTCCCGCAGCCATTGCAGCCGGGTCTCGGTTTCAATGCGGCAGTTCGGGCGCAGCTGCTCGGCACGCTCCAAAGCTTCTCCTACTGTCATCTTCATCACATCCTTTTTATAAAAAGCCCGGCCGGGGGCATTTCTCCCAGCCGGGCAGCGTTGATTTTACAGATTTTACTGTGCCGCGTTCTCCGCAGCAGCAATGCGGGCAGCGGTCAGCTCGTCCTGACGCTGGCTGTGTTCCAGCACCTCGGCCACAGCGGGCGGCACCTCCACCTCCACGCCCCGGCGGATCTTGTAATTCACACCGTTGACGCTGACGAACAGATCGCCCTTGTAGCGGCTGTTGTCCTTGAACAACCGGATGCGCACGTTCTTTTCAGCCATGGGCACCTCCTTAGTTGGCGGCAGCGGTGGCAGAGTAGCTGGACACGCTCTCGATGCGCACCATGTACTGCTCCACCAGACGCTCGGCGGCACGCATCCCCTTCCAGCCCACAGAGGCGCGCTGGTTCAGCGGGTCGTCGCCGTAGCCCAGCTGCTTGACGATGTGCTCAAGGCCGCCGCCCTCCAGCTCGGTCACGCCATAGGCGTGGGCGCCCAGCACCAGCGTGCCGAACACTGCCAGACCCGCCGGACAGGTATCATCCTTCCAGATCTTGGCCTCGCTGGTCTCGATAAAGCGGATGTTGCCCAGCTTGCCGATCTCACCGCGGAACATGGTGTCGGGGTCGGCGTACTTGTGCACCTCCATGAACTCCTTGCAGGTCTTGAGGTCGTAGGCCGCATAGGGGTGGATGATGGCAACGTAGCTGTCGCCGATGGGGTCAGCGTTCATCGCGCCCAGCTGCGCCGCCGCCTGAAAGAACAGCTTCGGGGTCAGGGTGCAGCTCTTGTCCAGTGCCTTGCGGCTGGTAACGGCGGTCTCGGCACCGTCTGCGCCAAGCTTGGGGGCGTAAATGACATTGGTGCCGCCCGCCAGCACATCGCGGGTGATGCTGTCCATGGTGCGGCCGGCCTGACTTGCCAGCACGCGGGTGGCCTGCACCACGTTGTTGTCGATGGCGGTCATCTGCAGCACATCGGTCAGCGGGGTCCAGCCGCCGTACTGGTGCAGGTCGCTGGTGATGCTGGTCACGTTCAGCGCCTGACCGTTGGGGGTAACGCCCTCGGTCAGCGGGGTGCTGGCCTTGGGCAGGCTGTCGTACTTGCGGAACTCGATGGTCTTGCCGCCGTTCTGGGGCACGGGGTAGTAATCCGCAAACTGGTCGTGCACAAGGCGCGGCTCTGCCTGATCGATCAGGCGCTTCTCGTAAAAGGTTTTCATCTCCACCGACATGGTGCCGGTGGTGTTGGTCTGCGCGTCCGCAAACAGCTGGATGTTGAAATTCATCATGTTTTTTCCTTTCTCCTGTCAGGTTAAAGTTCGATCTGTGCACCGTGCAGCACACGGCGCTCCAAGGCTTCCCGCTGGGCGCGGGTCATAGCGGCTACGTCCGGCCGTACCGAAACCGCAGCACCGGGGCGCAGGCCGTTTTCCAGCGGACGCGCGGCGCGCTGCTGCACCCGTTCCACCACCCCCTGCTCCACGGTCTGTGCCGTGGTGCGCAGGGCATCCTCGTAGTGGGCAAGGCGGTAGGCGTCCTGCACCCGCATACCGGGCAGCTGCATCAGACGGCGCATCTCCGGGTTCTTCAGCTCTGCTTTCAGGTCAAAGCCCGGCTGGCTGCGGCGCATGGCGGCTTCCTCTGCCGCCCAGCGGGCGTGCAAGCCGCGCACCGTGTTCTGCACCGGCAGCGGCAGGGGCGGCAGCACCGGACGCTCCGGCTGTGCGGGTGTTTCCGGCTGCTTTTCCGGCTCTGCCGGGGTCTGCCGGGGCACTTCCGGCTGCGCGGCGGGGGCTTCCGGCTTCAGGGTGCCCGCAGCCACTGCCTGCCGGGTCTGTTCCGGGCTCAACGCGGGGGCGGCTTCACCTTCCGCAAACAGCTGCAGGTCCATCATGCTCTGCTGTCCGCTGCGGCTCACATCCGCAAAGCGCAGGTTGTCCGGGTAGCGCTCTGCCAGCAGGGTAAAGCCCGCCTTGGCCAGTTCAAACGCGCCCTGCACCCACGGCGCTACCGGTGCCTGCGCTGCCACAGCAAGGCGCGGGCCTTCCGGCTCGTCCCATGCATCGCTGCGGGCGTTTTCCTCCCCTGCCAGCAGGTACACCAGTGCCTGCATCAGGGTGCTTGCGCCAGCGCATACGATGTCCTGCCCGGCGGGCGCATAGCCCGCGTGACCGGCGGCTTCCAGCCGCAGGCTCAGCCCCTCGGGGCCGTCCAGCTCGCTGTAACATACCTTGATCATCTCACTTCACCTCCTTTCCGTTCCAATTCATGGCGCGGGCAGCCGCCGCCACCGGCAGCTGTGCCGTCAGACCGGCAGTGTCCTGCGCCGCTTGGGTGCCGCCGGGCTGCTGCGCAAGAGCGGCAGACAGTCTTGCCATCTGCCCTTGCAGCTGTACCAGCTGCTGCGCCAGCGTGCCGTTCTGCCGCACCCGGGCGCGCACCTTTTCCACCCCTTCAAAGTCCATCATTTCCAGCGCCGCAAGGGCAGCGTCCGCGTTGGCGGGGTCAAAGAAGCCCAGCTTATAGCACTCCTTGGCGGTCTCGTTCTGGGACAGGCGGCTGAAGGTGCTCTTTTTGGCGGCGCTGACCACGATGTCAAAGACAGGCTCCCGGCTGCCCAGCTCCACCCCGCCCACGGCGGGCATGGGCTTTGCGCGCAGCCCCTGCGCCGAGAAGGGCACGAATTCGCTCTCACCGCGCTGCCCGGTGATGCGGAACACCCGCTGCTCGTCGTAGAACTGCCGCATCAGCTCAATAATGAGGTAGCACTGCTTTGCAAAGGCGCGGTAGGCGCTCTTGAGCATATCCCGGCTCAGCTTGCTGCCCGCTTCCTGCAAGGCGGCGATGGCACTGGCGGCGGTCACGCCGCCAGTGGTGCCGCCCTGCGTCAGGTCGCGGTTGCCGCTGATCTCCTTCAGCTCCTCAATGCGGCTGTTGCGATAGCTCAGGCTGTTGCCCTGCAGGCCCGCCGTCTGCAGCGGACGGAAGGAATCTTCGTTCAGGCGTCCCACAACGTGCACGATGTCCCGGCTCAGGTCGGCCAGTTCTTCCTCGTTCACCCCGGCGGTATCGCTGAGCACATACCGCTGGCGGGAGGCCAGCAGCACATTCTCGTCCATGGCGTGGTTCATCCGGTCAATGGCGTTCTGGCAGTCCTTCATCACGTCGATGTAGCCGAACCCGGCGGGAGAATCCTCCTCCACGAACAGCGGGTCGAACACAAAGGGGTACTTGCCGTGGTCGTACAGCCCGCGCGCCGCCAGCGCCGGGTCGTTCTGGCTGGCATACAGCACCACGCCGTTACACAGCTTGCAGTAATGCAGCCGCAATTTGCCGCTCTCGTCCGGGCGCTTATAGTACCAGTCCACCACCACGCTCTTGTTGGCGGTGGTCTGTCCGTCCTCGTGGATGTATCGGGGCACGTCCACCACACCGGCGGCGTGCCCTGCCAGCTGCGGATACTGCGCGGTCAGCCGGGCGGTGTCCTCAAGGCTGAGGTGGAACAAGTCCGGCGAGTCCTGAATATCCTGCACGCCCGGCTCCCAGTAGAGCATGAGCAGGTTGACGCTGCGCACCGCAATGTCGCCCAGCCCGCCGCGCGCCGCCGGGTCCCAGAAGATGCCGGTAACACCGGTGCCCTGCTTGAGCTTGCGCCACCAGACATCGCTGTACACCTGCTCGTAATCTGCCTGTTCCAGCACCACCGGCAGCACGCTGGAAAGCGCCTGCGCCGTGGCCTGATCGTCTGCCGCCCGGGGCAGCACCATGGGCTCGGGGTAGTTGTCCATGGCATCGGCGTGCTTGTTGGCGATGCTGTTGAACAGCCACCCGCTGGAGGGCTGCGCCTTGCCGGGCATCAGCGGGTCGCGGTAGTTTTTCCAGTGTCCCATGCGGAACCACAGTTCGTTATCGATCAGGCGCTTGTCCAGCGCCGCCTTGCCCGCCTTGTAGCGCTGCAGCGTCTGCAGCGCAGCCGCCGCCTCTGCCGCGCCGATGGGCAGGGCTTCTGCTCTTGTATCTTCCATAATCTTTCCTTTCTGTCCTGTTTTTTCAGATGCGGTAGAACCGCGCCTGCCGGTGCAGCTCCAGCGGGTCGTCCGGCCTTGGCGGCGCGGCAGAAACCTCGGGCGGGCTGATGGGATGCTCCATCAGCACATAGCGGCACTCATCGTAGATGTGATCCTCCTGCCGGGTGTCGATATCCTCCACATTGCTCTCGTCGTACACAAGGTTCGGCAGGGTGCGGATGAAGTGCTTGCAGCTGCTGAACACCTGCAGCATCGGCCGCCCGTCCGGCGCAAACCGCAGCCGGTAGTGGAACTGCATCTTGCCCGCCAGCCGGGTGTGGTCCCCGGGCTGCCAGTGCAAAAAATGCGGGCTGCGCTCCATCATGGCTGCAATGCTCTCGCCCTGACTCTCGTTGAAGATGGCGGGGTCTGCCACCCCGTGGATCACCCTGCCCCGCAGCAGCGGGTCGTTCTGCTCGGCTTCCCGGATGCGCTTTGCCTGCTCCACCGGGTCGATGCGCAGCCCCTCGTTGGGGCGTCCGGTGCAGCCGTACAGCTCCTTGATGCGGTACAGCCGCCCTTCCTCGTCCACTGCATACCACCCCACCGAAAAGGGCTTGGAAAAGCCGAAGTCGTACCCGCGCCAGATGGGCCAGTGCTTGGGGATGGCAAAGGGCGCGATGACGTGGGTCCAGCGTTGATCCTGATAGTGCGCCGGGTCGTTGCGCCATTCGGTGAACACCTGCCCGGAAAAGCTGTCCCAGCTGCCGTAGAGCAGCGCCTGCTTTTCGGCTTCCGGCAGGCTGGCAAGGCTTGCCAGATACCCGGGGTCGTTGGCCAGCAGGGCAGGGTTATCAAACACGCTGGACGGGATGAACACCCGCGCCCGCTCCATCTGCTGGTCGGTGCCGTCCGGCAGGCGCACCGTGACCGTTTCCACAATGGGCGTGCCGGGCGGAGCGGGGGTGATGAACCGCGCCTTCACCCAGCCGTGGCCGATGCCGCCGGGGTTGGTGGTGGCACGCATATACACCCGGGTGCCCGGCCCGGTGGGGCGGTTGCGGCTCATCATGTAGCTGTACTCGTCCCACTCAAAGTGGGTCAGCTCGTCAAAGCCGATAAAATCGTAGGCTTTGCCCTGATAGTTGGTGCGGTCCTTGGTGTACTGCATAGAGCCGAACCAGATCTTCGCCCCGCTGGGAAACACCCATACATGGGAGGTGGCGTTGTACTGCGCCTCCGGGAAAGCCCGGCGGTAATACATTTGGCTCTTATCCACAAGGTCGGAAAGCTGCGGGTAGGTCTTGCGCAGGATCAGCGCCCGGTAATGCGGGATGTGCACCTGCCGCAGCGCTTCGATCAGCAGTGCATCGCTCTTGCCGCCGCCTGCCGCACCGCCGTACAGCGCCTCCGGCTCCGGTCTGCGCATAAATTCCAGCTGCCGGGGCTGCGGCTTCCACACGATGACTGCACGCTCAGTCCTGCTCATGCCTTTTCCTCCTGTTCCACCGGCGGCAGCAGCACCACGCCGCACTCTGTTCCTTCCAGCTCTGTGCCCTGATCGTTCAGGGTCTTTACCACGCCCGCCAGATCCTTGAGCACAGCGGTGGCTTCCTTTAGCCCCTTCATCATCCCGGGGTCGGGGGTGTTTTCCCGCCGGGCGGCCTTCTGACGCTCGTTCAGCTCCTTTACCTCCTGCGCCAGCAGGGTGCTCAGGGTATCGGCGGCGCGGTTCAGGCTCTTCAGCCCGGCGGCGGGCTTTGTCTGCCCCATGATGTTCTTCCTCCTTTCGTCCGGTGTCCCGGGCTCTGTACACAGGATATCACCCGCCCGCCGCACCCGACAGTGTGCACTTTTGCGGGGTCATCGGGTATTTTCATGCAAGTATTATCCAGATAGTATATTTTATATTTTCAAGGCACAACGCAGCTGCGTCAGTTTTATCTTCCCGGTCGGCGTAGCACGCAGAAAACGTCCGCTTGTATTTCGGACACCTCCCACAAAAACGTTCGCTGCGTCCCGCACGCCCTATCACCATAAAGGTACAGCGGCGCCGTACCCCAAGGTCGCAGCACCACCCCCACCCGGGGAGCAGAGCTTTTCTCGACCTGTGTTGTTTTTCTCGCTAGGCAAGGCTGTATAAAAGGCATTTTCTTTCCGCTGCGTAGTATCCCTGAAAATATCTTTCAAGAAATGTATCGCCCCTTTTCGCGGTTTTTTAGCAACCATGCAACATTCAGTCATGTTCGCGGGCGTTTTTTTACATACCTGCATCATATTTGTATGTTGGTTGCATCGGCATGAAAAATTGTGATAATTCGCGAAAAGATTTTGTAACCTTTGGTCCGCTTTTGTAGAAACGTAACAAAACATTTGCACCAATATTGTGAACTTATTCTCTTGCGGAACACCCCCATGCAAGGGTATAATACTGTCAGGGATTACGGACGTATGCGACAAATGCGTCTGTGAATATGCTGTGACACACAAATGAAGGAGATTACTATTATGAAAATGATTTCTCGTCGCGACTTCCTGAAGGCTTCCGCTGTTGTGGGCGCTACCGCTGCTATGACCGCTTGCGGCGGCTCTTCCTCCACCAGCACCGCTGCTTCCAGCGTTGCTTCTTCCACCGCTGCTTCTGCCGCTGCTACCAACGGCTCTGCCAACATCGGCGTCTGCATCTATCAGTTTGCTGATAACTTCATGACCCTGTACCGCTCCGATCTGGAAGAGTACCTGAAGGACATGGGCTACTCCGTCACCATCATGGACGGCAAGAACGACCAGAACACCCAGACCGAGCAGATCAACACCTTCCTGCAGCAGGGCGTGGACGTGCTGGTCATCAACCCCGTCCAGACCACTTCCGCTCAGACCATCGTTGACACCGTTTCTCCCTCCGGCACCCCCATCGTGTTCATTAACCGTGAGCCCGAGGAGAGCGTGCTGGATTCCTACAAGGGCAAGTGCTGCTACGTTGGTGCTGACGCACGTCAGTCCGGTA
>ULRX01034521.1_pt1 | contig 10623 bp, 9 predicted proteins | sample 1955871 | NCBI WGS metagenome assembly ULRX01 (sample SAMEA4835695, study PRJEB28245) | human gut metagenome | biome: gut microbiome; material: fecal sample | place: Denmark | collected 2008 | reverse complement strand
GAAAAAGAAGTTGCCGATCTGCACCAGCGCACCCGTGAGGGGCTTTTGACCGCCCGGCTGAACGGCAAGCAGGTTGGCCGCAAAAAGGGTGTTGGATTTGAAACAAAGAAAGCCAGAGAAGCCAAGCAGATCATCCGCACCCATTGCAAGACCTTTGGCGGTACATTGGATGACATGGAGTGCATGAAATTGACTGGACTTGCCCGGAATACCTATTATAAGTATAAGAGGCAGATTCGAGAGGACGCTGAAATGAAGGATTGACTTCTATGTAGAAGAAGCGCTACAAAAGCGGACAGAAGGAACACGATACATTCAAAATGAGAATGCCGTGTTCCTTTTTTTGTGGCTTGTGTAGGATGGACAACCATACCGTCCAGCCAAATCCGTATAATGAGGGCAGAAAAGTGATGGAATCATAAAAAAGAAGGAGAAGAGCGTATGAAAAAATTTTTGATGGTGCTGTTGAGCATTGCATTTGTGCTGAATCTTGCGATTGTGATTGGGCTGATTGGCGGATATGGTTCGCCACGCCGGGCGCTTTACACCATCACAGACGAGTTGATGAACAGTGCATATCGCTTCAAAAGAGGTTGGCAATTTAAGAATAGTCTACCTTGACTTTTTAGGAGATGGACAGGCAGTCTGTCTATCTTTTTTTGTATACTGGGGTTGTGCAAAAGAGACAAAAATTTTTTTGTAATTCCGTGAAACGACAAAACTTCACACAAAGAATTGCAGCGATAGTTGTGTTGTGTTACAATGAGCAGAGAAGGAGAATGAACTGTGCGTAATAGTAGATTAGACCGTATACTCTATATCCAGCAGGTGCTGGTACAGGGTGGTGTGCTGAACAAACAGCAGACGGCTGACCGCTTCGGTGTCAGTGAGAAAACCATCCAACGCGATCTTGACACCCTGCGCAATCATTTTGCAGACAGCGAGCCGCGCCGAGAGATCTTATACAACTCCGCAAAGGGCGGCTATCTGCTGGATGACACGCTTTCACGCTTCCTCACCAGTAGCGAAATTCTGGCAGTGTGCAAGATCCTGCTGGAGAGCCGCTCCATGGTCAAGGAGGAGATGTTCCCCATTCTGGACAAGCTGGTGCAGGTGTGCACCCCGCTGGACCGGTTGAATCAGGTGAAAGACCTCATTAGCAATGAGCGTTTCCATTACGTTGAGCCGCAGCACGGCCGGAAGTTCATCGAGAGCCTGTGGGAGATCGGCACGGCAGTAGAAAATCACAATGTCATGGAAATTACCTACTGCCGCACCCATGACGGCGAGACCCGTGTGCGCACCATTGAGCCGGTGGGCATCCTGTTCAGCGAGTATTATTTCTATCTGGCGGCGTTCATCGAAGGCATCGACAAGGATAAGCATTTTCAGAACCCGCAGGACAACTCCCCGACGATTTACCGCATCGACCGCATCCAGAACTATAAGACCTTCGATCGGCACTTTGCCCAGCGCTATACCGACCGCTTTCAGGAGGGCGAGATGCGCAAGCGCATTCAGTTTATGTACGGCGGCGAGTTACAGACCATCCGGTTCGAGTATACCGGGCCAAGTCTGGAATCCGTTCTCGACCGACTGCCCACTGCAAAGGTTTTGCAGGTGACGGAAAAGGGCTGGATTGTGGAAGCGGAGGTGTTTGGCACGGGTATCCAGATGTGGGTAAGAAGTCAGGGAGATTATGTGAAGGTGATCGGTTGAGCGGACAGAAAACAAATGTGCAGTAGCTACACAGCGATAATAAAATATTTTGTAATACAGGAGGAACCTTTATGCAGGCAGAAAATGCAAAACACGCAGCAGAAATGTTAAAGCGCTCCGGGGAGCTTGCCGGAACGGCAGCGGAAATACTGGCAGGTGGTGCCGCCGGGGAAGCGGTGCAGCAGCTGCTGGAGCAAGCTCAAAACCTTGCCAGCAGTGCACTGGAGCTGCTGGGGCAGTATACCGCGCAGAAAACGCCCCGCAAGCATTCGCTTTTGCGTAAGGCGGCGGGTGCGGCGATCCTGACAGGGACTGCGCTGTACCTTGTGCCGGAATGGCGGCGGACCGTGGAGGACGCAGTAAAAGTAGTTGCAGACACAGTGCGAGATGTGAAATAAATAGAACGGAGGAAGTAAAATGAGCGCCCAGAAACCAATGATCAGCCCCTATGAGGTGAATGAACTTACGAAGTACTGCCTGAATATCCTGACCTATACGGATGAACTGCGGAGCGATACAGCACTGAAACAGGCTTATGAGAAGGCTAAGGAGTTGGAAAACTCTATTCGAAAACTGAAGATCGCCTCTCTGATGGAGAACAAAACGCTGATCTGCGTTGCGGGTATGCAGGGCGCGGGCAAGACCACCCTGATGAAGAACTTTTACGGCCTGAAGGGCGATGCGCTGAGCATCGAGCTGGGCCGCGGCGAGCGCATCCCTGTGCTGATCACGGAGACGGATGTGACTGCGCCGGTCATGAATGCAATCCGCATCCAGAAGAACGAGGCAGGAGAGTATGCGGCTGTGGAGTGCAATATGGAGGCAAACGAGTTCGCTCACGCCTCCAAGGGCGAGGACAACAGCATCCTGTATCTGGAGATGTTCGTGCCCTACCGCCATACATATAATTCGGCGGTTTCCTTTATGCTGCTGCCCGGCTTTGAAAAAAATAACGACTACTGGCGGGAGCTGATCAACTTTGCGGTCAACTCTTCGGATGCAGCGGTCTTTGCGTTCGACGAGTCCCGCTTCTCGCAGGGGGATAACTTTGAGCAGCTGAAAAAGCTGACGGAGCGCTTTGGCAACAATATCATTTACGCCATTACCCAGTCGGATGCCAGCAAGGACGACAACGAGGAGGTGCGGCAGTCCTGCATCAAGGCGCTGGAGATCCCGCAGGCGAATGCGGACCGCGTGGTCTGTACCGGACAGTATGATGATGAAAAAAAGAACGAGGCATGGATCGAAAAGCTAAAAAATGCCATTGAGCGGTACGCCAGCACTACGGATCAGTCTGCCCGCGATAATGCCCGCTACCTGTATGATGAAGTGGAGCATATCAAGAATGTTCTGTATTCCATCAAGGAAGTGCTGAAAAGCGACGACAGCGCAGCCGTTGCAGACTACAAGGATAACACCATCCTGAATTATTTTGACAGAGCACTTGCAAAAAAGCGCAAAGAATATGAAGAGGTGCTGGAAAAAGAGTTTGCGAAGGGTGCCGGCGAGAGCAAGCAGCAGATGGAGAACATTCTGAACAGCAACAAGGAAAAGGGACGAAGCCTTATCTCGATGATCTTCACCAGAGGAAACAGCATCAAAGACGTTCGGGCGGCACGCGAGAATGTGATGCGCTCGTTACAGGCGTGGGACGGTGCATCGGATCAGCCGAAATATCTGCCGGACCAGTGTATGCTGAGCGCACTGGCGACCACGATGAAAGCGCTGGATACTCCGCAGAAAAAAACTGACCTTCAGTGGCTGCTTGAGAGTGAGAACAAGGACAGTAAAAAGGCTCTGAAGGCAGGGGGCGAAAAGAGCCTTCAGCTGACGAATGATGTCTGTGCACTGGTCAGCCAGCAGCCCCCGAAGGACGGGATCCAAACCCAAAACACCAGAAGGCTGATGAGCGCGCTGGTGGATATTGCCGTCTATTATTATGGCGTGCTGAGCAGCGATGATCTGGCAATGGTGTGCAGTACGGAAGGAAAACAGGTGAAGGGCTACACGCCCAGCGAAAGTAAACTGGAAATGGATCATATCCAGAAGGGTGCACAAGAGGCATGGAAGCTCTTTGTGGATCTCGGAACAACGGCAGCAGGCGTTAAGGATATGGCAGATGCCTCCAAGCGCACCGGTATAGATAAGCTGTTCCGCCGTCCCGCCAAAATGAACAGCTCCTCTATGAGGAAATTCGCCATCGGTCTGGGCAGCATGGCAGGCATGGATCTGCTGGGCGATGCGACCATTAACATGATCCCGCAGATCGCAGCCTCCTTTAGCGTTTCAAATCCGGTAATAGGGATTCCAGCCATGGTGCTGGTCGTGAGCGGCGGCACAATTGCAGCGCTGCGGGATCTTTCCGGGGTGCAGTGCGAGAATCTGAGAAGGGCGAACACCGCAATCGACTCGATCTATACGGCGCTGAAGGAGGAAGAACTGAAGCGCTTCGACAAGCAGATGGCAAGGCTGCGGGACACCATCCAAAATAACCTCGAGGATCTGAACGGCGATGTGAAAAAGCCCATGAAAGCGTATAACGCCAAGGCACAGGTGGATGCTGCTTTGGAACTGTTGCAAACGATCTCGGCCAGATCCAGAGAGGAGTTTTATGCGATGTGAGGAACTTTTTAAGGAAAGAAGCCTTTGGCAGAAGGATGCATTTGACCGGATAAAGGCTAGCTTGCTGACGGCGCGGGACAACGCGTTTTTGCAATACGATGGGATGCAGGAAAGCTATCTGGTCGTTGTTTACGGCCCCTCCCAGATCGGCAAGACCAGCCTGATCCTGAAGCTGATCGGGATACGGGATGACAACGATTGTTTCCAGAAAGTCAGCCAGACCTTGCGCACCAAGGAAATCACGCGAGGAAACTCGTCTACCTCCACTGCCATCCTCTACGCCCGCTCCGATACAGAGCAGTATGCGCTTGCGGTGGAGGATGAACCGAACAAGGTCTCTGAAAAGCTCTTTTTCAGCGATGAAAAAGAGCTGGAGGCAAAGCTTATAGAGGTGCGCAGCCGGGTGGTAAAAAACAGAGAATCCGCGCGCAGTGTCCTGCATATTGATATCCCGCGGCAGTTTTTTACAGAGGAAACTGCGGCAGAAAATCTATATGTGATGGACCTGCCCGGCGTGGGCAGCAAAACGGAGGGCGAGGCCGCTCATGTGCAAAAGCTGATGCGCAGGTATCTGCCGGTTGCACAGGTGTGCCTTGTGGTATGTACGGCAAACACCATCCAGTCGCTGGAGGTGCAGGACGGTCTGGAACCGTACTGGCGGGACAAACCGGGACAGTACATCGTGGCAGCGACCAAGGCGTTCTCGCTGGGAACAGTCAAGGATTACTTTAAAAAGCCGCGTCAGCAACGCGAAAAAAGTTTCTATGACTTTGTAATGGAAACGTATAAAACCGAAACCGGAAAATATCTGGGCGGGACCAGCAAGGTGGAGGTGTTTCCCGTAGAGCTGGCGGACTCGTTCCAAAAGCTGTACGAGAGTCTGGAGGAAGAAGACCGGAAGGAGATGACCGAAACCCGGGACCGTATCCTTCAGGAGCTGCGGCAAAGCATCCAACAGCGGGAGGGACAGCGGTTTCAGACAGCGCTCCAGCGATTACAGGAGGAACTGAAGACCGCCGAGAAAAGCAGGCTGGCAGAAAACGACGGGCAGCTTGATAAAAAGAAAAAGGAGATCGAGGTCGAAAACGATATCATAAAGCAAAGCGAGGATTTTATAAAAAGAGAGACCACCGGAGATAAGCAGACAGAACGGGAGGAACGTCTGTGGAAGATCAAAGGGCTGCAAGCGGCAAAGGATATGCTTACGGGCTGTGCAGGCAGGTTCGAGAACTGTTGCAAACCAGAGCTGAATGAGAAGATCGATAAGCTGATCGAGGATGAGCATCTGTTCAGAACCTCCGGCGGCTGCCACTATCTTGTGGACCGTGTCAGTGCGCTCAGGCAGAATGACTCAGACCGGAGGGTGTTTGCGACGCTCCTTAATTACCTGCGCGAGAAAGTGTCCGGGGATGAAGGCTATTTGGATCAATATGTCAAGATACTGAAGGATGCCGGGATGTCGGTCTCCTACAATAAAAACGCGCTTTGGCAGAAGCTGGAGCAGGACATCCACGAGGACTTTTATCAGGAGTACTACCCCAAACAGTCGCTGTTCCACAGAGAAAAGGTCTGGCTTGAGGATGTGCGGGAGCTGAACGGCGAGATCGTAGAAAAGGTGGCAAAGGCGCTGCTGAAATACGAAACAAAATGGCTTGGCAAGCTTGAAGAGGAGCTCCGCAGGGAAGAGGAGCTGGAACGCCAGAGCCAGCAGCTGCTGGCAGGAAAAAGGAAAAAAGCCGATGATTCAAAGACCCGGAAAAGCACCTTGGAGGTGCAGAAGGCTGTGCTGGAAAAAGCCCGGGAACACATTGTTGAGGAGATCCGGCAGGACAGAGAAAATCTGGAGGATTACCGCCGGATAGCCAAAGAAGCGTACACAGAGCAGTATGCCGGGATCGTGCGGCGTATCCGTCAGACCCTGGGTGTTGCCGAAAAGACAAAGCTTGTCCTGCTGCTGGGACTGCTGGAGGAGGACTATAAGGCTACGATGGGAGGATGTCAGGATGGGAACTGTGCGTGAAAAACCTGAAATGGAGCTGGATCAGGGATCTGTGGAGCAGATCAGAAAGCTGTTCAATGATTATGTGGTCGACCCGCTGGGCAAAGAGCTGAAGGAAGCTGAATCGCAGATCAAATCCGATGAAGCAACACAAATGGGTACGCTCAAGAATGACCTTGAAACCAAACTTGATGGCACAAATGGCAGGTTGGAGGATGTGCTTCGGGCGCTTGGAAATCCCAAAGAACCATTGGCAAATTTGCAGAGTAAATTGGATGACCTTGGGGAGAAACTTGAGAATGATCTTGAGAACAAGCTCACCGCCCAGAACGAGACGCTGGAAAACAGCCTGACGAGCCATTTGGAAACGCTTCAGGATGCCCTGTGCGGGAGCCTTGCGGAAAATACTGCCCTGCTTACGGAGCAGAGCGATGCCGATCAGAAGGCTGTGCTGGAAAGAGTTGCGGCGTTGGAGCAGCAGCTGCTCACAGCGGTGGGTAACAGCAGCACCCAGATGACGGAGTACCACGCTGGCATACAGGAAACACTCACCGCCCAGAGCGAAACGCTGGAAACCAGCCTGACGAGCCATCTGGGAACGCTCAAGAATGCCCTGTGCGGGAGCCTTGCGGAAAACACTGCCCAGCTTACAAGGCAGAATGATGCCGATCAAAAGGCTGTGCTGGAAAGCGTTGCAGCGCTGGAGCAGCAGTTGCTTACAGCACTGGGCGACAGCGGCACCCAGATGACGGAGTACCGCGACGAGGCAAAGGCAGAGCTGGTGGAATACCAAAAGACGCAGCAGCAGTTCGCAGTGCAGAAATACAAGCTGCTGCTGGGCACTTCACTGGCATTTGGCATCGTGAATTTTCTGGGCATCGCGCTCCTTCTGTACCTCAACTTTATGCCCTGAGCAGATACTGATGCGTTTTTGATAATGCCTTACAGGTCCACTGTACTTTCAGGTTATTACAATCACGGTCGATTGCACATACAATACAAGTATCACTTCAATGAACGGAGGGTACTTGTACTATGGTGGACTATGCCGACATCGGAAAACGCATCCGTGCCTGCCGCCTTGCAAAGGGCATGACGCAGGAGCAGCTGGCCAATGAGGTCGGCGTGGTGGTCACGCACATCAGCCATATCGAAACAGGCAACTCCGTGCCCAGCCTGAAAACGCTGATTGACATCATCAACGCACTGGACTGTTCGGCAGATGAACTGTTGTGCATTGAGATCAAAAAGGCAAAGCCGGTGTTCGACAGCTGGATGACCGAACAGCTTGCAGATTGCTCTGCCGATGAGGCAAAGATTATCAAAGAAACGGTGGTCAGCCTGAAGAAGTCGCTCCGGAAAGTGTACGGAAAGTCCTCTAAATACAGATATGACTAAAACTTCAAAAAACTGAACGCCAGTTGGTAGGTGTTGAGCGCCTGAAAAAGCACCCATAAAGTAAACGAACCGCCCCGGTTTCCGTTACAGGAAGCCGGGGCGGTTTTTCTATGTAAGGCTATATAGAAAAATCCCAATGGAAGTTTGCCGGATGGACAATATTGGTGTCCAATCAACGCTTTATAATAAAAGCATCAAAATGATTCATTGGAATCATTCCGAACGGAAAAGGTTACGCATCCATTGAGATGGGAGGAAACATCATGAAAGAACGATTTGAAATCTATGATGGCAGTGCAGAAGCTAAAAAAGCCAAAGGAAAATCCAAAAATCTGAGCGGCTTTCATCCGCTGTTTACCGCATCTGCGCGCAGAAGCATCGCGCTGGATGGCTTAAAGATTTGGCTGCTGCTGGGGTTCGTTGTGGGCGTGGTGGCAGGTGCTGCAACGGGTGCCGGAGCGGTATCGGTACTTTTGGGGCTTCTGATCGCCGCAGTGATCTACTTTGGCTTCCGGGATGATGTCTATAAAAAAGTATACGGCCCGGAGCATGACAGAGGTCAGCTTCCTTTGCCGGAAGGAATGAGCTGGGAAGAAGCTGTAGACCGCATCCGCCGCGGATTTGCCAACCCGGACGTTGAACAGGTTACGGATACTGCGGATGCCGTGACCTTTTACAGCAAAAAGCGTGGTACCTATCAGTTGAAAAACACAGCCAATGGTCTGAAAATGACCATCCTGACCAAGCCATCCAAGAGTAGCAAGAAAGAATATCTGTATGCAGTTTTCAGCAGCGTTCTGCTGTCGCAGGTGATCGCCATCCTGTATCCTGAAAAAATTTCTGCGGAGCAGGTGGAAGAAGAAAAGGCAGCGGTTCGGAAGCTGTTCGGCGCACACAAGATGCCTCTGCTCATTGAACTGGCGATTACAGCAGCGTTTATTGCGTTTGCGGTATATATGTTATATCCTGTACTCTATTCGGACAGTGCCCGTTCAAAGGGCGTTTCTGACAGCCACCTGAATGGATTCCCGGCAGAAGCCACGGTTGGAGAGGTACTGGACGATTTCTTTTCGGACGGTAAATGGGACAACTTCCAGCAAGATGGCGTGACCATTGTCCGTTACATGGGAACGGGTGTCGATACAGAAAACGGAGAAAAGGTCATCGTAAGCCTCTATTTCAAGCGGAAGGATGACGGCACGGGCGAAATTGATCGCATATCTTGGAATGGCGAAACGTTGAGCGAGCTGGAACAGATAGGTGTTATTTTGACGCTGAGTAACAGCTACTGTGAATCTCATAGCCTTGCCAGCAACAATGCGATTGATAACGCTCTAAATGATGTTGCCGGTGCTGTATCTGAGCCGGAGAGTGTGACAGAAAAGCCTGCGGCTGCGTCGGTGAACGAAGTCTATGTGGAAAGCAATGAAAACGCAACTTTGACGGAGGAGATTATGACGGCAGCTCGTGAATATTGCGAGAATGATGTGCTGCCAGAGTCCGAGCGTACAAGATTCCAAAGCCTTGACAAAAATGAGCTTGCCATTGCTTGGCAGGATGCGATGTATACGGATATATACGAATGCACCAGTCAGGCAGATTATGCACGGGCGTGGAATCGGTTCGTGAATTATATTTGTTTCTACGCGCATATTGATGGTGATACTGACAAGGTTTCGGGTTATTCGGACTATTATGATGTCTATATGAATGGGCCGGTTTATGCGGAAACGGACGATGAAGCGGAGCCTTATGTCGATGAAGTGGTGAAAATCGCAGCAAACAACGGTGCCCAAATACAATTTTGATGAAAGTGCAAGACGTAAAAATCCTTCTTGAAATTTGAGACGAACGCATTAAAAATCAATAAGATTAAATCCCGCTAGATTCCGGCTGCGGAGTCCAACGGGATTCTTTTTGCCCCAAACGAAGGATACGGCTTACTGACATTGGCTCATATACTGGATCAGGTCTTGCTTGTAAACCTTCCAAAGTTTTCCCATCTTGAATGCGGGAATTTCGCCGCTGTTCAGAAGACGAAGCAGTAGATTTCTGCCAACATGCGTAATTTCCATGACCTGCCGGAAGCTCAGGACATCGGGATAGTTGTCTAGCATTGAAAATCAACTCCATTCTTGTGATTCTGGTGAATTTTCGTGTTGCATTGCACAGAACATTTTTATCCAATCAAAGCCCTTGTACCCTTGTGCATAAGGGCGCACATGGAAATCTGCCGCATTGACGATCGTTCAGGATGCGACAAGGGATGATTACATCGTTGATCTCTAATTTTTCCAAAGCCTTTGCGATTTTCTTTTTATGATGTATCTTATCGGTCAGTTCCGGCTCATCCTGCGCTTCGATATACGCACTGACAAGTTCTTTGGTATCGGCATCAAGATTGCTCATTTTTACGGCTTTCAGGGCAGTTGGAACGTTATACCACGAATGCTTGCCAAAATAATCGACGGCATACCGATATAGAAAGAGCGGAATATCATCACTGATTTTATCAAAATAATGAAACAGCGCATGATTTCCAAACTGGAACTTTGAAGATTTCGATTCCAACTTATCGTGCTCAAATTCTTTCAGACTGGGACGCTTTAATTGAATTTCATATCGAACCAGATTTTTTGAGTGTTCCAAATCGTCTGGAGAAATCGGATAGCTCTCCTTTTCACAATTCAAGAGCTGTTGATGCTTGTCATAGAGTGCAAAATCGTACCACGTTTTTTCAAATTTACAGCTTCGGATCTCATTGTGCCGGTTATAGTGCAGTGCGTGACCTTTCCTGTACGGGTCAACGCTTCCTGCATAACGAATGATTTTTACCATCAGCGAGGGATCGCATTTCACATAGAAGTCTTGTGTAATATCCAACC
>ULRX01017139.1_pt1 | contig 10625 bp, 10 predicted proteins | sample 1955871 | NCBI WGS metagenome assembly ULRX01 (sample SAMEA4835695, study PRJEB28245) | human gut metagenome | biome: gut microbiome; material: fecal sample | place: Denmark | collected 2008 | reverse complement strand
CGTATCGGCACTTAGAATTATGCGGTATTGCCCTAAAAAATAAAAAACGCAGAACTTTCAACGCTCTGCAAAAATAAAGTTGAAACATCCCCCGCAGGTGCAGCAATCGCTGACTTGCGGGGGATGTTTTGCGCTTTTAGTTTACAGTTTGCGGATGAACAGGAAAGTTAAAAATATAAATGTCTTGGTAAGGGCGAACATCGTTCGCCCGCGGCTGTTTGCTGTGTGTACGGCTTGTTAAAATATGTGACGGCTTTGCGTTGGCATTGATATGCCGCCAGGCTGGCGGGCATACAATGTGCGCCCCGGTGGTCACTATGGAATAAAACACATTAAAAATGCGGTGCAAACAACCGGATATTCTTACACAAATGCCGCCTCCTTGCGGGCTTTGCTTTTAGCGGTTTCCGGGATCACATTGCCCTTTGGGCTCTCATAGTCTTTGGCAACCTGCTGCAAAATTGCGGTACGGCGTACAATGCCGATAAATACGTTGCGGTCATCCACCACGGGAACAAAATTCTGGTCAACGGCGGCGTTCAGCAAAGCGTGCATGTCAGTGGTAACGGGAACTGCCTTGTAATCCCGGCGGCGGGGGAAAGAGGCGATGGGGATATCCTCGCTGGCGTCAATATCCAGCCCGTGAATGCTTTTGATGCCCCATAAAATGTCGCCCTCGGTCATGGTACCCAGGTATTCGCCGTTGCGTTTTAATACCGGAATGGTGGCAAAGCGCTGGTTGGACCATTTTTCAAGGGTCTGGCGCAGGGTAAAATCTTCATAGATAAATAAAACGTCCTGTTTTGGCGTTAAAAAGAACAATAGATTCATGGCGGAAAATAACTCCTTTGCAGGTTATCTTGATGGAAAGGGAAAGCACTGTGTATGGCGGCTTTTGCTGCTCCCCGCATCTACTGCCGGGGCGGGCGTTAAAAGTACGACCTTTACTAATATTAAGTATACGCGCTGTTTGGGATAACTTTGTGAATGGATTGTTAAAACCGATGTAAAAAATTAGGCTGCAAATTTTGTTCCCTTTTCGGCAGGGCTTTTTACAAAAAGCTCTGTTCAAACCGAAACAAATCGTGTATAATAGAATTGCGTTAGCTGTAACTGACGTACATGGAACCCGGCAAAAGGGTTAAACCCGAAGCTGGGAATTCATCTGTATTCCATAGGGAGGAACGCAAATGATCACACGAGTGAATCCTTTGGGACATATTTCGCTTACGAATGATTACTTCTCGGGCCTTGTGGCCGAAGCTGCCAAAAACTGTTATGGTATTGCCGCCATGGGCCAAAGCTCTGCCGCCAGCACAGTGCGCGAAGCGCTGCGCAACGGCTCCCTGCCCGAAAAAGGCGTTACCGTAAGCCAGCAGGAAGGGCGGCTGGTCATCACCCTGCACATCAAAGTGGGGTATGGCCTGAACATCGCTTCCATCACGCAAAGCATTACCCACCGCGTTAAAGATGAAGTTGAACATGCAACCGGCCTGAAAGTGGCCCGCATTGATGTGTTTGTTGATGATATCATTGACGAATAAAGCGGCGGGGGCCCCGGCTGGCATTTGCCCCGGCGGCTTGTTTCCCCAAAAATTACAATGAGGTGCAACTGTTAGAATGATTACTGGTAAGACACTGCGCGACGCCATCATTTCCGGCGCCAACAATATTGCAAATCAACGTACCCGCGTGGACGAGCTGAACGTTTTCCCTGTGCCGGATGGTGATACAGGTACCAATATGAGCATGACGATCGGCGCGGCCTTGAGCGAGCTGAACGCCATGCCGGATACCTGCACGGTGGCCGAAGCCAGCAAGAGCGCTGCTTCCGCCATGCTGCGCGGTGCGCGCGGCAACTCCGGCGTTATCACCAGCCTGCTGTTCCGTGGTTTTTCCAAGGCGCTGGCCGGTAAAACCGATGCCGAGGCCGCTGACCTGGCCAAAGCCTTGCAGATGGGCGTGGAAGCTGCTTACAAGGCGGTCATGAAGCCCACCGAGGGCACCATCCTGACCGTTACCCGCCTGGCTGCCGAGGCTGCCGTTGCCGCTGAAACCGACGATGTGCCGCAGCTGTGGGCCACCGTGTGCGAAGCTGGCCAGAAAGCTCTGGAGGACACCCCCAACCTGCTGCCTGTGCTGAAAAAGGCTGGCGTTGTGGATGCCGGCGGCCAGGGCATCATGCTGGTGTTTGAGGGCATGAAGCAGGTGTTTGACGGCGGCGAGATCGTTGCCGGTGCCGAGGTTGCCGCCAAGCCGAAGCTGGATTCCAGCGCAGCAGGCAAGGGCGTGTTTACCGACGACCTGATGAAGGTTGAGGATATCAAAAACGGCTACTGCACCCAGTTCCTGGTCCATAAGGATCCCGGAGCAAGCATCACCCGCCTGCGCGCTTTTCTGGAATCCAACGGCGACTCTGTTGTTGTGATCGAGGATGACGATGTGGCCAACTGCCATGTGCATACGGCTGACCCCGGCATGATGCTGAGCGAGGCCATCAAGTATGGCTACCTGACCAATTTTAAGATCGAGAACATGCACGAGCAGTTCCTGGCCCGCCAGAAGCAGGCCAAGGGCCTGGAAAAGCAGGCCGAAGCCGAGGAAAAGGCTGCCGAGACCGGCGCAAAGGAAACTTTTGTTTACGCTGCAGTTGACCCGGACCGCGCCTATGGCTTTGTTGCCGTGGCAGCGGGCGATGGACTGAAATCCGTGTTTGAGGACCTGGGTGTGGATGCCGTTGTTTCCGGCGGCCAGACCATGAACCCGGCAACCGAGGATATCCTGGCTGCCATCCAGAGCGTGCCCGCCAAGACCGTTCTGGTGCTGCCCAACAATAAAAATATCATCATGGCTGCCGAACAGGCAGAAAAGCTGGCTGACCGCAAGGTCCTGGTTCTGCCTACCCGTACCGTGCCCCAGGGCATGACCGCTATGCTGAACTTTGACCCCGAAGCCGCCCCGGAGGAGAACGCCGTCAACATGATGGCCGCCGCCGAAAAGGTTGCTACCGGCCTGATCACCTATGCCGCCCGCGACAGCGAGTTTGACGGCCGCCCCATCCGTAAGGGTGAGATCATGGCGCTGGAAAACGGTAAGATCGTTGCCACTGGCAGCGACATTACCAAGATGACCTACCGCCTGGCACGTTCCATGAAGAAAAAGGACAGCCAGTTCATCACCGTGATCTCCGGTGCAGAAGTCAGCGAGGAAGATGCCGAACATACCACCGAACTGGTGCAGTCCAAGTGCGGCTCCAGCGTGGAGGTCAGCCATATCCATGGCGGTCAGCCGGTTTACTACTATATGCTCAGCGTGGAATGATCCCGGCATAACGGACAAAACCATTCAAGGACGAACTTGTGCATCAAAACGCATGTTCGTCCTTTGTTTATAACCCTACCGGAAGGAGGTGCAGCCATGCCGGATATCAACAGCGACATCCAATACCTGAAAGGCGTTGGCCCGGCTTACGCCAAAAAGTTTGCCAAGCTCGGCATTTATACCATCCGGGATCTGCTGCTGCACTATCCGCGGCGGTATATTGATTATTCCCAGCCGTACACGGTAGTATCAGCGCCGTTTGATGTGGACTGCTGCGTAAAGGCAACGGTGCTGCAGCGGGACCCGGACCGGCGCATTAAAGGCGGGCGGATGCTCTCCCATGTGCTGGCAGGGGACGATACGGGAATGCTGGCGCTTTCCTGGTTCAACGCGCCCTATGCGGCGGAAAAGCTGGAACCTGGAACCGAATATTATTTCGAGGGCCGCGTTGGCGGCATGATGACCCGGCGGGAAATCCTGCACCCGCTTGTGCGCACCGAAGCCCAGGTTGCTGCGGCGCCCCTGCTGCCGGTTTACGGAAGCACCGAAGGGCTGCCCGCCGCCCGCCTGACCCGCTGCGCCCAGCTGGCGCTGGAATATGTGGTCCAGCTGGATGACCCGCTGCCGCCAGAGCTGCTGACCCGCTACCGCATGCCGCCCAAAGCGGACGCTGTGCGGGCCATCCATGCCCCGCGGGATGCGGCGGACGCCGCTGCCCCCCGCCGCCGTTTGATCTTTGAAGAATTGTATATCCTGCAGCTGGGTATATTTTTGATGCGGGGCCATGGCCGCAAAATTACCGGTGCTCCCATGCGGAAGCTGGACCTTGCTCCGTTCTGGCGCAGCCTGCCCTATGCACCCACCGGGGCACAGCGCCGCTCGGCGGAAGAAATCTGCCATGATCTGTGCGGCCAGACCCCGATGAACCGTCTGCTGCAGGGCGATGTAGGCAGCGGCAAAACGCTGGTGGCCGCTGCGGCCATCTGGTTTGCCGCGCAAAATGGCTGGCAGAGCGCCATGCTGGCCCCAACGGAAATTCTGGCCCGCCAGCACGCCGCCAACCTGGCCGACCGCCTGGAGCCGTTTGGCGTCAACGTTACCTTGCTGGTGGGTGGCATGAAAGCCGCCGAAAAGCGGGTGGCCCTTGCCGCCATTGCGGATGGCCGTGCCGGGCTGGTGGTTGGCACCCATGCGGTGCTGACGGACAGCGTGGTGTTCAAAAATCTCGGCCTTGCCATTGTGGACGAACAGCACCGCTTTGGCGTGCGGCAGCGCGGCATTCTGGCGGGCAAGGCCAACAACCCGCACCTGCTGGTCATGAGCGCAACCCCCATCCCGCGTACTCTGGGGCTTTTGATGTACGGGGATCTGGATATCTCCATCCTGGATGAGCTGCCCCCCGGCCGCAAGCCCATCAAGACCTGGTTCATCACTGGCAAAAAGCGCCGCGATATGTACGGCTTTCTGGAAAAACAGATCGCCGCAGGGCATCAGGTATATATCGTCTGCCCGGCCATTGAGGAAAACGAAATGGATTCCGGCATGAAAGCCGTCAAGCAGTATTACGAGCAGGTGGCCTGCCCGCTGCTGCCGGGGCGGCGCATCGGCCTGCTGCACGGCAAAATGAAGCCGAAAGATAAAGATGAAGTGATGCAGCAGTTCAAGGCCGGGGAGCTGGATGTGCTGGTCAGCACCACCGTGATTGAAGTCGGTGTGGATGTGCCCAATGCAACCGTAATGGTGATCGAAAATGCAGAGCGGTTCGGCCTTTCGGCACTGCACCAGCTGCGCGGCCGCGTGGGGCGCGGTGCGGCGAATTCCTGCTGTATCCTGATTTCGGATAACGAGGGAGAAGCGGTACGCCAGCGGCTGCACTTTTTGTGCCGCACATCGGATGGTTTTGCCGTTGCCAAGTATGACCTGGAAACCCGCGGCCCCGGCGACTTTTTCGGCGAAGCACAGCACGGCCTGCCCACCCTGCATGTGGCGGACCTTGTGCAGGATACCCGCACCCTGACTGTTGCCCAGCAGGAAGCCAAAGCCCTGCTGGCCCTGGACCCCAACCTGGCCAAACCGGAGCACAAAGCCCTTTCGGACGAAGTGGAGCACCTGTTTGCCACAGCCGGGGCCATGAATTAGTCTTGACATCTTTATTTCCAATAAAAAACTGCCCAAATTATTTTTGATTTTTTTGTATAATCTCTTTTTTTTGCAGAAAGAATTTGCTATACTAAGGTTCGACCTGTATTGACACATAACTTTACAGGTTGGGCCGACAAACCAAAAAGGACATGCCATGAAACAATTCCTGTCTGCCTGCCTTGCGGTACTGCTGCTGGCGGTGCTGCTGGTCCTGCCCGCCGCAGCGGAGGAAACCGCCGATGCCCCCAACCTGACACCGGGATTTTCTGTTACCGCAGAGGCAGCCTATGTGGCTAACACCGATACGGGGCTGGTTGTTTATGAAAAAAACAGCGAAACCCCCATGGCCGCCGCCAGCCTGACCAAGCTGATGACCATGATCCTGATGCTGGAAAGCTACCAGGACCAGCTGGATACCATCAGCATTACAGCGCCGGGCTATATCTATGATTACCTGTACGGTAAAAATGCTTCCACGGCGGATATCTGGAAAGACGAGACCCATACCCTGCGCAGCCTGCTGTATGCCATGCTGCTGCCCAGCGCCAACGAGGCAGCGTATATCGTGGCAGACTATATGAGCGGCAGCAGCATTGATAACTTTGTGGCCATGATGAACGATGAAGCTGCCCGCATCGGCTGCACCGGCACTACCTTTACTGATCCCTGCGGGCTGGATCCCGGCAATGTGACCACCGCGCGGGATGCCTACCTGCTGGTGCGGGTGGCTATGGGCTATGATGCCTTTGCCCAGGCGGCAGGGGAGGAAAGCTACCAGATGCCGGCCTCCACCAAGCATGATTCGCCCTATACCATCCTAACCAGTGATAAGCTGGTTTCGCCCAGCAGCAACTATTACCGCTCTTACACCAAAGGCGGCAAAACCGGCAGCCTGGATGACTGGCAGAATTTTGCGGGCTGGCACACCCAGGACGGAGAAACCTATGTCAGCGTGGTGCTGCACAGTCCCAAAACGGACGAAGACCCGCGCCCGGCGCTGACCGAAACCGCCGAGCTGATGGATTGGGCGTTCGCCACCTTTACCGTAACCGCGGCGCTGGATACCACCCAGCCCATCACCGAGCTGCCTATTGTGTATTCCTCCCAGACGGATACGGTAATGATCTACCCGGCGGATGATATGCAGACCCTTTTGCCGCGGCAGGGCGGGGCAGAGCTGACGGAAAAGACCTTCAATGTTCCGGAGCACCTCTCCGCGCCCATCAAGCAGGGCGATGTGGTGGGTACCGTTACCGTTACCATGCAGGGCGAAACCGTTGGTACGGTGGACCTTTTGGCCGGCAGCAGCGTGGACCGCAACGAGCTGTTGTATACCATGGCGAAGGTAAAGGCTTTCTTTTCAAGCACTTATTTCAAGGTCGTTATTGTGCTTTGCATCATAGCGGCTGTTGTCTATGCGGTTTTGTGGGTGTATGTTATGCTGCTTACGGTGCGCCGTGTGGAGCAACCGACCCCAAAACGCAAAAATAAACCGAACGATTGGAATAAGGAATAATGGCGGGGACCCGCCAGCCATAAGGGGGTACATTGTACTATGTTGGATGTAAAACGCAACCTGACAACCATGACGGATTTTTATGAGCTTACCATGTCGGCCGGCTACCTGGACGAAGGGTATAAGGATAAAATTGCCGTCTTTGATATGTTCTTCCGCAAGGTGCCGGACGGCGGCGGTTACGCCATTATGGCCGGCCTGGAGCAGTTCATCAACGCAGTGGACAGCCTGAAATTTACCGAGGAAGACATCAATTATCTGCGCTCCACCGGTGCTTTCAATGAGCAGTTCCTGGACTATCTGCGCAATTTTAAGCTGCACTGCAATATCTGGGCGATTGAAGAGGGCATGCCCATCTTCCCGCAGGAGCCCATTGTGACCGTAGAAGGCCCGGCTATTGAGTGCCAGCTGCTGGAAACCCTGCTGCTGGTCACCTTTAACCATCAGTGCCTGATTGCCACCAAGGCAAACCGCATCTGCCGCGCTGCCGCTGGCCGCCCGGTTATGGAGTTTGGCGCCCGCCGTGCCCAGGGGTATGACGCCGCCTACTTTGGCGCCCGTGCTTCCTACATCGGCGGCTGCAGCTCCACCTCCTGCGTGATGGCTGCCCGTGACTTCGGTATCCCGGCATCTGGCACTATGGCACACTCTTGGGTGCAGATGTTCCCCACCGAGTATGACGCATTCAAGAAGTATGCCGAGATGTACCCGGACAACTGCGTGCTGCTGGTGGATACCTACAACGTTCTGCGCCATGGCGTGCCCGATGCCATCAAGGTGTTTGACGAAGTGCTGAAGCCGATGGGCAAGCGCCCCAAAGGTGTGCGCATTGACTCCGGCGATATTGCCTACCTTTCCAAAAAGGCCCGCCAGATGCTGGATGCCGCCGGTTACCCGGACTGCACCGTCTGCGCTTCCAACTCTCTGGATGAATACATCGTGCGCGACCTGATTTTGCAGGGTGCCCGTGTGGACAGCTTTGGTATTGGCGAGAACATGATCACCGCCAAGAGCGACCCCGTGTTTGGCGGCGTGTACAAGCTGGCCGCAGTGAAAGAGGATGACGGCAGCTATACCCCCAAGATGAAGCTCTCCGAATCCGTGGAAAAGATGACCATTCCCTGCCTGAAAAAGGTATGGCGTATCTATGATGAGGACGGCAAAGCCCAGGCAGACCTGATCACTATGGCAGACGAAGTGGTGGATACCAAGAACGGCATTACCCTGTTTGACCCCATCGAGACCTGGAAGGAATGCACCTATGTCAACAGCACTGCCCGCTGCATTTCCACCCCGATCTATGAGAACGGCAAGCGAGTTTACACCAGCCCCAACCTGGCTGATATCCGCAAGTTCTGCAAAGCCCAGGTGGGCACCCTGTGGGACGAAGTAAAGCGCTTTGAAAACCCGCACCGCTATTATGTTGACCTGAGTAGGAACCTGTGGGATACCCGCAGCGAACTGCTGAAGAAGCTGTCCAAATAAAATGCTGTAACTTTATTACAAAATGGTTACAAACTGCGCCCCCTGCACATACTATGGTAAAGGATGACGGGGTCATTCTTCCATACTGTACAGGGGGCGTTCGTATGTCTGTTTGTTTCCACCGTCTGGCTGCGCCGGGGCAGCTGGTGCTGTTTGCCATGGGCGGTACCGCGTACCTTGCGCTGGAGATCGCCTGGCGCGGCACAACCCATTGGACGATGTTTTTGGCGGGCGGGGCCTGCCTTTGCGCACTGGATGCCCTCGGCCGCCTGCCACTGCCCACCCCGCTGCTGGCGGGGATCGGCGCGGTTGGGGTTTCGGTGCTGGAACTGGGCACCGGGCTTGCCTGCCGCCGTCTGCTGCATGTTGAGGTGTGGGATTACAGCCAGGAATGGGGCAACCTTGCCGGGCTTGTGTGCCCAAAATACACGGCACTCTGGTTCCTTTTGTGCCTGTGGGTGCTGGGTATGATGCGCTTTTTGCGCGGTTTTGCCGCCTATGTGGCCCGCACAAAGGCTTAAAGTACACTTTATCACCCTGTTTTTTCGTCTGCGAGGACTGGAAGTCCGGTTTATCGCCCTGAATGTCTGCTATAATAAAACCATAGCAAAGCAGAAAGGCAGGGGTTCCCATGACAGCACAATTCCGGTATGTAGCAGGCCACATTGAAGTTTATTCCGCAACGGGCGAGTTCCTTTTTTCCGCCGATACCATGCAGGAGGCATGGGAGGACTACCAAGACGAAATGTCCGCGTGACACGTACAGATGAAGCTGCAAAATATACAAAATAACGAAATAGTTTATAATATACAAAAAACTTTTGTAAGATTGTACAAAGCGTGCATTGCAAAATCCCCCTGCGCTGGATATAATAAAGACAGAAAGGAGATGGGGTTGCAATGTTGAACCTTCGTTCGTTTGCAAAGTGGGTACGTGGTATTCTGGACAGTGAGGAAGCCTATAACCTGCCGGAAGATGTCTACAACGACGTGATCCCCTCCGGCGTTCATGACTTCTGCCGCTTCGACCGGGAGTACTAAGACGGTACCGTATCGTTCTCGACGATTGGACCCGCACACGGTAATGGTGCGCAGAAGGATGCGGCTCTGACCGGAATTTACCACGAATAGGGCATAAATAAGATATGGATGATTGATTCACCATAATACTGTTTGTTGCACCTTGAAACAAGCAAGCAGGCACCAGGCCACCCACCCGGTGCGCAGCCCCTCCGGCAATGGTTATGCCGGAGGGGTTGTTTTTTTTTGCAAAATTTAGTATCCTTAAAACGTATTGCTTATTGCAGGGTACAATTTTGCACCCCAAAACGATTGTGAGGTACGCCGTGGAACTGACCCCTTACGCAATTTTTGATATGGATGGCACCCTGTTGTGCTCCACCGGCATGTGGGACCATGTAACGGACCGCATCCTTGCAAAATATGGCAAAACCATCACCCATGAACAGCGCATGGCCAACATGACCCTTACGGTGGAAGGAACCGCCGCGATGTTTGTGCAGCAGCTTGGCGTGCCGCTGACGGAGCCTGAATGCGCAGAGCTGATCCGTGCCGAAGCGCGGTACGGCTATGCGCAGGAAGCCACCGTAAAGCCGGGCGTTGAGCAGGTGCTGGCAGCCATGCACGCACGCGGTGTGCGCATGTGCGTGGCATCCGGCACCGAAACACCGCTGATCGAAGCCGCGCTGACCTCCCACGGGCTGATGCGCTGGTTTGAATTTGCGGTGGACTGCAAGAACCCTGACGGCAAAAAGAAGCCGGATGTATATCTGGATGCTTTGCACCGTTTTGGCGTGCAGAACCCCGTGCAGGCAACCGTGTTTGAGGATTCCCCCGTGGGGATTGCCACCGCACGCGCTGCCGGTTTCGCCACCGTTGGCATTTATGATGAACCAATGGCAGAGTTCTGGCCGCAGATTACCCAAACGGCGGATTTTGCCAGCCGCACCTGGCAGGACTGGCTGCAAAATGTGCAGCAGACCGGCCCCGCACCCCGCAAATAAGCATGAAACTATAAGAATTGAGGCCTGTTATGAAGCTGATCACCTTTACCGTACCGTGTTATAATTCCGCAGCCTATATGGACCGCTGCGTAGAAACGCTGCTGCCCGCCGGGGAGGAGGCCGAGATCATCCTTGTA
>ULRX01012548.1_pt1 | contig 10730 bp, 10 predicted proteins | sample 1955871 | NCBI WGS metagenome assembly ULRX01 (sample SAMEA4835695, study PRJEB28245) | human gut metagenome | biome: gut microbiome; material: fecal sample | place: Denmark | collected 2008 | reverse complement strand
GTTGCCTCCTTCCTCTTCAAACAGAAACAATTGTTTACAAAATGTTGCATTTTTTATTACACTAACAATATCGGTTGATTTGCTGAGAACTTAACCCTTTTTCTAAAAAAATTTGTGCATTTTTGTTTTTTTGAGATTCCACAACACATTGTGTCCTAAAACACTTCTTTATACATTATATTGATCTCATTAAAATAATTTTATCGGCACAGTCACTTGTATATTATCCCAATAAGCAATTCTTGCACTTTTAATTGCCTAGGGTTCTTTTCTTTTTGAATATATTTTGATGTCTTATAATTGCACGTGGTAAAAAACATCATCTTTTTCTTCTTGTATAATCCCTAAATAACGCTTTGTAATCTGATACGATGAATGGTTGTAGATCATCATCAGCATTGCTGGCGGAACGCCCTGTTTCCATGCATGATAACCAAATGTTTTGCGTAAAGAATGACAGCTGACATTGCCGTCTAACCCTGTCTCCTCTGCTGCCTGCCGCACAATTCTCCAAGCTTGACTGCGGCTGATCGGCTGATTTTTATGACATGCACTATAAAATAAATATTCGTCTGCTTTTTGGCCGTTGTAGCATTGCCGCAATGCATGCAAAACGCAGTCATTCAGTGCAATTTGATTCGTTTTGCCGGTTTTCTGTTCTACCACCTGCAAATGTGCTCGAAATCTTCTACGCTTGTAGTCATAAACATCTTTCCACTGCAAACTTAATACATCTCCAATGCGCAGCGCTGTGTTCAATCCAACCACTATTAATAAGTAATTTCTCATCTTTCCTTTTTCCAAATAGTAGTTTCGGAACCGCTGCAAATCCTCTTCTTTCCTGATAGGACTTGTTGTACTCATTTCCCCTTTTCCTTTCCGTTGTACTGCTGATTTATCCTGGAAATGCAAGCATTTCCAGAGGTTGCTACGTTTTTTATTCTAATCCTTTGCTTGGAAATACGGAACCCTTGAGCTGGCTATTTCCGGCGCAAATAACGTAGTGCAACATTTTGTAAACGAGGGTTTCTGTTTTGCGAAAGGAGGCAACGATCTAAAACTTAAATTCATGATATCTACGATACGGCACAGTCGTTTTCTTGATATCGACACTGATATGATGGATTTTTCCGGAAATATCTTAACTTTTATTTTCACTGGGGCGAACGGATTCACCCCAAACTCAAAACAAGGAGGTAACTACTATGATAGTACAACACAATATTACAGCAATGAACTCCAACAGAATGTTGGGCTTAACAACTAACTCACTTGCTAAATCTACTGAGAAGCTTTCTTCCGGTTATAGAATCAACCGTGCAGCTGATGATGCAGCAGGTCTTTCTATTTCTGAGAAGATGAGAAAGCAGATCCGTGGTTTGGATCAGGCTTCTACAAACGCAGAAGATGGTATTTCCGCAGTACAGACTGCAGAGGGTGCTTTGAACGAAGTTCACTCTATGCTTCAGAGAATGAACGAATTGGCAGTTCAGTCTGCTAACGGTACAAACTCTGAGTCTGACCGTACAGCTATCCAGAACGAGATTGATCAGTTGACAACTGAAATTGATCGTGTATCTGAGACAACAAAGTTCAATGAGACTTATTTGTTAAAGGGCGATAAGAGCTTGGATAAGAAGTATACTTATAGTTACAAAAATTTTAATGCTGCACAACAGGGTACAGCTACGCTTGCAACAGGCACATCAAAACTGACAATGAAATTTGAGGGTGAAACCGATGGTGGTGCAACTCAAAAATTGCAGGATGAAACAAATGATTTCTTAGTTTCTTTACGTGATTCTGGTGTAAAAGTAGGGGCTACTTATAACGATGGTGTGAAAAAAGTAAATTATAGTCTCTCTTTAACAGGATCTGCAGCAGATAAATATACTGTATCTGTAACAGACGCTGCGGCAGGAACATTTGCAATTCTTGATAAAGAAAATAAATCTTTAGGAACAATTACCGTTGGTGGCGCTGTTGACGCTGGAGTTGCTGCATCTGGAGATAGTGCAACTGATACAATTATTTCTACAACGATTCAGGCTGCTGAATCAGAAAGTGCTCAGGCAAAATATTATGATAAAGATGGAAATACAATTCCAGCAAATGCTTTATCGGATTACATGACCATGAATGCGGATGGAACAGCAGTTTCTCAAAGAGGAGATTCTCCACAAGCATATGATGCAGTTGGAAATAAGAAAAATATTGCTTCAGCTAACATCAACTTCTTAAAAGATTTAACTGCAGATTTAACCGTAAAACTTCATGTCGGTGCTGATGCGACAGCTAACAACCAGATCACTATAAATATTGCATCTATGAGCGCTAAGGGACTTGGCGTTAACGGTCTTAAGGTTGACGGTGCAGACGACACTAACGCACTGAACGCAATCGATACCATCAAGGAATCCATCCAGAAAGTATCCGATCAGCGTTCCGCACTTGGTGCTGTTCAGAACCGCTTAGAGCACACAATCTCTAACTTGGATAACGTTGTTGAGAACACCACATCCGCTGAGTCTCGTATCCGTGATACAGATATGGCAGAAGAGATGGTTGCTTACTCCAAGAACAACATCCTTCAGCAGGCTGGTCAGTCTATGCTTGCACAGGCTAATCAGGCAAACCAGGGTGTATTGTCCTTGCTTCAGTAATTAACCAAGAGGCATTGTTTTCGAATCGTACAAACAGAAACATATTTTTATTACAAAATGGAAGAGGAAGTCGTTATGGCTTCCTCTTTTTGCGATTAATATATTTGTTTTTATATATTCCTCTTGCAATTATTATCATCATATGTTATTATACATTCACACTGTTCTACAAATCCCCTCTAGTCGCTTTTCATGAAACTGTTTCTTCAACCATTCATAAGGCTCTTTGCATGATTTTTCCATTGAATCTACTGACAATCTCTTTTATAATGATATTAGAGTGACGTCCTTATTATGGAGATATGCATGCATACGCTATAACACTGTTTGCATGAATTTCTAAATTATTCGTAAATTAATTTTGAAATTCTCACTATAAGATAAGGAGGGTTACTTGAATACAGAGATTACAAACGCCATAAATGCTTCGAAAGACAAGGCACAATATGACACGCATGCAAAACGCCTATTGTCTCAAAAAATCATACTGGCACATATTTTGGTAAAAGTAATTGACGAGTTCAAAGACATGAAACCAGAACAAGTCATGGCTTATATCGAGGGTGATCCCATAATTGGAACAATTCCTGTAGATCCCGGATTGACAAAAATCATTATCAATATTGTAATGATTGGGATTGCCAAAGAACTGCCAAAACATGAAGAAAAATATGAACTGCATCGGCTTATCGCTGCTTTATTGTCTAATCAATTAAATGAGCAACAAAGGCTCGCGATATTGGAATCGGAATATAATATCCCGATTAACACCGATTTTAGAAAGGATGTGAATGTCATGTGCAATCTTGGACAGGGAATTGAGGATAGAGCAATTGCCGAAACAACAGCAAAAATCATTTTAAACATGTATCACAGTGGCTATTCCCTTGCCCAAATTGCAGATGCTGTTGAGATGACAGAGACCGAAGTTTTGGATATTATAACCTCTGCCTCTGCCTGAACAACCGGTCAGATGCCCTATAGGCACGCTATCACCTTTTCACGCACATCTTCCATATGTGCATCCACAATTCCAAAATCCATTTCTTTATAGCTCCACGCTGCGCGGCCGATATGATACCTATCAAACACCTCGCTGATAGCCTGATACCACTGTAACGTATCCTCCGTTGAGGCAAGATTGATCACCCCATATTCCCCGCAATACAATGGCACGTTTCTTTCCTCCGCTACTGCTAGTGCATCCGCAAAGAACTGCTCAAAAAAACTGCTGCCGAATAAACATTCTTCCTGTTTTACCGGTTCGAGCATAATTTCATTATTCGGCAAATACTTTTTGGTCAATTTCTTAATCTCATCAACCGTCTTGTGCAAAGCCATCCTAAAATCTTCCGGCATTCCATCAACCCAGTATCCACCCTGATGAGTAAATATTAACGGCTCGTAGCAATGAAAATTATATACGATATTTTCATCTGCCGGTGCAGCCAGTGAGCGTACTGCCAAAACACAATTGTTCCAATAACCACCAACCAATATCTTCGTCGTTGGAGCAATCCGGCGAATCCGACGAATACATTCCTGTGAAATCTGATTCCAGCGATCCATTGTGTTTTTATCAGTCACCTCATTTAACAATTCAAAAGCAACATGATCTCCGTATTTTGCATACCGTTTAGCCATCTCCTCCCACAGGCTGTAAAACATTTCCTGGTACTTGCTATTGTCAAAGAAGCCCGCTTCCTTTTCCCCCTGATCAAAGGAATAACCCGCCGTCTTATGCAGATCGAGGATAATATTCAAACCATATTTTCTGCACCAATGAATAGCCTTCCTGACATACTCAAAGCCGCTTTCTATAAATGTACCATCCTGATCCTGCAAAACATTATAGTCTATCGGCAGACGCACATGATCAACTGGCCAATCACTAATTCGCTTAATATCTTCCTCAACAATAAAATGCTCTAGTCTGTCTTTGCTATAGTCACATTGTGACAACCATCCACCCAAATTCACGCCGTGCTCAAATCCAATCCATCGTCTCATAGTAATCACCATTCCTTTCCAAAATAATCGCAATGATCATTTCCTGATAATGCATTCATCACCGGAATTATCATTCATCGTCTGTACTCATCATAGTAATTTTTGAAGTAATATGATATAATATTTCCGAGATAAATATCATAAAACCTATTCTTATTTCAACAGTAATTATGAAAAAAGCATATTTTGTATGCTTAGGAAAGGACTGGGCTAATTATGACCGTTAAGCAAGAATTAAACCAACTGCTGTATAAGCAGCAGGAAGAATCCTATTCTCATATTTCCATAGAAGAGGAGTTCGCTTTTTACCGCAATATTGCAAACGGAAACCTGGATGTGCTGCAAGGAGACCTTTTGACTGAAAACCGCGAACATATGGGTATTCTTTCTCATAATCCGCTGCAAAACCGCAAATACCACCTTGTCATTTTAGTTGCTATGATTACACGTTTTTGCATTGAACGCGGCCTTGAACCCGAAGAATCCTACACGTTAAGCGATCTATTTATCCGCAAAATAGATTCCGCCATATCAGAAAAGCAACTCGAAACAATCAAGATCGATGTGATCACAGAATTCACAAACACCATGCACGCCATCAAACAGGGCAAAAATTACTCCTACCATGTACGCCATGGAATCGATTATATCAGTAAGCATATTACGGAATCGATATCCGGCGTAGATGTTGCCAACGCTCTCGGACTGAACCGCGACTATCTGTCCCATCTTTTTCAAAAAGAAACAGGATGCCCGCTACAGAGGTTTATCCTCCGTAAAAAATGCGAAACATCCTGTTATATGCTTAAAAACAGTTCTATCAGCTGCACAGACATAAGCTCATTTCTCGGCTTTGCTTCTTGCAGTCATTATATAAAATGTTTTCGTGAAGAATACGGCATCACCCCCGGCAAATACCGCACACAGGGAGATTTTTAAGTCAAGCACTATTCCGTTGCTTCTGGCTTATTTATCTCCGGTTTTGATCAAAATATGTGGATTTTAACCACAAGACCCGCATCGCTTCCGACACGCTTTATCTCTGGTTTTAATCCTATTTAACAAGCACTGCCTATGCAATCTCGTGATTACTGTTACTGGCACAGTTTTCCGACAATCTGGTTGATATCCTTGCCGTTTGCCTTACCTTTTAACTCAGCCATAACAGCCTTCATGATCTGACCTTTATTTTTAGTAGCGATCACATCTGCAAACTGTGTCTTTAACACTTCCTCAATTTCCTCCGGTGACATCATCTTCGGAGCATACTCCTTGATCACATCCAGTCGAGCCTGATACTCTGCTTTCAGATCCTCACGGTCTGCCGGACAACTGTCCACCTGTTCCTGCGCTGTTTTTTCTTCTTTTATAATAGCGCGGTCTACCAATTCTTCCGGAATATCGTCTCTCTTTCCTTCATCAATAGCAAGTTTCTTTACTGCAGAAATCAAAGATGAAATCGTATCCTTTCGTGCTTTATCTCTTGCCTTCATTGCTGCTACCATATCGCTCTGTAATTTTTTGAACTCCATAATAATCCTCCATTTCTCTGACAATACCATATCGTCTGCCAGACACAACGTTTCGAGCTTTTGCTTTCATTCGCCTCAATACACCAATCTAGCTATGCATATCCAGCGTAACTTCCTCTTCAAAGGATATTCCCTTTTTGATTGGAAGTCAAGTCTCCTTCCCATATTCCCTGGCAGTCTTCTCATATAACTTTGCAGCTTTATGAACCATATTTCTTAGCAGTCTTCTTATATTCCTTAGCAGCCTTATGAACCATATAACTTTGCAGCCTTATAAACCATATAATTTTGCAGCCTTATAAACCATATTCCTTGGCAGCCTCTGCCTATAATTATTTTGTTTATTCTATTGTTATTTATTTCAATTCATTGTATATTATTTATGGTGCCTTATTTTGTACAAGTTACAAATATCAAGACATCTATAAGCCATAACCTGCTTATATTTACAATTATATTGTGTGTATATTTTAGACTGAACAATTTTCATTCTACTTTATACCTTTAGGTTATGTAAAGAGGTGAAGAAATGTATAATATTGTTATATGCGATGATAATGAAATATTTTGTTTTCAACTGGAAGACATTCTAAACAGAATATTTAAGGGGAGACCAACTCCTCCACGAATAACTATGTTTAATGAAGCTGAAAAATTAGAAGAATACATAGCAAATGACATGTCCATTGATCTTCTCTTCCTTGATATTGAATTCCATTCCGAATCGTTGAATGGAGTAAATATTGCACAGTTTTTGCGTGAACAGTCAGAAGGGCAAGCAACACAAGTTGTATTTGTTTCCTCTAAGAGTGAATATGCAATGCAATTATTTCAAGTGCGACCATTAGATTTTATCATAAAGCCAATTGACTTTGATAAAATTTTACATGTAGTAAAAACGTATGAACGCCTATACGAAACTACCAATAAATATTTTTCATTTACTTTTAATAAAGTAAAACATTTTGCAGATTGCCGTAAAATTGTTTATTTCCAGAGTTCCGGCAGAAATGTCCGGATTGCAACAACGCATGGTAATCTATTATGTTATGATAAACTTTCCAAAATAATAAAGGAATTACCACCAAATCTGTTTGTGCAATTACATAAATCCTATATAGTAAATATAAGCTTTATTGTAGAATACAGCGCAAACGAAGTTGTGATGAGCGATGGTGTACATATACCGATCAGCTATTCCCGCAAAGAAGATGTACATAATTTTTTGAGATTAAATTATTAATTGTTGTACCTGTTTTTAAGGGAAAGGCATTATATTAGAAATCCATGTACGATAATCGCAAACAAACCCGGTAAACTTTCAGACTAAGGTGTCAATTACTTGAAATGAATGGTATTTTCATTATTTTGAATGTTCAGATAAGCTCTATTTCTCATATTCAAAAATTGACCATTTTATCAATGTAAACATTGACGCCTTTTTTCTGTAATTACCAGAAAACACCAGAAAGAAGGACTACAGATGAACTACTACTCTTTATTTTTTGATACCGTGATCAATATTGCCGGATACTTTATATTGGTTAGCTGTCTGAGTTTATTTTTACATGAGAAAAAAATAAATAAAACCTTCAAAAGCGCAGTAATTTGCACAGTGTGGTTTGTTATCTGGCTGATCAATACCTTTGGAAACAGCGTTAACCTTAACACATTTATTTCATTTGCAGGCTATATGCTAATCTGTCTTCTAATTTATAGAGGATCTGTAGCCAAAAAAATTTTGTCGACTGTTTTTGTCATGGCATTAAGCATTCTTTGCGAAGGTATTGTATTTTTAATAATGCAAAAAATCACAATTATCCCTTTTAACTATACTCTTGGTAGTGCATTTTCTGTACTGCTTTACTTTTTATTTGTAATATTCCTTAACCGCTTTTATAATATACGTTCTTCCACGCCAATGCCTTTTCATATTTATTTTGCATTTATTATAATATTGGTGGGAAGCGTTGTTTTGTGTGATCTGCTGGTCAATCTTGGCAATAAAAACGAAAATCTGACTATGCTTGCTATGGGGATCCTATGTCTTATAAATATGCTTATCTATTATATGATGGATAAGACCAATCAGATGTATCAGCAGGTACTGCAGCAAGAGGCTATTTCTCAACAAAATGAATTCTACATGCAGCAAATTGCTCTGACCAAAGAAGCCAGTAATCGTGTAAACGCTTTGCAGCACGATTTCAAAAACCATTGTCAAACTGTTGCTTACTACTTAGATTGTAAGCAGCCTGATAAAGCAAGTGAATATGTTTTAGGTTTATATAATATGGTTGTACCACGTAATCAATACATTAACTCTACCAATATTGCAGTTGACAGCTCAATCAATTTTTACCTATCAAAAGCAGCAAAATTAAACACCAAACTTTCGTTATCTATAGCAGTTCCACCGGACATATTTGTTAGTGATCTGGATATTAGTATTACCCTTGGAAATCTGCTGAGCAACGCAATAGAAGCCCTAGAAAAATTACAAGACGATACAGAGCGTAAACTTTCTGTATCTATCCTTTATAAAATGAGCACTTTGTATCTCGAAATTAAAAATACTTTTAGTGGATCTCTTAAGAAAATTGATAAGGTCACTTTTAAATCAACAAAAAAGGACTCCAGAAATCACGGTTATGGGTTATCTAATGTTAATGAAGTTGTGGAAAAATATGATGGGATTAGTTCCTTTACGACCGAGGGCAATTGGTTTATTGTAAATATCACCCTTTTTTCAGAAAAAAAGAACTCTCAACTTCAAGAATAATACAGTATCTTTTCAGAAAAAAGACTCTCAAATTCAAGAATAATATAGTATCTTTTCAGAAAAAAACTCTCATCTTCAAGAATAATATAGTATCTTTTCTAATTATCATTTCCTTTTTTTTGTTATCTAATATATGATATTTTTGCAAAATTTGACCATTTTTTCGATATTTTGATTATCAAACCTTTTATTTTTGACATATAACCTTATATTTTTGACATATACCAAAAGTAGTACTTTTTTCCTGTTATAATATAAATGTAACAGCAAATCATCGGTTGGATATATCAAATATATTCACCCCGCTACATTTGAAAGGAGTCATTATGAAAAAACTTATTTTATTTGTAAGCAAAAACTTGTGCAACGTTGCTGTGTTTGCTGCAGCTTTTGCTGTAACAGCATCATGTTCACGTTGGTTTTACCAGGAAGAATTAGACGAGCAAGTAATGAGTTTAAATCGTTACCGCGATTAAAACATGATTGATCGTTTAGTGAATTATTTCCGATCCTTAGGATTGGTAGATGATTCCAATGACAAAATAATTAAATATGGATTGCGACGTGTATGTTTATTCCTAACTGATTTTGCAATAATTTTATTATTGTCGTATCTCTTAGGAAATATATGGGTGGGGATCTTGTTCGAACTAGCGTATTCCCTATTACGCATTTATGCAGGAGGCTTTCATGCATCAAAAGAAACTTATTGTTTTGTTTTATCATACTCTAGCATAATCATAAGCCTCTGTCTGATAAATTACATGCACATATCAACTTTCTTGATGTTCATTGCTTGCATAACAATGTTCATTTCTATAGTTCTATTATCCCCCATAGAGCACAAGAACAAACCCTTGTGTAAGAAAGAACGGATAATATATCGCCGCAATACCATAATAATTCTCATTGCAGAATTAGGTGCACTTTTTTATTTTAATTGGAGTCATCAATTATTATTTGCAAAATCAATTTTAGCAGCCATACTTTTGGTTGGACTTGCTCAGTGGTTTGCATTGTTACAAAAGAAATTCTAATTATGTATTTCATCAATTAGAATACAAAATATTATTTGACATCTGGAGCTATCTCTCTATGATAGCTCCCTTTTCTTTTTAAAAGATTAAGGTGTGAAAAATCCTTTTTTGGATATTCTTTTTGTGCCGGGATATTTTAAGCTTTTTGTGCTGGGATATTTTAAGGCGATGCGGCGCATTGTTGATAGCTATTATGGTCAAAAATTCAGAAAAATAGCCTGTCAGGGAAATTTAGACCCTTTGACACTTAAGACACTTTAATCCTATTAATAGAAAAAAGCCCATAGATAAACTATGAGCTTTTTACGTGAGACACGGGGGATTCGAACCCCCGACAACTTGATTAAAAGTCAAGTGCTCTACCAACTGAGCTAGTATCCCATCCGTCTTATAAAAGACGAATGCCCAGAACCGGAATCGAACCAGTGACACGCGGATTTTCAGTCCGCTGCTCTACCAACTGAGCTATCTGGGCATAATCAGATATTTCTATCCAATATCTAAGTAGCGGGGACAGGATTTGAACCTATGACCTTCGGGTTATGAGCCCGACGAGCTTCCTAGCTGCTCCACCCCGCGGCATAATTTATAAAACCTCTGATAAATTATATGCGGTTCATTCTACACTTAGAACAAATCGTTCCACTATCTTAGGTTAAGTGGATGGAGAAGGATTCGAACCTTCGAAAGCGTAGCTAACAGATTT
>ULRX01005710.1_pt1 | contig 10784 bp, 4 predicted proteins | sample 1955871 | NCBI WGS metagenome assembly ULRX01 (sample SAMEA4835695, study PRJEB28245) | human gut metagenome | biome: gut microbiome; material: fecal sample | place: Denmark | collected 2008 | reverse complement strand
CCTCAGGCCGCTTCGCGTCCAGCTCCCCTCCAGGGGAGCCACCACAAGCATGGGGTCCCCCGCCCTACTGGCCTGGCAAATATTTCACCGAACCTATGCCCCAAAATACAAAAATGCCGCAGCAGACTATTACATCTGCTGCGGCATTTTTATTTAGAGGTTAATGGGCTGGTTACAGCTCATTGTTCGGCTGTGGGATTACTGCAGAACGCCGGTGTTCTTATCGAAATGATAAGTACGGCCGTCGATGACTGCATCGCCCTTAGCCATGGTGCCATAGATCGGGTCGAAATAGTAACGCTTGTCAGCGCTCCAGCCCTTGATCATGTGGCCCTGTGCATCGTAACGGACCCACTTGCCGGTACCATCGGCGCGGTCAGCCCACTGGCCAGCTTCGGATTCCTGATAGACATCCTTGCTGGTGGCTTTCTTGCCCTGGTCAACGGCATCCAGCCAGTACCAAGCGTCGGAAGCCGGGTCATAGATTTCCTTGCCGCGGCCATCCAGGCCCTGGCGAACGCCCTTTTCGTACCAGAAGTCAGCGCCTTTGATAGTCAGCCACTGGCCGTCCAGAGCGATACCGGTGTACTCGTCAAATGCGCAAGGTACACCGTCAATATCGCCTGCGCCCTTAGCCATAGCGCCGGTGATCAGGTCAAAGTAGTAGGTGCCCTTATCGGTCGTCTGCCAGCCCTTGACCATGTGGCCGTTCTCATCGTAACGGACCCACTTGCCGGTGCCATCGGGCTTATCAGCCCACTGGCCGGCGGCGGATTCCTGGTAAACGTCCTTGCTGACGGTCATTGCGCCGCCCTGGACAGCATCCAGCCAGTACCAGGCGTCGGAATCGGGATCATAGATCTCTTTGCCGCGGCCGGTGGTACCCTGCTTCACGCCCTTTTCGTACCAGTACTTCTTGCCGTTTTCTTCAACCCAGCCGTTCTTCTCGCCGTACTTGGCGGTGTAGTCCTTGCCGTTGAAGTTGACAGCAGCGGTGGTAACGCCGCTGGTCTGCTTTACAGTTGCATCCACGAACTGTGCGCTTGCGCAGTTCTTATCGGTGCAGGTAAAGACAGCCATTGCGGTAATGGTGGTCTTTTCAGCAGCACCGTGAGCGGTGCGCGTTTCGGGTTCAGTAGACGGTGCCTCAGTCGGCTCCGGCACAGCAGTCGGCTCCGGCACAGCAGTCGGCTCTGCCGGCTTTGCGGTCGGAGTTGCGGTCGGAGTTGCGGTCGGAGTTGCAGTCGGAGTTGCAGTCGGAGTTGCAGTCGGAGTTGCGGTCGGAGTTGCAGTCGGAGTTGCAGTCAGTGCTTCAAACACAGCGCTAACGGTAACATCAGCGGCAGGCATCTTGAAGGTAGCCTTGCCCTCGGTCACGGCCAGCTTTTGGGTCTTGGTTTCGTCGCCGCTCTTATAGCTGTAGGTCAGGCTGTCAGCCTTGAGCTGGTAGTTATCAGCTGCCTTAACGGTAACGGTAACGTCGGTGCCCTCAACAGCTGCGGTCGGGTCTACGGTAACAGTGCCGTTCTCAGCAGGAGCTGCGGTAACCTTGTATTCCTTAACAAACTCTGCGCTGACGTTGACAGGGTAAGCAGGCATTGCAAAGGTGTAGGTGTTGGCTTTTTCGGTATCAGCCTTCACTTCAACGGTCTTATCGGTGTTGTCAGCGTCTTTGTAGGTAACCTTCACGCTGCCAGCCTTCAGGGCATAGCCGGTCGCGGGCTTAGCAGTCAGGGTTACGGTTTCCTTCTCAGCTGCTTCTTTAGCGGAAGCAGTGATCTCACCATTGGTCAGGGGAGCAACATTGACCGCATAGGTCTTGGCGTTTTTGGTAACGCTGATGGTCACATCGCCGTCCGGCATGGTGAAGGTGTAAACCGTCTTAGCCTTTTCGGTGGTAGCCTGGGCTGCGGCTTCGTCCTGCGCTGCTTCCTGAACTTCAGTCAGGGCAACATCGGTATCGCCGTTCTTTGCGGTAACGGTAACGATATCGGTGCCTTCCTTTTCTACGGTCAGGGTAACGGTATCGTCCTTGATGTAGGTGTTGCTGGTGGTGCCCAGGGTCAGGGTAACGCCTTCAATCTTGTCCGGCAGGGTTACAGTGTGAGGTACGCTCTCGGTTGCGGTATGGCAATCAGAGCACAGGTACACATTGTTGCCAACGGACTTGGTTTCCAGCTCGTCCAGAGCCCAGGTATGGCCCTTGGGCAGTGCGCCGTCAGCGTACTTCTTTTCACCCTTGGTCAGGCCGTACTTGGTGGTGCGGGCCTGGGTGTAAGCGGGGGTATCGCACCATGCTTCAACGGAAACATCGGTGGTTGCGCCGCTGCTCAGGTCGCTGACCATGTCGGACATCGGCATGGTTTCAACCAGGTTAGCGCACCACATGAACTCTTCGTTCTTGTTCTTCTCGTCAGAGCTGCCCATGTTCTGGTTGTAACTCGGGTTGTAGTTCCAGGACTCGGTCTTGTAGCTCTTACGGTTTGCATAAGAAGTGCCGGAGGCATCGGTCTTAACAACCGGCTTGCCATCGGAACCCAGCTCGTCCAGGCTCTTATAGGTGTTGGACAGGTTGGTGCCGACAGAAACGACCAGCTGATCTTTGGTGGTGTTGATGCCGGTGATCACAGTCTGGCCCTGCTGGGTGGTGGTAGCAAAGCTGTAGCTGTCACGCAGGGTCAGGCCCGCCAGAGGATGGTTCTTGAAGGTGCCCAGATACTTCACACTGCTGGTATCCTGGGCGCTATCCATGATAACCATGCTCATGCCGGGAAAGTGGGTATCGGGAACCATGTTGCCGTCCTTATCCTTGGTCAGCTTAATGCCGCCATAGACGGTGTTGTATTCCTTCACTTCTTCCACTGCGCCGGTGGTCGGGTCCATACGGTAGATGGCGTTGTTGACGTTGAAGTACAGCTTGCCATCATACAGTGCGGTAGAGTGTACCAGTGCGGGGTAGATCCGCTTTGCAGCAGCGTCTGCCAGGCACTCGGTGTTCAGGTTGTTTTCAACCTTGGTATGCTTATCTTTTGCACTGGTATCGATCTTATAGATGGTGCCAGCTTCGGCCAGAACCTTGGCATTGCTGTCGTCATCATTGAAGTTGCTGCTGGTTTCCTTCAGATCGTTGTAGTACATCAGGATGATATCAAACGGGTCATCCGTCTTGGTAAAGCTGCTCATGCTGAAGCCGCCGGGCCTGCTGCTGGAATCCTCTTTGCGGATATAGTAGTTCGCATTACGCGGACGTGCTTCCAGAGTATCGGGGCCCTGGTTCTGCATCTTCTTCATGAACTGCTGCATCTGGGAGTTGTTACCAGAGCTGCCGGAACCAGAGCTGCCGCTGTTGCCGTTCTCGGCCTGCTGGCGGCGCATGTTGTTATACAGGTTCTGGTTGGTCGTGGTATCAACGTAATAGAAGTAATTATTGTCGAAGTAGATGGGGCTGCAGATAGAGGTGAACCAGGTATCCTCGTAGCAGGTATCGGTGTAACGGGTCTCGTTCTTGTTCTCCGCCTTGGTGTAAGAGTAATGCGGCTTGCCGTTGTTCAACACAACATTGCCGTCATCATCCACATCGGGATTCTTGTTCTTGGTGTAGGTGTAGCCATCGTACAGCGAGTCAATGTAATCATAGTACTTGCTGTAACGGCCTTCCAGACCGGAGGGAGAAACCAGGAAGTTGACATGGCGCAGGTCGCCTGCGTTCTCAACGCGGGTCTGGGCCATGCACTCGGTGTTCACGTCATCATAGCAGACGTCAACATAGTACCAGTTCTTGTTGGGTTCGCCGGTGGTCATCGTAGCAGAGTTGCTGTCGCCCTGCAGCTTGTTGACCTTGACTGCGTTGAAGTAGTGGACGTTGTTGAACATGCCGCCGCCGAACGCATTACCGGCAACACTGGTATCAGAAGTATCGCAGTAATACAGGATCTGGGCAAAGTCAACAACAGCGTTATCGCCTACTTCATCGGGGGTCTTCCAGCTGCCGTCATCATTTTTATAGATGCTCTTGTTGTCAGGCAAATTCTGGACCATGTAGTTAAATGCAGATGCATAGCCCAGGCAGATGCAGCCATACTCAACGCCCTTAGCGCCGATCCCGCCGCCCAGCAGGGCACCGAAAGCAGTCATCTGGATGGGGTCGTTGTTGCCGCCGCCGGTGATATCGCCCATGGAGCCCATATCGAATTCTGCAACCTGGGAGATCCAGTCGTGCAGGATCAGCAGTTTGGTGACATAGTCAGCGCTGTCACCCAGCTTGGCAACCTGTGCCAAGCCTGCATCACGGATGACTTTCAGAGCTTCGCCATAGGTCATAACGTAAGACATAAAGCCCTGCGGCAGGAACTGCAGCATATATGCCATGGTCGTCGGGGGCACATCCTGGTTGGGGTCCAGGTTGCACAGCACTTTGATTGCGCCCATGGTGCCGGTGATGCTGCCATCCTCGCCCTGCTTCTGAACGCCCTTGGAGGTCCAGAACGGGGCAGCCACGCCGAAGTACTCTGCTTCGTCCTGGTTGAACTGCGACAGCTGGAAGTAGTAGTAGTTCATCTGCGCAGTCGAGACATCGTAAGTATTGGTGACCTGGTTGCCCTGGTCGTCCACATACACGGCAGTCTTCTGGCTGTCGTACAGCAGCAGGCTGTTCTTGCCCTTGTTGTCGCCGCTCTGATAGGTGAAGTTCACCTTGCTTGCGTCAACCGGGTTGTTCTGCATATCGTACCAGTTGCCGCCATCCATTGCGGACACCAGGGTAACGCCGACGCCGCCGGAGGTGGTATCCAGGGTCGGGGTGCCGCCCACGTTGATGTAGACGGAATTGTTATTCTGGTCTACCACAACGCTGACCGGCATGGTCATTACCGGCTGGGTTTTGATTTCTTCGCCACAGACAGCGCACTTGAAGGTGACGCTGGTGCATTCCCAGTCAATGGTAACGGGAGCGCCGGCAGAAATTTTGCCGGTTTCGCTGTCATAGAACAGCTGGGCGTTGCTGTAGTCAGCTTCCAGCTTGCCCTCGACCTTCTTCATTTCCCAGTTGAAGGTAGCAACAAAGTTGCCATCTGCATCCTTGGGCACGGCATGGCTCTGGCAGGGCAGGGCGGCAATGTCGTCGGTGCGGGTGTTGGGTTCTTTGTACTCTTTGCCAACCGGGCTCTTGTCAGCGGGCACGCTGGCAGAGTAAACGGTCTTGCCGGCAACGCCGGGCTTCGCCTCGGTGGTATCCTTGGTTACGGTGCCTTCTACCTTCTGGTAGGCATCGTCCTTTTCACAGGTATACACAGCGGTGTAAGCCCAGCCGTCATCGGTCTTGGTCCAGTAACCATCGGGGGTTTCCTTCCAGGTATGGGTATGGCCATCCTCCGGGTTGGTGTCATTCCAGTACCATTTCGGCTCGCCATAGGTATGGCCGTCTGCAGCGGCGCTGGCCGCAAAGGTATCGGAGTTTTCAGCAACGTAAGCCTGTGCGTAGCTGTCAGCCTGCTGCGCAATCACTTCATCATCGCTGTTGGTCATGGACTCCATCGCAGAGGTCATGCCGGAGCTGCCGGTAAAGGTAACGGCGGTCACAACGCCTGCGGCGTTCGTCTCATAGCCCAGGTCGGTAACGGCGCTGGACAGATGATACGTTTTGATGGTGGCAGCCATCACCGATGCCATCTCGTCCTTGTTCAGGCCATAGGCTTCGGTGTTGATCTTGCCGGCTGCGGCGTTGGCGTACATGGCATCGGCCAGTGCATTTTCCAACGCTGCAAGGCTCATGCCCGCCTTGCTCTGTGCAGTCGCTTCCAGCTTGGCATCGTCCTGCTCCAGTTCATGCACTTCGCCCTGGGCAGCCAGCGTTTGGGCTGTCTGCTTGATCAGGTCTTCGGTGCTGGTGAACTTGGGCAGGGACTGCACAGCGCTGGCCGCGCTTGCTGCGCTAGCTGCAACAGACTGCGCTACCGAAGAATCAATCTTGGTAGTTTCGGCTCTGCGGGAAGCGCCACGCTCTGGGCAACCATGGCTGCTGCCAGCACGGATGCACCAAAACGCTGAAGGTTTTTCTTCATAGTTTTATCCTCCCTTAAGTGTTACTACTTTCCCCTTTTGTGTGAAAAGTGGTACGGCAGATGTGCGGCACTTTGCAGGTGTTGATTGCAAAACGCCTGGTTATGCCCCCTCGGTCTGGCGATCCCCTGCCGGGCTGCGGCCTGCTTTTGGGGCTTTTGGCCCCGGCACAGCGGCTGACAAAACGTTGTACCGGCTGCATGCCTTGATCCCGCAAATGATAACCATTCCGACACATCTAGGTATATACATTATATCACAGTTGCCAGAATTTGCATAGTTAATTAGAGCGGTTTCTATCTAAATTTTTGTCCTTGAATCAACTGAAACCTGTTTTTCGCACATTATTTGCGCTGCGGTGCGGTGACCCTTTGGCGGTATTTATTAACATTTTTGAATGGTTTATTCCTGATTTTATCAAATGATTAAACATTTACCCCGATAATGTTCTTTGCAATCTCTTAATACAATCATCCGGTATTGTGATCGCGCATTTTTTGTCATTTCGGTTTGGCTTGTTGTTGAGAGATTTGGCAGAGATTGGAGGAAACTTGAAGGGAAAATTGGAGGTTGAGAATTGCCCATTATAAATTGTACTGTAGAGAGCGTTCCTGACCGTTCCGAAAACTTAGGGATAGATCAACCCTTGCCCCTTAACCGCGACCTGAAATACACCTTCCCAAGGTAGGGCGGTGTGAGTGCCCCCTCCTGCCCCACTTTTTCAAAGTTCCGAATGGTGTTCTCTCCCCTATCTACAATTCCTGATGTTTTCATGATGCCTTCCTTGGTCTTCCACACCCGGCCTTTGCCCCCTCCCCGTCCCATAAGTCGTACACAACAAAAAGGCCCCTGCCTTAACAGCAGGAGCCTTGAAAGCTATATCACAAGCCGAAAATTACTTCTCGATCTTGGAAACAACGCCGGAACCAACAGTGTGGCCGCCTTCGCGGATAGCGAAACGCATGCCTTCTTCCATGGCAACCGGGGTGATCAGCTCAACGTGCATATCAACGTTGTCGCCGGGCATGCACATCTCAGTGCCTTCGGGCAGGGTGATGATGCCGGTAACGTCGGTGGTACGGAAGTAGAACTGAGGACGATAGTTGTTGAAGAACGGGGTATGACGGCCGCCTTCTTCCTTCTTCAGGACGTAAACATGGCCATCGAAAGTGGTGTGGGGATGAACAGAGCCGGGAACAGCCAGAACCTGGCCACGCTCGATCTGGTCACGGTCAATACCACGCAGCAGAGCGCCGATGTTGTCGCCAGCCTGAGCGAACTCGAGGCTCTTGCGGAACATTTCCAGACCAGTGATGGTGGTGGTCAGCTTCTCTTCCTTCAGACCAACGATTTCCATCTGATCGCCGACATGAGCAGTACCACGCTCAACACGACCGGTAGCAACGGTGCCACGGCCGGAGATGGTCATAACGTCCTCAACGGGCATCAGGAACGGCTTATCAGCAGCACGGTCCGGGGTCGGGATGTAGCTGTCAACAGCGTCCATCAGCTCCCAAATGCACTTGTATTCCGGAGCATCGGGATCCTTGGAAGTGCTCTCCAGAGCCTTCAGAGCGGAACCACGGATGATCGGGGTGTTGTCGCCATCGAAATCCTGGCTGTCCAGCAGTTCGCGAACTTCCATTTCGACCAGGTCGAGCAGCTCTTCGTCGTCAACCATATCGCACTTGTTCAGGAACACAACGATCTTGGGCACGCCAACCTGACGAGCCAGCAGGATGTGCTCACGGGTCTGCGGCATCGGGCCATCGGTTGCAGCAACAACCAGAATAGCGCCGTCCATCTGAGCAGCACCGGTGATCATGTTCTTGATGTAGTCAGCATGGCCCGGGCAGTCAACGTGGGCGTAGTGACGCTTCTCGGTGTGGTACTCAACGTGAGCGGTGTTGATCGTGATACCACGAGCCTTCTCTTCAGGAGCCTTATCGATGCTGGAGTAATCCATGAAATCGGCATCGCCCTTCAGAGCCAGAACCTTGGTGATAGCAGCAGTCAGAGTGGTCTTGCCGTGGTCAACGTGACCGATGGTACCGATGTTGACATGCTCCAAAGAGCGGTCAAATTTTTCCTTTTCAGCCATTGGAAGTATCCTCCTTTAATTCAAACAGATAAAATAGCCTGTTGTAAGGCTATCATACTAGATTTTTCAAGAAAAATCAAGTATTTTGCGCGAATTTGTGCAGAATCAGCCCTTATTGCGCTCGGTCATGATCTTATCTGCAACACTCTTGGGAACCTGCTGGTAATCAGCCGGCTCCATGGAGTACTGGCCACGGCCCTGGGTCTTGGAACGCAGGTCAGTAGCGTAACCGAACATCTCGGACAGAGGAACCATAGCGGTGACACGGGCAGTGCCATCGGTGGACTCCTGGTTCTGGATCGCGCCGCGGCGGCTGTTCAAGTCGCCAATGACGTTGCCCATATACTCGTCAGGAACAACAACGTCAACCTTCATGATGGGCTCCATAATGACGGGATCAGCCTTCTTCATAGCATCCTTGAATGCCATGGAGCCGGCGATGGAGAACGCCATTTCAGAGGAGTCAACTTCATGATAGGAGCCGTCCCACAGAGTGACCTTGACATCCACGACGGGATAGCCAGCCAGAATGCCGGACTTCATCGCGCCCTGGATACCGTTGTCAACAGCGGGGATGTATTCCTTCGGGATAGCGCCGCCAACAATACCGTTGACAAACTCATAACCCTTACCCGGGTTGGGCTCAATCTTGATCTTAACGTGACCATACTGGCCCTTACCACCGGACTGACGTGCGTACTTGGTTTCCTGGTTAGCATCCTTGCGGATGGTTTCACGGTAGGCAACCTGAGGTGCGCCAACGTTAGCTTCGACCTTAAATTCGCGGAGCAGACGGTCCACGATGATTTCCAGGTGGAGCTCGCCCATGCCGGCGATGATGGTCTGACCGGTTTCTTCATCGGTCCAGGTACGGAAAGTCGGGTCCTCTTCAGCCAGCTTAGACAGGGCAATACCCATCTTCTCGCTGCCAGCCTTGGTTTTGGGCTCGATGGCAACGCGGATAACCGGCTCGGGGAAGTTCATGGACTCGAGGATGATGGGATGCTTCTCATCGCACAGGGTATCACCAGTGGTGGTGTTCTTCAGACCAACAGCAGCGGCGATATCGCCAGCGTAGCAGATGTCGATATCCTTACGGTTGTTTGCATGCATCTGCAGGATACGGCCGATACGCTCGTCCTGATCCTTAACAGAGTTGTAAACAGTGGTGCCAGCCTCAACGGTACCAGAGTACACGCGGAAGAAGCACAGCTTACCGACATACGGGTCAGTCATAATCTTGAATGCCAGTGCAGAGAACGGCTGATCATCGGAAGAAGTGCGATCTTCTTCCTCGCCAGTCTCCGGGTTGGTGCCCTTAATGGCCGCAACGTCGGTCGGAGCAGGCATATAATCAACGATTGCATCCAACAGTTTCTGAACGCCACGGTTCTTGTAAGAAGAGCCGCAGACAACAGGAACGATCTCGTTGGAAATAGTAGCCTTACGCAGAGCAGCCTTGATTTCTCCCTTGGTCAGCTCTTCGCCTTCCAGGTACTTCATCATCAGCTCTTCGTCGGTCTCAGCAACAGCTTCGATCAGCTTGTCATGATATTCCTGAGCCTGTTCTTTCAGGTCTTCAGGAATTTCCTCAACGCGCACATCATTGCCCATATCATCATAGTAGATATCGGCTTTCATGTCGATCAGATCGATGATGCCGCGGAAAGTGTCTTCCTGGCCGACAGGCAGCTGGATAGGCACACCGTTGGCATGCAGACGATCATGCATCATCTGTACGCAGCGGAAGAAGTCAGCACCCATGGTATCCATCTTGTTGACGTAAACCATGCGGGGAACCTTGTACTCGTCAGCCTGGCGCCAAACGGTTTCAGACTGAGGCTCAACGCCACCCTTTGCGGCCAGAACGGTAACAGAACCGTCCAGAACACGCAGAGAACGCTGAACTTCAACAGTAAAGTCAACGTGGCCCGGGGTGTCGATGATGTTGATACGATGACGGTTCTTTTTGAACAGAGCCGGATCGTGCTGGGTCTCGGTGTGGCTCCAGTAGCAGGTGGTTGCAGCGGAAGTGATGGTAATACCACGTTCCTGTTCCTGCTCCATCCAGTCCATCGTGGCAGCGCCGTCATGAACTTCGCCGATCTTATGGTTAATACCGGTGTAGTACAGAATGCGCTCGGTGGTGGTGGTCTTGCCTGCGTCGATGTGGGCCATGATACCGATATTTCGGGTCATTTGCAGGGATACGTCTCTCGGCGTTGCCATGGCTTAAACCTCCTCAGTAAGCAGATCAATAACGGTAATGCGCGAAAGCCTTGTTGGCTTCTGCCATCTTGTGGGTATCTTCGCGCTTCTTGACAGCGCCGCCAACGTTGTTGGTAGCGTCGATGATCTCGGCGGCCAGGCGAGCGGACATGGTCTTTTCACCACGGCTGCGGCTGTACAGAGTCAGCCAGCGCAGGCCGAGGGTCTCGCGGCGGGCGGGGCTAACCTCCAGGGGAACCTGGTAGGTGGAGCCGCCGACACGGCGGGCCTTAACTTCGAGGCTGGGCATGATGTTTTCCATGGCCTTCTCGAACATTTCGAGAGGATCGTTGCCGGTCTTCTCTTTGACAGTCTCAAAAGCTTCGTAAACGATCTTCTGAGCGACGCCCTTCTTGCC
>ULRX01011357.1_pt1 | contig 10830 bp, 9 predicted proteins | sample 1955871 | NCBI WGS metagenome assembly ULRX01 (sample SAMEA4835695, study PRJEB28245) | human gut metagenome | biome: gut microbiome; material: fecal sample | place: Denmark | collected 2008 | reverse complement strand
ATCAGCTGCCGCTGCCGCTGTGCCGGATGTTTATCAAGGAAATTTTTGATGGCAAATCGCCGGATGAGTTTGATGAGGAGACTCTTACGACAATCAACAAGTTCTTCGAGAACAGCCTGAACGTATCTGAGACTTCCCGACAGCTTTACATCCATCGCAATACACTGGTATACCGTCTGGATAAGCTCCAGAAGAGCACGGGATTGGATCTGCGGGTGTTTGAGGATGCGATCACATTTAAGATTGCCCTAATGGTTGTAAAATATATGAAATACATGGAAAACCTGGATTATTAAGCCAAATTGCTGTGGCGGGGAGGAAGATTGCCTTTGCCGCAGCAATTTCATTTGGAGAATTGAAAAAGAGGATTTACGCATGATAGAGGTTAAAAATCTCACCAAGACGTACAAGACGGGGAATAAAGCTTTAAAGGGAATCAATATTCAGATTCAGGACGGCGAGTTTGTTTTCATCATGGGACGAAGCGGTTCCGGCAAATCGACGCTTTTAAAGCTTCTTTTGAAAGAGCTGGAGCCGACTTCTGGTCAGATTATCGTCAACGATATGGATCTGGAAAAGATGCCGGGACGCTACATCCCGAAGTACCGCAGACGGCTGGGAATGGTGTTTCAGGATTTCCGTCTGTTGAAGGATAAGACGGTATATGAAAATGTCGCGTTTGCACAGCGGGTCATCGGCGTATCGTCCCGTGAGATCAAGAAAAATGTGCCGGAAATGCTCCGGCTGGTGGGGCTTTCTTCAAAATATAAAGCATACCCGAACCAGCTCTCGGGCGGCGAGCAGCAGCGTGTTGCGATTGCCCGTGCGCTGATCAACTCGCCGGAGATACTTCTGGCGGACGAGCCGACGGGAAACCTGGACGTACATAATTCCATGGAGATCATGGAGCTTTTGGAGGAGATAAACCGGCGCGGGACGACGGTGCTTGTGGTAACGCACAGCCGGGAGATCGTAGCGGAGATGGGAAAACGTGTGATCACGCTGACGCGCGGCGTGCTGACGGGAGATCAAAAAGGCGGTATCTGGCATGAGAATTAGTACATTGATTTACTGCACCAAGGAGGGCATGCGTAATATCATCCGGAATATCTGGTTTTCACTGGCGTCGGTGGCGATTATTTCGGCATGTATTTTCCTGTTCTGTATGTTTTTTGGCTTGATTGCCAACGTACAGTATATGGTGCGGAATGCAGAATCTACAGTAGGAATCACGATTTTCTTCAATGAAGATATAAGTGAGGATGAGATACAGAAAATCGGGGATGAGATACGCGCCCGCGATGAGGTCAAGGAAGCAAAGTATGTTTCTGCCGAGGAGGCATGGGAGAGCTTTAAGAAAGAATATTTTAAGGGAGTCGAGGATCTGGCAGAGGGATTTGCGGATGACAACCCGTTAGCCGGTTCGGCGTCCTATGAGATCTATTTGAAAGACATTGACATGCAGGATGACATGGTTGCATGGCTTGGCACGGTGCAGGGGATCCGGAAGATCAATTATTCGAGCGATACGGCGTCCGGGCTTTCAAGCTTCAACAAGATGCTGGGACTTTTGTCGGGGGTGATCATCGCTATTCTGCTGGCAGTTGCTATCTTCCTTATCAGCAATACGATCACGACGGCAGCTGCATTTAGACGGGAGGAAAACCGGATCATGCGCCTGATCGGTGCGACGAATTTCATGATCCGTGCGCCGTTCGTTGTACAGGGTGTGATGATCGGTCTGGTCGGCGCGCTGATTCCGCTGGCGATCACGTATTTTCTGTACCGCCAGGCGGTTGTATATATGATGGAACGGTTTGATATCTTGTCGAACCTGATTGAATTTATCCCGATTCAGACCATTTTCCCGAGCATGGTAGCCGTGGCGATGGCGCTGGGCGTGGGAATCGGTTTTGTCGGAAGCTTCTTTACGATCCGCAGACATTTAAAGGTGTAAGAAACATTGGCGGCTGCTGTGGGGGCAGCGGGAATTTGCGGTAAAAAGGATGAGAATATGAAAAAACAGGGATTGAAAGTGCGTGCGGCTCTGTTTCTTGTGATGGCGGCGCTGGCGTCTTCCCCAGTGCTGACCTCGGTGGCGGCAGCGACGAAAAAGGATGTAAGCAGTGCCAAGGATAAGAAAAGCACCCTGAAACAGGAGAAAAAGAAAACCGAGGAGGCGATCAAAAGCCTTCAGGGGCTGAAAAGTAACACCGAGAGCTATGTCAAGGAGCTGGACACAAAGATGAATGATCTGCAGTCGCAGGTCACGAAGCTGGAAAATAATATTTCCAGCAAGCAGAAAAGCATCGATGAGACGGCGGTAAAGCTGGAGGAAGCGCAGAAAACCGAAGAAAAGCAGTATGCTTCGATGAAAATGCGTATCAAATATATGTATGAGAAGGGCGACAGCAGCTACTTAAATCTGCTTCTGGAAGCCCGTTCGCTCTCGGAGCTTTTAAACCGGGCAGAGTATGTTTCAAAGATTTCGGAATATGACCGGAAGATGCTCGACCAGTATGTGGCGACGAAAGAGTCCATCGCGGACAGCAAAAAAAAGCTGGAGACGGAGAAAGCGGAGCTGCAGGACATGAAGACGCAGACGGAGGCAAAGCAGGATTCGGTCCAGCTTCTCCTGAATGAGAAAAATAAAGAGCTTCAGAACGTCAACGCGCAGATCGGCGAGAAATCAGCGCAGGCGAAAGCGTATGAGGACGATATCAAGGCGCAGGAAGCCAAGATCGCGCAGATGGAGGCGGAGATTAAGAAGAAGGAAGCGGAAGAGGCGGCGAAAAAAGCGGCGGAGGAAGCAGCCAGAAAAGCCGCAGCAGCGGGAAAGACGAATAATTCGACCGGGAAAGGGAATACTGGCAGTACGACTACCACTTCGACGGGAGGTTCTTCGCTGCGCTGGCCGTGCCCTGCAAGCGGACGCATTACATCTGGATACGGAAACCGTAAATCACCGACGGCGGGCGCGTCCTCGAACCATAAGGGCATTGATATCAGCGCTTCGACCGGCAGCAGCATCGTGGCAGCCGACGGAGGAACGGTTTCGATTGCAACCTACAGCTATTCGGCTGGAAATTATGTTGTGATCAACCATGGAAATGGACTTTCAACCGTGTATATGCACTGTTCCCAGCTTCTGGTATCGGCAGGGGATACGGTAAAAGCCGGACAGACGATCGCGAAGGTAGGTTCGACCGGATATTCGACAGGTTCTCATCTGCATTTTGCAGTCCGCAAGAACGGAAGTTATGTAAACCCTTCGAGCTATGTAAGTCCGTAGTGCGGAAAGTATCAGGTGGCTGCAAAAGATGAAATCCGGGTAACTGTTCAGTAGGTCTGCGCATTTACTGCGCTGACCGTACGAAAACATGGACCAGCAGGCAAAAATCCCATTGCCGTAGGCAATTTTTGATGGATTTTTGCGCGTGACTGTGAAGGTACTGAACAGTTACAAATCCGGAAGGAATAGACAGGAATCAGGAGGCATAAGAGATGGACAGTAAAAATAAATTCTGGCGCGGTGTGATGGTCGGTGTGCTGGTGACAGCACTGGTGTGTCTGATCACGGTCGGTGCTTCGGCGGGTATTTACATGTTTGGACGCCGTGTGATCGATAACCAGACACAGGTACAGGTACAGACTGAGGGAACACCGTCACAGGCACAGGAGCCGGTCAATTTTGAGAATGTCACGAAAAAGCTGGAGCAGATACAGGATATTATCGATAAAAAGTACCTGTTTGAGGAAAAAATTGATACATCCGAGGAGGAAGCCGGCATTTATCAGGGCTTTTTGAGTGGTTTAAATGATCCGTATGCGGTTTACTATACGCCGGACGAGCTGACAAGCTTCCTGGATGAGACAAATGGTTCTTACTGCGGCATCGGCGCTCTGGTATCCCAGAATGTCCAGACCGGCGTCAGCACGATCGTGCGCGTTTTTGAGGGCAGCCCGGCCGAGGAGGCGGGCATCCTTCCGGGTGATGCGCTTTATAAGGTAGACGGCACCGAGGTGATTGGCATGGATCTGTCGCTTCTGGTCAATAATTACGTCAAGGGCGAGGAAGGCAGCCAGCTGACGATCACGGTTTATCGTGAAAATAGCGGCGAGTACAAGGATATCACTCTGACCCGCCGACCGATCGATGTGCAGACGGTGTCAGGCAAGATGCTGGATGAAGAGATCGGATATATTTCCGTTGCGGAGTTTGACCGTGTGACTGCTGATCAGTTTAAATCCAAGATCGAGGAACTGCAGGGCGAGGGCATGAAGCGCCTGATCATCGATCTGCGGAACAACCCGGGCGGCGAGGTGACGACGGTTGTCTCAATGGCGGATTATATCCTGAAGGATGGCGGACGGATCCTGACCGTGGCAAATAAGAAGGGCACGGAGGAGACATACGACGCTGAGGATGGACACAGCCTGGAGATCCCGATGGTTGTGCTGGTAAATGGCAATTCCGCCAGCGCGTCGGAGGTATTTACCGGTGCAATGAAGGATTACGGCGTGGCGACGATCGTCGGAACGAAGACTTTCGGTAAAGGTATCGTGCAGACGCTGATGCCGCTTTCGGATGGAAGCGCGATCAAGCTGACGACCGACCATTATTATACGCCGAATGGAAATGATATCCATGGAAAAGGCATCGAGCCGGATCTCGAGGTGGAGCTGGATGAAGAGGCGGCGCAGGAAGTCGTGATTCCAGAGGAGAAGGATAATCAGCTGCAGAAGGCGGTTGAGGTTGTGAAGGGAAAGTAACTTCTTATTTACACGACCCCAAAACTTACGGCACTTTCGATTCCAAAAGTGTCTATCCGTGAACAGTAACTTTAAAAGTATCCAGAAAAATAAGTGCGTTAGATCCTGAAACAGCTTGAAAAAGTGGCAGTTTCAGGATTTAACGCTTAAAGTCGTGTCTGTTTTGGCTTTTTGAGAAAGACGATGAGTGAAGAATCTGGTATTTTTGATACTATGGAAAAAGAGGGAGAAATAGAATTATGTATGTAATTGCAGGACTTGGAAATCCGGGAAGAGAATATGAGGGAACCCGCCACAATGTGGGATTTATGACGCTGGATGCGCTGGCAGACAAGTATAACATTGATGTCCGGGAGAAAGCATTTAAGGGACTGATCGGAAAAGGCATGATCGAGGGAAATAAGGTCATTCTGGTAAAGCCGCAGACGTATATGAACCTGAGCGGCGAGTGCATCCGTCAGGTGATGGATTATTATAAGGTAGATCCATCGGAGTTTATCGTAATTTATGACGATATCAGCCTGGTTCCGGGCGGCATCCGGATCCGCAAAAAAGGCAGCGCGGGCGGTCACAATGGAATCAAAAATATCATCGCCCATCTGGGAACGCAGGAATTTCCACGCGTGCGGATCGGTGTGGGCGAGAAGCCGGCGCGCATGGATCTGGCAGACTATGTGCTGGGACATTTTCCGAAAGAGGAAGCCGAAACGATGACGACGGCGTTTAAGGACGGTGCGGCGGCAGTCGTGGATATGATGACAAAGGGCGTTGAGGCGGCGATGAACCATTTTAACGGCGCGGCGCGCGGGGAGAAGGAGAAGCTAGAGAAGCAGAAGGCGGAGAGGAAGGAGGAAGTCAAGACACAATGAGCGATTTATTTGCAAATCCGTTAGAGGAGATGATCGAGTTTCAGGATCTCAAGACGGATTTACAGCGCGGACAGGGACCGCTTCTTGTCACGGGATGCCTGGATTCGCAGAAGGTGCATCTGCTGTCCGAGCTTTCGGATCTGACGCCCTGGAAGCTGATTGTCACCTACGATGATTCGAGGGCGCGGGAGATCTGTGAGGATTACCGGTGCTTTGATACGGATATTTCGCTGTACCCGGCGAGGGATCTGCTGTTTTATACGTCGGATATCCACGGAAACCTGCTGACGAAACAGCGGATTCAGGTCATGCGGCGGGTTCTGGAGAGTTCCGGCGGCGTGGTGGTCACGACGATCGACGGGCTGATGGAACATCTGCTGCCGCTTGCGTGGATGAAAGAGCGGAGTCTCACGATCGGGGCAGAAGATGTGGTCGAGGTCGGGAAGCTGACGCACGCCCTGGCGGAAATGGGATATGAGAAGGTCGCGCAGGTTGAGGGATCAGGGCAGTTTTCGGTGCGCGGCGGTATCATTGACATTTTCCCGCTGACGGAGGAGGTGCCGTACCGGATCGAGCTGTGGGGCGATGAGGTCGATTCGATCCGTACCTTCGACCCGGAAAGCCAGCGATCGATCGAGCAGGTGGACGAGGCAGTGATCTATCCGGCGACGGAGATGGCGCTGACGCCGGAGCAGATTCAGGATGGAACCGAGGCGATCGAGAAAGACCGCAGGAAATACGTGAAAAAGCTCCGGGATGCCATGAAGACGGAAGAGGCGTACCGGATGGATTCGGCTGTCTCGGAGGTCTTAGAGGGGCTTCGCGAGGGCTTCCGGGTGCATGGGCTGGGAAGCTATATCCGGTATTTCTGCAAGGAAACGGTATCATTTTTAAACTATTTTCCAGTCGATGAGCTGACGATTTTCCTGGATGAGCCGCTGCGCTTGAAGGAAAAAGCAGAGACGACCGAGACGGAGTTCCGGGAGAGCATGTCGCACCGTCTCGAGGGCGGCTATCTGCTTCCGGGGCAGACTTCCTTCCTCTATTCGGCGAAGGAGACGCTGGCGATGGCAATGCGTCCGCGCACTCTTTTACTGCTGGGGCTGGATCAGAAGCTCTCCGGCATGACGGTTAAGAAAAAATACAGTCTGAGCGTTAAAAATGTCAATTCCTACCAGAATGGATTTGAGCTTTTAATCAGCGATCTGGCGCGCTGGAAGAAGGAAAAATACCGGGTGGTATTGCTGGCTGGTTCGCGGACGCGCGCGAGCCGTCTGGCGGGCGATCTGCGGGAGTATGATTTAAGCGCCTTCTGCCCGGATGAGGGCGAAAACACCGTGAAACCGGGTGAAATCCTGGTGACTTACGGAAAGCTGCATCGGGGATTTGAATATCCGCTGATTAAGTTCGTCGTGATCACCGAGGGAGACATGTTCGGCGGCGGACGGGGGCGGAAAAAGAAGAAAAAGACCTCCTACCAGGGTAAGAAAATCCAGAGCTTTTCCGAGCTTTCGATCGGCGATTATGTGGTGCATGAGAGCCACGGACTCGGCATTTACCGGGGCATTGAGAAGATCGAGCAGGACAAGGTCGTCAAGGATTACATCAAGATTGAGTACCGCGACGGCGGTAATCTCTACCTTCCGGCGACACGCCTGGAGGGAATCCAGAAATATGCCGGTTCGGATGCCAGGACGCCGAAGCTCAATAAACTGGGCGGAATGGAATGGAATAAGACGAAGAGCAAGGTGCGCGGTGCGGTCCGTGATATTGCAAAGGATCTCGTCGAGCTTTATGCAGCGCGTCAGCGGAGCGAGGGCTACCAGTATGGACCGGATACGGTCTGGCAGAGGGAATTTGAGGAAATGTTCCCGTTTGAGGAGACGGAGGATCAGCTGGAGGCGATCGAGGCGACCAAAAAAGACATGGAAAGCCGCCGCATCATGGACCGCCTGATCTGCGGCGACGTTGGATACGGCAAGACGGAGATCGCGCTCCGGGCGGCATTTAAGGCGATTCAGGAGGGGAAGCAGGTTGTATATCTGGTGCCGACCACAATTTTGGCGCAGCAGCATTACAATACCTTTGTGCAGAGGATGAAGGATTTCCCAGTGCGGGTCGATATGCTGTCGCGTTTCCGCACGGCGGGCGAGCAGAAAAAAACGCTGGAAGATCTGAAAAAAGGGCAGGTGGACGTCGTGATCGGAACGCACCGCGTCCTTTCTAAGGATGTTGTCTTTAAAAATCTGGGGCTTCTGATCATCGATGAGGAACAGCGCTTCGGCGTGGCACATAAGGAAAAGATCAAGAAACTAAAGGAAAATGTAGACGTTCTGACGCTGACGGCGACGCCGATTCCGCGTACCCTGCATATGAGTCTCATTGGCATCCGGGATATGAGTGTCCTGGAGGAACCGCCGGTGGATCGCCTGCCGATTCAGACCTACGTCATGGAGTACAACGACGAGATGGTGCGCGAGGCGATTCACAGGGAGCTGGCACGGGGCGGACAGGTATATTATGTCTACAATCGTGTCAACAACATCGACGAGGTGGCAAACCATGTGGCGGCTCTGGTGCCGGAGGCAAACGTCGTGTTCGCCCACGGGCAGATGCACGAACATGAACTGGAAAAAATTATGCTGGATTTCGTCGAGGGCAATATCGACGTTCTGGTGTCCACGACCATCATTGAGACGGGACTGGACATTCCGAATGCGAACACGATCATCATCCACGACGCCGACCGGCTGGGGCTGTCGCAGCTCTACCAGATCCGCGGTCGCGTCGGACGTTCCGGGCGGACTTCGTATGCGTTTCTCATGTACCGGCGCGACAAGCTGCTGCGTGAGGAGGCGGAAAAACGTCTGCAGGCGATCCGTGAATTTACGGAGCTGGGAAGCGGTATCAAGATTGCGATGCGCGATCTGGAGCTGCGCGGCGCCGGAAATCTTCTGGGTGCGGAACAGCATGGCCACATGCAGGCGGTCGGTTATGACCTGTACTGCAAGCTCTTAAACGAGGCGGTGCTGGCACTTCGCGGTGAGAACGAAGCCGAGGACTTCGAGACGGTGGTGGACTGCGACATCGACGCGTATATTCCGCCGTCCTACATCCGCAATGAATATCAGAAACTCGACGTTTACAAGCGGATTTCCGGTATTGAGAACCAGGAAGAGTACATGGATATGCAGGATGAGCTGATCGACCGCTTTGGCGAGATTCCACGTTCGGTGGAGAACCTGTTAAAGATCGCCGATCTAAAAGCGCTTGCTCATCAGGCGGGCGTCGTGGAGGTCGATGTAAAGAAGCAGGATATCACGATTCAGATGTACCAGAAAGCCGATCTGGACGTCTCCGGCATTCCGGCGCTGATGGAGAAATATAAGGGCACGCTGACCTTCAGGACGGGTGATGTGCCGTCGTTCTATTACCGCGATGTGCGGCAGAAACATACGGACTGCGAGACGATGCTTGTGAAGGCGCGGGAGATTCTTTCCGGGCTCGCGGCGCTGGCGAAAGAGTAGTTTTTAATTGTGTAGAAAAGATTGAAAGTATATTTGAAATGAAAATATATTTTTAATATTGACATATATAATCAAAGATGATAATATATAATCAAATTAAAGCTTGTTTACTAAATTTAAAGAAGGGAGGGATTCCAATGCAGCAAAAATGTGGGATGCTCATTAATAATGTGAATAACGTTAAGAGGTGGTTTTATGAAAAAAAATTATGAGTATTTTATTGTCGATAGTTATGTCAACTTCATTGGTAATCCCAACATTTGCGGAAGCGCCGCCATATTCAATAGATAAAGTGGCAACAAAGGTTGTGATTGATCAACATGAATTGAGAGATATTTATGATAAATATGCTTCGGTAACGGATGAAACTGTTGTGGAAGATATGTTAATGGAAGATTTTGGTTTTTCAAGATCGGAAGTTAAAGAATTATTGGAAGTAAGCAAAAGTGGTAGTGGAGGATCTACAGGTGCTTCGAGGGCATCTAGTATAACTGGAAGATTACCAGCAACAGCTGCTATAGGAACCGTTGTAAATATTGTGTATACAATTGATTTGCAAGAAATGAAAGATTTAGCGACAATAACTAATTTTATCGCAAGACAGGTAGGCGGAGCAGGAGCAGGGGTAGCAGTGGCAGCACTTGTTGCTAAAACAGTTTTAGCAGCTGCACAAAAGGGTGGCATAAACTATGCAAAAGTTACAATATCTTATACATATGGCTATAATAATGATGGAGTATTAGGGTGGACGCCAGGTTATACCAAGTATGAGTATTGGTAATAAAAAAGGGAGATGCAATGAAAGAGAATAGAGTATCAAATGAATTCCGTCAAGGAAGAGAAGCAACGTTTGCCGCTTTATTAATGGAACTGTGTCTTTGTGGGGAGCGAATTGCTTCCATAATGGGAATTAGAAATTGGTATGATCAGGTGGGAACTGTTAGAATTTTTCTTTGTATTTTGATTTTTTGTTATTATTATATAATTAAAAAACCAAGATTATTAGATACGCCTGAATGGTATGAGCTAATGAAAAAAGATAGAGTGATTTATGGAATGTGGATCTTGGAAATGATAATATTAGTTAGTAGTATTGGAACTTGAGTGAAAAACAAAGGGGGCGTCAGTTGCTCCCTTTGTTTCTATAAATTATGAGATTGGGAATTTTATGAAGAATAATTATTTAAGTGAACGAGAAATGAATGTTATGCAGGTTTTGTGGAAGTATGAAAAACCCATGACGGTGACAGAAATTGTAGAATCTGAAAAAGAATTGACAACGCCAACAGTCCATACTGTGTTAAGAAAATTGCTTGATAAGGGTTATGTTCAGGTTATTGATACAGTTCAGACTGGAAAAGTTTTTGCTAGGCGATATAAAGCGAAAAAGACTCAGGATGAAGAAATAGAAGAAAAAATAGAAAAATGTATGAAAAATTCTAGAAATCCTATGTCCTTTGTAAATACAATAACAGCAGCTTTGTTGAATGGAGCAGTAGATGAAGAGTCGGTTATTGACGAATTAGAACGTATAGTTCAAAAAAGAAAAAAAGAGATTTTATGAAAATAACATATACATCAATTTTATCGGCAATATGTAGTTCAATTTTGCTATTGGGTTTTTTGTCGGTTTATATATGGAAAAAGCAAGAAAATTATAG
>ULRX01002414.1_pt1 | contig 10841 bp, 10 predicted proteins | sample 1955871 | NCBI WGS metagenome assembly ULRX01 (sample SAMEA4835695, study PRJEB28245) | human gut metagenome | biome: gut microbiome; material: fecal sample | place: Denmark | collected 2008 | reverse complement strand
TTTAAATACATATTCAGCCGTTCTACCTTGTCCTTGTTCAAATTCAAACATTGAGCAAGAAGCATTTGATGCTGCATTTAATGTCATAGCATATGGATCAATACCAATTACTGAGCCAACAGATAATACTGCTGAATCCATCCCAATCTCTTTAAGAGCATCATGGTGAATGTGTCCAGAAATTGTATAATCAATATGAATACCATATGTGCGTGACATTTCTAATAAATTAATTTTTAGATTTTTCTTCTCACCGTGCAATCCAACAACACAGTATGTAGACATCATTGAGTAAGTCATTCCTGTTGGATTTTCGAGTATTGCGATATTCTCATTATCTCTCAATCGTTCTTTAATAAGAGCCATCATAATTTTGCTAACATTTTCATCTGGAAATGTATTCTTTTTTCCATCCAATAGTCTTAACTGATTATGATTTGAATCAAAAACCATCTGAAATTTTATTGACACATATTTGCTTAATTCATTCAACCAATTTGCTAAATAATCTGCATAACGAATACTAGACTCAATTACGCCATATCTTAATCTCATAAGCTGAGACATTCTGAGACATCCATCAATGCCATCTCCAAGTTCAATAATTGACAATTCAGTAATTCCAAGTTCCTCGATTTTGTCCACAACCTTATTAAATAAAATTGTCATTCTTTCCTCAAATATCTCAGGAGAGTACGCATTTATAATTCCATTATAAAAATCTTTGATTTCAAATTCACAACCATAGTGGCAATCGCTAATGGCAAGTATCCAAGACTTTTTATTTGTTGTTGGCTGAATACGAATAGGAGACGATAACTGTGGCAAAGATAAAATTGTTTCGCTGATTTTCTCAGCGATCATTTCATCTCTAGCATCTTCTCTAAGCCATTTATTATATTCAATCTTTTCACTCTGGATTTTCTTTCGTTCTTTTTCAAGTTCTCTCTGAGCTAACTGTATTTCTTTTAACTGTGCATCGGAATCAACAAACTTAGACTGATTTGCATTTAACATCTTCTTAAATGCTTGGAACTTCTTTCTGTATGTACTTTCCCCAAAATCATTTCCAGTAAGTTCATTAATTATATTCGCCACATCATTCCAAGAACCTATCTGGTCTTTATCTTCGCATATCCTATAGATAAGTTCCTCATCTGTTTCGTTCTCGAATCTTTTATAGGTGCTAATTGTATCCACCTACTTTCTATTCAGCAGATTCAGACTCTTCATCTGGAAGCTCAATACTAATTTTAATATCAAAAATAGTAGTACCTTCTGGTAACATTTCAGCGATACGATCTACAATAGAGCCTTCATCATCAACGAAAACTCCGTTTTCAATTCGTACACCACTTGCTGTAATATTCTTTTTAGCTGCACTAACAATTGCTTTCTTAATCTTACTATCTACCATAATCCTTTAAATCCTCCATAAAATTAAAAATTCCCACCAGAACGTTTTCTGCCAGGATTATAATACATTTGTTTGCTTTTATTCTGTTTTACTTTGATATACTCACGAATCTTCCTAATATAATTTTCATCATAGCTTAATCTAGCATGTGACTCCAAATAATAACATCCACAACGAGTAGGAATTTTATTTGATAGCACATTGTCTATAAGTTTATATGATGGATTAAGATTTTTCATATGAGTATGTTTTTCTGTATCTTCTTTTCTACAGATACGAAAGCCATTTTCGGTCTTGTCTATATAAAAACCTTTATATTCAATTCTATTTTTCATAGGCAGAACCTACTTAACATACTTATCTTCGATGTAACGCTTTTTAGCAACACCTTTAGTACGATAATAACCGACTGGATATCCATTTTTGTCGATATATCCTCGTCTTGTGTTTCTGATTACACCTTCGGATAATAGCTTTTCAATTTCATTTTTTGAAATGTACTTAATAATTTTCACTTCTTTCTTGATTTATTTCCTACAAAGTAGGATAGTAGTTGGAAATGTAGGATTTGAACCCACGACCTCCTGAACCCAAATCAGGCGTTCTAACCAAACTGAACTAATTCCCAAAATAAAAAATCCCATACCGAAGTATGAGATCCTTACTTAATATGAGCTGAGATATTTGACTCAATACACTAACATCTACTGTGGTTGGACACAGTTTATCACACAAGCGATTAGCTTGTAGTTAGCAACAACACCAATTTTGACATAACTGGCAAACTCTTACTATGAAGTATTATAGATTTTCTTTCATCACATCGCCTCTTGCGGAGTTCAGAGAGTGCGAATCTCTTACGGTTGCAATTACTTGTACTTTCTTACATAACACTTTGCGAGTGTCATATATGTCCATATTACAGGACAATAAGTTGTTTTTCTCTTCATAGTCATACACACTTTTGCTGTTTTGTAATCTTCTTTAATATTATTTACCTAAAATAATTTGATTTCCTTCAAAAGTATGTACTTACATATGGACGATGAGGTGTACATTTGACCATCCGTGCCTTTTGAGCACAGCCCAATCATCACCATCCTGCTCGGATTGCGATCTCCTTACTTTTTGATTCCATCCCTGTTTTTCAACTTAAGAGATATTACCAAAATCCTACTAGCAGTTACACTTGCGGTATTCCCACCAATAGTACACAAATCATACCCACATTTCTGTGTTACTACAGTGCCTATTTCAAGACACCCACCAGTCAACCATATTCGCCAACAGTTGTCCTTGAATAGAAGGTTGGGCGTAGATTTTATGTGTTTTCCGTCAAGCTGTATTGCTACAGTCGCAGCCTTATAATACGATAAGAGCCACTTTATACATGTCACCATGCTTATCTTAGAATTTTCATCCTCTGATCCGAAACCGACCAGTTCCCACATAAAATGGGAGAGTTGCTGAAGCACAAGGAGTCGAACCTGTTATTTCATGAAAATGAGTCATGTGTGATAATCCGTTTCACTCGCCAGCAATAATATATTTAGAGAATAATCGGCAACCATGCTGCAAGAATTGTAGCACAATCACCGACACATATAAGAAGAGGAGTACAATATGAATATGTACCAATCTTAGAAATGATTTTTAGAATTGTTCTGTTTGAAAACGCCTCGAATCGTTCCCCATAGGTTTGATTCCTATATATCTTCCACAGAAATGCATGGTACAGTCTCGCTTGCTGAACTTAACTGGTTTTGCACACCATACACAAGTTTTTCATATGGCTTCACAGCAACTAATTTATAGTCATATGTTAGACGAAATATTATAATGCCTTTCGACAATTATATATTCTCTGTTTTATCAGCCAAGAAAAGCTGATTTCATTGTTTTATATTCGGGGCAGATAATGATACGTCTGCCCCTAGTATACTTTTTAAACTTGCAAGCCCTTATTTATTACACGCATTGGCAATGGCGTGGGAGTTTACTAACGCAACTCTGCGGTTTCTTCCCTCCATATTACGGACGTTAAGTTGAACGCTAAAAGCCTTGATTTTACTATGTTTTTGGTAAAATTGCACAATTAGTTGCCGAAAAAATTATACACATTTATCACTATTGAAACTTAGCATAAACTTTTCTTTGTTGGTTTTATACAATAGATTGAGAATTTTTCTTGTATATTTTTCAGGCGAATACTTCCTCCTTTTAGATGCCCCCTCTTCATTGCTTAAACCAAGTGCTATCTCAATCAGTCTATTTATTGTAATTATATTACCTATTTTAATTTTCTTTATTGATTCAGTTACTTCTTTTGATTTTTCACAAATCTGTTTATTATACTCTTCATCATCATCTATATATTTTAATTTTGTATTTTTTACAAAAGAGTCATATTCCTGAACTAATTGCATAATTTTTGTCATTTGTTTATCATTAGCCTTCCCCTTCATTTTAATAAAAAAAGATTCGGTTGATAATGTATCCGAAGTAGAGGCGTTTTGAATTTTATTTATCCAATCTTCAAGCCAATTCATAGGACATAACAATTCTCTATTAATACGACTTTTAAGTTTGTTTTTTGATTCATCAACTTCCTCTTGCGGAAGTTCTTTACCATCTTTGGTATATTTAATTTCTCTTGTGTATTTCATAAACTCAGGGAAATCGTGTTTCTTATACTTTGGTTTACCAGATTCAGTATAACCGACAATCTTTTTAATACTCATACAAGAGAGTTTGCTAATTCTATCAATTTCCTTATTACCATCAATTTCATATTCTCTTTTACATCCATCAATAATAACCTGTGCAAGAACAGACAAAATGATAAAATTATCATAGAGTTCTTTAAGTTTTTTCTCATCAGGACTATCTTTTTGTAATTCTGTCCAATAATAGGTCATTGCCAACTGAGCCAAATTACTTGAATATCCGATTCCCATACGTGATTTTGAAAACTTATTATCCATAGCAGCATAATCTTTTTTTGTGTTATTGTAGGTAATACCAGACTCTTGTAATGCATTTACGATAGTATAAAAATCTCTATAACATCTTTCTGCACATTTGACAATTGTTGATTGATTTGTGACAAGCATAAAATCCGAGTCTTCATCCATCCCATTTGCTCTATCTTGGATATCCGTATGAATACAATTAACTGCTATGATATTTTTACTAAATGCAAAATACTTATCCATTTTTTCTGAATAGACATTATGCAAATAACATATATTATTTGGGGAATTATGTGGGTTTCTAAACGCTGCAAGATATTCATTGTTATCGAAACGTTTAGTATAACACTGAATACAATTATATTCTTGAGAAAGTGTTGGATCTTTTTCAAAATCTTCACCAACAGAATAGAGCAGAAGTGCATAAGGATTACCACATACAGTCAAATTATCACCATTGACCATAATTTTTCCTTTTCTCATTCTGTATACATAATCAAAGATAATTTTCTTTTTTTCTTCTCTAAAAAATGTACTATTTCCAAACTCATGATTTTGAGCATATAAATCGGCAAGCATCTCATAATGATTTACCTCATTTGCATTCTTTCTAAGAAACTTTTCAAATTCATCATTGTCACGTTTAAGTAATTCAACATAATCAATACTAATCTGAGCAATGTCTTTTACATCGTCCTTCGTACATGGAAGAGTATTTATCATTTGGTAACTCAACTGCTGATATTGTCCTAATTTACTTGGATGATCAGTTTTAACAATGCCCCATATATCACCATCTCCATGAATTCTTTTGCACCAATACTCATATGCTTCAGTAATATTACTACCCATGAGGTCTTGAAATTTCTTCCATTTAATCGCATTATCAGTAGTTATCATTTTAATGTCTTTCAGATAATGACATTTACCAAACATATCTTGAATCTGATATGTATCATAATCATATCCATTTTTCTCGCACCAGTCTTTAAAGAACTTTTGAATATAGCTCTTAAAAGCACATGCCTTAAAAAGATGATTTCTGAGCAAAGCCATTCCATTGACATACGATGGTAAGCAAAGGTAATTAGAATCAGCTTCGATTAGTGCCATACCATCCCAAATTGTATTTTTTACTTGACGTTTTTCTTCGGATACAACACATTTTTTACGTTTTTCAATTACCTTTTCATTTTTATTAGTTTCTTTATTTTTCTTTTTGACTTCTACTTCGTATTCTTCCGCCTTAACAACTTTTGTCATTGTTTCAAAAAAGGAATCCTGATCTTTGAGAATTAGAATATCCTCAACAGGTATATGAAGTGTACCAATAATTGTAGATGTGGTAAGTGGAGCATAAGCTGACATTTCAACGATTTTCGCATTATCATGACTCATTTTTTTTCCAAGTCCAATTGTTAGCCAATCATATGCAATGTCATATAATTTACTATTTATGAAAATAACTTGTCCAAGTTTAGCTTTGGCACTTGTACGAAAAAGCATCTCATAATGAATTGTTTCTTCTTTAATTGTTCCGTCTCTGCGTTTGCGTTTATATGTAACATTAACACCATTCTCATAAAAATACTCTCGAATTTCATCTCGTGATTTTTCATCATACAAATCTTTTCTATCTTCAACTTTTTGTAGTGCCTGTTTGATACGTTCTTTGGAATCACCATCAATATCATTAAATAACTTTTCTAATCGAGCGTGTTCATTATCATAAGAGCGACTTCCGAATTCATAATCAAGACAAATTATATCTCGTGTACTTTCATTTTTCTTACCAGATTTTCCTTTATAAATATTCAATCCGTTCTTTTGCAAGAAAAAACTAAATAAACTATTGTTAAACATGGCATCAGTATATGTAAAATAATCTCGTGTTCCAAGATTAACATCATACAACATACCAGCACTGATGTTTTTTATCTTAATCCCATATTCACTCATTTATTATTCCATCACCACCTTTTTGAAATTTAAAGCATATTTTTTCAATTCGTCAGTAGACAATTCATCTCTAACCCAATCCCATAATTCCATTACGAAAATATCATATTCAGATATTTTCTCATTATCATCCAATTCATATTTAATTCTGGTATTTTTACCATACCAATAATTAAACACGTTCTCAAATAATAGTGCAGTTAAAAAACACTTGCTTTCATAATCATCAAGTGCAAGATGAATTTCATTCTCTGCATTGGGATATAATTCATTTATTTTTGCATTTTTAACTCTCATCATGTTTTTAACATTTTCTACATCTTCGTCACAATTTACTTTATAAAACATATATCCCTCTGGGATATCAGGAAGATCACCAAGCGCATCCAACTCTGATCCAATTAAATATGTTCCAAAGACTCCGTAATTTTTTGTAATGCAATCAATCAATTCTTTTAAATTCATATAAAATTACCTCCACTTATATATTCTTCAAATGAAATTTCTATTTACTTCACAAAACTAAATAATTCGAATAAGCTTTTCGTGTTTATTTTCTTCATTTCTATCTCTTCCTTCTGTATTCTTTCTGCATTGCTTATCAAAAGCAAAATCTCTAAAAATTCGGTCTGCAACAGAAGGTGCTTTATCTTTTCGAGGGCAATCTGTACAGAAATCATATTCTGTGATTAGTCCACCATATGTATTCTGGTATTTATGGTTCTTTGATGTAATTGTTACGGTTCTGTTCATTAATTAGTTCTCCTTTACTGTTTGAAAATTTATTCATTGCAATCAACTCCTTTGAGTGCTGCGTTTATAGTTTCTATATTTTATTGTTCTCCAAAATCTCTATCTGTTTTTTGATTTCCTCACATGGATCATATTTATCATCAATTCTTTGACCATGTTCATCGTGAATAAAATGCCTATAATCAGCAAATACCTTTGGGGTAGTAGCGTATTTTTCTTTACCATCTTTAATATATTTTTCTCTCTTTATGGGCTGACATTTTACAATTTTGAGTTCTTCTAAAATGTCAATTATGCGACTGATATATCTTTCAGATAGCCCAATATCCTCTGAAATTGTTTTAAAATATCTATAACAACATAGTGGCTTGCCATCCATTCGATTCAAATTGACACGAATATAAGAGAGTACAAGTAGAATATAAGCTGATGATATTCTTGCAGTATCAATTTCTTTATCCTTCAATTCTTCTTTAAAATTTAATATTGCATCTAATTCATCAAAGTAAATGATTCCAAACTTGTCAGGAACATCAAATTTTTCTATATTAAGTTTTACTTGCTGGTATTTGACCGAATTGGTCTTTTCTTTTAGATTTTTCTCAAAATCTGGACACGATTCAAAGTATCCATAATGAGAGAGAACCAATAGAACTTCATAATATTTCTGATTTATCTTTCCATCTCTGTAATTGGGTTTCAATTTAGACCAGTGGCAAAGTTCTGTTATAGAAAATGCCACTGTGTCGTCAAGTGAACGCCTTGCACAAAGATATGAGAAGATTATTACACGCTTAGATGAGAGATCCTTATCATAAATGATTTCTCGTGGAATTTTTACATAGTTTGGCAAGACGTATCACCTCGCTATGTTAATCTACGTAAAGTTGGCAAGCAATTTTAAGTAAAACATTTCCTTGTTGCATATCATTAACTATAAAGTCAACCTTTGGATAATTCCAATCAGGATGTTCAAGATTATTTTCTTTGAATTTTTTATCTGCCTTTTCCCAATCTTTATAAAAATTAGGAAATGTCTTTGAAAATTCTTTATACATTGGAGTCCATTTAGCGGAACTATTCATGCCACAAATTCGCTTTACCTCCTCTTTGTAATCTTCTACTCTTTTTACAGAAACGTTTTTTCGAGCAATTTTATATTCTTTTTCTTTTTTTTCATATCTGATAATAGACTCCCTGATCTTATCTTGATTACTCTCAAAATATGTAATGATGTCTTTACTAAATGTGATTTTTTTCTTTGAAATATGAATATAATTAAGTAATTCTTTATCTACAGATTCATAAAAAGTTGACTTAATAAAATACGAGTTTCTAAATTCGTTAATTTTCATATCAAAAATTCCATGCTCATATAAATAATATTTAAGATTAGTAGGAGCAAACCCTGGAATATTTAACTCTCTGCATAAACTGCGAATATCAAGAATATCATTGACTTCTGGTGGTTTAAGTTCTGAATTATTTAAGTTATTGACAGTAATTTCATCTTTTTTCTGTTCTTCTAAGATAGAAATTCTCTCAAGCAAATTCTTGATAGCTTTATTGATTTCGTTATTTTCTTCTTTATGTTTTAAATTGTAATTACTAAGATCCAAATGAAGTTTGTTTACTTCTGCTTGAATTTCTTTATTTACAAATTGATTGATAATTCCTGTCTTATTGGTTGTAGACTCATCTACAATTCTTTTGACATCCTGTTCATTTACAATAAGTTTACCCATTAGTTCAATTCCTCCATATCAATTATATTTTTGTTTGTAGTAACACCGATTGTTTCAGCCATTGTTTCACACCAATCATTCACCATATATATAATATTCTCTAAATTTTTTCTTAAAGCTGTATTATCTTTTATAACAGGTAGAATTTTGGAATATCTTAATGGCGATAGAGTAGTAGATAATAATTTTTCTATTTCATTTACAAGAGTTGTAATGTCTTTTGAAATCTCAATAACGTTATAGTCTCCACTTGGATCTAAATTCAAAGTTGCTATATCATTTTTCAATTTTATGTATTCTTCGGATTCTTTTTTATATGATTGCAAAAGACTTTCACTAGATTCATTAGAAGATTTTAATGTACTATTCATAATTTCCAAGTTATTGATTTTCGTCTTTAAGTTAGAAATTTGGGACATAGCTTCTTTATATTTATTCTCTAAATCATAATCAGTTTTATCAATTATTTTTTCTTTGGCAGATTGTGATTTTAGCTGATTTATCTCGTTAATATATTGTTGTATTTGTTTTTGAGTATATTTTTGAGTAACATCTAGTTTAGAAATTAGATCTTCTTGTTCATTCTCAGAAAGAGAAGCAATAACATCTGATGCAACAGTTTTTGAAATTACTCCATCATCAAGCAATTGTTTCATTGGTTCTGTGAGATTTCGCTCTATAGACAAAGCTCTTTTGAGATTTGTTTTTGAAGTCCCAAGTTGATTTGCAATTTCTTCCAAAGATAGCACATGTCCAACTTGGACTTGTGCTTTTCTATCTCCTCCGTTTCCATATCCACACAGTTTTACATACTCAACTGCAACTTTTCTCTGCTTTTTATCATCATTTTTACTTCTTCCAAAATTAGCAGCAAGTAAAACCTTTAGTTTTTTATCTTCATCAATTAAATCTTCTCTGATTCTAATTGGTACTATTTTTATTCCAAGTTCTTTTGCAGCTTTATAACGCTGATGTCCTGAAATAATAGTCATATCAGGTGAAACAATAATTTCCGAAATGATACCTTCTTCTTTTATAGAATTTTTAAATTCTTCATACTCAGAACCAGAAATATCATCAAAAAATTCGGTATTACGTGGATGCACCTTTAAAATATCAATAGAGACATTCGTTATTTCTTTACCCATTTTCTTTCCTTTCTTCTAAAACATAATTTACAGTTACAATTTGTGAGATGAGAGTGTAATAAGTGATTCAATAGTATATTCTCCATTTGAATTCACAAAAACATTAAAAGTTGCACTTGCATGAAATTGTTAAAAATTCATTTAGGTACATACAGCATGTACCCAAAAGTGAAAATTTACTTCATTTGGGTACATCCCAGCTATCAATTTTGTGCAGTCTATATCTATATAGACTCATATTATCAAGAGAAGAATATTCCGTTTGTATTTCGCTTACGCTACATACAAACTCCATAAATTTTTGGTTGGTTGTTATTGATTGATTTAGGTACATGGTGTTTTGGATTGGTACTTTCATTTGGGTACATATATGATGTACCTATATTATTCCTGATGCTGAAACATATTATTTATTTCCTTTAAGTGAAATAGCATATAACATATTTCTAATATTGAAAACATATATCCAAAATATTCAAGATTTTCTCTTATATAGGGATTTGATAATTTTCTTATAACAGATTTTCTTGTTCTTTTAAATAAAATTGACTTCTTCATAATATCATTCTCCTTCTGAATTATTCTCCGTATTATTCTCTCTTTCCAAATCAACATACTTCTCTTTATAAATATCCTCTACAAAGAATACTGGCAATTTATCATGGTACTTTTCATATAATTCCTCGTCAGGAATATGAGAGTAACATTTACCTATTGGAGTATCTACTGTTCTGATATAATCTTTTACAATAGATTTATTTTCCTTGAATCGCTCATTTATTTTTCCACAAATAGTACAGTAGGTGTGCATATTCCGCAAAAACAGAGCACTCGCTCCGCATGAGCG
>ULRX01008174.1_pt1 | contig 10898 bp, 8 predicted proteins | sample 1955871 | NCBI WGS metagenome assembly ULRX01 (sample SAMEA4835695, study PRJEB28245) | human gut metagenome | biome: gut microbiome; material: fecal sample | place: Denmark | collected 2008 | reverse complement strand
CGCAGAAAGCGGCGCTGCAAATGCCGTTTGCCGTTACGACCTCACCCGTGAAAATGGGGTTCAGGAAAGTCCGCAGACTTTCCTGAACCCCGAAATTATAAATAATTTTTCCGCTGAAAATATCCAGAGCGTCAGCGGAGGATATTCAAAATCGTTTTTTCTCCGCAAACGCGCCGCCAGCCGTCCCATTGTATGCACTTTCGATGATTCCAACAAAAAATCGCCGTAAAAATTGGATGGTAATTCTAAAAGGAATCCAACACAAAACTGTAAAACTGTGATATAATCATAAATACAGACAAGATGCAAAGGGGGCAGTCTGCCCCCTTTTGCATTTCCGAAAAAAGCTTTAGGAGGCGAGGCCCAATGGCACAGATCCGTTCCAAGCCCTTCGGTGTGACCAAAGAGGGCGCTAATGTTACCGAGTACATCCTCTCGAACCCCGGCGGAATGTCCGTCAGTGTGCTGGATTACGGCTGCGTGATCAAAAATATCATCGTCCCGGCCAAAAACGGCCCGGTGGATGTGGTGCTGGGTCACGACACCATGGCAGATTACGAAAACGACTTCACCTCGTCCGGCAGCACCTGCTGCGGTGCTTTTGTGGGGCGCTATGCTAACCGCATCGAAAACGCCGTCTTTACGCTGGGCGGCAAGACCTACCAGCTGGAAAAAAACTGTGGCGAGCACCATCTGCACGGCTGTTTTTCCCGGAAAATCTATGAGGTGAAGTCCTTTGGCGATACGCTGTTGATGGAAGCCGTGAGCCCCGATGGTGAGGACGGCTTTCCCGGTACGCTGAAGATCGCGGTGCGCTATACCCTCACCGACGACAACACCTTCCGCATGGACTACCGTGTGTCCTCGGACGCCGACACCCTTGTAAACCTGACCAACCACAGCTACTTCAATCTGGACGGCGGCGGCGATGTGCTGAACCAGAAGCTGCGCATCTACGCTTCCCGCTATCTGGAAGGCAACAATACCACCTGCCCCACCGGCAACATCCTGCCTGTGGCGAACACCCCCATGGACTTTACCGCCGGCAAGCTTATCGGCAAGGAGATCGACACCGGCTTCTCCCAGACCACCATGGTGGGCGGCGGCTACGACCACTGCTATGTCATCGACCGCGCACGCGGCTCCAGCCAGAGCATCTGCGCATGGGCTACCAGCGATAAGACTGGCATCAGCATGAAGCTGTACACCACCCAGCCGGGCATCCAGCTGTATACCGGCAACTTTTTGCAGGACTGCCCCGCCCCGGGCAAGGGCGGCGAGCCCCTGCGCAAGTACGGCGGCTTTGCCTTGGAGACCCAGCACTATCCGTGCAGCCCCTCCCACCCGGAGTTCCCCTCCACGGTGCTGCGGGCTGGCAAGGTGTTCCGCGCCACCACCACCCTGCGGTTCTTCACCGGCAAGCAGTGCGGAAAACTTTAAAAATGATACATTACGCAAAAAACGTCTGCTCCGGCAGGCGTTTTTTGCGTGGTGGGAGAACTCCCCCAGTCATCGCCTGTGGCGATGACAGCCCCCTCTGGGATGGGGCCTTTGGCATAGCGATACAGTTTCCGGCTAAAGCGCAAACCTTTCGGGTGCGCCAGAGGCTCCCTCCCCGAGGGAGCTGGCAAAGCCGTCAGGCTTTGACTGAGGGAGTTTCCCTCTCCATTTCTATGTTTTGCACAAACAGCGCATTCTCTCCATGTGAATAATGCGAAAAATCTCTGTCAATCAAATGTGTACTGTACGAATATGCAACAAAAATATATCTGAATAAAGAAAGCGCCCCTTGCAGTCGGCGGCAAAAAGCGGTATTCTTTAAGCAGGCCGGGCAGCGCCCGGCGCAAAGAGAAAAAGCAAGAAATACTATGTGAGAGAGGTACTCGGCTATGGCAATTTTGGTTTCCGGCGGTGCCGGCTACATCGGCAGCCACACCTGCATCGAACTGTTGAACGCTGGCTACGATATCGTAGTGGCAGATAACTATTATAACGCTTCTCCCGTGGTTCTGGATCGGGTCAAGCAGATCACCGGCAAGGACTTCCGCTTCTACAATGCAGACATGACCCGCCATGAGGATGTGGAGAAGATCTTCTCCGAGTGCCCGGACATCACCGCCGTCATCCAGTTTGCAGCCTACAAGGCTGTGGGCGAGAGCGTGTCCAAGCCCATCGAGTACTACTATAATAACCTCAACTGCACGCTGGTCATTCTGGACGTGATGCGCCATCATGACTGCCACAACTTCGTGTTCAGCTCCTCCGCTACCGTCTACGGCGACCCCGCCAGTGTGCCCATCACCGAGGACTTCCCCGTGGGCGCTACCACCAACCCCTATGGCACCACCAAGGCTTTCACCGAGCGCATTCTGCAGGACGTCTGCAAGGCTGACCCCAGCCTGAATGTGGCGCTGCTGCGCTACTTCAACCCCATCGGTGCCCACAAGAGCGGCCTGATCGGCGAGGACCCCAACGGCATCCCCAACAACCTGATGCCCTACATCGCCAAGGTGGCTGTGGGCAAGCTGGAAAAGGTACACGTCTTTGGCAACGACTACCCTACCCCGGACGGCACCGGTGTGCGTGACTACATCCATGTTGTGGATCTGGCCCGGGGCCATGTGTGCGCCATCCGCAAGCTGGAGACCGGCTGCGGTCTCTTCATCTGCAATCTGGGCACCGGCAAGGGCTACAGCGTGCTGGATGTCATCCACGCCTTCTCCAAAGCCTGCGGCAAGGAGATCCCCTACGTCATCGACCCGCGCCGCCCCGGCGACATCGCCGAGTGCTACGCCGACCCCACCAAGGCCAAGAACGAGCTGGGCTGGGTGGCTGAGTACGGCATCGAGGAGATGTGCGCCGACAGCTGGAACTGGCAGAAGAACAACCCCGATGGCTACCATACCATGAAGTAATAATGATTTGAACCGGAGCACCGCATATTCTCGCCTGAGAGGATGCGGTGCTTTTTTTGTGCAAACTCCCTCAGTCAAAACCTGACGGTTTTGCCAGCTCCCTCGGAGAGGGAGCCTTTGGCGCGCCCGCAAGCTTTGCGTTTTAGCCGGAAACTGTACCGTTATGCCAAAGGCCCCATCCCAGAGGGGGCTGGCATCGAGCGCAGCGAGATGACTGGGGGAGTTAAGCCGTCCCCTTGGGGAAGGTGGCTTGACGCGAAGCGGCAAGACGGAAGGGGTAAACTCCCCCATATTCTCTATTGACATCCGCTGCCAGTTAACCTATACTACATTTGTTAACACAGACTAACATATAAAAATGGTACATATAAAAGAAGGCAGACGGATATGACGTTAAAAGAGTTACAGATCGGCAAAAGCGCCATAGTAGATGCTGTGGGCGGTGCGGGCGCACTGCGGCAGCATTTTCTGGATATGGGTCTGATCCCCGGGGCAGAGGTCACGCTGGTAAAGCTGGCACCCATGGGCGACCCCATGGAGCTGCGCATCCACGGCTATGAGCTGACCCTGCGTCTGGACGACGCGGCGCAGATCACCGTGACCCCCACCGAAAAGACCCCGGCGGTGCACACCACGGTGGACGGGAAGATGGTGGAGCACCCGGGTCTTGGCGAGGGCGGCAAGTACCACACCAAGGAGGGGGAGCATCCCCTGCCGGAGGATAAGACCCTGACCTTTGCGCTGGCGGGCAACCAGAACTGCGGCAAGACCACCCTGTTCAACCAGCTTACCGGTTCTAATCAGCACGTGGGCAACTTCCCGGGCGTGACGGTGGACCGCAAGAGCGGTGCCATCAAGGGACACCCGGAGACCGAGGTCACCGACCTGCCGGGCATCTACTCCATGTCTCCTTATTCCAGCGAGGAGATCGTTACCCGGCAGTTCATCATCGGCGAAAAGCCCACCGGCATCATCAATATCGTGGACGCCACCAACATCGAGCGCAACCTTTACCTGACTATGCAGCTGATGGAGCTGGACATCCCCATGGTGCTGGCGCTGAACATGATGGACGAGATGCGCGGCAACGGCGGCACGGTGCGCATCAACAAGATGGAAGCCATGCTGGGCATCCCGGTCATCCCCATCTCCGCCGCCAAGAACGAGGGCGTGGACGAGCTGGTAGACCACGCTGTCCATGTGGCAAAGTATCAGGAGCGCCCTGGGCGCATGGATTTTTGCAGTGAGGACGACCACGGCGGCGCGGTGCACCGCTGCATCCACGGCATTCTGCACCTCATCGAGGATCACGCCAAGGCGGCGGGCATCCCGGTGCGGTTTGCCGCCACCAAGCTGGTGGAGGGCGATTCCCGCATTGAGGAAGCCCTGAAGCTGGACCAAAACGAAAAAGAAATGATCGAGCATATCATCGTGCAGATGGAGCAGGAGCGCGGGCTGGACCGCGCCGCCGCCATTGCGGATATGCGCTTCTCCTTCATTCAGGAGCTGGTGGCCCAGACGGTGGTCAAGCCCCACGAGAGCAAGGAGCAGCTGCGCTCCAACCGCATCGACAAGTTCCTCACCGGCAAGTACACCGCCATCCCGGCGTTTATCGCCATCATGGGTCTGGTGTTCTTCCTCACCTTCAATGTCATCGGCCTGTTCTTCCAGAACCTCATGGAGATGGGCATCGACGCCCTGACCGGCGTTGTGGACACCGCCCTGACCAACTGGAACGTCAATGCGGCGGTGCACTCGCTGGTCATCGACGGCATCTTTACCGGCGTGGGCAGCGTGCTGAGCTTTCTGCCCATCATCGTGGTGCTGTTCTTCTTCCTCTCCATGCTGGAGGATACCGGTTACATGGCCCGCGTGGCCTTTGTGATGGATAAGCTGCTGCGCCGCATCGGCCTTTCGGGCCGCAGCATCGTGCCCATGCTCATCGGCTTTGGCTGCACCGTGCCCGGCGTGATGGCAAGCCGCACCCTGCCCTCGGAGCGCGACCGCAAAATGACCATTCTGCTCACCCCGTTCATGAGCTGCTCCGCAAAGCTGCCTATTTACAGCCTGTTTGCGGCGGCGTTCTTCCCCAAGTACGCGGGGCTTGTGATGGTGCTGCTGTACTTCACCGGCATTCTGGTGGGCGTGCTGGCGGCGCTGCTGCTCAAGAGCACTGTGTTCAAGGGCGAAGCCGTGCCCTTTGTCATGGAGCTGCCCAACTACCGCCTGCCCGGCCTGAAAAACGTGGCGCAGCTGCTGTGGGAAAAGGCGCGGGACTTCTTGCAGAAGGCCTTTACGGTCATCTTTGCCGCCACCATCGTCATCTGGTTTTTGCAGAACTTTGATTTGCAGCTGCGGCTGACCGCCGACCCGCAGGCCAGCATTCTGGCACGCATCGCGGGCGATATCGCCCCGCTGTTCGCCCCGCTGGGCTTTGCGGACTGGCGCATTTCCACTGCCCTCATCACCGGCTTTATGGCCAAGGAGAGCGTGGTATCCTCGCTGCTCATCCTCTTCGGCTCTACGGCTGCCCTGACCGCAGCCCTTACCCCGGCGCAGGCCGCACCCCTGCTGGTGTTCTGCCTGCTGTACACCCCCTGCATCGCGGCGGTGGCGTCGGTCAAGCGGGAGCTTGGCGGCAAGTGGGCCACCATCATGGTGGTCAACCAGTGCGCCGTGGCATGGCTGTGCGCCCTGCTGGTGCGCCTGGTCGCCGTGGCGGTGTTCTGAGAAAAATGATTTGAATGCGCTCCGCGTTCGCTTTGCGCATATTCAGCGGAAAGAATATTTTTAATTTTGGGTTTCAGGAAAGTCTGCGGAACTTGTCGGGGCAAAGCCCCTCCATCTGCTAACGCAGACCGCTCCGCCGCTTGAAAGCCCCACTGGGGCTTTCATTGCTGCGCAAACGCGGACTTTCCTGAAACCCTTTTTTACGGAAAAAACTCCCCCAGTCAAAGCCTAACGGCTTTGCCAGCCCCCTCTGGGATGGGGCCTCTGGCGCGCCCAAAAACTTTGTACTTTAGCTGCAAACTTTGCCGCCATGCCAAAGGCTCCCTCCTTGAGGGAGCTGGCGCGGCGTAAGCCGCGACTGAGGGAGTTCCCCCTTGACATCTCCCCTCATCTGTACTATAATGCTTCAAAAATGAACTATCTATATAAGAACAAAAGGAGCGCCGCATGAACCCTACTATAGAGATCAGCTTCAAGACTGCGCAGGCCTACAACGCCATGTGCAAGCCGCTGTGTCAGGAACTCAAGCTGCCCCAGACCGCCTTTGATATCCTGATGTTTTTAGCCAACAACCCGGACTGTACCACCGCCCGGGATATCGTGGAGATCCGCAAGATCAAAGCAAACCTTGTGTCGGTAAACGTGGACCGCTTGGTGCAGGAGGGGTATCTGGAGCGCCGCGCCGTGGCGGGCGACCGCCGCAAGACCCAGCTGCTGTGCACCGAAAAGGCGCAGCCGGTCATCGCGCGGGGGCGCGAGGTGCAGGAGCGCTTTTTTGCCCGCCTGCTGGACAACACGGACGCTCCCACCCGGGAAGCGTTTTTCCGCACCATGGAGGTCATCGGGAAAAATCTGGACGAGATCTTAAAGGAGAATGGATAAAATGCACTTGCTGTTTACGGTGCTTGTCACCTTTTTTGCCGGCATGGGTGCCGGCCTTGGCACCGGCTTTGCCGGTATGAGCGCGGCGGCGGTCATCAGCCCCATGCTGATCACCTTTCTGCACATGGACCCCTACATGGCGGTGGGTATTGCCCTTTCCTCGGATGTGCTGGCCAGCGCGGTGTCTGCCTATACCTACCATAAAAACAAGAATCTGGATATCAAAAACGGCCTGATCATGATGGCCAGCGTGCTTGCCTTTACGGTGGTGGGCAGCTGGGTGGCCAGTAAGATGCCCTCCGCCACCATGGGCGGCTTCTCGGTGTTCATGACCTTTTTGCTGGGCGTCAAGTTCATTCTGCGCCCGGTGATGACCACCAAGGAAGCCATGCAGGGGGTCAGCGCACAAAAGCGTGCGGTGCAGTCGGTGGTGTGCGGCGTGCTTATTGGCTTCATCTGCGGCTTTATCGGCGCGGGCGGCGGCATGATGATGCTACTCATCCTCACCAGCGTGCTGGGGTACGAGCTGAAAACTGCCGTGGGCACCAGTGTGTTCATCATGACCTTTACCGCCCTGACCGGTGCAGTATCCCACTTTATGATCGGCGGCACGCCCGATTGGCTGGTATGGGTGCTGTGTGTGGTGTTCACCCTGCTGTGGGCGCGCATTGCCGCCGTGTTTGCCAACAAGGCTACCCCCAAGACCCTGAACCGCGCCACCGGCGTCGTGCTGGTAGTGCTGGGCGTGGTCATTATGGGCTTCAACCTCTTGACCTGAAAAACGATTTAAATGCGCTCCGCGCTGCTCTGCGCACACACAGCGGAATTATTATTTTTAATAGAGCAATGCCGGGCGGTCTGCGGATCGCCCGGCATTGCATTTTCACGGGAAAGGCCGTAAAGGAGAACTGCATTCCCTTCTGTGAAAAAGGGACACCGGAGCGTCCGCAGACGCTCCGGTGTCCCGAAATTCAAAAGATTTTTCCGCTATTGATGCGCAAAGCAAAGCGGAGCGCATTCCAAACCGTCAGCGCTTACTTGCTCTCTACCTTTTCCTCGATGGTGGAGTGGTCGATGACCCAATCGGCAGCCTTGCGGATGCCCTCGTTGCGGCGCAGGGCGGCAACGTCGGTGCCTGCCTTGATCTCCTCCACCGTCTTTTTAGTCTTTTCAGCGCGCTCAGCCAGCTGCTTGTCGATCTCCTCGTCAGTGGGCAGCAGGTTCTCCTGCTGTGCGATCTGCAGCAGTGCCATGCGGGCGCGGGTGTTCTTTTCTGCGGCGGCACGCACCTTGGCAGTAAAGCTCTCGCGGGTCTCATGGATCTGGCTCAGGTAGGTGGTCAGGCTCATGCGCTGCATCTGCAGCTGCTGCTGGATGACCTGCATCTGCTGCTGGTAGGCGTTTTCCACCAGAATGCTGGGGATCTCGCCCTCTGCGGCATCCGCCAGCTGACCAAGGATCATGTCCTTGGCGTGGTTCAGCGCACCGCCGTGGCGGCCGTCAAACAACTGCTGCTTCACGAAGGCGCGGTACTCTTCCATGGTCTCCTTGCCCATCTTCTTGGCGAAATCGCTGTTCAGGGCGGGCAGCTGACGCACGCACACGTCATGCAGCTTGATCTTGAACACGACAGGCTTGCCCGCCAGCTCCTTGTTGGGGTAGTTCTGGGGGAAGGTGACGTTGATCTCGAACTCGTCCCCTGCCTTGTGGCCCAGAATGCCGTCCTCGAAACCGGGGATCATGCGGCCGCTGCCCAGCTGCACGGACTGATCCTTTGCCGTGCCGCCCGCAAAGGCCACACCGTCCAGAAGACCCTCAAAGTCCATGTGCACCACGTTGCCCTTTACAGCGGGGCCCTTGTGGGGCACCAGCTCTGCGGCATAGTTGCGGCGGCGCTCCAGCACCGTGTCGATCTCCTTGTCGGTCACCTCCGGGGTGACGCACTGGGAGGTAAAGCCGGTGGTCTTGGTCAGCTTCAGCTCGGGCTGCAGCGCCACGGTGGCGGTAGCCACAAAGCCCTCGTCCTTCTTTACGCTTACCAGATCGTAGCTGGGATCATCTACCGGCGCAAAGCCGTGTTCCTTCAAAGCAGCCTCGTACAAAGCAGGCACATCCTGATCCATCAGGTCGTTGATGGCATCGTACCAGAAGGTGTGCTCGCCGCGGTCAGCTTCGATCTGTGCGCGGTCGGCCTCGCCCTTCTGGAAGCCCTTGATGGTGTAAGTGGCGCGGGTGCGCTCATAGACCGCATTGGAGGCGGTCTCCAGTTCCTCAGCCGTAGCGCTGAAGGTCATTTTGCAGACACTCTTTTCAGGAGTTTCCACGCTTACCAGTTTCATAGGATCTACCCTCCGTGTTGTTCCCTTGGCGGCGGGGCGGCGCTGCCAAGGCAGCAGCCGGAACGCCATTTGGGGAACATTTTCAAACATTAATAAAGTTATTATAGCACAAGTGCAGCAAAAGCGGTATAATAAACTTGATAAAAATGTGCCGTTTTGGCAATTTTAGTCCATTTGAGCAGGAAAAAAGCGCGTTTTGCGGCAGCAGCTGCCGCGCAAAAGTGGGAAAACCCTCAGGAAAGGAAGGCTGTCCCCTATGCGATTATTTGATGTTCTGGGCCCGGTGATGATCGGGCCCTCCTCCAGCCACACCGCCGGTGCGGCAAAGATCGGCTATACCGCACAAAAGCTTCTGGGCGAGGTTCCGGCGCAGGCAGACATCGGCCTGTACGGCAGCTTTGCCACCACCGGCAAGGGCCACGGCACCGACCGCGCTCTGGTGGCGGGGCTGCTGGGCCTGCGCCCGGACGACCCCCGTCTGCCGGACAGCTTTGCGCTGGCCGCGCAGCAGGGGATGCAGTTCAGCATCCACCCGGTAGAGCTGCGCTCTGCCCACCCCAACACCGCCGTGCTCACCCTGACCAGCCGCACCGGGCGGCAGCTTTCGCTCAAGGCGGCGTCGGTGGGCGGCGGACGCATCCGCGTCACGGAGATCGACGGCGTACCGGCAGATTTTGGCGGCGACAGCAACACCCTCATCATCCACAACGAGGACACCCCCGGCTGCATTGCCGAGGTGACCATGGCGCTGGCACTGCGGCGCATCAATATCGCGTCCATGCAGGTGTTCCGCGCCGCCGCAGGCGGCTATGCGGTGATGGTGCTGGAGTGCGACTCCCACATCCCCCACGCGCTGGAGCGGCAGCTGGCGGTAATGCCGGGCCTGCTGAAGGTGACCTGCCTGAACGTGGACGAGCCGGAAGAAACGGAGGAATGAGCCATGGCATTTTTGTCCTGTGAAGAGATGCTGGCCGCAGCCCGCAGCCAGAAGATCACGCTGGCAGAAGCGGTGCTGCGCAGCGATTTGGAGGAGAGCCGCCTGACCGAGGCGCACAGCCGCGCCGCCATGCGGCACCTGTGGCAGGTGATGCAGGCCACCAGTCAGGAATACGACCCCGCACAGCGCAGCCGCAGCGGCCTTTCCGGCGGCGATGCCGCCAAGGTGGAGCAGGCGTGGCAGCAGGGGCGCTTGCTGGGCGATGATTATCTGGCCGCAGTAACAGCGGAAGCCCTGAAGACCGCCGAGTGCAACGCCTGCATGAAGCGCATCGTAGCCGCGCCCACGGCGGGCAGCTGCGGGGTGCTGCCGGCGGTGCTGCTGCCGCTGGTGCGCGCCGGACAGGCAGACGAGGATGCCGTCTGCGATGCGCTGTATGTGGCGGCGGGCTTCGGACAGGTCATCGCCGCCCGCGCCACGCTGGCGGGCGCAGAGGGCGGCTGTCAGGCGGAGATAGGCGCAGCCAGCGCCATGGCCGCCGCCGCCCTGTGTAACCTGAAGGGCGGCACCCCGGAGCAGTGCGCCGCTGCCGCCGCCATGGCACTGGGCAACCTGCTGGGTCTGGTCTGCGACCCCGTGGCGGGTCTGGTAGAGGTGCCCTGCATCAAGCGCAATGTGGTGGGCGCGGTGAACGCGGTCTCCTGCGCCAACATGGCACTGGCCGGGGTGGACTATGCCATCCCCTGCGACGAGGTCATCGACGCCATGGGCCGCGTGGGCAGCCTGCTCTCCCCCGACCTGCGCGAGACCGGTCAGGGCGGCCTTGCCGCCACCCCCACCGGCGTAAAAATTGCCCGCCAGCTGGCACAGGAGGATTGAGCGCTGCACCTGCCGTATCCCCCGCCCGTCGGGCGAAAAACGGCTGAAACGCCGTTTTTCGCGCCGGGACAGCAGAAGGCTTATAGAAAAAAACACAGTAAAATCAAAGAAAAGACGTTCTTTTTCGGAAAATATAAAATTATTTTAAAAAAGCTGTTGACAAACCCCGCACTTCGTGATAAAATACATCATGTTCCGAACGGAACGTATGCGTTG
>ULRX01004665.1_pt1 | contig 10955 bp, 9 predicted proteins | sample 1955871 | NCBI WGS metagenome assembly ULRX01 (sample SAMEA4835695, study PRJEB28245) | human gut metagenome | biome: gut microbiome; material: fecal sample | place: Denmark | collected 2008 | reverse complement strand
AAGCCGATGATTTACTATCCGCTGTCAACGTTGATGTTGGCAGGAATTCGAGAGGTGTTGATTATCTCGACGCCTAAAGATATTTCGGTATTCCAAGAAATTTTAGAAAATGGCTCGCAACTTGGTATGAAATTCTCGTACGCGGTTCAGGAGCAACCCAATGGACTTGCTGAAGCATTTTTGATTGGCGAAGAATTCATTGGAAATGACCGAGTTGCATTAGTCTTGGGCGATAATATCTTTTACGGAGCAGGTTTTTCGGCAACTTTACAGCAGGCAGCTTCTATTGAAGATGGCGCAGTAATCTTTGGGTATCCGGTGCATAATCCGTCTAGTTTTGGTGTAGTGGAATTTGATGAAAACGGAAAGGTTCTGTCTTTAGAAGAAAAACCAGAGCGGCCTAAGTCGAATTACGCTATTCCGGGACTGTATTTTTACGATAATAGTGTTGTGGAGATTGCAAAACAAGTCAAGCCGTCGGTAAGAGGTGAATTGGAAATCACTTCGGTGAATAACGAATACTTCCGCCGAGGCAAACTGCATGTAGTAAGATTTTTTAGGGGAATGGCATGGCTGGATACTGGTACATATGAGGGGTTACAGGAAGCGTCGCAGTTTGTAAATATTATTCAGCATCGTCAAGGTTTGTATGTGTCTTGTATCGAAGAAATTGCGTATCGTCGCGGTTTTATCGATAAGGAGCAACTGTTAAAATTGGCGAAACCGCTGATGAAGACAGAGTATGGTCAATATTTAACTGCTATTGCGGAGGAAAAGATTTGAAAAATGTATTAGTGACCGGTGGTGCCGGATTTATCGGATCAAACTTTGTTCACTATTTATTAGGCGAAGAGAGCGAGATTTCATTAGTCAATTTGGACTTGCTTACATATGCTGGCAATTTGGGAAATCTAAAGGATTGTGAAAATGATTTACGATATCACTTCGTAAAGGGAGATATTCGCGATCGCAGGCTGCTAAAAGAGCTGTTTGCACGATATAATTTTGATACTGTAGTTCATTTTGCTGCAGAGAGTCACGTGGATCGAAGTATTACAGATCCGGAAGTATTTCTTACGACAAATATTATGGGCACACAGGCATTACTTGATGCTGCGAAGCAGCACTGGAAAATTGAGCCAGATAACAAGTATTCACGAGAGTATCGAGAAGGTGTACGGTATTTGCAAGTATCTACGGATGAAGTATATGGTGCATTAGGAGCTAAGGGCATGTTTACCGAAAAAACAGCACTTGCCCCCAATAGTCCATATTCTGCTTCGAAAGCATCTGCAGATATGATGGTTCGAGCATATCATAATACTTATGGCTTGCCGGTAAATATTACGCGATGCTCGAATAATTATGGACCATATCAGTTCCCGGAAAAATTGATTCCGCTGATGATTCACAATACGGAAACAGATAAGGCATTACCAATCTATGGTGATGGTATGCAGATCCGTGATTGGCTGCATGTACGAGATCATTGTGCCGCAATTTATACCGTTCTGAAAAAGGGAACAGCGGGAGAAGTGTATAATATCGGCGGGAATAATGAAAAGGCTAATATAGAAATTGTAAAGTTGATCCTCAATACCTTAGGAAAAGGTGAAAGTTTGATTACTTATGTGCAGGATCGACCAGGGCATGATCGGCGATATGCTATCGATAATACGAAGATTACAACTGAGCTTGGTTGGAGACCTGCATATACATTTGAGCAGGGCATTAATGAGACCATTGCATGGTATCAAACTCATCATGAATGGGTCAATCAGATTGTTTCCGGTGAGTATGAATCGTATTATGAGAAGATGTATGCAGTGCCATCTCGATAATATATTAAGGCAGTATATGCATAGGACGTAAAAGTATTTGTTTACGACTTGAACAATCCCTCCCACGACGGACTGCGTCAAGCAATGTTAGCAAAAAGACTCCTAAAAATGAAGTTAAGAGGCAACGAGCAGCGTTGCCGCGATGTGCATAAATCGGAGCGAGAGCAGCATCTACACGGAGATTCAGCGACACTTTCACGTAATAGAGCGACATAGTGGAGGGTGTTTGCCACAGCGCAGATGGATATTCTCGTGCGGTAACACCGCCAATCCAGCAGACGGGAAACCGTCTGTCCGGACGAGCGGGAACCGCTTAATGTGTGAGTTCGCTCACACAATGCTTTATCCAAGCCATATACCTCGCGCATGGATCTGTCATGCTCGGCATCAATGCTTGTGATGTTGATCTGTAACCGTCAAACCTCCCGCACCTCCCACTGCATGAGATAGTAGAAGCAGAGGGAAGTTTCGGAACGAGCCGAAACGATCCGGCACAGTTTCGGGAGGGATGGCAATGACATCAACAGAATTAAAACATCAGGCACAGATTGCAAAATGGACAGAACTCATCAAAGAACGCCGCAGCAGCGGATTACCGGGATAGCGTATAATCAAATTCGCAAAAGCAAATAGGCAATAGACAAGCCATCAGGGCTCCTGTAAAATGATAGTTGTCGAAAAAATCATGATGTAAAGGAGAGACCCTAATGGCTCACAAAAAGAATACCACAAATCTGACAGAATTGCTACTGCAATGTGTGACGTAGCCGGATCCGATGCTGAGCATGCTGGAATGGCTGTGCACAGAGCTGATGGAGGCCGAGGTCGATTAGCTGCTGGGCGCAGAGAAAAGCCAGCGCACGGACGGCAGGAGCGGATACCGCAGCGGCTATCGTCCACGCCGCTTGGATACCCGAATGGGCACGATGTACCTCATGGTGCCCAAGGTTCGTCAGTGCGGCTACATTCCGTTCTTCGTCACGGAGCGCAAGCGCAGTGAAGCCATGCTTGTACAGGTGGTTCAGGAAGTCTTCATGCAGGGCGTTTCTACTCGAAAAATGGAGAAGCTGGCGCATAGCCTCGGCATTGAAAATCTATCCAGAAGCCAGGTCAGCGAGATGACAAAAGGGCTGAATGAGCAGGTCGAGGAGTTCCGTAATCGCTCCCTTGCTGATACAGTATACCCGGTTCTCGGGGCGGATGCACTGTACGAAAAAGTTCGAGTAGATGGCAGAATTGTCAGCATGGCGGTGCTTATCGTGTGCGGAGTGGACGAAAATGGACATCGAGACATCATCGCTGTTGAACCCATGACCGAAGAATCCAGAAATTCCTATGGAGTGCTGTTTCAAAATCTGAAGGACCGCGGTCTTTCCACGCCAAGGCTTATCATTTCCGATGCTCACTCCGGGCTGGTTTCGGCAATCCGTGAGTCCTTTCCCGGCACCTCGTGGCAGCGCTGAAAGGTGCATTTCATGCGGAATATTCTGGCCTATGTGCCGAAGAAAGAGAAGAAAGCCTTCGCTGAGACATTCAAGGAAATCTGACTGGCGCCTACGGCTGAGTTCGCCAGAAAGCGGGCATATGATGTGATCGACTCCTATGCCAAGCGCTTTCCCAAGGCGGTTCAGTGCCTTGAAGAGGGGTTGGAAGATTCTCCGGTCTTCTATACATTCCCCATGCTGGATGCTCGAAAAATCTCGTCTTCCAATATGATTGAGCGACTGAATCGTGAAATCCGCAGACGTACCAGCATGGTCGGAATCTTTCCGAATGAAAGTTCCTATGTTCGCCGGGTGACAACGTATCTCATGGAATACGCTGAGGACTGGTCCGTTTCCAGAGCCTACATAAACCATGAATCCATTGCGGCCGCACTGACCACCGTAGCTTAACTTCATTTTTCAGGAGCCTTGTTGCGAACTTTACTTGATGCGGTCGAAATGTGTCAGGTCTGCTCGTGTACGCGAAAACGCAGGAGGAGCTCCTGCCGGACTGCATGTACAACATGGGCGGAAACCATATCGGCGCGGTCACGCTGGATCTCAGCCGCGATTTTTCGAAAATCACAGCGCAGCTCGATGCTATCGCCGCCCGGTTCTTCGAGAGAGGGGCAGGATGAGGTCGGGGGATACATCGAATAAAAAGCTCCGGCTCTGTTGCCTTGACAAAGTCGGAGCGCACGTTATAATAAAAATAGAGAGGGACGCTGCTACCGCAGTCAGAAACCTTGTTAAGTATCGATTTTTAGTCGATGACCGTTCGGGGCCTGATCCGAGCGGTCATCGCGCTTTTATGCAAAAGATGTACAGCAAAACTACTGCACATGCAAAAAGCTGAAACGGGAAGGATCATACTCATCGAGTATGGTCTTTCCCGTTTGCCTTTTTATTAATCCTCTTTATGATTCATGGCACTGATAACCGTTTTCAGCACGTTTTCCAGATATGGAAGCTGACTCGGTGTTACACTCTCGATCATCGGAGAAAGCGCCTTGAATGCCCAGAATTTATCCTTCTTTTCCTGTTTTCCGAACAGGATATAGTCGGTGGACAGGCTGAGCGTCGAGGCGATACGGCACAGCGTCGGGACAGACATACCCTTGACGCCGAGCTCAATATCTGAACAGAATTTCGGCGTGATATCCAGTTTTTCGGCAAACTGCTCGCGCGTCAGTCCTAAATACTCGCGCTGCTTGCGGATTCGTCCGCCAATCGCTATCCAGTCCATTCTGTTCCTCCGTCAAGTCTTTTCATTTAGTGTACCCCGGATAGTTCCTGCAAAGAATAAACTATTAGGGTGGAAATAAGGGAACTTTGGGTGTATAATAAAGACAACTGAGGGGGGACTGCCGATGGAGTACAGAGAGCATGCGTTTACGGTGCACGGAAGAGAAATCCGTTTTTCACATGCGCAGGATATCTATAATGCAATCGCACAGCAATTCTGGCCGCGATATAACGAGACGGTGAAAGATTTCGACCGGTTTTATTCGTCTAATATTTCTTCGTTTGAAGACATCTTTCGATACCTGCCTGGGGGAGCGGACAGCCGCATACGGAACCTTGTGATATCGTCCGTGGGCATTCTGCCGAGTGTTGGTGTTCTGTCCTATACGCCGGTGAGCTTTTACGGAGAATACGAGAACGCCCTGATTTACGAACCCTGCATGAAGGAACTGTACGAGGCACGGGAGCAGATTGAGCAGGCTCGTGAGCAGCAGGAGCAGTACCGTGCCGCGCAAAAGGCAAGCCGGAGACACTGGCAGGGCGGCGGATTTGGTTTTTCGGGTGCGATTAAAGGCGCCGTGATGGCCGGTATGCTGAACGCAGGCAGCGGACTGATTCATGGTGTCGGCGACTCATTTGCCGCGGCAGGAGACTGGGCTCAGATCGCAGGCACGAAACGCCAGGTCTTTCAGCATGTGCAGAAGAGCGGAATGCTGAAGGAGGCGTTTTATCTCCGCTGCCAGCGCATCTTTTATGAGGTTTTAGAAACCGTCGGGTATGAACTGCATGTTGAAATGCCGGATTATGATGAGGAGAAAGCAAACGCGACGTTCAAAAATGCGGCGGCGCAGCACCGGAAGGGACAGCTTTCGGACGAACAGTATTTCGACTATCTGATAAAATGTGTGCAGCTTTATCCGTACAAGCCCAGCATATATGGAGAACTGTATCGACTGCATCCGGAGGACGATAAGGAACTACAGTCGCTGTCCGAATATCTGCATTTGCGGGAAGAATATCTGAAGCAGAGGGCGGCGGTCATTGAAGCACAGCTTTCCTATATTGCAGACATGCCGAGCGATACGATCATCGCAGTACAGAAGAAAATACAGGCGCTTGACGAGCTGGCGGAACGCTATCACGCAGCGGATGATAACGACTGGCTGAGCGAAAAAAACAAGGCCCAGGCGAAGCTGCAAGAGCTGCTCCGGCTGAAGGATGAACAGGAGCGCACCGCACTGGGCGTTCTTCTGCCGACGAAAGAGGAAGCGGACCTTGTTCGCATGGAATGGAGGCAGGTATCTGCTGTTCTGGATGACTATCCGTACCTGTCAGAAATTGTTGCGGCACGAAAGTGCGCCGAAGCGCTGAAGGAAATTTCGGTCACGCATCCTCTGGTTTGCGAACAGGTCGAGCGGGTAGAAGACCAGGTGGTCATTTTACAGGCGAAGCAGGGTTCGTTCCAGGAGGAGATGACGCGGCAGTACCGGAAGATTTTCGGCAGTGCAGAACTTGGGGAATCCCTCGTCAATATCGACAGCGAGTACGATGAGGACTCGAATGCCGAGCTTGACCCGGAGAGCGAAAAATTTATCAATATGATCTGCGATATGACGGTCGAAAGAATGCTGCTGTACAGCATGACAAGGCAGGTGCTGTGTCTGACTGACACCATGCTGCACATCGCCACATTCGAGAACGAGCAGGCGTATTTTGTCCATTTTCCGCTGTACGGAGACAGAATTGAGATCGAATTTCCGTCCAGTACCATGATGGAGCTGCATACGCGCACGCAGAGAGCGCAGTTTTCACTGGAAGACCTCGGAAACATGCCGCAATTCAAGGAAATGCTGCAAGCATTTCTCCGCGAAGCATCGATTTGCAGACTGCCGCCGTTTTCGGGTGCACTTAGCTGCAAACGTCTGCTCAGCCGGTTCGCGGCAGAACTGCCGCAGATCGATACCGAACGCCGAGACCGGATTGCGGAGCGGATGCAGCTGCTGAAAGATGCCGTGCTGCGCAGCACCCCATTCCCGGGGCAGGTACAGCAGGTGCTCCCTAATCCGATGTCGCGGTGGCAGACCGGAGAAGATGTCTGGCAGAGGATGCGCAGCATTGCGGAACAGCAGGAGCCGCCTGAAATCCCGACGGTGCTTTATCGGGACGCGCCAGAGGGCGCACAGAAACTCACGGCTTTCTTTACCGACCGGGCGGTGTACCGGCTGGACGGCGATGCGTGTGAACGGCTTGCGCTGAATGAGATTACGGAAATGACAGTGCATGCCACGTTAGCTGAACCGTATCTTCAGCTGAGCAGTACGGTCATTCTTCCGGCGGAAGAGATCGGTCCGCATCATCTCGGCGAGTTCGCACAGCTGGTCGGCAATATCGTGCATGTGCTGCTTGGCGGCATGATTGCGGAAGCGCTCTGCGAGCCTCCGCAGGAAGAGCCTGCGCTGCCTGCATCGTCGGTTCGGTTTTGCCCGTCTTGCGGCGAGGCAGTAGAAGAGGGTGCACGGTTCTGCGGCAGCTGCGGTGAGCCGCTCTTCCGGTATTGCGCTTCGTGTGGTGCGGAAAACGATATAAGCGCCATGTTCTGTATGGAATGCGGCGAGAAAATGATGTAAACAGAGGAGAATTACAATGGCAATCAAAGATGCAACCTGTCCGGTCTGCGGAAAGTCGATCAAGCTGAATGATGAGAAACCGTTCGGCTTTTGCAGCTTCTGCGGACATAAGATCGATACGGCAGAGTATTTCGGTGCTAAAGTGCCTAAAGCGTCTGCTGTTCAGGCAGAAACGGATAAGCCGGAGCCTGCGGCAGCACCAATCTCGGCTCCGACTCCAACTCCGGCAGCAGCGCCCTCCATCAAGATTACGCAGGATGCGCAGAGCAGCGCAATCAGCCAGATCGAAGCGATGTATACGCTCTGCTCGACCGAACAGGAATACATGGGCCTGCGTCAGCGCGTACTTGATGGAACTTACTCCGACCAGGACAAGGCGGTCATGGTATCCGAGCTGGACCGGCTGATGAGCAAGCGGCTGCACGACGAACTGGCACTGGAGGCAGACCTGCCTGCGGCAAAAGAAGAGGTCTCCAAACTCGCGATGGGAACGGTATTGATCGCCGTTATCGGCCTTGTCGTGACGATGTTTTTCCCGATTGCGCTGCTGATTACCGCCGTTCTGGTGCTGTGCTGCATCGCGGGCGGCGCGAAGGACCGCAAGAGAAAGAAACAGTGCGTCCGGGCGCATAAGCGTCTGGAGCAGTACCGCAAGCTCGGATATAAGCTTTGATTGAGACGCTATCAATGTAAAAAGTTCCGGCCGTGTCGTATTGACAAAGCCGGAGCGCACGTTATAATCAAACAGAAAGGGATGCTGTTACCGCAGTCAGCCCCTAATTGATCAAAACTTAAAGTAGTCATTGACCGTTTCGGAGTCCACCCGAGCGGTCAATGCGCTTTTGTGCAGAAAAATGCACAGCAAAATGCCTCACAGTGCGCCTGCCGAGACGCTTCATGACAGCCTGGGGCTTCACGATACGCAAGCCGTGCTCGCACTCTGCGTAGTCGTTCGAGTACGGTTCTGTAAAGAGCCTTACGAAAAAATAATGAATATTTATATAGCTGATTGTACGATAATGTCTTATCTGCTTGGAGTATGTCGGTTTATTCTGGCTTTGTTGATTTTTCATGAAATTTTCGAAACACTCTGGTGAAAATTCTGATGTGAAAAATCAGCAGATTTTCAGGGGATGGAGGGGACGGACGCGCGAAAATCTGTCACAGGGGCGAAAAATCAGCAAGCACTTTTTTGAAATAGGGAAAATGTGGCAAAACGGCACTTGCCGTGTTCGGACGATTTTCTTAACGGTATCTTAACACGGAGATGCAAAATTCAGGAGATTATTTGTATAAAATGCTGTCTGGAATACGGAATTTCGACACGATAGGGAAATAATGGATATTACACGAAAAAATCATACTTTATTCCTTTGATATCTTATGATATAACTTTTGTATAGGCAGGAAATAAACTGAAGTACAGAATCAAAAGGAAGGTCGTGCGTAAGATGAACAATGAAATCAAGCGGGGAACTGGGCTGCATGCGGAGAATCTGCGCACGATTGCTGCGAGAGAGATTGAACTCCGCTTAACACCATATATCTATAATCTCGGCATTCCGCCGCACGTTTCGGGATACGGCTATCTGCGTGACGCAGTGATTGAGCTGCTGCTCGAGCCTGCGGCACAGGTCGGAGTGACAAAATGTGTATATCCGAGCGTTGCCGCCATGTACGGCACAACGGTGCACGCGGTGGAGCGTTCGGTGCGGCACGCGATCACGTCGGCATGGAATGGCGGCGGCCTGCGCCGGGTGAAGGGCGATCCACAAAATACGATTCTGAGATTTCACAGCAGACCGACAAACAAAAAATGTATCATGGCGCTCGCACAGATGATGCAGGAACAATATGGGGACCAGATTCCTGACTGGTATGGCGAAGCGGTATGTAACGGAACAGAATGACAGGGACACACCATCGCCCGTAAAACGGATGATCTGACAGAACCGAAAATCCCTCCGGAACCACTCGAACAGGGTGGAGCCGGAGGGGTTTTTTGCTGTTATTCAGCTGCAATTTTTAGCGGGAGAGATTAAGCTGGCCTGCTCTCAGTCAGAGTCTTGACTTCGTCAACACTGATTTCCAGCGCATCGGCAATATCTTCATAGGTATATTTGCCGGAGTTCAACATACGCCGCGCAATCCTGACCATTCTGGCTTTATCGGCTTCACGCGCCGCTTCATTTCTCATATCTTCCATAGCCTTGCACATAGTCGCAACTCCTTCCGTATCTTCTTTGAAATAGCGAACTCTGTCCGCCAGAATTTGATAGTGCATCTCTTCGGCGCTGGTGCAGGAAAAGTCGTGCATGAGCTGCCCCAGAGCCGTATCGCCTTTGATCTGGGCGTTTACATACAGGATATGCGATTCGTCCCCGAACAATGCGCCGGTTTCTCTGACCGTCCGGTCGATGTGATAGATCGGACAGCTGCCGTCCAGCACATCATGCTCCGTGATGAAAATGACATAGGTTTCGTTCAGCTTCTCATATTCATCGCCGGGCTCGGTCACATTGGCGTCGATCAGGCTGCTGTTATACCGGGCGCGCTTGACGCCGGCGCCTTTATCGCTGCGCTGCACCTCGATATTGTAAACGCGGTCTGCTTCGTCAACGGCCAGAATGTCCAGCCGCACGGAGCGTCCCTGCAAATTCTTGATGTCGTGCTGACCATGTACGCGCTGTACGCGAAGATCGGTACGCTGCAAAATGATCTGGAGTAGGAACTCGGCACAGGCCTTGTCCTCAAACACCTTGTTCATAAAGTCATCATCCAGCAGACGAAAACCGCGCAGCCGCTGCAAATCCTCTGCATGCTTGCGCTCGAAATCCAGGTCGGACATAACGTCACATCCTTATCTATAATATACCATGGAAATCTGGGCGGTTCAAGCCGTGACGGCGGCTGTTTTCCCCGCTTTCTGCCCTTTTTCTTGTTTCCTTTTGTTTGGCGAAAGGTGTATCTCACGAGCGACCTCCATCTGGGTGCGGCCCTCGAAAAAGCGCAGACGGATGATACGCTTTTCGCGGTCATCCAGACCGTCGATGGCCTCGCGCAGGGCGATGGCGGCGAGCCAGTGGTCGTCCGTATTGCGCGTGTCGCCGACCTGATCCATGACGCAGACCGTGTCGGTGCCGTCATGAAAAACCGGCTCGAACAGCGAGACCGGGTCGAGAATGGCGTCGAGCGCGAAAACGACCTCCTCCTTGGGCACGTTCATCGCCCGGGCAAGCTCGACAATATCCGGCTCGCGCTGATGCTCGCGCACGAAGGCCTCCTTGGCCTGAAGAGCGCGGTATGCCGTGTCGCGCAGGCTTCGCGAGACGCGCAGCGTGCTGTTGTCGCGCAGGTAGCGGCGGATTTCCCCAATGATCATCGGCATGAACGTTCAAAGGGGAAAAACAGCTATCCGGCGCGGACCTCCGAGCGTTCCGCGCCCTCGATGGCGTAAAATATTTCGATGCGGTCATTTCGGAGCACGATCCTGTCCACGCAGGCGCGGACAAGCGACTGCTTCTCTCTCGCGTCCAGACTGTCCCACTGCGCGCCGACCGTGCGCAGTGCGCCGAGCGCGTCCTCTTTCTCTGCGTCCTGTCCGGCACGCTGCTGCGCCGCGAGAAGCGCCTCCGAGGCGCGGTCTCTGTCCTGCTTCGCGCGCGCGATGGCGTCACGGAGCGTGTCGTCCTCGTCCTCGGCGTACAGCTCGTACAGCCGCCGCAGCCTTCGCTCCGCACGGGCGAGCGCCTTCCGGC
>ULRX01004213.1_pt1 | contig 10986 bp, 17 predicted proteins | sample 1955871 | NCBI WGS metagenome assembly ULRX01 (sample SAMEA4835695, study PRJEB28245) | human gut metagenome | biome: gut microbiome; material: fecal sample | place: Denmark | collected 2008 | reverse complement strand
TCGCATGGAGAGGGACTTGGAGTTGTAATTGACGGGTGTCCTGCAGGTCTGCCTATTTGTGAGGAAGATATTCAGGAGCAGTTAGACAGAAGAAAACCAGGTCAGTCAAAGTTTACTACACCAAGAAAGGAAGATGATGAGGTACATATTCTTTCAGGTGTATTTGAAGGCAAGACTACCGGGACTCCAATATCACTTGCAGTATATAATAAGACACAGAGGTCTGCTGACTATTCAGAGATAGCTAATTATTACAGACCGGGACATGCTGATTATACATTTGACGAGAAATTCGGATTCAGGGATTACAGAGGCGGAGGAAGAAGTTCTGGAAGAGAAACTATCGGAAGAGTTGCAGCCGGTGCAATCGCTATGAAGATTCTTAAAGAGCTTGGAATTAATATTACAGCATATGCTAAAGAAATCGGTGGAATTGGCATTGATTATGATAAGTTTGATATAGCTGAAAGAGATAATAACGCATTTAACATGCCTGATAAGGAAGCTGCAGAGAAGGTTAAGGCTTTTGCAGAGAGCAAGATGTCAGTTGGAGATTCAATCGGTGGTGTCATTGAATGCAGGGTTACAGGAATGATGACTGGAATTGGCAATCCTACATTTGAAAAGCTAGATGCTAATCTTGCCAAGGCAATAATGTCAATCGGGGCTGTCAAAGGCTTTGAGATTGGAGACGGGTTTGAAGCGGCTAAAGTTACAGGAAAGTATAATAATGATGAATTCGTAATGAAGGATGGCAGGGTTGGCAAGCTGACTAATCACAGCGGCGGAGTGCTTGGCGGAATAAGCGACGGTGATGAGATTGTGTTCAGGGCAGCGGTAAAACCGACACCTTCAATTAGTGCATTGCAGGAAACTGTTAATAAGCAGGGCGAGGATATCGAGGTTTCAATCAAAGGAAGACATGATCCGATGATAGTTCCAAGAGCAGTTGTTGTGGTTGAAGCTATGACAGCACTTACACTTGTTGACCTGATATTTGACAATATGACGGCTAGAATGGACAGAGTTAAAGAGTTTTACAGAAAATAAAAGGAGCAGATATGTATAAAATTTTAAAGACAGATGGCAGGGCAAAAAGAGCAGAGTTCACAACAGTACATGGAACTGTGCAGACACCTGTATTTATGAATGTCGGAACAGTTGCGGCCATTAAAGGCGCAGTTGCGACAACTGATTTACAGCAGATAGGAACGCAGATAGAATTATCTAACACTTACCATCTTCATGTAAGACCGGGAGATAAGATTATAAAGCAGCTTGGAGGACTTCATAAGTTCATGAACTGGAATAAACCGATTCTTACAGATTCGGGCGGATTTCAGGTGTTTTCACTTGCAGGACTCCGTAAGATTAAAGAAGAAGGCGTTACTTTCCAGTCACATATTGACGGACATAAGATATTCATGGGACCAGAGGAAAGCATGCAGATACAGTCTAATCTTGGTTCAACAATCGCAATGGCATTTGACGAATGTGCGCCGGCAAAGGCTGACAGAAAGTATATCCAGAATTCTGTTGACAGAACATACCGCTGGTTAGAGCGTTGCAAGAAAGAGATGGCAAGACTGAACTCACTTCCTGATACGGTTAATCCTGAACAGATGCTTTTTGGTATAGATCAGGGTGGCGTATTTAATGATATAAGAATTGACCACGCCAAGAGAATATCAGAGTTAGATCTTGATGGTTATGCAGTAGGCGGGCTTGCTGTTGGTGAAACACATGAGGAAATGTATGATGTACTCGATAATGTAGTGCCATATCTTCCAAAAGATAAGCCGACATATCTTATGGGAGTGGGAACACCTGCCAATATATTAGAGGCAGTGGACAGAGGAATTGATTTCTTCGACTGTGTATATCCTTCAAGAAATGGCCGTCACGGACATGTATATACTAAGTTCGGAAAGATTAACCTTTTTAATGCAAAGTATGAAACAGATACAGCACCAATTGAAGAAGGCTGTGGATGTCCATGCTGTCAGAATTATTCAAGAGCATATGTAAGGCATCTTCTTAAGGCTAAGGAAATGCTTGGAATGCGTCTTTGCGTTCTTCATAATCTTTACTATTACAACCATCTCATGACAGACATAAGAGCTGCGATTGAAGAAGGAAGATATGCAGGCTTCAAGGAAGAGGCATTATATCAGATGAAGACATATGATAAGCAGTAATGCTGTATGTTTATAAATATTTTGTTAAAAATGTAAATGTCAACAATAAATTGTGATTTTTTGTTAAAAATTTTTTAGCTTATATTACCAGTTATTAAGACGAAAGAAGCGAAAATGTAAATCACATTCGCGCGCATACTTACAAAGCATGTGACATGTTGTTTTGTTGTTCGTATGAAGTAAGCATATGTTATCAGTAGGAGAACATGTCACACACCTTTTTATAATTATTAAAATCTTTCTTATATTGTCCTTCATGTTTGTAAATACTCCATTTCATTTTGTTCTATAAATTGATTTGATGATAAGCCGTTAAATATCTTACGCGGCATATTATTTATAAAGTCTTGTATCTTTTTTAATTCCTCTTGTGTGACTTCTGATAAGTCAACACCCTTAGGGTAAAAACGTCTTATTAATTTATTTTGATTTTCATTTGTACCACGTTCACCGCTTCGGTAAGGGTGACAATAATATAAATTCGTTCGCACGAACTCTATTAATTCATTGTTGCTAAATTCGCAATTTGTCGAGAACTCAACACCATTATCGCATGTGATTGTCTTTATATGGTGTTTTAACTTATCCCAGTTATCTTGCAAGGTGTTCCAAACGCTGGCGCACTGTTTATTATCAAGTTTGAATAATAATTCCTGTCTTGTCTTTCGTTCAGACAAAACAAGTATGCAGCCCTTTTTCTTTTTCTGTCCTTGCACGGTATCCATTTCCCAATGTCCATATATATCACGCTGTTGTAAATCTTCGCGCTCATCAATAGAGCGTTTGCCGTACTGATATACGCGCTTTGTTTCTTTTTCCTGTTTAACCTTTTTAATTTTATTATAGGGCATGTCCGACTTTTTTAATTTAATAAAGTGCTTGTTAAAATAGTTATAAAGAGTTGTTAAACACACTCTTGTATTAAATCCCTCTTGCTTTGCAAGTTCATTTGCAGAATAGAAAGAGTAGTGTTGTTTTACCTTATCGCGTATAAATAGTATATACTCACTGTCACAGGCAACCTTATTATTCGCACCTTTTCTTGCGTTGGCTTCTATGTACTTACGTTGTCCTACATCAGCACAATAGATATCATATTCTTTTAAGTTGCGGTCAAGCAGTCTAACAGTACCGCGCTTTATCTCATTATAAATAGTGTTGTAATGCTTGTTTAGTATTTTAGCAATTTCGCGTTGTGTCCTCTTTTCTTTGTTATACATAAATTCTATCAAATAGCGTTCTTTCTCTGTCAAATGTTTTCCCATGTTGTCACTCTCCCTTTGTGGCTATATTATAGGTCAATTTGTATCAAAGTTATATATTTTTAGTTCATTATCAGAAAACGGCATATCGACTGTTTTTCTATAAGACTTATCATTTTCTAACGCTTCTATAAAATCATGAAGTTTATCATTTTCTATCAAATAAGAATCTATAACAGGCTTTTCACAAGTGTTTCTTGAGTACCAGTAACGCTTTTTGCCTTGCGTTAATGTAGCTAAATCCTTTGTTATATATTTAAGCATATATCCGACAATTTTTCCCTGTGAATCGCTGTTTTGACTTACTGGGATAGCAGTAGAAAAACCGAGGCGGTAATTACCAATATTGTATATTATTTTCGTTCCTTTGTCTTTTCGTCTGCCACTGTCAATAAGTTGCAATGAACCGAGGTTTGACATTAAAGCGTGAAAATGAAATTTTTCTTTGTCTGCATGAAATTCTGGTACAATAACATATTTTAAATCTGGACAACAGATTTTCTTTGCATTATCTAACCAACCATGAAACTTTGTCACGCAATCGTCATAGTCTTTAGAATTAACAATTTTAGGATTGAAAGTGAAAGTTACAAAATACTCCCAGTCGTTAGCAAGGCAGATATTCCATATTTTATCTTTAGTACGGTGCATTGATTGTCTGATAGATAAATCAATATCAAACTGCGTTCTTTCTTCCTCTGTCTTTTTCTTGCGTTCGTTCGCACGAACTTTCTTTTTGTCATATTCAATCGGTTTCTTAAAAAACCTCACTTGTGTTTGATTTTTATATGTTAATGTACGAACATTGTAAGCACCCATGTTATTTATCTCCCCATAATTTTATATTTCTTTTTTCGCATAAATATCCAAGCATATCAGCATATTCAGAAAGATATTTTTCATGTTTTTCTCGTTCAATAATATCAACAGAATCATAACCGCGTTCAATCATCGTATCAACTTGAGAACCTAGACAATTATCAACAGCGGTGTAATATTCTTCCTCAAGTTTTTCATCAGACAGAGCGGCAACATGTGCCATAATTTCGTTAATCTTTTTTTTCTTCATGTTTAAATCTCCCTTTTTAAAATCTTTTCGTTTAAGTGTATATATTATCAAGTACGCGCATGTGCGCGCGTGTGTATATGTATGTGTGTATATGTGTGTTATACTATGCGCAGATACAAGCTCACTTGTACTAGGTGTTATCTCTCCGAATACTCCGAGATTCCACCTAGTACAATTGTGTTGTATCATACACGCTATAATATTTCTTTTCACCGAACAGAAATTTACTACCTGTCTTAGCGTCTTTCTTAGAATAGCCGTATTTACTCGTAATACAAATAAACAGATTTCCCCCGAAGAGAAGAGAAAGCAGTTTACCAAAAACTTTATAATTACCGACATTTCTGTGCAGTACCTGTGTTTCGAGAACATTTCTAATCTGCTTATCAATGCATTTATCATCTTGGGATATAAGTATAACATCATAACCGAGTTTTCTATGCAGACGATAAAAGGCACACCAAGCAAGGCGGTCTTTTCTATTCCAAGAACGACTATTATATAACTCTTGACACTCATCAAGAATTAAAAGTGTCTGGTGTAGCTTAAACTTTCCCTGTTTATCGCGTTCATGGAAATTATAAGCATAACCTTTTAAGCCCTGTATATAGCTGTAAATGTCGTCGGGTTCTTTGAGCCTAGTTGCACCATGTCTATCAATTTTCATTTCAAGAATGGAATTATTAAGCCATTCTTTATTCGAGACATACAAATAACACCCCTTGGGCTTTTTATTAAGCGTGGGGATACAATCTGTATTAATTTCCATGTTTCCTATTATGTTTTTTCCTTTTTGAATAAATTTATAAATCTCTTTCGCGGCATGATAACTTTTGCCACTACCGGGGACACCTGTATAAAACCATATCATATAATAAATCACCTCTATAAAGTGCGTGCGTTCATTCGCGCGAACTATTTAATTAAGTAAGCCAACATACCAATCAAATTTTTACGATATGAAAGGACAGCATATAATATTTTCTTGAAATATTTCCAACAGATATATAAACCATATGCGTCTAAAACAGCACCGGTAAGGGTAACAGCATAATCAAGTGGAATAAACCAATTGATGTACGGTAAGTAATTAACAAACGGCTCTTTGCTGACATTCAATAAACCACTTACAGGGTCAGTCGGTAAGAGGTTGTAAGCGATAAGAATAACATCAACAAAAAATGTTAATAGATTTGCAATCAAATCAGTTAAGGCACTACAAACAATTAAAATAAGCTTTTCCCACATGCTATAATTCCCCCTTAAATTTTTTATATGTGCCTATTGCCATTGTAAGAGTAAACGACAGTTTTAAAAGACTTGCCGCAACTTCCCTCCATGATTCATAAGCAGACAAATTGAATGTTATTTTATATTTGTCGTATTCATCATCATCTTTACTTATGCCAATTAAAAAACCATAGTGATAAGTAAACTCTGGACACTCTGGCTCTGCTTGAAAAACCTTAAGCCATTCGTAGAGCTGATAAGGAACACTAAAAGGGAAATGTCCAAAAATGCCGTTATGATAACTAAATTTTGAGCGGTCAACAGTGTTCTCGTTATCGTCGTCTACTTTTTCACCATAAAGAACAGCATCGGAAACTCTGTTAAATGACTTTTTAAAAAGGTTTGACATATCAGCTTTCGTATAAGTGTTGTTATATTTGTCGTTCTGATATGCTATGTATTCAGTTACACCGAGAATCTGCAATAAGATATTATTCTGTTCTTTTAATGTATCAAGAATATCACTTGTATTATCCTTAATATCCTCTGTATTCTTATTTAAATCTTCAAGCCCTTTATCAATAGCATTTTGCAATTCATCAGCGGACATATTGCTTTTATTACTATTAATAGAATCAATAAGAGTGTCCATTTTATTACCTAGGTTAGCGTCCATGTCTTTAATACTCATACCTATATCTTGCCCTGTCTCTTCAATCTTACTGCTAAGATAAGCATTTTGGTCACCATGAAGATAATTATATAAAGCACTATAAGAAGACCAAAATTTAAGAGAAGTTTTATCTTTAGAATAAAATTCAACCCATTTTGAATAATCATTATTCCAATCAGGACGTAGAACCCAATCAGAATTAGAAGGAGTATACCAAAAATACATATCAGAAACATTAACTTTAAGAGTAAAATCGTATCGAATAACAGTATCTTCTTTTACAGGCTGTAAAAACCCTGTTGTACCGTCAGATTTAAGCGTGCGAAATCTCCATGTCTCTTTAGTCCAATTATCATAAGAAGATAAAAAGCGGTCGTTATTACTATCATTAGAAACATAAATATAATCTGACAAATCATTAAAAAAATAATAAAAGCCGTAATATGTTTTTAAACAGTATTTATAATTTTTGTAACCAAAAGCATTGATATAATCTTCTTCATATTCAAAGCAAGAACGAAAATCAGAGCTATCAATAATACTAGAGACAGTACCATTTGATTTTTTCTCTTTTAAACCGATACTATTATAATAATATTTCTTGATTTCTTCCCTTAATTTGTCAACGCTAGAATTATCAATAGTTAAAGTTTGAGATTCAATATCATAATTAATACCATTCAAATAATTGTAGTTTCCTGTAATAGTATCTAATAATTCTGTACCGACAGAAGATTTGCCATTAAAAGCAATACCTAAACCTTTGGCAATAGCGCGAATTGTCTCAGTATTACTAAGAGATTTAATCATATAAAAAAGATTTTCAAATGGATTACTTGACATTAAAATAGCCTTAAGCTGACTATCTGAAAGATGCAAGGTTAAAACGGTGTTTTTTGCATAAGTAGTCCAGTTATAGGAATCAGCAGGAGTATACATAAACATTAATAAATGGTCAGAAGTATATATATCTCCCTTATTATTAACAGCGTTACTACTTTCGGAAGAAGAAAGAGCGAAGCCGTTCCTAGCTTTATCGTATGAAACCGAGAGCGTAAAATCATTATCAGAAGCAAGAACTATATAAATATTAGATTGTAAAATGAAAGCAGATAGAATAAAAACTGATAATAAAATACATGTAATTTTTTTTAGCATAAAACACCTCATAAAAAACGGTAGACAAGATTTAATCTTGCCTACCGTTATCAAAATTATTTTTAGCTTTGTTATTATAATATTTCGTTTTTGCGTTCAAATACCTCACTAACATAACTATAATCACAATAAAAGCAATTAAAGGTATAAGAAATAAAGCAATTAACATATACGAAGCAGTTACCATTTAAACACCCCCTTGTCAATACGATTATACCACTAGGCAAGTTGTAGCACAATCTTTATTTTTTAGGGCTTTATATAATGTGGTGCATAAGCCATATTATAAATTTCATAAATAATACTGTTATAACAGTCAGCAGAAGTATTAATATTAACGCTTCTATAATTGTAATGCCTGCTATATCGTGCGGCATTATCACGATAGGGATATATGTACAACTAATCATTGTCATTATCCTTTATATTAAGCAAGTCAGAAAAAATAACTATAGAAATATAAAAAATTAAATCTCGGAGCTTTCTATAATCCTCATCATAATTATCATCTAAATCGCTCATTGTTTTTATCCTCCGTTTCTATATCATCATGGAAAGTTAAGCGAAGAGCCGCAAACATAAGAGAGATAACGATAAGAAGTCCTATGGCAAGGAGAAACAATATAAAATTGTCAAAACTTCCAAAATTCTGTATTAACCAATCATACATTAACATCATCCTCGCTTTCTTTGTCTTTGTTGAAATACAACGAAAAATAATCGGCTACGAAGTAATAACCGCCAACGATAAATCCACCAATAGGAGCGCATGTTGCAACAAAGAGTGTGTAAGAACCAAATTTCTCAACAATCCAGTCATATTTTAAAGAAATGAAGATGATAAGCGCTAACGTTATAAAAACTTGAATGATAACAAATAGAAATGTACTATCAGACTTAATCAACTTAATTATTTTCTTCATGCTCTTTATCCTCGATTTCTTTATTCTCATTGTCATTGATTTCTTTCTTATTATCCATGCTTAGCTTAATAAATTCTTCACAAATAAAGAGAATTGCAAGAATAAGAATATCGATTATCAATACATCAAATAAAGGTGTTAAATCATTACCTATAGAGACAGTGATAATAAATTTAAGAAAGGAAAGGATAGAAGAAACCATAATTAAAATTAAGATTTTATCCATATCAATTATTTTCTTCATGCTCTTTCTTCTCTCTTTCTGCCTGCCGCTTGGCTCGCTTGGCTTTTCTTGCTTCCGCTTCCTCATTGTGTATGTTGGTTATCAGGTCAAGAAGCTTGCTTATCTTGCCTTTGCGGTGTTCTGTACCGTAGGCAATATAATTTGTCGCTTTCTTGATTTGTACCATATTCCGCCACACTAGGAAGAATAACAGTAATAGTACATATCCCATTGTTCTTTGTACCTCGCTTTCTGTGTTACTCGTTTTTATTTGTTCATTCGCACGAACTTTTAAACGCTTCTTTGTGTACATCAGCAGAGTTTTACACTCTGCCTTTGCTAGTATCGGAGTACTAGTTTGCAAGGCTTCTAAAGAAGCCGACAGCCATTCTGATACCCATAGTGATTGCCATGAGTGAGAGACCGATAGGAAGAACAGCGACAATACCGTCTTTGCACACATCGACTGCGCTCTGACAAGCTGTTGTGATTGCTGTCTTGATTTCTGTACTCATTGTGACTGCTGCATTTCCCTCTGCTGCTAAAACTGTTGGTGTCATACTGGGAACCTCCGAAAATTATATTTATCATCACCTGTAAGGTGTTGATAGCTTAATAATATCGACTACGAAGCGCCAGAGCTTCATAATCGCCCATAATGTGAATGAGAGTATTACAGACATTGAAAACCCCATTGCTATATACTGTGAATAATCTGTTAATATTGCACTTGCTGTTGTCATGTCTTATATCCTCTCTTTCTACATTAATCGTGAAACTGCTACATAGCCTAGAAACGCGCCTGTAAATATAATGAGTGTTATTGAAATTATATAGAGTGTGTCGCGGATTTCTGCGAGTGTGTTCTCTTGCGTTTCTGTTGGTATTTCTTCTGTTTCTTGGCTTGTTGCATTGTTACTATCTATATTTAAGGTATTATTGTCATTTTTATTTTCTGATTCTTTTACAGTCTCTGTTTGTATTTCTTCTATTGCATAAGATGTTTCTTTTTCTTCTGCATTTACTGGCATAACAAAATAAATTACAGTAAATATTAGTAATAGTGTTAAAGTGATAATCATTAATATAAATATTGGTTTATGTTCTGATATCGTTTCTTTTATCATTGCTTTCTTGCTTTCTTAATTTATTAATTAGTTATTCTATTTTTGTTTATTGTGTCTGTGTTGTTTTTGGTTTATTATGGAACGCTCACGCGACCCCATTCACCTAAAAACAATCGCGCTTTGCGTTCATGTTTTCTTAACGGCTCATTCCCGGGGGTTGTGTACTCCGTAGGCGAGTTTCCTCTGTGTCTCCGCGGCTTCTTTCTCTTTCTCCGCTACATATATGAAGTCGATAAGTTGTAGGTTAGCTTCCTCGGTGCGCCCCACCACTTCAAAGACCGTACCCAAGCTGACAACCCCCACAACATCAACGACATTGATAATTAGAGCGAATATCAGTAGAAGAGGACGGAACGGATTCACCGCTGATTCAGTTCGTCGGGGGCTGAACACGTCTATTAAGTTTGATAATGGTTATGTACCGCTTGCGGTGTACTGGCTTAATTAACGATATGTGCGGTACATGGGTAATGCGTGCCACTCTTGCCTTAAACGGCGCGAGCTGTCACTATTGGCAGAACAGTATAAGTTTTGTAATAGTTCAATCGCGCGAACTCTTGGAAGAGTGGCGGTGTATCATTACCGAATTAATTCATGCTTTTGACAGCTCTCTTACAAGCATAAGCTAGAGCCGCCCTTATTAGTGCCGTTTGGACTTCTGGCACCATCTGCACCGTTTGCAATATCTTCTGTATTGTCGGTATTTACTGAATTGTCGGGTGATGTGCTGTGATTCTGTACGAATGTTTCTTTATACACATTTCCTGTAGACTTAATTCTTTTACCGCTGAACTTGTTTCTTAAGAAGATAATAAGTGCTACAAGCCCGATAATTACCCACATAAGTATTGCGACAGGTACAAGAATGTTTCTTAATAATATTAAGAAATCCATGTTTAACTCCCTTCTTTCCTTATTTGTAAATGTTTCTGCTCATTTATACCCAATCCGACAAGGGCATATTAAAAGCCGTAACAACCGACATAGTTACAACATGATTGAATTGGACTACACACAACGCTTATCCACTTGGGAGAATAACAAAGCGACTGTTACGACCTTTAATATATCCTTGTTGATTATTATTTATTTGTTAGAGCATAAGGAACGGCGGCGGTTTAAC
>ULRX01022302.1_pt1 | contig 11000 bp, 9 predicted proteins | sample 1955871 | NCBI WGS metagenome assembly ULRX01 (sample SAMEA4835695, study PRJEB28245) | human gut metagenome | biome: gut microbiome; material: fecal sample | place: Denmark | collected 2008 | reverse complement strand
AGATGATCCACGCATCGGAGTAAAAATTGGAATGTGTCAGTGCTATGATTTTTGGAAGAAGAATAAACCATGTGAGAATTGTACATCAATGAAAGCATACGCGGAGAAGAAACAAAAAACAAAACTGGAATTTTTGGATGCAGATGTTTTTTTGGTGATTTCAAGATATTTGGAAATAGATGATGAAGCATGTGTCATGGAACTTGTTAAGCATCTTGAGAATGATACGTTGATCGATACCGATGGAAGGGACAAACTTGTTGGCAAGTTAAAAGGGTATCAGGATAAATTATACATAGATCCGGTAACAGGCGTTTACAATCGAAGATATTTTGAAGATGAGATTCGTAATATGCAGAATTCGGCAGGGGTTGCGATGATCGATCTGGATGATTTTAAATTGTATAATGATATTTATGGACATGATATGGGAGATCAGGTTCTCTGTATTGTTGCGGATGTGATCAAGAATTGTATTCGCAAGACAGATAAGTTAATACGTTATGGCGGAGATGAATTTTTATTGATCTTGTCGGATATGGTAAGAGGTACTTTGCGTGGAAAACTGCTTCAGATTCAAGAGGCTATTGAGAATGCAACGATTCCAAACTGCTCTAGATTGAAGCTTACAGCAAGTATTGGAGGAGTGATATCGGAAGATGGACAGATCGATGAGGCGATCGCGAAAGCAGACCAGTTGATGTATAAGGCAAAAGATCATAAGGCACAGGTCATAACAGAATGTGATAAAACGATATTTAAAAAGGAAAAAATTCAGAATAAACCTAAAATTTTGATCGTTGATGATTCAGAATTTAACCGTGCGATCTTGAAAGAGATTTTAGGGGAAACCTACGAAATCATAGAAGCTGATGGTGGAAATGAAGCATTGCATAAGATCGATGAATATGGAATGAAAATTTCGCTTGTACTATTAGATATCATTATGCCAGAAAAGGATGGTTTTGAAGTTTTGAAATATATGGAAGAAGAGCGTTTAATCTCAGATATTCCAGTTATTATAATCTCAAGTGAGGATTCTGCGAATTATATCAGAAGAGCTTATGAGATGGGAGTTTCTGATTATATTAACCGCCCATTTGATGCCAATATTGTCTATCAGAGAGTATCTAATACAGTGAAATTATATGCAAAACAAAGAAGATTGATGGCAATGGTTACAAGAGTTTAGGACATTATTTACAAACAGATCATACGAGGTAAACTATGCAGTTAAAGAAGCTTATGATTGAAGTCATGGTCTTTTTCGTATTAGGCTGCTTTCTTTGTGCATGTGGAAAGACAAAAGATCAGACTAGAAAAACAACAAAAGATGCGAACAAAGAGATTATGATCGGTGGAGACAATTATCCGCCATTTAACTATACCGATGAGAATGGCAATATGGCAGGAATCGATGTAGAATTTGCCAGAGAAGCCTTTCATCGTATGGGTTATAAGCCGGTCTTTGTAAATATTGATTGGGAGAATAAGAAAAATCTTGTGGAACAAGGAAAAATAGATTGTATATGGGCGTGCTTTTCAGTGACAGGAAGAGAAAATGATTATCACTGGGCAGGTCCTTATATGCTGAGCCGTCAGGTGATCGCAGTGAACGACAGCAGCAAGATCAATAAGTTGTCTGATCTTAAGAATAAAATCATTGCGGTTCAGTCTACAACCAAACCAGAGGAATTATTTCTAAAACAAACAGATCCCAAAATACCAAAAGTAAAACAAGTCTACAGTATGGAAAACAGAGAATTGATCTATACTTCTCTGAGCAGAGGATATGTAGACGCTATTGCAGCACATGAGATCTCGATCAGACAGTATATGTCTGATTTTGAAGCAAAATACAGAATTCTTGATGAAGATATTCTTGAGACTGGAATTGGTGTTGCGTTTGCAAAAAATGATAAAAGAGGAATAGAAAAAGAACTGTCAAAGACATTAAAAGCAATGGTCAAAGATGGAAGTGCCAAAAAAATTCTACAAAAATATGTTCCTGATGCAGAAAAATATCTGGAGGTGAACAGCCTTGAGAGATAAAGCGGATAAAAGGTTATGGACATTGAGTATTGTTGGCTGTGTGATCGTTGTCTTGACAGTTCTTTTTGTGTCCGTAAAAATAGAAACAAACAATACCAAAAACAGGATTCATTCGACGATGGAATACATCAAGGATCAATATTCCATGTATAACAGTTTTAATGAAGCAGTTGAAGCAAGAAGTCTTGTCAGAATGGTTGAAAAAGTCCAGCAGACGGCGAGAAATTTCAAAACAGATAAACAGGCATTGGAAAAAGAATATTTAAAACAGTATGCAAGGGAACAAAGACTTACGGGGATTATTGTATTAAATGATAAGAATAAACAAATTGCACAATATCATACTGGACCAAGATTTAAAAAAGTTTTGGGTTATGTCATGGAGAAAGAAACACTTCGTGATGTAAAGAATTATCCACAAAAATCATATATGGCAAGAATTGAGCTGAAAAATGGAGGCTATATTGATCTGGCATCGTATGGAAGAAAGGATGCAAAAGGAACGGTTATAGGATATCAGTATGTAAAAACCGAATATGCGAAAAACAATAATCTTACAATCCAAAACGTGCTTGCTGGATATAAGCGGGAAAATGATGGAACGATCGTAATCACAAATGGAAATGATATTATAGCATCAAATGATGAAAAATTAATTGATACAAAGGTACAGGAAGATTCTATTATTAATGAGATCCGACAAAGTGTAAAAGTAGGACAGTTTGCAATCATCCGAAACGGTATCAAACAATATTTTACAAGTCTTGATAAGGGACGAAATTATTATATTTACGTGTATGCAGAAGACAGGAATCTTGTAAAAACATTGACGAGTAACATTGGAATAGCGGTTATTTTATATGGAATTTTTGTGGCAATCTTAATGACGATCAAAGCAAGATCCAATCAACAATATGAACGCATTCAGAAACAACGAGAAGAAGAGTATAAAAGAGAATTAGAAAAATCAGCAAAAGAAGCAAAGAAAGCCAATATTGCCAAAACAGAATTTCTGCAAAGAATGAGCCATGATATCCGGACACCGATCAATGGAATCAGGGGAATGGTAGAAGTTGGAGATTATTATAAAAGTGATATAGAAAAACAATCAGAATGCCGCAAAAAAATATGGGAAGCATCAGGCTTCTTACTAGAATTGATCAATGAAGTTTTGGATATGGGAAAATTGGAATCGGAAGAAGTGATCCTGGAGAGAAGAAGTTTTAATTTCTTTCAATTGTTTCAAGAGATTCGAATGGTTATTGAAAAACAGGCTAGAGAGAGAGGAATTAATATAGTTGTACATAAATATAATGTGATTCATGAAGATTTGATCGGAAGTCCAGTGCATGTAAAAAGAGTTGTGATGAATATTTTAACAAACGCGATCAAATATAACAAAAATAATGGAAAGATCTGCATAGAATTTAATGAAATTCAGAAAAATTACAATACTATTATTATTCGATTTAAATGTGAAGACACTGGAATTGGAATGAGTGAATCATTCCAAAAGACGATCTATGAGCCATTTGCACAGGAAAAAGCAGGGGCACGAACAGTTTATGGTGGAACGGGACTTGGGATGCCGATTACAAAAAGTCTTGTAGAGAAAATGGGAGGAACAATCTCATTTGAGAGTGAGCAAGGTGTGGGAACGACGTTTTATATTGAGCTTCCATTTCAGATCGATCATAATATAAAGCATGAAGAACTTAAGACAAAAGAGATAAAAAAAGCATCGATCAAGGGTGTCAATGTATTGCTTGCCGAAGATAATGAATTGAATATGGAAATTGCAGAATTTGTTCTGGAGAGTGCCGGGGCGAATGTAATTAAGGCATTTAATGGAAAAGAAGCATTGGAAATTTTCAAAGAATCGAAACTAGGAGAAATTGATATTATCTTAATGGATGTGATGATGCCGGTGATGGACGGATTAGAAGCAGCGAGATATATAAGATGGAGCAATAAAGAAAATGCCAGAGATATTCCGATCATTGCGATGACAGCGAATGCATTTACGGAAGATCGTAGGAGAGTTTTGGAAGCGGGAATGAATGAGCATTTGGCGAAACCGTTGGAATCTGAGGTGTTGATCAAAACGATCGCGAATTATTGTGGGAAGGTCGATCATTTTAAATAATAATACAACAGATTGTAAAACATTGCATGAAAACTGTCAAAAAATTGTGAATAATTGCTAAATACATGTAAAAAAACAGATAAAATACTAGCAAAAATAAATAGAAAGGACTACAATGGTTGGTATGAAAGGAGGTTTTACTGATGGAAAGAATAGCAGAGAAACTTTCAGAGATTGAAAAGACAGCGCGTGCGATCGTAGATAATGCGCAGGAACAAAAGCATCAGATGGAAATGCAGATGCAGAAAAAGAGGGATGCATTTGATGCAGATATGGAAAAGGAGACGAACGAAAAGATATTAAAGATTCAGTCGGATCTTGCAACAAACATGGAAAAACTTCTAAAGAAACAAGAAGAACAGAATAACAATGAAATAGAATCTTTAAAACAAGACTTCAAAGAACATCACAGCGAATATGCAAAACAGATATTAGAGCGGGTGATCAAAGTATAGGAGGCGATAGCATTGAGAGATGTGATGCGCTACAGCGGAATTGTGACGAAAGTCGCAGCAATGCGTGCAAAGCTTTTAAAACCACAGGATTATGAACAGCTGGCTTCTATGGATACAGTGACAGATATCATTGAATATCTGAAACAGACAAAATCGTACGGAAAATTTATCACACAGATGGATGAATCACTGTATCACAGAGGTAATATCGAAAAAGTCCTGATCCAGTCATTATATGATGATTACACAAGACTTTATCGTTTCGCAGATATGCAGCAAAAAGATTTTTTAAAGATCTTTATGAAGCGGTATGAAGTAGATTTGGTTCGATATTGCTTAAGAATTGTATTTAATCACAGTAATGTACCATTTGATCTGAATTACAAAAAGCCATTTTTTGATAAATATTCAAAGATACGGATTGACCAGCTAGTGACGGCAAAGAATATTGATCATCTGGTAGATTACCTGAAGAATACAGAATATTACGCACCACTGTCAAGAATCCGACAGTCAGGGGCATCGACATTAGCGGATTATGAACTGGCATTGGATTTATATTATTTTTCTATGATGTGGAAAGAACGTAAGGGAAATTGGGATAAAAAAGATAAGGAAATGCTGACTAAAGAATTAGGAGCAAAGATCGATCTATTAAATCTTCAATGGATTTACCGAGCAAAGAAATATTACCATATGCTCGCACCAGATATTTACACATTGTTAATTCCGATTCAACATAAACTTTCGAATCAGGAATTTAAAGATCTGGTCGAAGCGCCATCAGTGGAAGAATTCAAAAGAAGATTAAATGAAACTTATTACGGAAAGAAATATGAGTTCGGAGAACAGGTGCAGATTGAGAGTATTGTGAATGAATGTGTGGAACATATCTTAACGATCGCTTACAGAAACCATCCGTATTCTCTGGCAAGTATACAACAATATTTATTTTTAAAGGAGGAAGAGATTTATAAGATCACCACGGCACTGGAATGTATTCGCTATGGATTATCACAACGGGAGACATTACAGTATCTGGTGCAAAAGCAACGACGTCAAGGAGGTAATGCATCATGATCGTAAAGATGAAATTCTTAAGCATTTCCGGACCGAGAACTGATATTGACAGGGTAAGTGCATCTTACCTTTCCAAATACGAAATGCAGCTGGAAAATGCGATCACAGAATTGAAAACGACAGATAACCTCATGCCGTTTATGGATGTGAATCCTTACAAAGAACCGCTTTCTAAAGCGGAACAGTATGTATTGATGCTTGCACAGCCAAAAGGAGAGATGGATACATCTCTTACGGCAGATGAGATCCTGACAATGATCAGGGATCTCAATCATGATTATCTGGACCTTAAGGCAAGGGAAGACCGGTTAAAGAAGCAGAAAGAAGAATTATTAGAAAAACTTCATGAACTTGAACCGTTTCAGCCTTTAGAGTTAAATTTAAAAGAAGTTTATGGCTATCAATATATGAAAGTCAGATTCGGACGAGTAAACGTAGAGTATTATCAGAAACTTGAAAAATATTTATTCGATGATCTCAATGCAATTTTTTTAGAAGGAATTCGAAATGAAAATTATGTGTATGGATGTTATTTTGCGGCACATAAGGAGATGGGAAAGATTGATTCTACCTTTAAATCTCTGCATTTTGAAAATATCGCACTTCCAGACGATTACGAAGGAATGCCGGCAGAGATTTGCAGAAATTTAAGAAATCAGATCGATGAGATTGAAAAAGAAATCGAAAATGTCCAGAAACAGATGAAAGATTTCTTATCAGTCAAGGCAAAGAAGATTCGAGGAGCGAGATATAAGTTAGAAGAATTATCCAATAACTTCGATGTGCGTAAAATGGCAGCCTGTATGGAAAATGAAGAACAGGAAGATTACTACATTCTCTGTGGATGGATGAGTGAAAAAGATACACAGGCATTTATTGAGGAGACAAAAGATGATGATAGGATCACGATCATTGTTGAAGAAGGAAGAGAAAAATTCTTCGGTGATCCACCAACGAAATTACAGAATCCCAAATTCTTCAAACCATTTGAAATGTTTATCAGAATGTATGGACTGCCATCCCATGATGAGATGGATCCAACCATTTTCGTGGCACTGACTTATACCTTTATCTTTGGAGCGATGTTTGGGGATGTTGGTCAGGGATTGTGTTTGTTTATCGGCGGGGGATTACTATATAAGATCAAGAAATGGAATCTAGCAGGAATCATTTCTGTTGCCGGAATTTTTTCTACATTCTTTGGCTTTATGTTTGGAAGCTTCTTTGGATTTGAAGGAACGATCATTAAACCAATGTGGTTATCGCCAATGCATGCGATGATGAAATTACCGTTTGTTGGGCAGTTAAATACTGTATTTATCGTGGCAGTTGCATTTGGTATGGCACTAATCCTGCTTGCGATGGTATTTCAGATCATCAATGCAAAGAAACGTGGGGATAAAGAAAATTTATTCTTCAGCCCAAATGGAGTTGCAGGACTTGTATTTTATGGATTCCTTGTCTTAACGATCGTGCTTTATATGACAGGTCATAAAACACCAGGAAATATCATGATGATCATTTTCCTTGGAATTCCAGTGATCATGTTCTTATTAAAAGAACCATTAGGACAGCTCGTGGAAGGAAAGAAACCAAAAGCAGAAGGCGGCGTTGGAATGTTTCTGGTGCAGGGATTTTTTGAATTGTTCGAGACGATGTTAAGTTTCTTCTCTAACACGATCTCATTTGTGCGTATCGGGGCATTTGCAGTGAGCCATGCGGCTATGATGGAAGTTGTTCTGATGCTCGGAGGGATCACAGATGGAGCAGGAAATCCAAACTGGATCATCATTGTTCTTGGAAATATTATCGTGTGTGGACTAGAAGGTCTGGTTGTCGGAATTCAGGTATTGCGTCTGGAATATTATGAAATGTTCAGTCGTTTCTATACGGGATCAGGAAGAGAATTCCATCCGTATGACAATCATGCAGGCAAGGAAAATTAGGAGGTATCGGTTATGACATTAGCAATCAAATTAGCGATCATCGCAGCATTAATCTTAAGTATATTTATTCCATTTGGTTATTTTCTTCATGGAGAGAGAACAAAGAAACGTTATAAACGAAGTATTGCATTTAACGCTTTTTTCTTCTTCGGGATCATTGTGATCGCCGGAGTGATGATGTTTGTCACAAATCCGGTACAGGCAGCACAAGCAGGTTCTGATGCAGGAATGGCTACAGGACTTGGATATCTGGCAGCAGCATTATCAACAGGACTTTCTTGTGTTGGTGGTGGTATCGCCGTAGCGAGTGCCGCAAGTGCAGCTTTAGGAGCGATCAGTGAAGATCCAAGTGCCTTAGGTAAATCACTGATCTTCGTAGGTCTGGCAGAAGGTGTATGTCTGTATGGATTGATCATTTCATTTATGATCATTGGTAAACTTGGATAGATCAGGAAGTGATAGTTATGAAGATGTATTTGATCAGCGATAACTTAGATACATTGACAGGAATGCGGTTAGCCGGGGTTGATGGGATCGTAGTTCATGAAAGGGATGAATTAAAAGAAACGATCGAGAAAGCTATGAGTGATCCAGAGATTGGGATCGTGCTTTTGACAGAGAAATTTGGAAGAGAATTTCCAGAATTGATCGACGAGATCAAGCTGGAGCGGAAAATGCCGCTTCTGATCGAGATTCCTGACAGGCACGGAACTGGACGGAAGAAAGATTTTATCACGTCTTATGTCAATGAGGCGATTGGATTGAAATTGTAAGCCGGCTGTAGAAGGAAGGTGACAACATTGACAGTAGAAGAAAAGATTTCACATATCAGAGAAGCTGCCATGGAAGAAGCAAGAGCCAGAGGAAATGAAATCATAGATCAGCACCAGAAGGCATTGGAAGGCGTGTTCAAAACACATAAACAAGAAGCTGTGATGCAGGCAGATACGAGGATCAAGACCGAAACAGCATCGGCAAGGCAGCAGTTAAATACAGTAACATCCAAAGGGCAGCTAAAACTTCGAAGACAATTAAGCCGAGTGCAGAATGAATTAAAAAATAAATTGTTTGAGGAAGTCCGGGAAATGGCAGAAGAATACATGAAAACCGAAGCGTATAAAGAATTACTTGTATCCTATATTGCAAAAGCGGCGAGATTCGCAGATGGGAATCCATTGACAATCTATATTAACAGTTCGGATGAGGACAAAAAAGAATTCCTCGAAAAACGAACTGGAATGACAGTAACAGTCAGCGAAGAAGATTTTCTTGGAGGAATCCGTTCGATTATTCCGGGAAGAAATATCTTGATCGATCATTCATTTTCAGGTGCTTTGGAGAAAGAATACGAAGAATTTACCTTTAAAGGGGGTGTGACAGGTGAGTAAGACTGGAACAATTTATGGAATTAACGGACCTGTCATTTATCTGGCTGGAAATACTGGATTTAAGATGTCAGAAATGGTTTATGTCGGCAAAGAAAAATTAGTTGGAGAAGTCATTTCTCTGGATAAAGACCGTACGACGATTCAAGTATATGAAGAAACATCAGGATTAAAACCGGGCGAGATCGTGGAAGCAAGCGGGGAGGCAGTATCCGTCACATTAGCTCCCGGAATCCTTGATAACATTTTTGATGGAATTGAACGTCCCTTAGAGAGGATCGCAGAAAATGCAGGTGCATTTATCACAAGAGGTATCAGCGTAGATTCGCTTGATATGGAGAAATTGTGGGACACAAAATTAGTTGTCAATGAAGGAGATGTTCTTCATGGCGGTGATATCTATGCCCAAGTGCAGGAAACAAGAGCCATCGTACACAAATGCATGGTGCCGCCAGATCTTACAGGAACGGTTACTTTTGTGGCATCTGATGGAGAACATGCGATCAAGGATCATATGATCACGTTAAGATTGGACGATGGAACGGAAAAACAGTTAACAATGATCCAGAGATGGCCAATCAGGGTTCCAAGACCTGTTCACGACAGGATTCCGGCATGTGTGCCACTGGTAACAGGCCAGAGAATACTGGATACAATGTTTCCGATTGCTAAAGGTGGAACTGCGGCAATTCCAGGTGGTTTTGGTACTGGAAAGACAATGACACAGCATCAGATTGCGAAATGGTCCGATGCGGATATTATCATTTATATCGGATGCGGGGAACGTGGAAATGAGATGACACAGGTATTGGAAGAATTTTCAGAATTAGTTGATCCAAAGAGTGGTAATCCATTGATGGACCGAACAACACTGATCGCCAACACATCCAATATGCCGGTAGCAGCACGTGAAGCATCTATTTATACAGGACTTACGTTGGCAGAATATTACCGTGATATGGGATATGATGTCGCGATCATGGCGGATTCTACTTCAAGATGGGCAGAAGCGTTAAGAGAATTGTCCGGTCGTCTGGAAGAGATGCCAGCAGAAGAAGGATTTCCGGCATATTTAGCTTCCAGATTATCAGCTTTTTATGAGAGAGCTGGAATGATGCACAACTTAAATGGAACGGACGGTTCTGTAACGATCATCGGTGCAGTATCTCCGCAGGGAGGAGATTTCTCAGAGCCAGTTACACAGAATACCAAACGATTTGTCCGTTGCTTCTGGGGACTTGATAAATCCTTGGCTTACGCAAGACATTTTCCAGCGATTCACTGGTTAACGAGTTACAGTGAATATCTGACAGATCTCGGCGGCTGGTACAGAGATCATGTATCCCCCAATTTTGTGGACTATCGAAATCGTCTGATGGCGATCTTAAATCAGGAAAGTAGTTTGATGGAGATCGTAAAACTGATCGGTGGGGATGTTCTTCCAGATGATCAGAAATTAACGTTAGAGATCGCAAGGGTGATCCGATTAGGATTTCTGCAGCAAAATGCTTTCCATAAAGATGACACTTGCGTGTCCATGGAGAAGCAATTTAAAATGATGGAAGTTATTTTATATCTGTATCAAAAGAGCAGGGAACTTGTAGCGAGAGGAATGCCAATGAGCGTGCTAAAAGCAGAAGGGATCTTTGAGAAAGTCATTGCGATCAAATACGATGTTCCGAATGACAATCTGCAATTACTGGATCTTTACCGTAAACAGATTGATGATTTCTATGACGCAGTACTGGAAAAGAATGCATAAGGAGGCGGTCATTTTATGGGAATTGAATATTTAGGACTAAGCAGCATCAATGGTCCGCTTGTCATTCTGGAAGGAGTACAGGATGCATTTTTTGATGAGATCGTTGAATTTACGGTTGATGGAAAAACGAAAAAGATCGGAAGGATCATTGAATTATACGAAGATAAAGCGGTT
>ULRX01034287.1_pt1 | contig 11116 bp, 10 predicted proteins | sample 1955871 | NCBI WGS metagenome assembly ULRX01 (sample SAMEA4835695, study PRJEB28245) | human gut metagenome | biome: gut microbiome; material: fecal sample | place: Denmark | collected 2008 | reverse complement strand
AGCGTTCATCCTGAGCCAGGATCAAACTCTCATGTTATAGTCTTCGACTTAACGAGGTCGTTTCGAGTTTAGTCGAAACATACATCTTGTTACTTGGCGAGGTTTCCCACGAACCTAGTCACAAGATGTTACCTTGTGTCTGATTCCAGTCAAAATTCGCTTGGCTAATTTTAACCGTTATTACTGTTGTTTTGGTTCTTCGCAAAATTTGCATTTTGCTCATCGCGTTCAACTCGCTCATGCCTGCAAGCAGTCATGGACTCGTTTTTATCGCGAATGTTCTGAATGTTCTCTTGAACTTCAAGGCTTAACCAAAAGCCTTTGTTCTTAGAATTTTCAGGGTTTTACATACTGTTCAGTTTTCAAGGTTCTTTGTTGTTGTCTCAGCGGCAACTTTTATAGTTTATCAAAAGTTTTTGCTTTTGTCAACATTTTTTTATTTTTTTACAAATCCACGTTTTTTTTGAAATTTTTCTGAGCTTATCAAGAATCTTCAAATCATTTCTTTCGTTTCGTGTTTTGTTTTTGTCCTTGTCTCAAGGACGTATGTTATGATACCAGAGCATTCCCAGAAAGTCAAGCATTTTTCTAAATTTGCTATTTTATATATTTTTTTGTGATTTTTAAGAATATTCTGGCATCATTTAAACAGAGCTTTTTCTATATTGCTGCTCTTTCTTCTACAATTTTATCTTCTCATCAGCAACCGGAACTGTTCTGACAGGTTCTGCAATCGCGTGCTGTCTGGTTCTATTGATTTTCATTGCTTTCCCGGGTTTTCTTAGCAATGTGTTCCTTCTTTCCCATCCGTTCCGCTATCTTTCTGGCACTCTCGGTCACTGCCAGACCGCCTTCACTTGTCTCGCGTAAAGCAGCCGGAAGCGCATTGCCGATCCGACGCATGGAATCTATGACCTCGTCTGCCGGGATCGCGCTCTTGATTCCCGCCATTGCCATCTGCGCGCTGACCGCCGCATTGACGGCGCCAGCGGAATTCCGCTTGATACACGGAACTTCAACTAGACCACAGACCGGATCACAGGTCAATCCCAACATATTTTTGAGGGCAAATGCCGCTGCATTCGCGATACACTCCGCGTCGCCCCCCTGCAGATATGCCAGCCCCCCTGCTGCCATCGCACTCGCCGAACCAATCTCCGCCTGACATCCACCCGATGCACCGGCGATGCTCGCATTTTCTGCAATAACCGCACCGATTCCTGCACTGACAAAGAGCGCCTCGACCATCCGGTTCTCCGTTTCCTTACAATATTCCTCATACGACAAAAACACCGCCGGAATCACCCCGCATGCGCCCGCCGTCGGAGCCGCCACGATTCGTTTCATACAGGCGTTGGACTCTCCCATTTTCACCGCTTTTTCCATCACAAGCCCCATGTATCCGCCCGCCAGGCTGCGACCGGAGGCATTGTATGCGTGCAGTTTTTCTCCGTCGCCGCCAGCCATTCCACTCGCCGAGACAATCGAGCCATCGTATCCCTGATCTGCCTGGCGCATCGCCTGATACATCTGCCGCATTGTTTCAAACGATTCTTCCACCGTCACCTGGCGTTCCTGCACATCCGCCAGAAGAACCACCTTCCAAAGCGGAATCTGATATTCGTTCGCTAAGCGGATCAGATCATTCACTGAATGATATAACATTTCCATTTTCCCGTTCCATTCCTTTTCTTATATGAACTCTTCCTATCGAAGACTTAAATACGTTACCTTCCTGATGCCCTCCTGGCGGCGCAGCCACACAAGCCCTTCTTCCGGAATCTCTTGATCACACTCAATAACCATCACTGCCATGCCGCCGCGCGCCGCACGGTAGAGCTGCATCGTCGCAATGTTGATCGATTTGTGCGCCAGCATCGCCGTCACATCCGCCACATGTCCCGGCTGATCGTCATTGTGGACAACCAAGGTTGGATAACTGCCGGAAAAATTGGCATCGATCCCATCAACCTTCGCAATATTAATCCGTGAGCCACCCAGGGATTCACCTACTACCGTCAGGCTGCGCCCAGAAACGCCCTCAAGCTCCAGTTCCGCCGAATTTGGATGCGCCTCTTTTAAATTGGCTTCATCAAAGGAAAACTCAATCCCCTTCTCCTCTGCCAGGTGGAAGCTGTCCGGAATCCGCATGTCATCCGGCGCCATCCCTAAAAGTCCCGCAATCAGTGCTTTCTGGGTTCCGTGTCCGGTTCCCGTTGCCAGAAATGAGCCATACAGACCAATCCTTGCCCGCTTAACCGGTTCCCCAAGAAGCTTCTGCGCCACAAATCCAATCCGAACCGCGCCCGCTGTGTGGGAACTGGACGGTCCGACCATCACCGGACCTACTATATCAAATAGATTCATATTTCTTTCCTTTTCTCTCGTTTACTTCGCCAGATAGCCGCCATCCACCGGGATTACCGCTCCCGTTATATATTCTGCCGCGTCACTCGCTAAAAACACGGTAATTCCTGCCAGATCCTCCGCCTTTCCCCAGCGGTGCATCGGGATCCGCGCCGTTACCTCTTCATACTGACCCGGATTTTTGGCTTTCATATCCGATGTGAGCTTTGTCTCCATATAACCAGGTGCGATCGCATTGACGGTCACACCACGCGACGACCATTCATTAGAGCAGGCTTTCGTGAGCTGCGCCACGCCACCCTTACTTGCCGCGTATGCCGGTATCATCACACTTCCGAAAAAGGATGTCATCGATGCCACATTAATAATTCTGCCGTATCCACGCTGCAGCATATCCCGCGCCGCCAGCTGAGACATCTGGAACATAGCACCTAAATTTACTCGCAGAACCCGATTCCACTCTTCCATCGGAAAATCTTCTGCCACGCACCGGTGCTGAACTCCCGCACAGTTTACCAATATATCCGCCTGACCGTCAAGGCTTTCCACCAGGTGCTTATAGATATCCGGAACCTCCTCTTCTCTTACCAGATCTCCCACTATTCCGTGAACCACCGCCCCGGTTATCCGTGCAAGCGCATCTGCGCTCTCCGCACCTTCTCACTTGTTCCCAAAATGGCAACCTCCGCCCCCGCTCTGCACAGTCCCTCTGCCATGCCATAGCCGAGCCCTCTGGTCCCGCCCGTGACGATCGCTTTTTTCCCTTTTAAGCTAAATAAATCCATAAAATCGCGCATCTTTCATTTCCCCTTTCAAAAGCCCCCATCTGTAAACAGTCCCTCTGCTGCTGATCGCGAACTATCGATATATTTGTTTTCTATTTTCCATATATAAAAGCTGCCGCGAAACAAGAATTTCATCCTTTTCACAGCAGCTTTTTTACTTTTATTCAATGCACTTTCTTCCGCTGCCTGACTGGCTGCATCGAGCGATCCGCTTATGCCAGCTTTTCGCCGGTCAGCATCTCATAGCTCTGAAGATATTTTTCAATGGTCTTGTCTACGATCTCCTGCGGGAGTGTCCAGTCATTGCCCGGATGAGCGGTCAGCCAATCGCGTGCAAACTGCTTGTCGAAAGACGGCTGAGAATGTCCTGCCTCGTAGCCCTGTGCCGGCCAAAAACGGGAGCTGTCCGGAGTCAGCATCTCGTCACCAAGAACGATGTTGCCACTCTCATCCAGACCAAACTCAAACTTGGTATCTGCGATGATAATACCTTTTTCCAGTGCGTACTCCGCACATTTTTTGTAAAGTGCAATCGTGTATTCACGCAGCTTATCTGCATACTCTTTTCCCTTGCCCGGGAAGTATTTTTCCAGATGATCTACGCTCTGCTCGTAGGAGATGTTTTCATCATGATCGCCAATCTCTGCCTTAGTGGACGGTGTGTAGATCGGCTCTGGCAATTTGTCAGACTCTTTTAAGCCTTCCGGCAATTCAATCCCACAAACTTTTCCGGTCTTCTGGTAACTTGCCCAACCGCTTCCTGTGATATAACCGCGGACGATGCACTCAATCGGAAGCATCTCAAGCTTACGGCACATCATGCTCTTTCCTTCGAATTTCTCCTGCTGGAAGAATTCCGGCATATCTTTTACATCTACAGAAATCATGTGATTCGGGATAATATCTTTCGTAAGGTCAAACCAGAACTTGGACATCTGTGTCAGTACCTTGCCTTTGTTTGTCACTTCATTATGTAAGATAACATCAAAGCAACTGATACGATCCGTTGCAACCATAATCAGACTGTCTCCATTGTCATAGATTTCACGGACTTTTCCTTCTTTAATCGGTTTCATCTCCTGCATTTTTCGCACCTCATTCTTAAATTTTATGGTGGAATCCAGAGCCCCCCTATATCACAAATGTACAGCTCTGTATCCTTCTATCTGATAAATTACCACTTATCCGCCCTTATTGTCAAGACTCGCCTCCCCGTTTCCCCCTTAAATCCCAACAATTCAGCATTTTACCCTGTAAAAGGCAGTTTGGCATGAATTTTTCTACGCCGTTTTCTTCCAAAATGGAATAGTAAAAATGCAGCGTTATCTGCCGTTCTTCCCTGCTTAAAGAAGAGTTGGCAGATGACACCGCATTTTATCAATTTACCATTTATTATGTATATGCCTCGGATTCTCAGCCCGACACACTCTTACTTATTTCAGAGCTGCAAATCCACGCTCCAGATCCTCGATGATATCGTCGATATGCTCGGTACCGATGGACAGACGGATGGTGTTCTGCTTAATGCCCTGATCTGCCAGCTCCTCGTCAGTCAGCTGGGAGTGGGTTGTTGTTGCTGGATGGATAACCAGGCTCTTTACATCTGCTACGTTTGCTAACAGGGAGAAGAGCTGCAGGTTGTCGATGAACTTATGAGCTTCTGCCTGTCCGCCCTTGATCTCAAAGGTGAATATAGAAGCGCCGCCGTTCGGGAAATATTTCTCATACAGGGCATGATCCGGATGATTCGGCAGAGACGGATGATTAACGTGCTCTACTAACGGATGTTTTGACAGGTACTCAACAACCTTCTTGGTATTTTCTACATGACGGTCGATACGCAGAGACAGTGTCTCAGTTCCCTGAAGAAGCAGGAATGCGTTGAACGGGGAAATCGTAGCGCCCATATCACGCAGAAGGATAGCGCGGATGTAGGTGACGAATGCTGCCGGACCTGCTGCCTCTACGAAAGATACGCCGTGATAGCTCGGATTCGGATCTGCGATTGCGGGATATTTGCCGCTTGCTTTCCAGTCAAATTTACCGGAATCTACGATGATGCCGCCCAGAGTGGTTCCGTGTCCGCCGATGAACTTGGTAGCGGAATGTACGACAATATCTGCGCCATGCTCGATCGGGCGAATCAGGTACGGTGTGCCAAATGTATTGTCAATGACTAACGGAAGTCCGTGTTTGTGTGCAATTTCAGCAATCGCATCGATGTCCGGAATATCACTATTCGGATTTCCGAGAGTCTCCAGATAGATAGCACGGGTATTTTCCTGAATTGCACCTTCTACCGCTTCCAGATTATGAGCATCTGCGAAAGTTGTAGATACACCGAAATGGGAAAGTGTATGCTCTAAAAGGTTATAGCTGCCTCCGTAGATGGTCTTCTGTGCTACGATGTGACCGCCGTCTGCTGCCAGTGCCTCGATTGTATATGTAATAGCAGCTGCGCCGGATGCGGTTGCCAGTGCTGCAACGCCGCCCTCCAGTGCTGCGATTCTCTTCTCAAATACATCCTGTGTGGAGTTGGTCAGACGTCCGTAAATGTTACCGGCATCTGCCAGACCAAAACGTGCTGCCGCATGAGCGGAATTTTTAAATACATAAGAAGTGGTCTGATAAATCGGAACGGCTCTGGAATCGGTTGCCGGATCCGGCTGCTCCTGACCTACGTGTAACTGAAGAGTCTCAAATCTATAGTTTCCCATCTCAAAATACCTCTCTTTCTTTTTCTGAAAGTTTATTTCCTAGTATGTAAATTCGTTTTTATTTTATATTCATTTTTTTATTTGAGCAAGCGTTTTTCCATTTATTTTCAAGCTTTCTATAAAATAATTGCTTTTCCGCATTATTATATTTGCTTATGCAAATGTATATTTGGCTTTTTGGGTAAATAAAAAGCCGGACCGCTTAATCTTCTTTAAGCTCCCGGGCAAATGGCTTGCATCTTAAATCGTTGTCATCTCTTGAACGGCAGATATGCAAATTTACCTGACCATATAAAATGCCCGGGAATTACACATTCGACAACAACACATCAGATTTCCATTCCATACAATATTCTGTCTTGCCATTGTATCTGCCTCCTTTTCATTTTCATGTTCTTTCCGAACTCGATGGCTTAATGATACTCTTATAAACCAACTTTGTCAATAGGTATTAGGGAAAAACTTTTTTTCTTTGTTTTCCACGCTTTTCTCCTTGAAAGTCCTATTACCTTGCGTTATAATTGGTTAATAGTAAGGAGGTTACCGAATGATATCAACAAAAGGAAGATACGCCCTGCGCGTTATGATCGATCTGGCGGAACAAAATTCTGCTGGATATATACCACTGAATGAAATTGCCACCCGTCAGCAGATTTCTGAAAAGTATCTGGAAATCATCTTGAAGGTTCTGGTCAAAAATAAATTACTGGAAGGACAGCGCGGCAAAGGCGGCGGTTACCGTCTGACCCGTCCGATTAATGAATATACCGCCGGAGAGATTCTGGAACTGACCGAAGGCTCTCTCTCTTCCGTTGCCTGCCTTGCACCGGATGCGCCGCCGTGCGAACGTCAGACAAGCTGCGTGACCCTGCCGATGTGGAAACGCTTTGATCAGGTTGTACACAATTTCTTCTATAATATTACTTTAGAAGATCTGGTAAAAGAAAGTCAGTCTTTGCCGAAAAGTACGAATTAGCATTTATAAATGAACGAAGGCATTCCATTTTGACCGAATGCCTTTTTATATATAGATTTTTCTATTTATTTCAGTATTGAAGCATCTCAAATGTTATTTTTTGATGCCTTTCCGCTCTTTTGCCCGCTCGAGCAGTTTCCCCGCCTCTTCCAGCGCTCCCGGAAGATACGCTTCCGTCCACTCTTTTCCGGCTTTTTCCTGCTTCTTGATTGCATCCCAATCCGTGACCGGTTCTCCCTGTTCGGACAGCATCGACTTACCAAACACGTGCGGATGGCGGCGGATCATTTTTTCACTGGCGCCATCCATGACCTCCCGTATCGTAAACAGTCCTTCTTCCTCCGCGATCTGCGCGTGAAGAAGAATCTGCAGCATTAAATCCCCCAGTTCTTCTTTCAGGTTCTCCGCATCGCCGGTCGCCTCCCAGATATTGATACCGCCAATCACCTCTGCCGCTTCTTCAATGCAGTACGGTTTCAGCGATGTATGCGTCTGCGCCCGATCCCACGGACAGCCGTCCTCGGCACGGAGATGGCGGACTACCTCGCAGAAGCGCATGAACGATGCGGCGCGGTCATTTTCTTTTTTTATCTCATTTGATTCTCGTTTCATTCTCTCTATCCATTTTCTTGTCTGCTTTTATTTCTGAGCTTGTTTATATGCCTATTTTGTAGCTGTTCAGTACCTTCACAGCCACAAGCAAAAATCCATTAAAAATTGCCTACGGCAATGGGATTTTTGCCTGCTGACCCATATTTTCGTACGGTCAGCGCAGTAAATGCGCTGACCTACTGAACAGTTACCCCATTTTTTTATTATATTCCAAATTTTGCTTTCTGTCAGCCGTAAAATAAATTTGGAATTGACAGTCTGATATTTTTCATTTACAATATAATTATAACAAAACAGATTCTTTTATTTATCGGGACTCCTGCCCGGATGCTCCCTTCGTAAATAAGAGCCATGAATCTTACAGGATACGTGGGTCTTTTTTTATTGCACATGATTCCGATACAGCTACCATACCGGACTGCTTCCAATCTTTTTTGATTTGGAAATTATCCAGTAAATAAGCGCTCGGATCATCCAGATAGAAAATCCCCTGTCAATTTCTGCACAATGCAGTATACCTGGAGGATTGATACCATGACTTTTTATGAAACTTTAGATTCAATTATGAAACAGGATTTTGGCGGTCGCGGACTTTTAGCATCTCTGCCTGCTTCCCCACTTGCGGCTGTGTCTGCTTCTCTCGCCCATGCGAAAAGAGCCGTTCTTCTGACCGGTTTCCCGGTTCGAATGCCAGACGGTTCTATTACCGGCGAGACGGATGGACCTTCCGGAACTGCCAACCTCGCAGCAGCGCTGACGGCAGCTGGCTGCGGCGTGTCAGTCGTAACCGACTGGTCTTCTTATCCGCATCTGGAAGCGGCTCTCCGCTTCCGCGCTCCGCAGGCAACCTTGATCCGTCTGCCGGAACAGAATACGGATAACTTTATCCGCACCTTTATCCGTGATGCAAAACCGACCCATCTGATCAGCCTGGAGCGCCCAGGTAAAGCTGAAAACGGACATTATCACAGCATGCGCGGTGAACAGCTCGACGACATGATCACGGATTCGGCTCTTTTCCTGTCTGCTGCCAGAGAAGCTGGTGCCACGGTCATTTCCATCGGAGATGGCGGCAACGAGATGGGAATGGGGACCTTCCGCCGTGAAATTCTCGCAGGTGTTCCACACGGCGAACTTATCTGCACCGCAGAAGCAGCAGACCTGACGCTGGCAAGCGGCGTTTCCAACTGGTGGGGCTGGGGCATTGCCTCCCTGCTCTCCCTGGAATTGGGACGGAATCTTCTCCCCTCTGACCGCACCGAGACAGAATTGCTCCGCCGGGTTGTGGCAGCAGGCGGTGTGGATGGATGCACGAAAAAAGCGGAACTGACCGTTGATGCACTCCCTCTGGAGACGCATCTGAGGATTTTGCAGTCTGTCCGCAAATTGACCGATGAAACACTTAAAAAGCAGACAGCAAAGAGAGAAACTCCTTATTTTTACAGAGAGCGGAAGGTAATGGCAGCTGTTTAGGGACTTTTGGGTTTTTATTTGTTTTCATTTTGAATAAAGAATGTGCCTTGGCACATTCTCGCGCCGAGCGCGGTCGCTTGCGATATCTTTCTTCTTCGCGTGAGTGCGCATCCCGCGGAGCGTTCTTTGTCATAGAACGAAGTTTCCTATGTTTAAAAAAGACCCGCCTATGTATTTCACTACATAAGCAGGTCTTTTTTGAATGATTGTTTAATGCTCGCTTTTTACGCTTACAATTCACTTCTATCGTAACTGTTCAGTACCTTCACAGTCACGCGCAGACCTACTGAACAGTTACCTTTTATCTTCTTTTTATTTGCTCTTACTTTTCTTCCGCAATCTGATATGCCTGGGTCACATTTTTCGTGATCGCTTCCGTTTTCCGATCAGCCGCCACAACCACATGACTCAATGCAAGTAATGCCAAAACGTTCGGAATAACCATCAGCGCGTTGAAGAAATCTGCCAGAGCCCATACTAAATTTACCTTTAACATAGAACCAATGACAATACAAATCACTACGATGAAGGAATAAACCTTTGCCGCCCCCTCGCCGAACAGATATTTCGCATTCGTCAGGCCAAAGAAATGCCATCCCAGAATCGTCGAAAATGCGAAGAACAGCAGGCAGATCGCAATAAAAATAGAACCAAAGTTTCCAAAACTCTGCATGAATGCCGCCTGCGTCAGCGCTGTACCATCCTTGCCGGAGCTCATCGCATCCGTTGTCAGGACTGCAAATACGGTCAGATTTAAAATAACAAATGTATCAATAAAGACACTGATCATCGCACAAAGCCCCTGATGATGCGGGCTTTCTGCTTTCGCACGTGCGTGAGCATGCGGTGTGGAACCCATACCTGCCTCATTGGAGAAAAGTCCTCTCGCTACACCAAAACGGATTGCTTCGCGGACGGTGATACCAGCACCAGCGCCCATTACCGCTTTCGGATCAAACGCGCCCTTGATGATCATCATAAATGCTGTCGGCACGTGATTGATATGAAGACCAATCAGAATCAGGCTTCCTACAATGTAAACGCCTGCCATAACTGGCACAACCTTCTCTACCACAGCTGCCAGACGTTTGGTTCCACCAATGAAAATGAATCCTGCCAGTACTGCCAGCACAAGACCGATCGTGATCGGCGGAATATTGATTCCATATACCTGAAATACCTCTGTAAACGCAGCACCGATCGAGTTGGACTGTACCATATTGCCCATAAACCCAAGTGCTAAAACAATAAAGATAGCAAACAGAGTGGATAATACCTTTCCAAAATTACCTTTAAATGCCGCCTTGATGTAGTAGACAGGTCCGCCTGTCACCTCACCATTTACCTCTGTCTTGTAGGTCTGTGCCAGAACCGCCTCGGAGTAGATGGTCGCCATTCCGAAGAACGCGCTCAGCCACATCCAGAAGATTGCCCCCGGACCGCCGCCAAACAGCGCTGTCGCCGCACCTGCCAGGTTACCAGTACCAACCTGTGCTGCGATCGCCGTCATGATCGACTGAAACGGGCTCATTTCCCCTTTTTCATGTTTTTCTCCGTTCAGGCTGAAATGTCCAAACACATGCTTGCAGCCCTCTCCAAATTTTCTTACCTGAATGAATTTGAGACGAATCGTGTAATAGATGCCCGTTCCACACAGCAGAATCAGCAGAAGAAAACTCCACAGAAAATCATTGCCTTTGTTTACCAGTGTCAAAATCGTGTCCATTTTTTATCCTCCTCTATGTTTTCGTTACGATTCCGGCTCTTTTATAAATCCGGGATCGAGTAATAAAATAAGAGCTGATACAAATCAGCTCTCCAAAGAGTAGAACATATGCATACAATAGAACTCATCCCCTGGTTCCATTGTGATTGGTTGTATGCCCTGTCCTTTTGCCTGAGAGATCAACGAATACCATGGACGTGCATCCGTCTTACACCTTCGGCGCTCCTTCTTGGAGACTCTCCAGAGTGTCCCTGCCTGACTGACCTTCGATCACTCGTCAGGACGGTTCAGTAAACAGGAACGAACTTATGTGAGGTATGCTATCACATTTCTTCTGCTTTTTCAACTGATTTTTATAAATTATACGAAAATCCTCAAAATATTACGGTTCGCGACACGTTTTCCCCCTTTTCATTAAACTGCTCATACTTTTCCCCAATCAAAAGAGAATCCATCTGCG
>ULRX01009333.1_pt1 | contig 11316 bp, 8 predicted proteins | sample 1955871 | NCBI WGS metagenome assembly ULRX01 (sample SAMEA4835695, study PRJEB28245) | human gut metagenome | biome: gut microbiome; material: fecal sample | place: Denmark | collected 2008 | reverse complement strand
GACGCAGTGCGATCCCGCCCGGAGGGCTTTTTGATTCATAGTACGTAAATTCCTATGAATCAAAAAAACACCAGTATGACGGTACTGGTGTTTTTATTATGCGGCTGGGTTAAGGCCGCATATATGTTTTTATCTATGTTTCAAAAATTAAGCTAAACCGTTAACAAGTTTTGTTAAACGGGAAACTTTTCTGGCAGAATTGTTCTTGTGGTAAATTCCTTTAGAAGAAGCGCTCTCGATAGTTGAGATAGCAACTGTTAAAGCAGCTTTTGCAGCCTCTTTATCGTTTGCAGCTACTGCAGCCTCAACTTTTTTAATAGAAGTTTTCACTTCGCTTCTGATCGCTTTGTTTCTAGCAGCTCTTGTCTCTGTTACTAAAATTCTTTTTTTTGCAGATTTAATGTTAGCCAATCCGTACACCTCCAATTTGTAATCGTTATTGTTCATGATTGTTACATTAAAGCCGGACACGGACAGTTCAATGTAAACATACTGGTATATTATAGGGCAGGTTTTTGTGGTTGTCAAGTGTAAAACAGTAAAATAATGAGAAATTATGGATAATTTTTTTTCAGACCAGAAATAATATAGGCAAAGATAACAGATGCCGGAGCAGGGCATTGGAATATGGGGGAAAATTTATGTATCAGATACGAACGGATTTAGCGCTTGAAACGCAGGAAAAAATGCAGGAAGATCATGTTGATCTGAAGGGAGTCCGTTTCTTAGAAGAGAAAGTTGACAAAAATATCACAGTCAGCACAGTGGTCATTGAGACGGAAAACGGTGCAAAGACGATGGGAAAACCCAAGGGAACCTATATAACGATCGAGGCGGGAAATATGGATGAGGAGGATGAAGACTATCACAGAGAGATATCCGTACAGCTTGCGAAGATCATCCGTCAGTTGATCCAGGAAAAAAATGAGGAGTTGTCGGTGCTGGTCGTTGGACTTGGAAACCGTGAAGTTACGCCGGATGCACTAGGCCCGCGTGTGGTGGACAATCTTTTTATCACAAGACACATTGTAAAAGAGTATGGAAAGTATGCTTTCGGAGAAAAAAATGTGAACCGGATCAGCAGTATTGTCCCGGGAGTTATGGCGCAGACGGGAATGGAAAGTCTTGAGATCATTCATGGAATCATCGATGAGACAAAACCTGATCTGGTCATTGTCATTGATGCGTTGGCGGCGCGCAGCACCAAGCGGTTAAACCGGACGATTCAGGTCACGGATACCGGGATCAATCCGGGCAGCGGGGTTGGAAACCATAGACACGGACTGAATAAAAAAAGCCTTGGGATTCCCGTGATATCAATCGGGATACCGACAGTTGTGGATGCTGCAACGATCGTCAATGACACAATGTTTAACCTGATCGCTGCGATGAGCCAGAGCAAGGCATTTGATATGCTTGGGGATTCGTTAAAAGAGTTAAACGATGGAGAAAAATATGAACTGATCCGGGAACTTCTCTCACCGAATTTAAATGCGATGTTTGTGACGCCAAAAGATATTGATGAGTCGGTCAAAAGATTAAGCTACACGATCTCGGAAGGCATCAATATTGCATTTATGGGGGAAGGACTGCCGGCATAATAGACAGGCGGGATTATAGTAAAATAAGACTGCCGGGCGAAACTCATGCAGATCACGATCAAGAAGCAAAGCTTCATGGTATAATGAAAAATAGAAGTGCATACAGTGTAGTATGTATGCTTATCGTTATCGACATTTAAAAAAGAAAAAAATAAATGGTGCCGTCTGGCTGGGGGGATTGCTGCTGGCTGTCATTGGAATACTTTTACAGACAAACAGATCTTTCTTTGCAAAGCTTGGAGAAGAGGGGGCAAAAAGCTGCTGCGAAAAAGTACTTGATTTTTATCTGCCCGGTTTGTCTTACAGTGTAAAAGATGAGACGGAGTGGTCTTTTGTGGAGAAAGTGATCGATGTGCTTTTTTACGGGGAAAACTATGAACCTGAAAGTGGATCATACCAGACGCAGATCGAGAGTGATCTCTCTTATGAGGCAATTCTGGCGCGGGAGGCTGCAGATGAAAATTATGTGGATGAAAAGACGGGGGAAGTGATACCATCGGTCGGAAGCGCAGATGGTACGAGCCTGTCAGATGAAAAAGATGCAGGAGGACAGACGGCGGATGCAGGTGCAGCAGAGAACACCGGAGGGCAGCCGGCAGAGCCAGGTGTGGCGGAGAACACCGGAGAGCAGCCGGCAGAGGCAGATGCAGCAGAAAATCAGCAGGCACAGATTGCAGAGGCAGGTGCAGCAGACAGTCAGGCAGCTTCCGCTGTGGCAGACATCAAAGCAGTGACATTTGCAAGGGAAAAGCTGAATGATTTTGATTATCTGATCCAGAATTTTTATCAGGTGGACAATACGACGACGATCGGGAGCGCACAGCTCAATGCGGATGCCCTGCTCGGAAAGGATGTACGTTTGAGCCATGATGCGTCCACACCGCAGATACTGATCTATCATACGCATTCACAGGAAGGGTATGCGGATTCCGTTCCGGGTGATGCATCCATGTCGGTCGTCGGTGTCGGTGATTATCTGACGGAGCTTCTGACACAAAAATATGGCTTTTCCGTGATCCATCACACCGGGCAGTATGATGTCGGAGACCGCGATCATGCCTATGCAAAAGCAGGCCCTGCGTTAGAACAGATCTTAGCGGAAAATAAAAGCATTGAGGTTGTGATCGATCTGCACCGTGACGGAGTCGGAAACAATACGAGACTGGTTACGGAACAAAACGGCGTGCCGATGGCGCAGATCATGTTTTTTAATGGATTGAGCCGCACGACGAAAACAGGCGATATCGAATATCTTTATAATCCTTATATTGCAGATAATCTGGCGATATCGTTCCAGATGCAGTTAAAGGCGGCAGAATATTACCCGGGATTTACCAGAAGAATTTATCTGAAGGGATACCGCTACAATATGCACTATTGCCCGAAGACACTTCTGATCGAGGTGGGGGCGCAGACAAATACACTGGCGGAGGCAAAAAATGCGATGGTACCGCTTGCCGATCTGCTCAACAAAGTATTGACGGGGCAGCAGTAGAAACATAAAATGTATGTAAAAACATAAAAAAACGGGGTAATACATAAGATGGATGTTTTATTGCAGTTAGATGGGAATATTTTATTGTGGATCCAGGAGCATGTGAGGAATGCTGTTCTGACGCCGGTCATGACATTTATTACGCATTTAGGCGATGCGGGATGGATCTGGATTGCTCTTGCAATCGTATTTTTACTTGTAAAAAAGATGCGGAGAACAGGTGTGCTCATGACGTGTTCCCTGTTGGGATCTCTGATCGTTAATAATCTCATTTTAAAAAATCTGGTCGCCAGAACAAGGCCTTATGAGGCTGTGGATGGACTGCAGCGTATCATAGAAGCGCAGAGGGATCTTTCATTTCCATCCGGGCATACCGGCAGTTCTTTTGCAGCGGCTGTTGTGATCTTTCTGACATGCCCAGGGAAGATCGGGGTGCCGGCTTTGATCCTGGCATTTCTGATCATGTTTTCAAGACTTTATGTCGGAGTGCATTATCCGACGGACGTTCTTGCCGGAATGATCACGGGGACACTGATCGCAGTGCTGGTATGCAGGGTGTATCAGAAAAAACACAGAAAAGTTTTAGAATCATAATATACAAAAAACACCCCGGACAAAGTAAAAGTGCCGGAGTGTTTTTTTCTGTCACACAGAAAGATGATATTTCTCCATCCAGTAATTGAGCTGGATAAAATAGGCCAGAAGCTGTGGACCCGCCATAAGCTGCCCGAACCACGGCTTTCCGTATTCTTTTGGTGCTTCCATAAATTTTTTCGCTTTCTTTTTATCGATAAGCGGAAGGATAGAAGCATTGCTGTCTGCTAAAATATCCGTCATCCGCGCGATCAGGATCTTTTCATAACCCGGATGGTAGGTTTTCGGGTAAGGACTTTTTTTGCGGTGCAATAGTTCCGGCGGCAGAAGATCGCGGAAGGCATCACGAAGCAGAGCCTTTTCCACACCGTTCTGGTATTTCATTTTCCATGGAACATTGTACACATAGTCGATGATACGGTGGTCAGCAAAGGGGACTCTCGCCTCAAGACCGGAATACATGCTGGTGCGGTCCATGCGGTCGAGCAGTGTCTGCATAAACCATTTGATATTCAGGTAGGCGATCTCACGGCGTCTGTATTCTTCGGCGGTTTCATCCGGAAGATGCGGTGTTTTTTTCAGGGATTCTTCATACCTTGCATGGGAGTAAGAAGAAAGATCAAGGCTTTTCATAACATCATCATCAAGAAAGGCAGTACGGGCATCGATATCCGCAGACCACGGAAAACCATCCCGGTTCATCAGTTCCGGGCGGTAAAACCACGGGTATCCGCCGAAGATTTCATCGGCACATTCCCCGGTCAGTGTGACCTTGTTTTGTTTTTTGACCAGAGAACAAAAGTAAAGTAAGGAGGCATCGACGTCTGTCATGCCAGGCATATCCTTTGCGTCCACGGCAGCATAGAGCATGTCGGCGAGCGTCTCCTGGGTGCATTCCAGGTAAGTATGACTGGTTTTACAGTGCTCTAACATGCAGTTTACATAGGGAAGATCGCGTTCCGGCTGAAAGGAATTGGATTGAAAATAAATATCATTTTCCGTAAAGTCAAAGGAAAACGTATTTAAGACTTCACCGTGTTCCCTCTGGTAAGCGGCAGCAAGGACCGTGACGATGCTTGAATCGATGCCCCCGGATAAAAAGGTACAGACCGGCACATCGGAAATCATCTGCCGTTTTACGGTATCGCGCATGAGAAAAGATACATGTGCCACGGTGTCCTCGTAGGAGTCCGTGTGGGGCAGACATTTCAGATCCCAGTAGGTGGTATCGGAGAGCCCCATGGCATCAAAACACAGGTAATGTCCGGGTAGAACTTCATAGATATCCTGAAAAACCCCACATCCGGGGGTGCGCGCCGGCCCGACTGCAAGCAGTTCTCTCAGGCTGTTTTCGGTAATAGCGGGTGAAAGATCCGGAAAGCAGAACAGTGCTTTTGGCTCTGAGGCAAAGACAAGCTCACCGTCTTTTGCGTGATAAAAAAGCGGCTTTGTCCCTACTCTGTCGCGGTAGAGAAAAAGCTGTTTTGCGGCACCGTCCCAGATGGCAAAGGAAAAGATTCCATTTAAGCGGGAGACAAAGGAAGCACCGAAATGCATGTAGGCATATAAGATCACTTCCGTGTCGGATGTTGTGAGAAAATTATATCCGGCAGAAGTAAGCTCCGGGATCAGTTCATCGGTATTATAGATCTCCCCATTGTAGACGATGGCATAATCTGCCCCGTCCCGGTGACGTATCATAGGCTGTGCACCGTGCGTGATATCACGGATAGAAAGTCTCTGATGTGACAGACCGGCATGAGGTGTCAGATAAATGCCGGAAGCATCACCGCCGCGGTGAATGAGTTTTTCGTGCATGGACACCAGTATATTTTCCCAAAAGGACTGTCTGTCCGTATAACAGCGTTTCAGGCTGCAAAATCCTGCAATTCCGCACATAAGGTCACTCCATTAAAAAACAGATTTAATCCCTGTTAGTGTATGCAAATCCATCAAAAAGATGATGGATTCCCATCAAAAAGATGATGGATGATGGAAAAAAATGGAATTGCAGGTTAAAATATGCTATAATGAACGAGAGAGAGTCAACATGCTTGTATGATTGACGAATTGTGAATTGGATCATGTGCCGATTTTGCACATGAATATAATGATTGATTTTGAAAGATTTTACATTCAATTTGGAGGAAACGGCTTTGACGCTGGATAGTTTATATATTGGAGTTCCAATCGGAGCGTTTTTCTGTTTTTTATTTATATTTTTTTCATTCCTGAATGCCGGGGATGCAAAACCGGTCAGGTATTTCAGACAGATTCTTTTATCCTGTCTGATCTGGACTGGCGGTGTAGTAATGATGCGTATGCAGATCATGCCGGGGATGCGGTTCTGGTTTCATGTGTCGGTATTCGGATTTTTGACGGTACCGATTTTTATGTATGCATTTTTATTTTATATGTTGGAGATCAAAAAGAATGGTTTCCTGACCGGATATTGCATAGCTACTGTGGTGGCAATGGGGATCAATGTTGTCACAGAAGTATTTATCCCGGAACCGGATATTATCCGGTATGCAGATGGAAGCATTGGATATGCCTATCATCTATCTTGGGGAAGTTATTTATTTGCAGCTGCGGAGGCAGGTGTGATCGTCTATACGACAGTTTTGGCGCACAGGGCAATCGGCAATAAATTTGAAAAACGAAAGAAATTATTTCCACTGCTGCTTGGAACAGTTGCAATTTTGACAGGCAATCTTTTTGTTGCACTGCCGGGTAATTTTTTCCCGTATGATATGCTGGGCGGTATTTTTATGGCATTGTGCCTGTTATATATCATGTGGCACAAGTATCTGTTTGATATCTCGAACCGTATCGTGATCGGATGTATCTACTCGGTTGCACTGGCGGTCAGTCTTCTTCCTGTGTTCAATTTTAATCACAATGCGGAGTGGTATCTTGGCAGTGTATTGCCGGAAATACAGCAAAAAGTTATAGTGCTCGTACTTGGATTTACAGGATGGTCGTTGTTTGTATTTTATCTGGCAAGAAAAATGGCAGAGGGAATCATGCAGAGGCAGAACAGAAAGCAGATCGAGGTATTACGTCGTTTTCAGAATGAGTCGGCGTCTATATTGCGGCAGGAAGATCTGTTTAAGCTGCTGGTTGGTGTGGTAAATGAGATGTTTCCGGTAAAGGACATCTTTGTTTTTATCAAAAATGGAGAAAATTTTACAGTTGTAAAAACAGCCGGTGGACAGATGCCGGATCAGGCAGAGCAGGATGAAATCACGGCTATGCTGGAAAGATCGGGGGCAGGTGAGTGCTCTGAGATTTCATTGATGAAGTATGATGATGAGATACAGGGATTTATCTATATAAAATCGGAGAAAAGAACCAGATTAAATTATTTAGAGAGAGATTATTACTGGAGAATTGGTGTGTATGCGGGTGTGTGCCTTAAGAATATCCGTACTTATCAGGAAGTATATCAGATATCGATCCATGATGAACTGACAGGACTTTATAACAGGGGATATTTTAAAAAGTTTCTGGCGGAGAACTGGAAAGAAGAGCAGAAGATAGCCCTGGTGTATCTTGATCTGGATGATTTTAAGCTTTTTAATGAGCTGTACGGGGAAGAATGTGGGGATCGTATCTTAAAATGGTGCGGGCATATCATAGAGAATACTGTAGGATGCCAGGAAAATACGTTCCGGTTTGGATCGAATGAATATGTGGTGCTGATAAATTCGGATGAAAAGAAAAAGGTGGCACAGATTGCGGGAAAGATCCAGAAAAATTTTTTGAACACGGACGAGGAAAAACCGGATGTGCTCCAGCCAATTACGGCAAGTATTGGTATTGCATTTTACCCGGATACGGCTTCAGGAGCGGATGAGCTGCTCAGTCAGGCAGAGCGTGCGAATTTTTATGCAAAAAGAGATGGAAAGAACTGCATTAAAATTTATGGAGAACATACAGAAGATGAGCTTGAGGATCAGCAGGTACAAAAGCATTATGAACAGATCGCACCAACGATTTACGCACTGACGGCAGCAATCGATGCAAAGGATTCTTATACCTTTGAACATTCCTGCCATGTATCGGATTATGCGGTTCTTCTCGCAAAAAAAATAGGTCTTGAGCCGAATGACATTGAAATTGCAAAGGAGGCAGGACTGCTTCACGATATCGGAAAGATTGGTATTCCTGAGAGTATCTTAAAAAAACAGGGCAGGTTAAATGATGAGGAATATGAGATCATGAAAACACATGTCACGAATTCCATTGAGATGATTCATTTTCTGCCGAATATGAACTATGTGATACCGGCTGTATTATCGCATCATGAGAGATATGACGGAAAGGGATATCCGAGAGGCCTGAAAGGAGAAGATATTCCACTGTTAGGGCGTATTCTTGCGGTATGTGATTCGTTTGATGCGATGACAACAAAGCGTACCTACAAGGAAGCTATGTCGATCGATTATGCAATCAGTGAGTTAGAACACAATAAGGGAACACAGTTTGATCCAAAACTGGCAGAGGCATTTATTGAATTGTTAAAAGAAGGGAAAATTGAGGTCTAATTCTTAAGATTTTCTGAGGATTTTTGTTTGAGGGATGACAAAAAAACGTTAATGTGTTAAACTGCAAAAGTGTAAAATGTTTTTATCAGGAGGAGTTTAACATGTGGAACAGAAGTGAGTTAAAAAGCAATGCAAAGCTGGCATTGAAGGCGAATTACTGGAAAGCAGTGCTGGTGGGACTGATTCTGTCATTTATTTTAGGTTCAGGCTCAACAGCTGCCCAAAATTCGGCAAGGTCATCAACGGATGGATTGACGGATATAGATCCGGTAATGGTATTTACTGTGATTGGGATTATACTGGCAGCAGTATTTGTTGCCATGGTGATCAGCATCCTGCTTAGTATTTTTATCTGGAATCCGCTTGAAGTGGGATGTCAGAAATTTTTCATTAACTGTAAGTATGGTAACGCGGAATTAGGCGATATTGCATACGGATTTAAAAACGGATATGCGCACATCGGCATGATCATGTTCCTGCGGGGGCTGTTTACAGGACTCTGGATGTTATTATTTATCATTCCGGGTATCGTGAAAAGTTATGAGTATATGATGATCCCATATATTTTAGCAGAGCATCCGGAGATGACCAGACAGGAAGCCTTTGCAGAAAGTAAACAGATGATGGATGGAAACAAATGGGATGCATTTGTGTTAGATCTTTCATTTATCGGCTGGACGCTGTTAGGTGTCTGCACATTTGGTATTCTTCTTGTTTTTTATGTAGAACCTTACATATATCTGACACGCGCAGAACTGTATCATGCATTAAAAAATAATAATAAGTCGGTAGAATTTTAAATTTACCCCAAAAGAGTCATAAAATCCCCCCAAGCTGCATTTCTAATAAGTAAGGAGTGCGTTTGCGGGGGATTTTTATGTCCAATGAGAAAATGGAAAATCTGTTAAATCTTGCACTCGATGCGACAGAGCGGGAGAGGGAAAAATCGTTAGATCTCGATACCGGGTATGACAGAGCGGAACGGACCTGGGAAGTTATCGTAAAATTCGGAGGCACGGAAGAAGCGTTGAGGGGACTGTTTGCAGAAAAATTTCCGGAGGAGTATGACCGGATCAGGATTACAAATCTGCGGAATGAATATGCGATCCTGCTTTTGCCAGAGCATATTGTGGAACTGGTGGCGGCACTGACAGAGATCGAATACATGGAGAAACCGAAACTTTTGTTTTTTGCAGTGAATAACGGCAGACGTGTATCATGCATCAATCAGCTGCAGACGGTGGGGACGGAGCAGGGAACATTGTCGTCTGGCAGAAATTTAAGTGGAACCGGCGTGATCGTGGCAGTGATCGATTCCGGCATCGATTATACACACCCGGATTTTCGGAATGCAGACGGAACCACCCGGATTTTAAATCTGTGGGATCAGACGATACCAGCAGACAGCGTGGCAGATCCGTTTCCTGCGGAGAATGGAGAAACGTCATTTTTAGGGGCACCGTCAGGGTACTTTCTTGGAACTGAATTTACGAGAGCGGTGATAGACCGCGCTTTAGAGCAGACAACGGAGAGAGAGCGGTTTGCGTTGTGCCCCAGCCGTGACATCTCCGGGCATGGCACCCATGTGACGGGGATCGCAGCCGGAAATGGCAGAGCCTCACAGGGAAGATACCGCGGAGTGGCATATGAAAGTCCGCTTCTGATCGTAAAATTGGGAACGCCGGGGGAACGGTCTTTCCCAAGAACGACGGAACTGATGCAGGCAGTAGATTACTGTATCAGAAAAGCCCAGGAATACGGGATGCCCATTGTTATAAATTTGAGCTTTGGGAATAACTATGGTTCCCACTCCGGCAACTCCCTGTTAGAGAGTTATCTTGATGATATGGCGAATTACTGGCGGACGTCGATTGTTGCCGGCAGCGGAAATGAGGGGGCGTCGGCGGTGCATGCGTCTGGAACCCTGCGGGAAAATATCACGAAAGATGTGGAAATCGCCGTGAGCAGTTATGAGCCGTCTTTAAATCTTCAAATTTGGAAAAATTATTCCGATGAGATTGCGGTCTCGCTGATTCATCCGAATGGTACGAGAGTGGGACCAGTCCGGCAGATTTTAGGTCCGCAGCGTTTTAGGCTGGGGAATACAGATATTCTGCTTTATTACGGAGAACCGAGTCCCTACAGTCCTTATCAGGAAATTTATTTTGACCTGCTTCCGGTAAACGAGTATATTGACAGCGGCGTCTGGACGATACAGCTTGTACCACAGAGAATTGCAGCCGGAAATTATGATATGTGGCTTCCGGCGGGCGGTGTTTTAAACGAAGGTACGGGCTTTTTGATGCCGTCGGAGGAGACAACACTGACGATTCCGTCGACGGCGGCGCGGGTGATCACCGTCGGAGCCTACGACGGATATTTTGACCGCGCGGCGGCATTTTCCGGGCGCGGGTATACGCGGGAGACCAATCAGGTCAAACCAGATCTGGTCGCACCGGGGGTGGATATTACTTCCTGTGCGCCGGGCGGCGGGTATGTGACAAGAAGCGGAACATCGATGGCGGCTCCCTTTGTGACTGGCGGGGCAGCACTTCTGATGCAATGGGGGATCGTGGATAAAAATGATCCATATCTGTATGGGGAAAAAATGAAAGCGTATCTGATCAAGGGGGCAAGAAGGCTTCCGGCGATGCGGGACTATCCGAATCCGGTGTTTGGGGATAATGGTATTATAGTGTCAAGTTAGTGAGAAGCCAGTAAAATCAAGGGGTTCCGCTGATTTCGTCCAAAACAGAAATTGCTGTGAAAACGGCAAATTGGGATGAAAACAACCTGGTTTTCATTCTGAAAAAGGGAAATCGGATAACTTGACACTAAAATACCATAAGGAGTTAAAAATCTATTTTTCAAGTGTATTTCAAATTTATCATTTCTAATCAATCTCAGTTTTAGTGCAAAATCTATTTTCCAAATTGTAACCGATAGTGTTCTTACATGGAAGGAGGTAAGTGAACAGTCCTACTTTTATCCAAGTGTCATATGAAATTGATACCATGGCAGTCGCCAAGGTTCAGCAAGCCTGGCCTTGGCTCGCTGCCTGCATGAGAATCCAATG
>ULRX01033904.1_pt1 | contig 11330 bp, 10 predicted proteins | sample 1955871 | NCBI WGS metagenome assembly ULRX01 (sample SAMEA4835695, study PRJEB28245) | human gut metagenome | biome: gut microbiome; material: fecal sample | place: Denmark | collected 2008 | reverse complement strand
ATGGTTATGAGAATGAAGAATCAGGCAGCTGACTTTATCTGTGCAAAATACAACTGGGATGAAGTTGTAAAGGAAACGATGAAGTTATATAGGAAATGATGAAGAATAATTTTATTGATAAATATCTCTGCTATTGTTTTATCTGGACAGGAAATACGAAATAAAGCAAACTCACAGAAAAGGAAGTTAAAATATGCGGATTTTACTTGTAAATAAATTTATATTTCCCAAGGGTGGAGCGGAAACGTATACATTCGATGTGGGAAAAATGTTAGAAGAACATGGGCACGAAGTCCAGTACTTCGGGCTTGAGAATGAAAAAAATATAGTAGGAAATCGAGTAGGCTCATATGTGACGAATATGGATTTCTCTCAAGGAATAAAGGCAAATTTAAATGCACCTTTTCGTATTATCTACTCAAGAGAAGCGCGTAAAAAAATTCGTGCGGTTTTAGATGACTTTCAGCCAGATGTAGTACATCTCAATAATATACAGTATCATCTGACCCCTTCTATTATTTTGGAAATTAACAAATGGCGTAAAGAAACAAAAAAAGAATGTAAGATTGTCTACACGACACATGACTATCAGCTTGTTTGTCCCAGCCATGGAATGTTCGATGTGAACATGAAGCCGTGTGAACGATGCTTGGATGGTCATTATATTCATTGTTTTCAAACTAAATGCTTGAAAAATTCCAGAGCAAAAAGTCTCCTTGGAACGTTGGATGGATATATGTGGAAATATAGCAAAGCATACTCATATGTAGATGCCTATATTTGCTGCAGCTTTTTTCTTAAATCAAAATTAGACACGCAGAAAAGATTCCGTGATAAAACTATTGGGCTGCACAATTTCAAAAAAGAGATGCCGCACTTGGATAACATTCAAAAAAAAGGTTATGTATTAGAGTTTGGCCATCTTTCACGAGACAAAGGAACGGATACTCTGCTTGAAGTAGCCAAGAAGATGCCCAATACCGAATTTGTGTTTATTGGCTATGGTCCGTCGGCTGATAAAATGAAGGATATTCCAAATGTGAAGTATCTGGGATTTAAGACAGGAGAAGAACTTTATCGTATTATTGCTGAGGCTGCAATCAGTGTCTGCCCGTCTGAGTGCTATGAGAACTGCCCGTACTCCGTTATGGAGTCTGTACTTTTGGGTACACCTGTTGTTGGATCTAAAATGGGAGGCATCCCCGAATTGATTGAGCCGGGTAAAACCGGAGAGTTGTTTGAAGCGGGTAATGTGGAAGAACTTATGAAGGCGATAAAGAAAGTTCTTCAAACACAAGACGTATTGGAAAGATATACAAAGAATTGTAGTCAGGTGAAATATGAAACGACAGAGAGCTACTATATAAAACTGATGAAAATTTATCGAGGAGAAAAGAATGTGGAACAAATTTCTTCGTAACCAGCTTCATATTGTCAAAGATTATGAGCTGAGAAAACTGCTTTGGCAATCGGGGGGTGGCACAGCGGTTTGTAAAAAATATCTGAAGTTCAGAGATATTGCTCCTGAAAAGCTGACGTTCCCAGAAACCCAAGTAGATGAACCTATTTGGTTATTCTGGAATACAGGGTTGGAGCAGGCACCTGAGATAGTAAGGACGTGCTATCAATCTGTAAAAAAATATGCCGGCAGACAAGTTGTTTTGCTTACAGAAAACAATGTGCAGAACTATATAAATATGCCGGATTATCTGAATGAGAAATTAAAAAGCGGAGTCCTTCCATTAGCGATTTATACAGATTTGATGCGTGTAGCATTATTGGAGCATTATGGTGGGACATGGATGGATGCAACAATACTGCTAACAGATGAAATCCCACAGGAAATATTAAATAGTGATTTTTTTGTGTTTCACAATTCACTCGGTGAAATTGATAATCCCGTATTGTATCCGGTCTGGTTCATCCACGCCAAGCAACATAATAGAACGATTTGTGAGATTCGTAATGTTCTGTTTGCCTACTGGAAACGAAATAATCATGTACCAGAATATCTGTTTTCAAATATTGTAATCACACAAATAATGAGGTCATCACCAAAGGTTGAAAAAAAGATGCCTTATTTGAATAGTGACTACAGCGAATATCTGGTTAGAGTATTAGGAGATAGGTTTACAGAGGAAAAATTTAATTGGATTAAGCGGCTTACTGGGATACATAAACTAACCTATAAATTAGAACCATCAATTGATAAGGAGGAAACAGTTTACCATTATCTGGTGCGGAATCTATGAGCCTTTCGAATAGTAGTTTCTGCAAGATAAAGGGAGACAATTAAATTATTATGCTGAATGACTACTATCAAAATATTGGCATGAAAGGCTTTATTCAAAGATATGGAATTGTGAATGCCGTCAAACGAGGGGCATTTATGTTTATCAAATTGCATCTTGTCAAGGATTATGAGGTGCGGAAGGTATTGTGGCAGGAACGAGCTTCTTCAAAGATAAAACTATATTTAAAGTATAAGGACACAAATGTTCAGGGGCTTAGCTTTCCCGAAAATGATGTAGAGAATCCGATTTGGATTTATTGGAACAAAGGTATTGAACAGGAACCGATCATTATTCAGAAGTGCTATGAATCTGTATGTAAACATTCGAATCAAAAAATCATTTTGCTGAATGATCAAAATCTTGCAGATTACATTCGATTGCCAGATTACATTGAAAAGAAAAAGGATGCTGGACAGATTCCGATGGCGGGGTATGCGGATCTGATGAGATTTGCATTACTGGAACATTATGGTGGAACATGGATTGATTCAACGGTATATCTTACAGATCCTATTCCAGATATGATTTTAAATAGCGATTTTTTTGCAGTACGAAATTCACTGCTGCTGATAGATAACCCTGAGCTATATCCTGCATGGTTTCTTCATGCAAAAAAAGGAAACAAAACAATTCGAGAAATAAGAAATGTTGCTTTCGCATATTGGCTCAAAAACGAACATGTAATTGAGTATCTGCCGCCAAATTTGATTATCACTTTGGTGGTAAAAAACAATCCGGAAGTTGAGAAAGCAATTCCATATATGAACAGTGATTATAGCGAGTATCTTGTTAAGGTTTTAGCTGATGATTATTCAGAAGAGAAATGGAATTGGATTAAAAAGCTTACAGGTATTCATAAGCTGACATATAAATTATCACCGGACATTGAAGCAGAAGGCACATTTTATAAGGCGCTGATTGAAAACAGTATAGAATAAATATTGCAAAGTGGGTTGGAAAAGAAGTATGGGAGCAATTGAGTTAATAAAAAGCGATTTGTTTTGCTATGCCGGAACAACATCATCTAAGGCATTTATTAAAACATATGTTAAAGAAGCTGGTTTTCGCTTCTCCGTGGCATTCCGATTGGTAAATGCTGGGGGAGTGTTAAAACTGTTTGGAATAATCCTATGGAAATTGAGAAATCACCAGCAGATTCAGATACTTCGAAAAACAAAAATTGGTTATGGACTATATATAGGTCATGGTGGGCCAGTGGTTATAAATCCAACTGCCGTGATAGGAAATAATTGCAATCTGTCTCAGTTTGTGACAATTGGCGCAATTGATGGTAATGCAGCGGAGATAGGAGATAATGTGTACATAGGGCCTAATTGCTGTTTGATTGAACATGTTAGAATTGGCGACAACGTTACGATAGGTGCAGGGAGTGTTGTTACCCATGACATTCCAGATAATGCAACAGCTGCTGGAAACTACGCAAAAGTATTGAATTACAATAGGCCTGGAAAGTATGTAGAAAATAGATGGGATGAGGCATACAATTAAAGAAAGAGATTATGAATAACAGATCTATCCCTTGAAAGGAAAGTAGCATGAGAAAGATATTGTTTGTAATACCTTCAATGAGAATCGGTGGTGCAGAAAAAAGCTTAGTCAATCTTTTGAATTTGATTGATCTAAATAAGTATGATGTGAATCTGTTAATGTTTAAACCTGAAGGTGATCTTTTACAGCAAATTCCATCGGGCATTCATATTTTAGAGACAGAGCCGTCACTTTTTTACGCATATAAGTGTGATAAAAACGTATTTTCTCATAAATCGGGAATTCGCTCGGAAATACTTCGAATACTTAGTACGGGAATTTGTAAAATTTTGTATGGCGATCGCGCAAGACAAAAGAGGTGGATTGATTTTTATAGGCCACTATTACCAAAGCACATGGGTGAGTATGACGTCGCAATAGGATATTTGGAAGGTGATGCGTCCTACTATGTCATTGATAAGGTGAATGCAAAACGGAAAATTCTTTGGGTGCATAGTAATTTTGAAAATATAAAGAAGAATGAGGATGCAGCTGCTTATAAGGAGTATTTTTGTAAAGCAGATAGGGTTGTCAGTATTTCGGATAAATGCGTGCAAATTTTGCAAGACAATTATCCTGATATGAAAAATAAATTTATGTTTTTGCCGAATTTGACGTCTAGTGTTGTTTTGAATAACACTGCAAATGCAAATATTAATGAAGAGTTTTCAAAAGACGATTTTAATATAGTGTCAGTTGGACGTTTAACAGAAGCAAAAGGGTTTGATATGGCTATTGATGCCCTAAAAATTTTAAAAGATCATAAGGTGCCAGTTCATTGGTGGATCATTGGGGACGGCGAACTTAGAAAGTGCCTAGAAAAACAAGCAAAGGATAATAGTGTTGAGGAATACTTGACTTTTTTAGGATTCAAGGCTAATCCATATCCGTATATGAATAAAGCTGACCTGATTGTTCAAACGTCTCGTTGGGAGGGAAAATCAGTCGTTCTTGACGAAGCGAAAATTCTCGGGAAACCGATTCTTGCCACGGATTACGCAACGGTTAAAGATCAAGTTGAAAATGGTAAGGAAGGCGTTATAGTCGAGATGGATGCAGAATCAATTGCCAGGGAGATTGAGCATTTGGTAGAAGATGAGTCTGTGCTAAACGGGATACGAAATTATCTCATGGATCGAAATTATGGGAATCAAAGTGAAATTGTGAAATACTATAAATTGTTTGATCAATGATACCTACGAGGAGAAAACCTAATGACTTCATGTTCCACAAATAGGTTTGTGATAAGCAAATCGAAAATTCAAGGATATTTAGCGATATATTTCATGCTGATATCTAATCAGTCAAATTTTAATGGGATTTATATGACTCCATATAGAACAGTCATTATGGCAGGATTGCTTTGCGTGTTTTTGTTTACTGCAAAAAAAGAAATAAAAACATACTGTACCTTGTTTTTTGCATTTTTAATCATGTATGCCTTACTAATACGATTGAGTGTGGGTGGAATAGGGTTACGCATAATTGCGCAATTTCTAGTTGATATACTTGCAGCTTGGCTGGCTGTTTCGATTAATAAACAACATTTCTGGGAAAGATATGTAAAGACAGTTGTTTTTTTGGCATCTATTAGTTTGATGTTATGGCTTTTGAGCATTTTGCAAATCAATATATGGGATCAAATAACACCAGAAATTAATAGTTTGATGTCATATAGAGTATATTCGGATTCAATCAGATATCAGGAGTATTCATTTAAGTTGCATGGGATGTTTCTGTATTCACATAGAACTGTTGATATGAGAAATGTGTCGATATTTACAGAACCTGGAATTTATCAGATGGTATTGAATACTGCGATTTTTGTGCTTCTGTTTTTACGGGATAAATTAGTGTCATTTAGTGATAAAGAAGTTGGACGTGCATTAGTAGTTTTAACGCTTGCGTTACTTTCAACTCAATCTACAACTGGATATATATCAATTTGTTTTATTATATTGTTCTACTTGCTATTTGAAAAGAGAGATACCACAGAACAAAACTGGAAACAGAAAATTCTTATTGCGCTGTTTTCTACACTACTCTTCTTGATGATAGATTATATGGTGCGTGGTAGCGAGAGTTTTATTCAGGTTTCAATTATCTCGAAACTCTTTTCAAGCAAAAACAAGGTTTCTCTTGATGCATCCGGTATGGCGCGTGCCGATTTGATTTTTCTGGCACTCCAAAGTATGGTGAGACACCCGTTTGGCGTAGGATATTCAAACCTTGGCGCACTTATGGATGTAGAAAATACAGGAATGGCAGGGGCGGCCATTATGCAGTTTGGTGCTGCATGGGGGCTTTTACCGCTTATCGTTGTCGCTTGGTGGATCTTTTACCCGGTGCTGAAATTTTGCCGAAAAAGATATGCGGCGGTTTTGTACATGGTTCTGTATATCAATACTGTTTTGGCTCAATCGGATCTTTTTTATCCGGTGTTAATTATGATACCTGTTGGATTATATAGTTTGCATTGTTTTGATACAACATACTTCGCAATTAGTAATGATAGAAAGGAGCATGCGAGAACATGAAATTACTATGGATGTGTAATGTTCCGACAAAGAGAATAGAGCTAATGCAGAATACGCAACAAGGTACATGTGTTGGCGGATGGCTGGAGGGACTTTCGGAGTCTTTACTGGCTGATAAAGATATCGAATTATGCTACTGCTATCCCGAGTATAAGAGTCAAAAGCTGGGACACGGCAAAAAGGATAATTTTAAATACTATGCAATACCTATAAGCTATTATCAGGCGACTGTGGCAATGCAAGAACAATGTGAGTGTGGCAAAATATATAGAAAAATACTGACGGATGAAAAACCTGATGTTATACATTTCTTCGGTACGGAATTTTTGTATACTAGCTATTTTATAAAGATTGCATCGGAGGAAGGATACAAAGATAGGATAGTTACTTCAATTCAAGGACTGGTGTCCGTATACTACGATCATTATTCCGCAGGGCTACCAGATTACATTATGCGACGGAAGACATTAAGCGAAATAAAAGGAAAGTGCTCTTTAATCGGTAATAAGAAGAATTACTTACATAGAGGTAAATATGAACAAGAAGCCTTAGTGGGTTCTTCTAATATAATAGGGCGTACAACATGGGATAAAGCATGTGCACATTTTATTGCGCCGGAGTCAAGATATTATTTTTGCAATGAGAACTTGAGATCTGTATTTTATGATGGCTCTCAGTGGGAATATGAAAAATGTAATAAGTATCAGATAGCAATCAGTCAGGCAGGGTATCCCATAAAGGGATTACATAAGGTGATTGAAGCAGTTGCATTGCTGTGCAACGAGTTCCCCGATATCAAGGTTAAAGTGGGAGGGGCAAATATATTTGGAGGAAACTGGATAAAAGGAAATAGCTATGGTATATATATTAGGCAACTATTAAAGAAATATAATCTTCAAGACCAATTTGAATTTGAAGGCTTTTTATCAGCAGAAAAGATGAAGCGACTTCTTTTAGAAAGCAATGTTTTTGTATGTCCATCTTCTATTGAAAATTCACCCAACTCGCTGGGAGAAGCAATGCTACTGGGGGTGCCTTGTGTGGCATCAGATGTTGGAGGAATTGCAGACATGCTGACACACAACGATGAAGGATTCCTATATCCGTTTGATGATTCCTATAAAATGGCTTTTTATATAAGAAAGACTTTCCTAGAAATAGAGGATACAAAAAGAAGAGCTGAATGTGGGAGGAAGCATGCTGCTATTACACATGACCGCAAGAAAAATGCAGAAACATTAATCGAGATATATCATAAGATTTGTATGAATGGAAGCATTTGTTAAAACAATCAAGACTGAGGAAAATTAGGATGTTGGACATAAGCGAAAAAAACGTGCGAAAAAACATGATACTTAGCACAGTTTACAGAGCGTTGTCGATGGTTATTAGCTATTTATACGTTCCGGTAGTTCTGGCCTACTTAGGCGAAGTAAAATATGGTGTATGGACAACAATATTAAATGTTTTGTCCTGGATTACATATTTTGACATTGGAATCGGTCATGGATTGAGAAATAAGTTGGCCGAAAATCTAGATCGGGAAGGAAACGAAATTAAGTGTAGAAAATATGTCTCCAGCGCATATTTTGCGTTTGGATTAATCGTCCTCTGCGCAATGTGTGGATTTAGTGTGGCGGCAATCTTTGTTAATTGGAATAGTATTTTCGGCGTTTCAAAAGACAATGTAAGTGACAACTTAACATGTGTGATGTGCATTAGTGTGATTTTTATGTGCATCAATTTTTTGCTGTCACTCTGTAAGAGCATTTATTATGCGCTGCAAAAAAATAGCACTGTAGGACTTATGGGTGTTTTACAGCAATCGCTTATGTTGATGGGAGTGCTATATTTATCAGTAACAAGCAAAGCAAGTCTGCTCAAGGTTGCGATATTCTACGGCCTATCTGATTTTATTGTTGAAATATTATTCACACTGATTTTAACACGTAAAAGCGAAGTTTTTGTGCCAAGCCTTAAATTTGTCTCGAAAGAAGAAACAAAATCCACAACAAATCTTGGAATGCTGTTTTTCATTTCTCAAATATCGGCACTTATTTTGTTCACGACGGATAATCTAATTATTTCTCATTTCATTGGGCCGGCAGAAGTGACATCCTATAGTCTGGTAAATAAACTGTACACGGCAGGGACAGCTGTCTTTGCGATGCTAGTCACGCCATATTGGTCGAGAACATCCGTTGCAAAATCTCATAATGATTATCGATTGATAAAAAAAGGAATTCATGAGATGCAATGTTTGTTAGGATTGGGCATTGTGGGTGTATTAGTGCTTATGGTTATATTTAAACCTCTTGCTAGAGTGTGGCTTCAAAAAGAGCTTGACTATGCACCAGGATTGATTCCGCTGATGGCTGTATATGCTATTATATATATGTGGAATGCAGTATATTCACAGGTTGCTAATGGATTATCTTTAATGCGGGTTATTGTTCCAGTAGGAATCGTTCAAGGAATTGTAAATATTCCGCTCTCGCTTTTTTTTCTGTTGAAAATGAATATGGGCGTTGTAGGTGTGCTGCTGGGCACAGTATTATCTTTTATGGTTTCTGCTATTGCTGTCCCGATTGCGGTAAATAAAGAAATTTGTATCCATATGAGAGATAAAAGTTGATTAGAAAGGAGAAAAAATGGTGTGAAGAAAATATTGTATATTGGTCAGATAGCGATTGAGGGAAGTGCGTCATGCACACATGTTCGAAACCGAGCTAGATTTTTCAACAATATTGGTTATGAAGTCTATGGCCTTAGTGAGTGTCCAAAGAATGAGTGCGACAAAGTAGAAGATACTGATTTTCTCAAATACGTCTATATGAAACCGTTTCATGGAAAAGGTAAGGTTAGAGGCGCAGGTTGGATAGCAGACCAATTCTTGGGCATTCATACGTATAATGAGATTATTAGAGCATTGAAATTCATTTCACCAGATATTATAATTCTGTATGAGTTGAATTCAATTGTTGTGGAAGAACGTATCAGAGCCTATTGTAAAAAGCATAATATCAGGCTGATTATTGAAGTAACCGAATGGATGGAGGTTGAGAATAGAAAAGAAATTGCAACAAGAGGAATCGTATGGCAAAAGGATATTCAAAAACGTTATATCGATAAAAGATGTGGGAATATTATAGCCATTAGCGAGTTCTTATACGAGCACTATAGAAATCAGGGATGTAACGTAATAAAGCTTCCACCATTGGTTTACGATTTTGCAGACAAGGATCAGATCTTTCGTGATAGAGATGTTGTGAAATTGCACCAGGTTAAGCTCGTGTTTGCTGGAACGACCGATTTTAAAGACTATCTGGAACCAATGTTAAAGGCGATCCGAAAGATAAACAATAACGAGATTAAGATTATTTTTGACGTTGTAGGACCAAGTCCTGATGCAATTGAGAGCATGTTGGAATGTTCCAGCCCAACACAATATGGAATAAATTGCTATGGCCGTTTATCTCATGAGAATACGTTATCGATTGTAAGAAAAGCAGATTTCTCTGTTTTGATGCGTGAAAATAAAAGGTATGCGAAAGCTGGAGTATCCACAAAATTTGTTGAAGCAATGAGCTTGGCAGTTCCAAGCATTTGTACAGCTGTTGGAGGAACAGATGCTTTTGTAAGTGATGGCGTTGATGGGATCCTTATAAAAGATAATAGCGTACATGAAGTGTTAGACAAGTTGGTGCAGATTGTCAATATGGATTCTTCGAAGATTCTTCAAATGAAGTTGAACGCATTAAATACAGCAAAACAAGTGTTTTCGGAAGGACAGTATTATAATGTTGCGAAGTGCTTTTTGGAAGGAGAAGGATTTGATAGTCAGAACAAAGAAGAAGCCAAGCTATAAGTTGATAAGCACGTATAAAACAGAATTGATGGGAGTAGCGGCAATTAGCGTACTTATTGGTCATGCGGGCACTGCAATTATGGCAGACACAGGTGCTATTTTATTGGTGCCTAAAATGGCTACATTAATTTGCACGCTAATGTATATGTTTTTCTTTCTTTCTGGATTTGGATGTTTTTATTCGTTGAATAAATCTAATGACATACATAAATTTTATAATAATCGTATTAAAAAAGTGCTGTTGCCATATTTGGTGATTAGTTCCATAGCATATGCGATTAAGTATTTTATCCTTGAATTTAGTTTCCGTAAATTTATTGAGGCAGAGTTTTTCATTTCTTTTTGGATGAAAAATGAAGGAGCGTGGTATATTGCGGTTGTGGTAGTGTTATATGTGGTTTATCCAGTGCTTTACAATATCCAAAAATCCACAAAAGGTAAAAAAACTATAGTAGTAGCATTATTGATTATTCTCTGTTCGACTGTTATGATGGGCTATATAAATGAACCTTGGAAGTACAATGTGAACTATTCCTATGTTGGACATTTTGGTGGCCCTCTTATGGGAACCTTTTGCTTTATTGTTGGAAGCTGGATTGCTGAAGAGTCTCTTGATAAAAATGAATACTCCTATTTATTGGTAGTGGTTATGGCTTTGATTTGGCCTTTGTCAAAAATGATTCCAACCATAAGATATAGCTCGTCAATATCTTTAATAGCAAGCGTGTTTTTGGGAATGTCAGGAGTTTTTATTTTGCCATTCGGATTTCAGAGGATGCCACAGGGGGTTAAAGAAAAAAGTTTGACATTTTTAAGGAAAATAGGGGGGGCGACACTAGAGCTTTATCTAACAAATATATATGTTAACGATTTGCTACGTCAATTGAATGTTAGATTTCCTAATGATCAGTATCGAATAAAATATAGCATCTGCTTCACAGGCTTAGGCGTATTATTAGCGATTATACTGATTAAAGGGAAAAAGCGTATTAAGCGTTTATACGCTAAATAAGAACTCTTTGAAATTTGTTTATGAGGTGTAAAGATTATGAATAACAAAACTTTTGATAACGCAACCCTTAT
>ULRX01012088.1_pt1 | contig 11357 bp, 9 predicted proteins | sample 1955871 | NCBI WGS metagenome assembly ULRX01 (sample SAMEA4835695, study PRJEB28245) | human gut metagenome | biome: gut microbiome; material: fecal sample | place: Denmark | collected 2008 | reverse complement strand
CCAGCCTGCATATCCGCATATCCTTTTTCCAATTCTTCATTTAACTCTGCTTCTGATAATGTGCTGATGTCAACAGGTTTGGCAGATGGTATTTTTACCTCAAACGGAAGTCCTCTCTGTAAGATAATCTGTTTATAAAACATATTGATAGCACTGGAAGCAGGGATGCCAAGTGTAGACAGGATACTTTCTGCTTTTTCTTTGACATCTGGTTCAATCCTTGCATATAAATTTGCTGATTTTGTAGCCATATAAAACATCTCCTTTCGTGAGTAGTATTTCCATCTATCTTTATTATATGCAAATGTCCGCACAATAGCAATACTAATCATCACTTAAAAGCATTATGATGAAAGAACCTGTGCCGGAATACAGCAATTAGTACGATGATGCCTATTAAGATTCCTGCTGCAATGACATAAAGGAGAGTATAGGATTTTCGGTAGGGAAGGGCTATACTCCCAACGGTATTAGAATCGAGATGATTTCATCTTCTTTTGGCGGCCAAATTGCTTTTCCCTGATCGTTATCTGTTTCTGATACCCATTCAAAAGAGTTTGCTTTTGGTGCCAAAGATGCCACACCATGTTCGCCATTAGCGGTTTTATAGGGGACTTGCCATCCATAGGAACTCAAAATTATTTTATCAAAATTTTTATTTTGTTTATAGTATTCGGAAATTAAAAAATACTCTGTAGAAGACAGCGTATATGCTGTGCTATATTGATATTCTTCTCGTCCGAGGCAAGTTTCTGCGTCTGAAATGGTCTCTGTTTTGGAGCTTCCTTCTTGATTGGCCTTTTTTTCTTTTTCTAGTACAATTTTAATTTTATTCAAATCGTTTCTTTGCACCTTTTTCTTGTTTGCAAAAATATTCTTTACTTGTTGCCGGATGGATTCGCTGGCAGAAACAGGTACACTGCTATTTAAAACAAACAATGACATAATTAATATAAAACAAATTTTTTTCATGAGTTACACGCTCCTTTCCTGATAACTTTGCACGTATTGTATTGTGGCGGCAAAGTTACTTTAGAACAATTTTCTTCAAATTCCCCTTATTAATAAGGTCATTATATGAAACAGATATTGTGGATAGTTTTTTGAAATAGTCACCGTTTACAACATAATCTCCACTAGTGGCTGTTTGGTATAGTTGATTATCTTCATCCAATAAGATAGGGGCGGAGGAATCACAATTTTTATCCACCTCATGAAGGAATACAAAACGCTTTGACTTATGTTTTATCAAAACATTTTGTGAGAAATCGTCCAAGTCATTAATACCACCATCAATAAATTTGCCATCACGATATAACATAGTATATTGCAATATGTGTTGTTTGTCTTGAGAAAATACAAATAGATCGATGAGGGATGTATTTATATTTTTATCATTGATTTCCCAATAATAAATAGCCGTTTTGGATACATAAAAAATCTTTTCTCCGTATACAGGTGAACTAGGCGTTTCGTTGGCCATTGCATCAATCAAACTAACTAGGTCGTCATAGGTGGATTTGGTTTTCAAGAATTTGTCTACGTCAACAAATAGGCTATCTGTTTTGCATCTGGTAATATCTTTTTCGTTAAGATAATAGGCAGTATCCAAATTGGCTTTTGGAGGTTTTTCAACGGAATCCTTATGATTCGTTGATGCTTTATTTTGCTCATTATTTCCGATATAAAACTGTTTTGAACATATAAATATTGCTATAATGCAAATACATAATGCAATAATATAATACTTTTTCTTCATATATGAATCAACCTTTCTGAAATCAATACATTGTTTAACGCATTATTTCTGTGTATCTGAAAATGCTTCTTAAATTATATTACCACCTTTTCGGAAAAAACCGCCATGGAAGTTTGAACGGTGTATGTATTTTTCGTGTGCTCTTCGCATAAGATGAAACAGACTTATCCAGTGGGAGGACGACGAGATGGATGACAAGATAGAGGAGATACTCGCGCAGTATCCGGTACAGATTGAGAGCAGAAAAAGAATTCGTGGGGCAATTCTGCTGGAGACCAGAGAAGGGCAGTATTTACTGCGAGAATATAATGGCTCTGCCAGCCACCTTGAGCGAGAAGAACGCATCAAGGAGAGTTTGATGAGTCATGGCTATCGTAAAGTGGACAAAGCGCTGGCCAATAAACAAGGGGAACTGTTGACACGTGATGGTTCGGGAAATATTTGGCTTATGAAGCGTTGGTTTGCCGGGAGGGAGTGCGATCTAAAGGATGCTAAACAGGTGTGCAGAGCAATGTCTCATTTGGCGATGCTGCATTTATGGATGAGTGAGCAGCATGAGGTGGATATTCGCACACAGCAAACCGAAAATGCGGAGGAATTGACATCTAGCGACAGGGAAACAGATCTTGGCAGTGAGGAATTGCAGGCGGCAGAAGTGACAGCGTTTACACCGATTGATTTTTTTGGACGACGCAATCGGGAATTAAAACGTGTACATACATATATTCGCAAAAAAAGAAGAAAGAATGAAATGGAACTTGCGCTTTTAGATGCATTTGCCCATTACTATGAGCAGGGCTGCGAGGCAGAGCAGTTGGAGACTGCAGAGCATAACTATGATTATTTGCAGCGGGAAGCGGCAGAACAAGGCAAGCTGATGCATGGAAGCTATAATTATCACAATATTGTATTTCAAGGGCGGGAGGTGGTCACCTCCAACTTTGAGAACGCCAAAGTGGGTATACAGATTATGGATTTATATGGATTCCTGCGCAAAACCATGGAGAAGAATGGATGGAAACAGGATCTGGGACGCCGCATGATCGCTTCTTATGAGGAAAAACGTCCGCTGTCGGAGGAGGAGAGGCATTTGTTGTATACACTGCTTCTGTATCCGGAGAAGTATTGGAAGCAGTGTAACTTCTATTATAATGGGAAGAAATCATGGATGTCGTCGAAAAGTTATGAGAAACTGTTGCGCATACGCGGGCAGGAAGAGGGGCGGATTCAGTTTCTGGAAATGATAAAAGACGTTTTATTTTAATGCTCATTTTGTCTGTGCTCTTTGAGGAGATTTTTTCTGTGATGCGACAGAATAAGGAATATTACAGATATAAACACGAGTAATATTCCAATGGCTGCAAAGAAGAGTTGCAGAGATTTACTCACGTTATGTTGTGGTTTCTGTTTCAACGAGGATTGCATTTTTGTCGGAGCGTATGTCTTAGCTGCGGGTGTTACTGCGGATAATGACAACGCTCCGAAATTTTTTAAGTGATCTGCAATGTACTGTATCTTTGCATCGTAGGTCTTCTTGGCAAAGCTTTTTTCTTCGTTCGTGTAAGAGATGTCACCTTGCCCCTCTATATAGGCGAGTGTGTTTTTGGCATTCTCGATCATAACAACGTCACCACATTCACCGACGCCAAGTACGTAAAATATAGCGGGGATATCCGCTTTTGACATCTTATTTAAAGCGTCGGTTTGTTCGCTTTTCCCTTCTATGGATATCTGCCAGTCTCCATTTTCTTGAGATAAGGAAAAGATACCGATGATATTATGTTTATAATAAAGTGGGTAATTTACGGCAGCGTCTTGGGTGCTTTTCTTTACATCAAAATAAAAGAACGGATCACCGGTCGTTATGGATGCTGCAGAAATACGGGAATTTTTATAATCGTCTTCTAATAATAGAGGGATCCAGTCATTGATTTCCTGTTTCATCTTGTTTTTGGCATAGTGATTTAGCGTGTGACGGATTGTTTGGTACGCTGAGCGGTAGGAAGAGCCGGAGTCTGTTGCTTGGGCAGCAGCAAATTTGGGCAAATAAAATAAGCTTCCGGCCAGCAATATAATACTAATCTGTAATAATAGCTTCTTTGTCATCATGATTGTATACCCCCCTTCTTAAGTCATGAATTTTATGGTTTCTAATATCATACATCCATTAGTCTTTTGATCAAACTCGCAAATCCGCTCTTGCAGAGCTTATTCGCTTGATTCAAAAGCTTATTTGCTTGTTATATTTATATTACCATTTGTGCTGCAAAAACCGCCGCATTATGTGAGGGCTCTGTCGGAGTTTGCAGATTTGCATTTTTTGGCGATTCAAAGTTCAAATGGTGTATGTTAATTGCGCGTAAGGTCTTTTATTTTGGGTATCTCTGTGGTAATATAAACAATGCGGGTAAAATTGGATGGGGTGATTATCATGCTTAACGGTCTATACATCACAGGCCGTGAGTGCATGGAAGATTGCGTAAAAAGAAACACAGATGGAGGAGCAATTGAAGAACAGTAAGAAAATATTGCTTTTGATGATGTGTTTGCTGTGTGTATGCATGCTGACAGCGTGTACCGTGAAACATCGTCGACAGCGTAACAGTGTTTCTGCGACGGGATCGCCGGTGAACACGAAGACGTTGACCGGAGTGGTGACCGGACAGGATGTAGAGAAACAGAATATTACCGTGCGAGAGCTTGATAGCAATCTGGAATCGGTACTGTATTACGACTCTACCGCAGCGGTAACCAACAAATTTGGAGAGACGATCACGGCAGAGCAAATAACAACGGGCGAGATTTTGGAGTTGGCATATCGTACTTCGGATACACTGCTGGTGTCGGCGGCGGTACCGGAGGATGTATGGGAGTATGACGAAGTGGATTCCTTTTCTTTTCGGGCAGAAGAGAATATGATGCGTTTTGCCGATAAAAAATATCAATACTCAGCAAATACGTATATTTCATCGTCCGGGCAGCAGATTGCACTTGCAGAGCTTAATCAAGAAGATACGTTGACGGTGCGGGGCGTAGGCATACATGTCTATTCTATTACACGAACAGCGGGGCATGGTTATGTTCGGCTGACCGGATATGAGGACTTTACAGGCGGTATGGTTGAGGTTGGTAACCGTATTATTCTGCCGATCGCAGATAATATGTTGATCACGGCACCGGCAGGCATTTACCGTGTAACTTTGTGCAAGGGAGTGTCGATTGCCAGCAAGACAGCGACGGTGCAGCAGGATCAGACGGTAACCGTTGATTTTTCGGATTATGTGTCTACGGCGAAAGATATTGGAACGGTTACGTTTGATATCGAGCCGGAAGGGGCAGACTTGACGATCAACGGGACAACGGTTGACTATTCGCAGCCGGTTGCATTAAACTATGGAGAGTATAAGATCACAGTTGCCATGACAGGGTACGAAACCTATAGTGGTACGCTGGATGTTGAAGATGCATCGGTACCGGTGCATATTGATCTGATCGAGGAGCAGGCGACGGTAAATAACAGTGCGACAGCGACACCTGCGGCAAGTGCGGCGGGAGATAACAACAGCCCTTCAGGCTCGACAACGAGCGATTCGTCAAGCAGTTCATCGACAGACAGCAGTGCGGCGTCCAAGAAAGTGGACAGTTCGCATACGATCACGGTAACGGCACCGCGAGGTGTTGAAGTATATTTAGATAATGTGTATAAAGGGTTGGCACCATGCAAATTCAAGAAGGTGATAGGCTCGCAGACAGTAACTTTGAGCCAGACCGGGTATGTGACGAAAAGTTATTCGATTGATATTTTGGATGATGATGAGGATGTCACGTTGAAGTTTGCAGACTTGGTGAAAGAAACCAGTAGTCGATAAGGGTAGGGAAAGGAACAGGTAAGAACAAGGCACAAGCAGGAGGATGTAAGCAATGGATTACAAGAAGATTTATGAAGCATGGTTGGCAAATCCTTATTTTGATGAGGAGACAAAGGCTGAGCTAAAAGCAATCGCAAACGATGATGGAGAGATCAAGGAGCGTTTTTACAAGGATCTTGAGTTTGGTACTGCCGGACTTCGTGGAGTGATCGGTGCAGGCACGAATCGCATGAATATTTATACGGTGCGTAAAGCAACGCAGGGGCTTGCAAACTATATCAACAAAGCAGGTAAGGCAGCACAGGGTGTTGCAATTGCTTTTGATTCTCGTCATATGTCACCGGAATTTGCAGATGAGGCGGCACTTTGCCTGGCAGCAAATGGAATTAAGGCGTATGTGTTTGAATCTCTTCGTCCAACACCAGAGCTTTCCTATGCAGTGCGTGAATTGAAGTGTGTTGCCGGTATCAACATTACAGCAAGTCATAATCCGCCAGAGTATAATGGTTATAAGGTATATTGGGAAGATGGTGCACAGATCACACCACCTCATGATACAGGAATTATGGATGAAGTTAAGGCTGTTACAGATTATGCGACAGTAAAGACGATGGACAAGTCCGATGCAGTGGCAAAGGGATTGTACGAGCAGATCGGTGCTGCTATCGACGACAAATATATTGAAGAGTTAAAGAAACAGGTTATTCATTGGGATAGCATCAAAGAGGTCGGTAAAGATCTTAAGATCGTATATACACCACTTCATGGAACCGGTAATATCCCGGCAAGACGTGTATTGAAAGAGATCGGTTTTGAGAATGTATATGTTGTTCCAGAGCAGGAACTTCCGGATGGAGATTTCCCAACGGTAAGTTATCCAAATCCAGAGGCAGCAGAAGCATTTGAGCTTGCACTGAAACTGGCGAAAGAGAAAGATGCAGATCTTGTATTGGCAACAGATCCGGATGCAGACCGTTTGGGCGTTTATGTCAAGGATACCAAGAGCGGAGAGTACATTACTCTGACCGGTAATATGTCAGGCTGCCTGCTTGCAGATTATGAGATCTCTCAGAAGAAGGAGACAAAGGGTCTTCCTGCAGATGGCAAATTGATCAAAACGATCGTTACTTCGAATCTTGCGGATGCGATTGCAGAATACTATGGCGTTGATTTGATCGAAGTATTGACCGGATTTAAATATATCGGACAGCAGATCCTCGGTTTTGAGACAACCGGTAAAGGTGAGTATCTGTTTGGTTTTGAGGAAAGCTATGGCTGCCTGATCGGAACACATGCGCGTGACAAAGATGCGATCGTTGCTACGATGGCTCTTTGCGAGGCTGCAGCATATTATAAGACCAAAAATATGACTTTGTGGGATGCTATGCTTGCCATGTATGAGCGTTACGGATACTACAAAGACGGTGTGAAGGCTGTGACAATGAAGGGTATCGAAGGACTGGAGAAGATTCAGGAGATCATGAATGAGCTTCGCACGAATCCACCAAAAGAGTTCTGTGGATACAAGGTAGAGTCTTTCCGTGATTATCAGGCAGATACGATCACAGACATTGCGAGCGGAGAGGTTAAGCCTACCGGCCTGCCAAAGTCGAATGTACTGTATTTTGATATGAGCGACAAGGTATGGATGTGTGTACGTCCATCCGGTACAGAACCAAAGATCAAGTTCTACTTTGGTGTAGTTGGAGAGTCTCTGGAAGATGCAGACAAGAAGTCGGAAGAGATGGCAAAAGCAGTAGATGCATTAGTGGCTTCTCTGTAAAAATGTAAGAATTAAGGAATACAAATGCCTCCTGGCGCATATAATCACAAGGGTATGTATTACGTGATGATATGCAAAGGAGGTATTTTTGTGTCGGGAATTGTCAGTATTCACAACCGTTTGTATACATATTATGACTTAGAGCGTGATCTGCAGGAGCTTGCCATCTGCTATCCGGATTCCACGGAATTGACTTCGCTTGGTCAAACATTAGATCATCGGCAGATATATTGCTTGCGGATACATGGAACAAAAGGTTTCACAAAGCATGCCGTGGTAATTCAGGCGGCAATGCATGCAAGGGAGTGGAAAAATGCGCAGCTTTTGATGATGATGGCAGAACGTTTTCTTCGCTGTTATGGGGAGGATATTCTTTGGGAGGGGATTCCATATCGGCAATTGCTGCGGCATTATGATGTCTATATATTGCCGATGGTCAATCCGGATGGCGTTCAGATCAGCCAATTTGGCTCCGAAGGCATTATCGATCCGGTGCTTCGGCAGGAATTACAGGAAAAGATCGCGACACAGAGAGAGGCAAGACGCTGGAAAGGAAATGCGAAGGGAGTTGATCTCAACCGTATTTTTACGGAAGAAGCGTTAGATCAGCCGGAAAGTATCGTGCTGCGTGATCTCGTCAACGCAGTATCACCGCAGTTAACAATAAATTATCATTCTACCGGACAGGTTATTTTTTACCGACAGTTTTTTACGGCATTAGAATACATGAGCAGACGCACCGGATATCCCCTTGTGTTAGAGACCGGAAAGCCCGTTGGATCATTTGGAGATTATCTGACAGAGCAGGGTAAAAAGTGGTGTACGATCGAGACGGGAGCGTGGGAAGCACCGGTGGGACATATGCAGATCTATGCTTGGTGGATGCGTCAGAAAAGCCTGCTTCCGCTTGTTCTTGCATCGCTTTTATGCTAAAATGGAAATACTAAAATTGCCTTTGAATGACCGATGGTCATTCCCGGGAAAATACAAATTATGGGGGAAGACGTATGCAGGAAAAAATGGATCAGTGGATCAACTGGGTGGAGTATGATGAGCTGCTAGCCGGTCATCATAATGCACCGCATAATTTATTGGGTTTACATGAATTTGGCAAAGGACAGGTGTTTACGGTATATCGTCCGGAAGCGCAGAAGATTACTGTGACGGACAAGAATGGCAAGCACGCATTAGAACTGGAAGAGATACAGGAAGGCAGTGGATTTTTTGGAAAATACGTGCCGGATCATAAGTACAAAAAACCGTATCTTTTACATATTCAATATGGAGAAAATGATATTGTAACGACAGCGGATCCATATTCATTCGATCCGCAGCTTTCGAATGATGATCTGTATTTATTTGCGGAGGGAAATCACTATAATATTTATGAAAAATTAGGCGCACATCCTCGGACGATCGATGGCGTAAAGGGTGTGTATTTTGCCGTTTGGGCACCACATGCAAGAGCGGTCAGTGTTGTGGGCGATTTTAATATGTGGGATGGCAGACTGCATTTGATGCGTACGTTAAATGTGTCCGGTATCTATGAGATTTTTATTCCGGGTGTAAAGACCGGGGCTGTGTATAAATACCAGATATTAACTCGTACCGGAGAGGTCTTGATGAAGTCAGATCCGTATGCTAATTGCGCTGAGCTGCGTCCAAATAATGCCTCTGTCGTGGCGGATCTGAATGTATATCATTGGAACGATCACCGCTGGATGCATGACCGCGCTAAGGAGACCAGACAGTCTCTGGGGCAGAAGCCGATGGCGATCTATGAGATGCATTTGGGTTCTTGGAAAAAACGCGTGGAAGATGATGATAATGGATTCTTCTCCTATCGAGAGCTTGCGCCAATGATCGCGAAGTATGTCCGTGAAATGGGATATACACATGTCGAATTAATGGGTATTGCAGAGCATCCGTTTGACGGTTCTTGGGGATATCAGGTGACGGGATATTATGCTCCGACCAGACGATATGGCAATCCGGATGATTTTATGTATTTTGTAGATTATATGCATGACCAGGGGATTGGCGTGATCTTGGACTGGGTACCGGCACATTTCCCGAAAGATGCGTACGGACTTGGTATGTTTGACGGACAGCCATTGTATGAGCATCCGGATCCAAGACGTGGAGAACATCCGCATTGGGGTACATATATCTTTAATTACAACAAGCGTGAGGTCAGCAATTTCCTGCTTGCCAATGGTTTGTTTTGGATGAAAAAGTTCCATGTAGATGGACTGCGAGTAGATGCTGTAGCGTCTATGCTGTATTTGGATTACGGTAAAGATGATGGCGAGTGGCTGCCAAACGAAGATGGCGGTAATGAAAATTACGATGCGATCAACTTATTCCGTCATATGAACAGCGAATTTGAGAAGCAGGTACCGGGCTGCATGATCATTGCCGAAGAGTCTACAGCTTGGCCAAAAGTCAGTACAAGTGTGCGCGATGGAGGTCTTGGATTTACATTCAAATGGAATATGGGCTGGATGAACGATTTCTTGGAATATATGCATATGGATCCATTGTTCCGTTCCGGTAATCATGGTAAGCTGACATTTAGTATGGATTATGCGTATAGTGAGAATTTTATTCAGGTATTGTCGCATGATGAGGTTGTTCATGGTAAGGGATCCATGATCAACAAAATGCCGGGAGAATTGGATGACCAGTTTGCTAACCTGAGAGCAGCATATGGCTTCATGTATGGACATCCCGGTAAGAAGTTATTGTTTATGGGACAAGAATTTGCACAATATCGTGAGTGGAGCGAAAGCCGCAGTCTGGATTGGTATTTGCTTGGTGAAGAGCGCAACAAACAGATGCAGGCTTATGTGAAAGCATTGAATGCACTGTATCGCAAAAATGAAGCGCTGTATGTGAATGATTATGACATTATGGGCTTTGAGTGGATGAGCTGTCTGAATGCAGATCAGAGTACGGTATCTTTCGTGCGCCGAGGTAAAACGACGAAGAAACAGCTTCTCTTTGTATGTAACTTTACTCCGGTGAAAAGAGAAGATTTCCGGGTGGGTGTTCCATGCAGCGGAGAGTATTCGTTGATCCTGACGTCGGATGATAAAGCATATGGTGGAACCGGAGTGCGCAATGCGAAGAAGGTGACAGCGGACAAGATTACTTTTGATGGAAGAGACTATTCGATCAAAATGACACTGCCTCCATTATCTGTTACAGTATATCAATTTGATTATAAGTAAGAAGTGTGCTATGATAACACAGTATGCGTAGCTGTCAGTGGCTGGTATATAGAATGAACAGATGGAGGAATTAAGATGGATTACACATGGAATGTAATGCCGGTATACGGTGTATCAACATGGGTCATAGTAATGCTTGTTGTTATTGTGCTGTTGATTGCGGCGTTGGTTGCGTTAAGTATTTATGGTAAGAAACTGCAGGACAGACAGGAAGATTCACAGAGACAGTTGCAGGAGGCTGCACAAAGTGCCAAGCTTCTGGTCATTGATAAGAAAAAGATGAAGTTCAAAGATTCGGGACTGCCGCCAATGGTGCTTGAACAGGTGCCGAAGTATATGCGCGGACGCAAGGTGCCGATTGTTAAAGCAAAGATTGGTCCGAGAATCATGTCTCTTATCTGCGAGGACAAGATCTTTGATCTGATCCCGGTTAAGAAAGAGATTCGTGCGACGATCAGCGGAATTTACATTATGGATGTAAAGGGACTTCACAACAATTTAGAGCATGCACCTAAGGGCAAGAAAAAGCTTGGAGAGCGTATGCGTGAACGTGCTGAGAAGAAGTCAAAAGAACTGAATCAGAAACGTGCAGAACTTGAAAAAGACACCAAAAAGAAACATAAATAAGATTTCAAACATGGAACCTGCAAGGTATGTAATGTACTTTGCAGGTTTTTTGTTTTATAAGCGCTGGCTTTGCTTTTTTAATTAAT
>ULRX01011497.1_pt1 | contig 11505 bp, 8 predicted proteins | sample 1955871 | NCBI WGS metagenome assembly ULRX01 (sample SAMEA4835695, study PRJEB28245) | human gut metagenome | biome: gut microbiome; material: fecal sample | place: Denmark | collected 2008 | reverse complement strand
CCGCCGCTGCTTGGCGTAGAGCTTGATCGTGTTGAAAACGCGGCGGTAGACGACGCCCGCATCGAACGGGCGGCTGACATAGTCCGAGACGCCCAGCTCGTAGGCGTGGCGCACAACGGTGTCGGCGTCCTCGCTCGAGATCATGATGACGGGAATGTCCTCGATCCAGTGGCTGCGGTTCATCTCGCTCAGCACCGCAAAGCCGTCCATGACCGGCATGACGATGTCCAGCAGGATCAGCGCAATGCCGGTGCCGTACTGCTCCAGCATGGCCAGGCATTCCCTGCCGTTCGTCGCCTCCAGAATGTTGTAGTCGCTGCCCAGGATCTCCGCCAGAATGGCGCGGTTCATCTCGGAGTCGTCCACAATTAAAATGCTCTGGCGGGAATGGCTTTCGCGCCCGGCAGCGCTCAAAGCGCCGTCCCGGGCGTTGTCCTCGGTCACGACCATGTTTTTGCGGTTCTTGGCCTGGTACATCAGCTTGTCGGCGCGGGAGACTGCCTGCTCCACGGTCTCGCCGGGCTGCGTTATCACGCCGCCGATGCTGGCGGACAGCTGCAGACGGGAATACCCCGGCACGCTGGCGGTGTGCAGCTGCGCCCGGATGCGGTCCAGCTTGGCCAGGAACGCCGCGCGCTCAATGCCCGGCAGCACCAGCAGGAATTCGTCGCCGCCGTAGCGGATGAGCACGTCCGATTTGCGGATGCAGGCGCGCACCACGTCAACGCAGGTGCGCAGCGCCATGTCGCCGGCCTGATGGCCGTAGGTGTCGTTGATCAATTTAAAGTCGTCCAGGTCCAGCACGGCCACACCGGCGGGGTCGGTCTTGTCCTTGAGCGCGTCCTCAAAGTAGAGGCGGTTGTAGCTGTCGGTCAGTGCATCGTGGTAGAGCTTGGTGTGGTAGCGCGTGATGCTGTCTATCAGGCGGTCCCCGTTTTCGGGGTCAATGAGGGTCTCGCCGTCCAGCTTCTGGACCAGCTCCATGACACAGGGAGCGCCGTCGACCTCGCGGTAGACGGCGGTGACCTGAAAGACCTCGCTGCCCATGTATTCCAGCTTGGTGCGCTGGCGGTGATCCTCCAGCACCTGCCGGGAGATGCAGTTCCGGCAGGGGGTGTTTTTGCCCCAATAGCTGTAGCAGCTGCAAAAGCTGTTGATGGACTCCTCGCCGCCGACCTGCGCAGCATCCAGCAGCCGCACCACAGTAAAGATGGTGCGGTATTGGGCCATTTCCGTTTCGACCTGTTCTCTGGTCATAATGCTTCCGCCTTTGTGTGAAGGAATGGGTAGATAAAAATTGTGTTACATATAAAAACATTATAGCATTGCAGGGTGTTTTTTGTCAATGTGGCAAAGGGGAACCCCATGACCGCCCGGCAACGGGCGGCCTCCCAACGGCCCTGTCCTACCCGCTGCCCGGCCTGCATATACATACCGCAGGAGGTACATGCCATGCGTCGGATCGGATTTTACTTATTTATAATGGCCGTCTTTCTGCTTGCGCCGCTGCTTGCACTGCCGCAAAAGGCTGTTCCGGCCCCCGCCGCGGTGCCGACCCCCACCCCAACCGCCGTCGCCCGGGCCGCCGCGCCCTACCGCGCTGTGTGGGTCAGCTATCTGGAATGGGAGCAGGTCGATTTCTCGTCGGCGGAGGCGTTCACGCAGGCAATCGGCACCATGCTGGACAATATACAGTCGATTGGCGCAACCGTCGTGCTGGCGCAGGTGCGGCCCTTCGGCGATGCGCTCTACCCCAGCGGCTACTTCCCGTTCAGCCACCTCTGCACCGGCACGCAGGGGCAGGACCCCGGGTTTGACCCGCTGGCACTGCTGGTGGACGCCGCCCACGCGCGGGACTTACAGCTGGAAGCCTGGGTCAACCCTTACCGCATCCAGGCCGGGCAGACCCCGGCGCTGTGCGGCGCAAGCCCGGCGCGGCTGCATCCGGACTGGGTCAGGTACACCGACACCGGCGCGTATCTCGACCCCGCCAACGCGGACGTGCGGCAGTACATTGCCGACGGGGTGGGGGAGCTGTGCGCAAGGTACGCTGTGGACGGCATCCACTTTGACGACTATTTTTACCCCACCACCGACCCGGCCTTTGACGCGGCGGACTACGCGGCCAGCGGCAGCACACGGACGCAGGACGACTGGCGGCGGGAGAACGTGAACGCCCTGATGGAGCTTTGCCACGCCGCGGCCCGGCGGTACGGCGTGCGGTTCGGCGCAGCCCCGGCGGGCGACCCGGAGCAGAACTACACCCTGCAATACAGCGACGCGGCCCGCTGGCTGCGGCAGGGGACTGTGGATTACCTGATGCCCCAGCTTTATTGGGGACAGGAATATATAAAAAACGGCGATGCGTCGCACAGCTTTGCGCAGCTGGCCGCCGCGTGGGCCGCACTGCCCCGCGCGGCGGGCGTGAAGCTGTACGCCGGGCTGGGAGCCTACCGCGTCGGCGCAGGGGATGGGTCCGATGCCGGCTCCGAGTGGTTTTCCGGCCATGCGCTGGCCGACCAGCTTGCTTTGCTTGCCCGCTTAGGGGTGCAGGGCGCGGGGCTCTACCGCTACGGCAGCCTGTTTGCCAATTCCGACGCCCCGGCGCTGGCGGAAAGCGAAGCGGAGGCAATAAAAGGTGTCTGGCAGGGCTGACCGGAAAATCCGGTGCAGACTGTCGAAAAACTCTTGTAGGGGTGAGCATTGCTCGCCCGTGCCCGTTTGCCTTGTAAGCAAACCACCCGGAAAAATGCGTTGCTGCGGTAAGTTGGCGGGCGACCAATGGTCGCCCCTACATACGCAATAAGGCAGGAATGCAATTTTTTGACAGTCTGGACCGGAAAATCCGGTGGTGCCGACAAAGATTTGGTACTTGCAAAAGCGGTAAAAATGCAAGATAATAGAGAGGCAGGGCGGCTTGCGGCTGCCCGCAGGACCCAAGGGAAGATAAAGGAGAAACTCCATGAACCATACAAACGACCTCTATAACCGCTGGCTTGCCCAGCCGGGCCTGGACGACGCCATTAAAGCCGAGCTCGTCTCCATCGCGGGCGACGGCGACGCCGTCACGGACCGCTTTTACCGCGATCTGGAATTCGGCACCGGCGGCCTGCGCGGTGTGATCGGCGCGGGCACGAACCGGATGAACCTCTACACCGTGCGCAAGGCAACGCAGGGGCTGGCGGACTACCTCAATGCGTCCGGCCTGCCCAAAAAGGTAGCCATCGCCCACGACAGCCGCCATAACGGTGCGCTGTTCGCCCGCGAGACCGCCCGCGTGCTGGCCGCAAACGGCATTACCGCCTGCATGTACCCCCGGCTTGAGCCGACCCCGGCGCTTTCGTGGGCGGTGCGGTACCTCGGCTGCGGCGCGGGCGTCTGCGTGACGGCCAGCCACAACCCCGCTAAGTACAACGGCTACAAGGTCTACGGCGCGGACGGCTGCCAGATCACGCTGGAGGCTGCCGAGAAAATTCTGGCAGCTATCGAAAAAATTGATTGCTTTGACGATGTCCGGCTGGCAGATTTTGACGCTGCCGCCGCCGCGGGCCGCATTGTGACAATTGACGAAAAATGCCTCGATGATTTTGTGCAGGCTGTCTATGACCAGCGTGTCGGCGACGGCGCGGGCATCGACGCGCTCAAGCTCGTCTACACCCCGCTGAACGGCACGGGTCTGGAATGTGTGAAAAAGCTGCTGAAAAAGCTCGGCGTGACCCATGTGACCGTTGTGCCCGAGCAGGAAAAGCCCGACGGCGACTTCCCGACCTGCCCCTACCCGAACCCCGAGATCCGCGAAGCTATGCAAAAAGGCTTGGAGCTGTGCGACAAGGTCCGTCCCGATCTGCTGCTGGGCACCGACCCCGACTGTGACCGCTGCGGCACCGCCGTGCCCGACGGCAAGGGCGGCTACCGCCTGATTACCGGCAATGAGATGGGCATCATCCTGCTGGACTATATCTGCCGCACCCGTCTGGCACAGGGCACGATGCCCGCCGACCCCGTGGCGGTAACGACCATCGTCTCCACCGATATGGCAGCGCCGGTTGCGAAAAAGTACGGCGTTGAACTGCGCCGCACCCTGACCGGCTTTAAGTTCATCGGCGAGCAGATCGGCAAGCTGGAGGCCGAGGGGCGTCCCGAACGCTATATCTTCGGCTTTGAGGAGAGCTACGGCTACCTGTCCGGCGGCCACGTCCGCGACAAGGACGCTGTCAACGCGACGCTGCTGGTCTGCGAGGCCGCGGCCTGGTACGCCCAGCAGGGCAAGACGCTGCTGGACGCCATCGAGGCATTGTACAGGGAGTTCGGTTACTACCGCAATGCGCTGTGCAGCTTTGCCTTTGAGGGCGAGAGCGGCATGCACACGATGCAGGAGCTGATGAAGAAGCTGCGCGCCAACGCCCCGGAGGACATTGCCGGGTACAAGGTGGAGTCCGTCGTGGACTACGACACCGACGGCACCGGCCTGCCCCGCGCCAACGTGCTGGAATACCATCTGGACGGCGGGCATAAGCTGATGGTCCGCCCCTCCGGCACCGAGCCGAAAATTAAAGTTTATCTTTCCGCCGTTGGCGACAGTGAGGCAGCCGCCGATGCCGTGAACGCCGCGCTGGCCAAAGCCGCCGCGGACATGATGAAAGCGTGAACGGTATGGCAATTCTGAAATTGACCCCGAGCTGCAAGGATTATCTGTGGGGCGGCAGCCGCCTGCGCACCGATTTCGGCATCAAGAGCGACCTTGAACCGCTGGCCGAAGCGTGGGTGCTGTCCTGCCACCCGGACGGCCCGAGCTATCTGCCCGACGGCACGACGCTGGCGGACTACGTGGCCGCGCACCCCGAAGCCCTGGGCACGGACTGCGCAAAATTTGAGCAGTTCCCGGTCCTGACAAAGTTCATCGACGCCAGCAAGAACCTGTCCATTCAGGTACACCCGTCCAACGACTACGCGCTGAAAAACGAACACCAGTACGGCAAAACCGAGATGTGGTATGTGCTGGACTGCGTGCCGGGGGCGTATCTCTACTACGGCTTTACGCACGAAATCTCCAAAGAAGAATTTGCGGAGCGCATTAAAAATAACACCCTGACCGAGGTCCTGAACGCCGTACCGGTGCATAAAGGAGACTGCTTTTTTATCCCGTCGGGCACGCTGCACGCCATCTGCAAGGGCATTGTCGTGGCCGAGGTGCAGCAGAACTCCAACGTGACCTACCGCGTCTACGACTACGGGCGCGTCGGTGCGGACGGCAAGCCCCGCGCCCTGCACATTGAAAAGGCGCTGGACGTGACCCGCCGCACGCCGCCGCAAAAGCAGGATTTCGGCAGCCATCTCGCGCAGTGCGAGTATTTCACGGTGGACGCGAAAAAAGGCGCGTTTGACGGTGCGGCTGACGAAAAGAGCTTTGTCTCGCTGCTCATCACCGACGGCGCAGGCACGCTGACCTGCGGCGGCGAGACCGTGAAGGTCAAAAAAGGCGAAAGCTATTTTATCCCCGCGGGCAGCGGCAAGTACGCCGTGACCGGCGACTGTGAGACGCTGGTGACGGTGGTGTAAAGCGGGGGAGCGGTGCTGTATCCCCCAGCCGAGCGGTAGGGGCCGGGCATGCCCGGCCCGCAGGTGTCCCATAGGCGGGCGCTTGCGGAAAGGTGCAGGGCAGAAGTGAATACAGAAAAGACGCACTACGGAAAAACTTCCGTGGTGCGTCTTTTTTGTAACCTTCTGGCAGAAAGCAGCCCTCGACGTGTTCCGCGGGCGGCGGACGGTATACTCCCAATTGACCCGGCGGGGAGACAAGCCCCGCGCGGGAAACCAGCAAAGGAGGAACCGTACATGAAAAAACGTCTGTTGGCTGTGCTGCTGGCCTGCTGTATGGCGGCAGGCATGGCCAACGCTGTGTTTGCGGCGGATGAACTGCCCGCCACGGCGGAGTCTGCGGCGGCGATTGCGCCCGCCGACCCGGACCCGCCTGCCCCGGAACCCGAAATAGAGGCGGAGCCGACCCCGGCGGCTGACCCCGCGGCAACGCCTGAGACCGCACGCACCCTTGTGATGGATAGGCTGCTCGCCGCGCCCGACACCGCGGCGCAGGCTGCCGTTGTCACAAGCGCAGAGCTGGTGGACAGCATTCGGACCGACGGCTGCTTTACAGCGAAGGTCAACGGCAGCACGGACAGACTCGACGGCGCTGTGTACACCTGGTACCGCAGCAAGGACGGCACCAACTGGGAGGAGGTCCCGCAGCAGCTCTGCTCCGGCGATGCGTGGAACATCACGCCGGGCAGCGAGCACCGGCTGAACGCTGCGCTGGATGCCTGCATTGCCGGTGTCAGGGATGCGGAACGGCTGTACTATAAGGTCGAGGTCACCGGCACCGACGGCGCAAAACTCACCGCTGCGGCCATGCAGGTGCCCTACTGCATCCAGCTGCAGAACGGCAGCTTTGAAACGCCGGATATTGCCGGGCTGAAGGCGTATCACAACAAAAACAACAATACGCCCGCATCCCGGCTGTATTATTCCCCGGACGGTGGGACCGGCACCTTCTTTACCCAGTACCCGTCGGGGGAAGGGGGCATCGTCTGGCAGACCACCGGCGTGGCCAGGCACTGGAAAACCGGAAGCGCCGGCCTGTACATTGAGCTGGCGGACGGCTCCAACCGCAGCTATAACGGCACGCGGAACTACCCCGAGGCCAGCTACAGCATCGACGGCGCTTACGACGGCCAGCAGTTTGCCGAGCTGAACTGCGAGGCCTACGGCGCACTGTATCAGGATGTGCTGACCGCGCCCGGCACCACGCTGCACTGGTCGCTGGCCCACCGCGCCCGCGGCAGGGGTATGCAGGACTCGATGGCGCTGCTCATCGCGCCGGTGGATGTGGCAGCGCAGATCACCGACATCCTGGCGGGCGTTTCCAGCGAGGACGACAACAGGGGACTTCTGGTGCGCGCGGCGCTGGACCGGACCGTGCAATACAACGGAGAGGAGGTCCCCATCCGCAGCTTTATGGTCGGCGGTGAGATCACCGACGGCAACGACCAGTGGGGCGTCCACAGCGGCGACTATACGGTCCGGGCGGGGCAGTATGTCAGCCGGTTCTTCTTCCTGGCGCTGTCCAGCGGCAAGGGGGACCGGCGCGAGGGCAACCTGCTGGATAAGGTCTGGTTCAGCACCGAGCCTGCGCCGCCCGTGGCCGGGCACGCCAACCTGACGCTGCGCAAGACGCTGGCGGGCACCCTGACCGCCGACGAGCTGACCGCCGTGCGTGCGGGGCTGACCTTCACCGTGACCCGCTCCGACGGCACGGCTGTGGCCGTCATAAGCGGCGCGGATATGACCGTCGGCACCGACCCGGCCCAGTGCAGCTATACAATACAGGATCTGCCTGTGGCGTCGGAGAGCGGCACGCCCTACACTTACACCGTGACCGAGACCGCCCACGCCGCCCCGGCGGCGGTGCTCTATTTGGCGAGCCGCGCCGCCGTCAACGGCGACGCGCTGCAGCCCGCGGGCGACCCGCCGACGCTGGCCAACATAACGCTGCTGCAAAACGGCACGACCTACGCCGATTTTGAGAACACCTACGCCCGGCAGACCGGCAGCCTGCGGCTGACGAAGGCCGTGGACGACACGGCCCTGCGCGATGAGGCCGAGGCCGTGACGAATACCTTCACCGTCGGCAGCCTGCCCATCGGCAGCTATACGCTGGTCTATGACGACGGCACGGCCCGCACCGTCACGCTGGACGCGCCCGGCGCACTGACCGTGCCGCTCAAGGGGCTGCACAGCGTAACGGTGGAGGATGTGCCCGTGGGCAGCTACACCGTGACCGAGACCGACCACCCCGACTTAGCCAGCTGGTACTGCACGACCACCGCCGCCGCGGCGGCCGGGACAGTGCAGGTGCCGTCCGGCGGCGTGGGGGAGGCTGTCATCACCAACACCTACGCGCCGTTTCTGCGCGTCACCGTGACCAAGCAGGTCACGGGCGGCATGGGCGACACGCGCCGCGGCTTTGCGTTTACGGCGGCCATTGACGGCGCGGCGGTCACCGCGGATACCCCCTATGTGCAGCCCTACGGCGGCGCGGCGCTGACCGCGGACGGCTTCACGATCCCGCATAAGGGCAGCATTGTCATCGGGCATCTGAAACCCGGCCAGACCGTGACCGTCACCGAGGAGACGCTGACCGACTACGAAACGACAATGGACGACGGCAGCAGCGTCACGCTGGGCAGCAGCTATACCGCGACCCTGACCGGCGACGCGGCGCTGACCTGCGTCAACAATAAGGACGGCGTGCCGCCCACGGGTCTTGCGCAGGACGCGGCCCCGGCAGTCTGGCTGCTGGCGGCGGGCGCGGCGCTGGCCGTGGTCTGCCGCCGCCGAAGGGAGGCCGCACCGTGAACGAGACACAGCGCCGCCGTGCGCTGGCGGACGTGAAGGAGTTTTTTCTGCGCGCCGGGGCGCTGGCCGCACTGCTGCTGGTGCTGTTCGGCGTCGTGTTCGGGCTGGCGATTCAGCCGGACGACACGATGTACCCGCACCTCAAGCCCGGCGACCTGCTGCTCTACTACCGGCTGCCGCGCAGCTTTGCAGCGGGGGAGGTGGTCGTCTTTACACAGGATGACCGGCGCTGCACGGGGCGTGTTGCGGCCCGCGGCGGCGACACCGTGGAGGTGACAGAAAACGCGCTGCTGCGCATCAACGGCAGCCTTGTGGCCGAGCCGGACATTTACGAGACGACCCCCCGCTACGACAGTGACGTGACCTACCCCCTGACCCTGGCCGACGGCGAGTATTTTATCCTCTGCGACGCCCGCGAGGGTGCGCCCGACAGCCGCCGGTACGGCCCGGTGACGGCAGAAAATATCGCCGGGCGGGTCATTGCGATTGTGAGGAGGAATGAGATTTGATAAGGGCAAGAAGGAGATACAGGTGAACTTTGCCCTCATCCGCCGCTGCGGCGGCACCTTCAGTCTACGCGCCAAGAGCCGCCTACAGCGGTTGCGCTCCGACACGCGCCTGCGGGCGCAGCCCCTCGGGGGAAGGCTTGGGGCGGAATGCCTTCCCCTGCGGGGGAAGGTGGCCGAGGCCCCGCCCGAGGCCGGATGAGGGCCGACCTACCGGCAACCACCCACATAACCATACACCACCCCGAAAGGAGCACATACTTATGAACATCATCAAGCTTTCCGCCGTTCTGACCGCTGCTTTGCTCACGGGTGCGCTCTCCGCCACGGCGTTTGCGGCAGAGACCCTGACCACGACCACCGGCAGCATCACCTTCCGCAAGGCCATCGACGTGACGAACGCCGCGGGCGCGGGCGGCATCACGGGCACGATTGCCTTTGACGTCACCGCTGCCGACGAGAGCGACCTGCCCGACGACGGAGAGAAAAACTATGTCGGCAGCGTGGATCAGCTGGACGGCAGCGAGATCATCGCCACGTTTGCGGCGGATGACAGCGGCATTGCCAACAAGGAGAGCGATGTAAGCGTCGGCTTTGACACCTCAAAGTTCGAGGCCCCCGGCGTCTACTACTACCACCTGACCGAGCGCGATCCCGGCATCCACGGCCTGACCGCCACGACGGCGACCTACCTGCTAAAGGTGCGCGTTGTCAACGAGAATACATCCGACCCGGACGGTGCAACGTTCAAAATCGACTACGCTACGCTGACCTCGCTCGATGACAATACCAAGAGCGACCTCATCACCAATACCTACACGACCCACGGCCTGACCGTGACCAAGGCGCTGGCGGGCGACTGGGCCGACTACACCGACCACTTTATCTTCACGCTGGAGATCACCGACCCGGACGCAGACCCGGGCCGCATGGCATCGGTCACGGTCCAAACCACAAGCGCGGCGGGCGTGAGGAGCGACGCCGAGGTGAAGCCCTTTACAAACGGCAAGGTCAGCTTCTCGGAGACGATCCGGGGCGGCGATGTGATCGAGGTGACCGGTCTGCCCACCGGCGCGGCCTACACGATCACCGAGAGCGGTTTGGACGCTGAGAAGTATACGACGGCCTGGACGCTGGACGGCGAGACGCTGAGCACCGAAAGGGCCCTGCCCACGCAGACGGTGGGTGCCGCCGACACGGCCCTGACCGTCACGAATACCCGCAGCTCGATTGCCCCCACCGGCCTGCTGCTGGACGCCGCCCCCTACGGCGCGATGCTGGCGCTGGCCGCGGGCAGCGGGCTGGTGTTCTTCCGCAAGCGCCGCCGTGAGGACTGATGTTGGACCGTGCGGCGCGGCTGGCACGCCTGGGCACACGGCTGGTCAGTGCGCTGGCCGGGCTGCTGATGCTGGCGCTGCTGGCTTTCGGCGGGTTCGCGCTCTGGCAGGACGCCGCGCTGCGCCGCGGGGCGTTTGTGGGCGCGGAGCTTTTGCAGTATAAGCCCGCCGCACCGGCTGCCGACAACCCGACGCTGGCCGGGCTGCAAACCGTCAACCCCGACGTCTGCGGCTGGCTGACGGTGGACGGCACGGGCATCGACTACCCCGTTGTGCAGGGCGCGACGAACATGGACTACGTCAACCGCGACGTCTACGGTGATTTTTCCCTGTCGGGCGCGATTTTTCTCGACAGCCGCTGCGCCGCCGACCTGACCGACCCGTACACGGTGATTTACGGCCACCACATGGACAACAGCGCGATGTTCGGCGATGTGGCGCGGTTTGCGGAGGCAGACTATTTTGCCGCGCACCCCGCGGGCAGCATAAGTCTGCCCGACGCCGCCTATACGATCGAGCTGTTCGCCTGTGTGGTGACCGATGCCTACGATACCGCCATTTACACGCCGGAGCGTTACCCCGACGACGTGGGGGCGCTGCTGGACTATGCGGCGGCGCAGGCCGTGCAGCAGCGGGACATCGGTGTGACGGCGCAGGACCGGCTGGTGGCGCTTTCGACCTGCGCCGGGAGCGAGACAAACGGGCGGGTCGTCGTGCTGGGGCGGCTCTGCCCCCTGAAAGAAGGAGATGAAATGCAATGACCTTTGGCAAAACGGCCCTGCGGTGCTGGCTGCCCGCAGCGGCCCTGCTGCTGGCGCTGCTCTGCCCGCTGCCCGTGGCGGCTGCGCGGGCGGGCACGGCGATCCCCGTCAGTGTCCGCACCGACGGCGCGGCTGCGGACGCCGTCTATACGGTGGAACTGACGCCGCTGGACGCGGCCCCCGCGCCTGTGCAGCGTGCCCTGACCGTTAAAAACGGCGGCACCGTGTATTTTACGGGCTTCGCCTTTGACGAGCCGGGGGATTACCGGTATCTGGTTGCCGAGCGCAGCGGCGGCGCTGCCCACACGACCTACGATGCGCACAGCTACACGGTCACGGTCCGGGTGACGGGCCGCCCGGACGGCGGTCTTGCCGCCGGGCTCTGGGCCGTGCGCAGCGGGGAGACCGCGAAGGCCGACGGCGTGCTGTTTGTGAACCGGTATGACCCGCCGGAGACCGCCGCGGCAGCGGTGACTGCGTCAACCGGGG
>ULRX01004069.1_pt1 | contig 11661 bp, 2 predicted proteins | sample 1955871 | NCBI WGS metagenome assembly ULRX01 (sample SAMEA4835695, study PRJEB28245) | human gut metagenome | biome: gut microbiome; material: fecal sample | place: Denmark | collected 2008 | reverse complement strand
CAGCTGATAGCTTTTATCTTCTTACCGCTTTCCTCACCACGATAACAGATCCCTCATATTCGCTTCGGATGACACCTTAACGTCAACTTATCCCCGCCCACATAAAAATACGGTACCCATCATACCTGACGGATACCGTACTTTCTGTTTCTTATACTATTCCCTTGTCTTTGCTTTCCGGGTTACGCTTCCGGTGAAATATGGGAACCGTACACATCACGGTAGTCACCCTTTTCTTTATTGCTTTCATTATTGACACGGACGCGTTCCACCTTATGCCGGTCATTATCCTTGCCGGAAATACGGTCGACACGGGTGCGGTCCAGATCCTTTATCCGATTGATTTCAGGATCGAATTCACCGATGGCTTTTGCCATATCGCTGTCAATGGGTGCGCCGTTCTGCAGTGCGCGGTAAATAATGGCCGCAAATTCATAGCGGGTCATGGTACGGTCACCTTTGAACTCTCCATCCGGATACCCTTCCAAAAGACCTCTGTCCGCCAATGATTTCACATAAGAATATGCCCAGTGGTCTTTAGGCACATCGGGGAAATTAACATCCTTCATTACCGATGTCCCAGACTGCATGGCTCCGCGCATAGCTTTAATCTCAGCACTCTGCGCCTTGACAATCGCTTTCAGGTCTTCTACTTCCTTGGCCAAAGCTACCCGTGAGGTAGATACATGGTTGCCCTGTCCCAGCTTCACGCTGACTCCGGCATTCACCATGTTTTCTCCTCCACCGAAGGAGCCACCTACGCTGAACATGGTATCTTCATTAGGACGGTAGAATGCGCCTACCGATACGGCATGGGCATCTTTATAGTTGCCATAGCCGGCTGCCACATCCCACTTGTCATCCGGGTCGAAGTCCAGCGGGTGGAGGGCTGCCAGTGCTGCCGCTCCCGCTCCTACACGGTTCACACGGGTTCCCAGTTCATTAACGGCTCCTCCTATATTGTTGATTGTCTGGTTTGTTTTCCACAGCTGTCCGCCATTCACGGCGTCAGTGCTGTTTGCGCTGATGTCTCCAGCTGCTACGTTGGTGATTTTCTTGTTCCCTGCGTTGATGCCGCTGTTGTCGATTTTCACGTCTCCCACGGTCAGGGTGTTGGTGGTCACACTGTTCAGGCCTTTGAGATCTTTGGCCATGCGGACTTTCAGGTTGTTATTGCCGTCGGATACGACGCCGAGGTTGTCTTCTGTGGTCAGTTTGTTGGTGTCTGTAATCCCTCCGACTACGTTCACCTGTTCATTCAGTTTCTTCTTGATGACCGCTCCTGTATCGCCGCCGTATTTCATGCCGTCATTTAGGGTAGCCACTTCTTCTTTGGTGCCATCGGGTTTCTCGTATACGATACGGGTCGTGGTCGTCCCCGGCGCGCCGTCTACTCCGGGTTTGCCGTCACTGGTAACGGAGATGTTTGTCGTCTGGCCGTCGTTACCATTAATACCGATTTTACCATTTTTGCCGTCTTTACCTGCAGCGACGATTGTTTCGGTCTTCAGGTTCTTGTCCATTTTGACGGTGAGGTTTCCGTTTGAGTCGGCAAAGGTTTTGATGTTTTCACCGGAGTATTCGGAGGCAGCTTTTGTCCCTTCTCCCTTGATAGTGACTTTTTCTCCCAAGTTCCGGTGGAATTCTCCGTCATTACCGGCAAAGTCCATGCCTTTATTTGTCAGTTCCGTGGATGTGTTGGTAATCTTATTGTCCACTTCTTTAAGCTGGTCTTCTGTGGCCGCCTGCCCGCTGGTGATGTTGTTCGGATCCCAGGTTTTATTGGTCAGTCCGTTGACGGTTCCGTCTTTCCCGTTGATTTTCACTTTTCCGGCATCGATGTTTCCTGTCGTGCCATTAATGGTGACTTTATCTCCGGCTTTGATGATGCCTGTTGTTCCGTCGATGGATACCTGTTTGGCCGGATCAGTTCCCAATGTGACTTTGTCACCGAGTCCGATAGTATATTCCGTACCGCCGGACGCATTGGGTCTTTCGGTAACAGTTACATTGCTGTCTTTGGCTTTGACGGTCGTATGTTTAGCAGCTTCTCCGGCAACGGTATTCAGTTGGTTTACATTGACCGCGTCTGTGCCGTTGATGCCATCAGCAACATTGGTGATGGTGTTTCCCCCATTGTTGAGGCCGTTCTTGGTCAGGGATACAGGATTTCCAGCCGCGCCGTTATTGATTGTAACGCCGTCATTGTTCATAACCGTATTGCCGGTTGTCACGCTTTCGAGGCCTTTCAGGGCTTTGGCAAGACGGACTTTCAGGTTGTTGCTGCCATCGGATACGACGCCGAGGTTGTCTTCTGTTGTGAGTTTGTTTGTGTCTGTAATCCCTCCGATTACGTTCACTTGTTCGTTCAGTTTCTTCTTAATGACCGCTCCTGTATCGCCGCCGTATTTCATGCCGTCGTCCAATGTGGCCACATCATGTTTCGTGCCGTCTTTTTCTTCAATAACGAGGCGGGTGATGTTGGTGCCGTCCACACCAGGTTTGCCGTCGCCGCCTTTGATGGTAAGTCCGTTCGCGCCATTGGCACCGTTCAGGCCGATGGAACCGTCTTTACCGTTGATAGCGACAGCAGAACCGTCTTTGCCCTTGACTCCGATGGAACCGTCTTTTCCGGCCGCCCCCGTTTTACCGACGGTAAGCTCGTCATTCAGCTTCAAATCATAAGTGGCTTGACCATTATTGTCTGTCTTGGTAATAAGCAGGTTTCCATCAGTACGATTTTCCTGCCCGTCCACTTTAACGATGGTATGTTTCCCTGCTAATTCTTTTACTTCATTCAACTGACCGCCATTGACAGCATCTTTAGAGTTAGGGGCTACGTCTCCATCCGCTACATTGGTGATTTTCGCACCGCCGACATCTACTGTATTGGTAGTATCGCCAAGCGTAATCTTGGCTCCCGTCGTACCACCGGCAGGAGTGGTTTGTTGATTAGAAATCGATGTGATTCCTGTCAGATCGCCGGATACATTCACCGCATAGGTTTTGACCGTACCATTCGCTCCGGCTTCTGTACCGGGGGTAACGGTCGTATTTTTACCATTGACAACTTTTACCGCATCCGCCGCAATATCGTTAATAACAGTCTTGCCCGCATTGGTAATGTTATCCAGGTTAGTATTCGCTTTATCACCCAGCTTGGTATCCATTGTAGGCTTATCGTAGTAATTATTGTTCAGATAGGTATTCACTGTATCACCGGTTACAGTCTTATTATCTCCGGCAGCAATTGTACCTCCGCCGATATTATTGATTGCCGTTTTTGTAGCCGCATCCAATCCTACTGTATAAGCGATAACGCCATTAGCATCTTCTGTACCGCCTGTCACAGACACTTTGCCGCCTGCTTCAGCAGCCAATGTTGTCTTGGTCGCGCTGACCACATAATCAGTATGTCCGTCTGCGACATCAACCGTACTGGTGACAGTCGCCTGCTTGGCACCGGTAACAGTAGCTTTCGCTCCGGCAGCCGCCTTCTTCACATCTCCGATATTCGCTGCATTGGAATCTATCGTTCCGCCACTGGCCACATTCGTAATAGGCGCATTATTCGCATTGATGCCGTTATTGGTTACATAGGTCTTTCCGCCTACGGTCAGCCCGTTGTTGTTGATGACCGTATTGCCCGTTGTGACGCTGTCCACTTTCAAATCTTTGGCCAGTTTGATATTCAGCGTATCTGTCCCATTGGATATCACGCCGATATTTCCATCCGTCAGCTTAGATGTATCTGTCACACCGCCGACGATATTCGTCTGTTCGCCTAATTTTCGGGTAAACTTATTAGCCGCGGCTGCCGCAGCTTTCACATCGCCTGCATAGGCCACGCCTTTATCTACTTCTGAGGTTACCGCATAGAGCTGGCTGCCATTGATGGCATCGGTAGAAGTGGCGGAAATACGGCCGGCCGCCACATTGGTAATTGTCCGTTCTGCGCCTGCCTTGCCTACACTTACTGTGGAAGCCGGATTTACTCCTGCGAAATTATGTGTTACGCCATTGATTGTTGCGGAGGGCGTCGCCACAGCAGCTGCTGTTTCTGAACCATTGCCGATAGCCACGGCATTTTCATGGGCCACTTTTGTATTATTGCCAAGAGCAACACCATTCTTCCCTGTCACGGATGCACTGCTCCCCAGGACCATAGCCCCATCAGCAGAAGCTGCGGAATTATTCCCTACCACATAGGCATTATCCGTTGTGACGGTATTCTTATAACCGAAAGCACCTGCCGTACTTCCTTTGACCGTACCGGTAGTAACCTTCTTAATTTTATCGCCGTTGGCTTCTGTCGTTTCCGTAATGGTGGCGGAACCGATCGTATTGCCGCCACCGATAACATAGGAATTATTCCCATAGACTTTGTTATCCGTACCGACAGCTGAAGAAGCTGCACCGGACGTGGTGCCGTCCGTCATATCAAAGCCGACCGTATTCGTATCGCCCAGAGATGTGGACTTATCTCCATAAGCACCCGCCTGGCTGCCGATGGCAAGAGAATTCTTTCCCCAGCTCCGTGCTATGACACCGATGCTGGTGCTTGCAACCCCTTTTGACATCGAATTGACGCCGATCGCCGTGGAACCGATACCGAAGGACTGGGTCATCGCGCCCATGGCTATGCTGGCTGCACCAATAGACGCGGTGTTCGACCGATACTCGCTGGTACTGAGGGCGGCATTCCCCAGTGTCGTCCCGGGATATAACGCTGCCGTTTCCCGCTCAAATTTATTCTGCGCCCCGGCAGCCCAAAAACCGGGAACTGCCGCTTGCAGATCGGATTTTACCAAGTCAACGTCATTGCCGCCGATAGCAATGGAAGAATGACCGATAGATTTCACATCTCCACCGATAGCCATGGCTTGCGTACCATAAACTTTTGCCATGCTGCCGATGGCTATCGACTGTGAATAGATAGGGGTCGCTGCCGGGTCGGTAGTTCCCTTTCTGATGATGTTTGCTTCCGCCCCGGAACCAAGAACTACATCGCCCCGGGAGCCGTAAGAATGAGCTTCCGATCCCATGACGACGGCGCCGGAGCCATCCTCACCATGGTACTTGGATACCGTACTCGTCGCCTGGCGGCCGATGACGATATCCCCGTTTTCCATCGCTGTTGCATTATTCCCGATGGCGATGGTGCTCGTAGTAAACTGATCACTGGCCCGCTTCTGACCTAAAGCCTGGGCTCCCCGTCCTATGGCAACACTGTTTTCAGCAGTCGCTCCTGACTTTGCCTGCAACCCTGCCACAAAAGAATTCGTTCCATCAGCCTCTGTCAAGGTTCCGATAGCGGTAGCATGGCCTGCCGTCGCCTTAGCACTGTCACCTACCGCCACGCTGTCACCGCCGGTAGCGGAAGCACCCGGACCATACTGTGTATTCGCTTCCGCCACCCCCGGCATCAGGCATCCTGTAAGAGCAAGGGCGCACAGAAACGCGCGGACGGGCAGGCTCTCCTTTTCAGAAGCTGCTCCTCCATTTTTCCCGCAGCGGCCGGCAACTTCCGAAACCACCACATAGCAGTGTTTCACCCGGCTCCAAATGACTTTGTAAATCTGATTCATAATTTTCCTCCCTTAACTTTATCTTTAAAATTATTAATAAATCAAAGAATAATCACTTTTATCAAAACAACCGGCTTCTATTTTATCTGCAATGAATTATTTACTGGCTGCGATATGCGAACCGTATATGTCGCGGTAATCACCCTTTTCTTTATTGCCTTCATTGTTGACACGGACGCGTTCTACTTTATTCCTGTCATTATCTTCGCCGGAAATACGGTCTACCCGGAAACGATAAGCTTCTCTTACCTTTTCCATCTCAGGACCAAATTCTTCCATAGCTTTACCCATATTTCCATCAACAGGCGCCCCATTCTGCAGTGCGCGGTAAATAATGGCCGCAAATTCATAGCGGGTCATGGAACGATCCCCTTTGAATTCACCATCCGGATAGCCTTCCAAAAGACCTCTGTCTGCCAGTGATTTTACATAAGAATATGCCCAGTGGTCTTTCGGCACATCGGGGAACTCTACATTCCTTACAGGCTGTCCCGCCATCTGTCCGATGATCTGCCGGAACTGTTCATTTTGTGCTTCCAGACGGGTAACCGCATCTTTCAGGTCGACGATTTCTTTTGCCATAGCTACTTTGGATGTAGACACATGGTTGCCCTGTCCCAGCTTCACGCTGACTCCGGCATTCACCATGTTTTCTCCTCCTCCGAAGGAGCCTCCCACGCTGAACATGGTATCTTCATTGGGACGGTAGAATGCGCCTACCGATACTGCATGGGCGTCTTTGTAGTTGCCGTAGCCGGCTGCCACATCCCACTTGTCATCCGGGTCGAAGTCCAGCGGGTGGAGGGCTGCCAGTGCTGCTGCTCCTGCTCCGACACGGTTCACACGGGTTCCCAATTCCCCTACTTTATTGGTCACATTTTTGACATCCTGCGAAGACGCGATGCCGGAAACGGAATAGGTGCTGCCGTCATTACGGGTGAAGTTCAACGTATCCCCGCTGAGTGAAGCAGATGATGTATAGCGGTCCTGCAATCCGGTGATGGTCGCTGTCGTTCCGTCACTGTTTGTCAAGGTGGCACTGCCTGTACCGTTCAAGGCATAGGTCGCCGTGCCGCCGGTTACTACCGTGTCTTTGGCATTGACGGTATATGTCGTCGTATTCCCGGTTTTCTTGGATGTTACGGTTACATTGTCTCCCGCTTCTACTTTTTTCTTTTCGATTCCCAGACTGCTTGTATCGACGGACAGGTTATATCCGACTTTCTTGCCGTTTTCCACCTTATCCGTAATCCGTACCGACCCGTCCGTAGATTCCATCTTGGGTCCGCTGACAGTGTATTCTTTCCCGCCGTCGGCATTGGTGCCTTCCGTTACGGTTGCGTAATCTCCCGCTTTCACGGTGGTATGTTTCTTTTCCGCCGCTTCTGCCTTGGCTTCCACTTTCTTCAGCTGTGCCACATTGACAGCATCGGTATCTGCCGCACCGGCCGCTACACCGGTGATCTGGCGGGTGATACCTTTGGACGCATCGCCTACAGAAACGGCGTTTGCTGTCGATTTCCATACGCCTGTCGTATCGTTGGAATGATCGGCACCGGAAATATCATAACCGATTTTACCTTTTTCCGTGGACGCCACAGAACCGCTTCCCAGCGCTACCGCATCGGATACAGACGCTTTCGCACCCTCACCCATAGCTATGGAATTTTCTGCAGCGGTTTCTACAATGCCGCCGGAAACAGCAAAACTGTTCCGTGCATTTGCCTTGCTATTATATCCCATGGCGGTAGAATAGTCACCTTTCGCCTCTGACAATCCGCCGCTCGCCAAAGACCAGTTGCCTGCCGCTGTCGTACTGCCACCCATGGCTGTAGAACCGACACCGGTAGCCTGTGTCTGACTCCCCATCGCCGTGGAAGCGATTCCGGAAGCAGTGGTATCTGTTCCCAGGGCGGTAGATGACTGTCCTTCCGCTTTTGTATCACTTCCCAAGGCTACCGACCAAGTCCCGGACGCTTCCGTGTCCTTTCCTAATGCCACGGAGTCCTGCCCGGTCGCCTTCGCCTTATCACCGCCCGCTATAGCATGTGCGCCGCTGGCTACGGATTCAAAGCCGAATGCGGTAGCAGCCCCGCCGGTAGCAATCGTACCGCTGCCCATGGCGGTCTGTGCATGGTTCCCCGCCCCCGGCTGTCCGGAGGGGGCGCCGGCCTGTGTATTGTAACCTAATGCGACCGACTCAAGACTGTAGGCCTTCGCGCCGTGACCGATCGCCACAGTCCCTTGATTTTCAGCCAAAGTACCTGCACCGATAGCAACAGACCCCCATCCCTTCGCCTGCGCATTATTGCCTACGGCAAAAGAGAAGTCGCCCGACGCATTCCCGCCGGTCAGCGCCGTTGCTTTCAGACCGCCTGCCTTGGCAGCCACACCGACTGCCAGCGCACGATCACCGGTGGCACCGTCATTATTATAGTTTTCATCACTGCTGTTGCCCTTCACGGAAAAGAAATGAACTTTCGCAGCATCAGCGGCAGCTTTTACCGCTTTCAACTGTGCCACGTTGACGGCGTCGGTATCTTCTTTCCCTGCCGCCACGTTGGTGATCTGGCGGGTAACTTTCGTATTTCCTGCCGCATCACCGACAGACACAGCGGAAGCCGTCGATTTCCATACGCCTGTCGTATCGGAGTTATGATTTGTGCCGGAAGCGTCATACCCCACGGTGCCCTTATCAACGGAAGCGACAGATCCACTGCCGAGTGCCACGCCGCCTGCCACGGTCACGTTGGCTTCACTGCCGATGGCTACAGCATTCTTCACGCTGGTACTGGTACCGTTTTGAGACGAACCGATGACAACGCTGCCGTCGGCACCTGTCAGTGTTCTCTTATCCCCAAAGACAACAGCGCCATTGGTGTTAGTTACATTATTTTCAGAACCGATGACGGAGACGTTGCTTACCCTGTCTGCCGTATTCTTATAGCCGTCAATCAGATTGTATTTGCTGATATTACCCCTCGTACCTTTTAAAGTATTATTGACACCGACAATCTGGGATGCCTGCGCCCAGTCGGCCGTATTGCCGCCGCCAAGAGCCATTACGGCGCCGCCGGATTCATTGTCTTGGATTGCTTTACGCAATTTCGCCGACATTTCATCAGGTGTATTGGCACCGCTGGCCACGCCGGAAATATTCTTGATAGAATTGGTAATATTATTGCCAGCCCCGAAAATCAAAGAACCGTTGCTGTTTTCCGTCGTATTGGCCAAACCGACAATGCTGTTGGCTATGCCGCTGTATTGGCCATATCCCTTCGTACGGATACTGTTCAGCGACCCGACAACACTGGCCCCGAAGTTCTGCCCCGTATACATTCTGTTAAATCCGCCGGATCCGTTAAAGTCGCCGGACGCAATAGAATAGGCACCCACCATCGTGCCGAAGACAGCCTTGTTATAGCTGTTGCTTCCGATAGTCGTCATATTGACAACTGTGCCTTCACCGTTCGTATTCGCATTGATCGATGTTCCGCCCATTGTACCCGTATAGGTATGTGCGCCGATCTGCACGCTGCCCGTACGGGCATAGGCATTCGTGCCAATAGCAATGCCCGTGGCGACACGGTCTTTATTAATCGGATTGTTATAAGCACCGGATATGGATGCAGGCCAGTTGCTCCGGTCAAGGCCGAGCTCCGCTTCCTGGCGGCCGCCACCGTTTAATACATAGGCCTTCTTGCCGATGGCAATACCGCCAACCAGATCCACGTTGGAAGCAACATTCGCTCCGTCGCCGATGGCGACCGTACTGGTGGAATCGGCCTTGGCACCGCTGCCGACAGCCACGGATCTTATCCCTGTCGCCTGTGCACTGTAGCCACCTGCAAAGGCTCCTTCTTTAGTAGCACGGCTTGCCGCGCCTATGGCGGTAGCGTTCACATCATTAGCCTGTGAGTTGTAGCCGAAAGCAGATCCGCCTTCTCCGGAGACGGAGGAGCGATTGCCCACGACCGTCCCGTTCTTTTTCGTCACATTCGTGCTGTACCCGATAGCCGTGCTTTCTTCGGCATCCTTCTGCACCTTCGCAGCAATACCGGCTGCTGTGGAATTCTTCCCGCCGGCACCGGCCACAGCACTGACCGTACCTTTATTATTTGTCACAGGAGCCACAGCTGTATTTGTCGCATTGACGTGGAAATAAGACACCCCGTCGGCGGTAAACTGCTTAGCCAGCCCCTTTATCTGTGCCACATTCACGGCATCCGTATCTTCGGTACCTGCTGCCACTCTGGTAATCTGACGGGTATTCGCACTATTGCCTACAGATACTGCACCATCAGTTGCTTTCCACGTACTATCATTAATTGTCGATACCGCCCCGGTTGTAAAATCATACCCTGCCCTACCGGACTTGCGCTCTGCGACAGAATTCCGTCCCAAAGCAATCCCGCCTTCCGCATCGACAAAGCTTGATGCGCCTAGCGCCACACCACTTTTAGCTCTTACAGTAGCTTTAAACCCTGCCGCTGTACCATTTTCCGCCTTGACACTTGCTTCACCGCCAATAGCCGTTCCATTCTTACCGTCTTTTGTAACACCGGTGTTTTCGCCGAGAGCTACGCTATTTAAAGCCATAACATTTGCTTCATTGCCGATGGCTACACTATTTGTAGCATCGACCTCTCCATTGTAAACCGCCTTTATTTCTCCCGTTGTCGGATCAATCGTTGTCGCTACATTAAAATCACTTACACCAACACGGGCATTCTGTCCAATTGCTACTGCATCTTTAGACGTAGAGCCGATAGTATTATAAAATCCGGCCGCAAAACTATGCTCTCCTCCTACTTTATTGGTATTCCCCACCGTCACTGCCCAACGGGCGGTATTCAGATTGGCGCCGCCAAAAGCGAAAGAATTCATTGAACCCACTTGGTTACTGTTTCCATAAGCAAAAGAATTAATCTCGGAAACAATATTGTTCATTCCATATGCTTGGGAATACATTTTCCACACGGTATTTTGGAGTCCGAATGCATATGTTCCCATAGCATGCACCTTATTAGAATGCCCCACAGCCGCGCTATCATCACCTTTTGCGGTATTACTTTCTCCTATGGCTAAACCTCCCATACCTTGCGCAATATTTCTTGCGCCTACAGCCAATGAACCACCAGCCATTGCTTTATTCCCATTACCGACAGCCATGGCACTATCGGCGTCCGCTATACTATTATAGCCCACTGCCAACGCGCGTTCACCGGTCGTTTTCGCATTTTTGCCGACAGCAGTAGAATCCACCTTTTGGGAAGATGATCCTGTGCCGATGGCAATACCCGGACCATCACCGGACGGGTTAGTCGCCGGCGCGGCATCAGCCATATAACCGCCCATGAGGACTCCCATCCCCACAGCTGCTGTCAGCGCTGTTTTCACCATTTTTCCCGAAGCGTTCTTCGTGTGGTTTTTCGCCAGTTCCGATGTCACCACATAAGCATTTTTCGCCTTACTCCATACGATCTTGTAAACCCTATTCATATTTTCCTCCCAATTTTTAAAGAAAATAAAAATATAAAAGAGCCGTTATGTTTTACCCTTCGCGTTCCGTCTCCCCTCCCCCTGTCATACAATCGGCTTCAGATTTTAACAGATAAATCCCACAGATTACACCAAACTATTTTTCTGATATTTTTTGATAAACATATTTTTATATAATATGACATTATATATCTAAAATAATTATAAATCAGCCAAATTGCAATATCAAATCAGACAGTCCCATGAATCGAAATATCAAATTGGTCACACAAATAATTGTTTGTGTCACTCGATTTTATAGTCAGCCCCTGTACCACTTTACCAGCTTCCTCACCACGGCAGCAGATCCTTCGCTGCCGCTCAGAATGACGCCTTACCGTCCGTCATCACTCAGAACGGGGGCAGAAAAAGAATCTTCATTCTATTCTTTTGCATCATTCCCCCAAGCCAGTATCCTCCGTCCGGCTTCGCCGGCCACCTCCTTATAAACAAGGAGGCTTACCCAATCCCTATTCTTCCCTTTAGAATCCCTTTCCTCAACACAGCAGCAAATCCTTTGCTCACGCTTTGA
>ULRX01036636.1_pt1 | contig 11663 bp, 9 predicted proteins | sample 1955871 | NCBI WGS metagenome assembly ULRX01 (sample SAMEA4835695, study PRJEB28245) | human gut metagenome | biome: gut microbiome; material: fecal sample | place: Denmark | collected 2008 | reverse complement strand
AAAACAGCAGCTGCAGTAGCCGGAAAAGCTTCATTAGGCCTTGGGGCAAAACTGGCAGTAGCTGGAGTCAGCGCTGCGGTTGTGATTGGAGGCGGAGCGGCAGTAACCGGACACTTACCAATAGCGCTTCCTTGGACACAGGAGGAAACCGAAGAAACAGAAAATGAAACGGAAGCGATGATGGAGAGCGAGAATGATTCTTCGGAAGAGAAAATTCTGGCGGGAGTGGATGTATCGCAATTTCAGCTGGGAGAAAATGGAATGTTTCCGGATGAAGCATATGAGAATGATATAAACCGAGCGGCAGCAGAAGCGTATGCAGAGGTTTTATCAACACAACCGGAATTTCAGAAAACAGCCGATATAAATTTCATTTATGTATATAAATTGGATGTAAATCAGGATGGGGTACTGGAATTGCTGGTAGAACTTGAAGGCGAGGACTCAAAAGAATTGGGATTAGAGCCATATTTTTTGTCTTATGATGGAAATGTAAATATTCAAAAAATTCCAGGAGACTATGCTTCGCTTGATTTGATACTATCTCCGGGGCTTCTTCCAGCGGAGAAAAAATTAATATTATTTGATGGAGGCGATGGAATACGTGTTCAGAGATTTTCCATGGAAGATGGAGAGCTGCAATTAGAAAAGAAATCGAAAGTAGGTTTTGATTATGAGGGGGAAGAGCCTTCCATGCAGGCGGATAAAGAAACGGAAGAGGAAATCAAAATCTTGGTAGAAGTGGATGCTATACGGAATGAAGAGATAAAAGAACCAGATGCGCTTTTATATCCATCGAAAAAAAGTGAGTATCCAATTCTCATGGGGATAAACCAGATGGAGAATATGGGAAATTAATGATTCAAAGAAAAAGAAAAATCAGAAAAGGTGGAGGGATACAACAACCGTTTATATGGCATAAAAGAGGATATGAGCGTATTTTATCCGGACGAGGCAATTAAACTGGCAGAAGAGTATATGGAGAATACACAGGAATATACCGCCAGAGATTTATATGAGAAGTGGGAAGATCCGGAACATTATCGGAATATCTTTTTTGATGATGCCAAAACGAGATTTGACAGTCAGTATGGGGATGATTGGAAGATTACTTATGAGGAGAAGGAAGCGACTAAGCTTTCCCAGGAAAAGGTAGATCAATTAACCCGGGAGTATCAGCGGGATCCGATTACTGTGTATCCGAAATCGGTGTTTCCTGTCATTTATATGACCGGATCGAAAGATGAGCAGAAATTGAAAGACTTGTTTTGTCAGGAAGAGGTAAAGGAAGCATACGAAGTTACGGTGGATATGAAGATCGAGGGCTCCAAAGGAGAGGGCGAAAATGAGGCAAAAGCGATCGTGGTAAATTATGGTGGAGACTGGATCCTGTATGGCAACAGTTCACCGGATGCTCTGGTGTATGAGCTTGAGTTCCATTAGAAAAAAGAGAATAAGGAGATAGAAACTGGGGCTTCTATTGGGAAAATACTGCTGAAAAACTTATTTTATATAGATTTTTCAGCGGTATTTTTCTGTAAAATTCAAATTCTACGTGCTATGTCAAATTTGAACTTTGGGGGAAAGGTTTCCAGAGGAAAAATGAAAAATATAACACCTTGTGTTTTGAATGTTATAAAAATATAACATTCAGATTGACGATGAGCAAATTTGTGATAAAATAATAGTACATAGAAATGGAGGGGTGCTCATGAATGAAATATTAGGCAGCCGTATTAAGGCATTAAGGAATGCAAGAAATCTCACGCAGGAGCAGGTTGCGGCTCAAATTGGAGTTAGTAGGCAGAAGTATGCAAGAATTGAGAGCGGAGTGAATAGTGTTACATTGGATATCCTTTCTAAAGTGGCAGAAGTTCTTGGAGTAACAGTCGGGGATATTACAAGAGTGCTTGATGAAACTCCCGTAGTTGCGTATAGAGCCGGAGAAAAAGGAGGCTCTTCTAAAAAGGTATTTGATATGCTTGATTTGTTTTATGCAAATAAGCATATGTGTGCAAAGCTTCAGCACAAAAATACGTTCTAGGGGGTGCGGGAATGCTGGAAAGCAGAAAAAGAGAGATTCGAATTAAAGCGGATTCATTTAGAGAAAAGTGTAAAGTTGGAAGATACGGAATAATTGATTTATTTAAAGAATGTGAAAGGGCGGGATATAAATTATTAAGATATCCGCTTGGGGAAAATGCAGATCTTGGTTTTATGGTAAAAAAAGACAATGATATTGTAATATTTACCAATACTTGCAGTAGGTTATCAAGGGAAATATTCACATTAGCGCATGAAATTGGCCATGTTATTTTGCATTTAGAAGATGAAAAGCCATTTATTGATGATAATGTGACAATAAATGGGCGAAGTACGGATGAAAAGGAACAGGAAGCCAATTATTTTGCAGCTTGTTTGTTGATGCCAGCGAATGATGTAAATAGGTTTATAGACTTAGAGATACGGGATTTTCATGAAAAAGGACTATCGGCGATAGATATTGTCAGGATTATGTCAGAGTTCAATGTTAGTTTTGATATGGCATTAAATAGGTTAGAGAGTTTAAATGTCATAAATCAAAGCCGGAAATTGTGTCTTGATAACGAACGGATTGAAAAAAGAGTAGGAAATCTTCTGCGCAGTGTGGGCGGAAATGCAAAGCTGAACTTACCTAGCAATGAGATCTATATACCATATGAGTATATAGATTATGCTATTTACAATTATAATCATAATGCGATTCCGAAGGAAACGTTGGAAAAAGTGTTGGCTTGTTATCATCTGGAAATTGAGGATATAAGAGATAAATTAATTCAGCCTTCAGATGATGACGATGATGATTTGGATGAATTGATAGGAGATTTAGACGATTGAGAGCCTCTTTAGACACAAATGTGATAATTCATTTCTATAAGGCAGGACTTCAAGACATTCTATTTACATTTTTTGATGAAGGTGTATTTATTTATGAACAGATTCGTAAGATAGAATTAGAAAATCATGGTCAAGAGGTTCTGGCACAGATTGATGCCGATATTGCGATAGGAAAGATTGAACTCTATACGGATCGGATGCTTAAAGATTTACAGGTTTACAAGATATTTGAGAATAATGTGAATGAGAATAAAAATTTATATAGCTCAAGAGATTTGGGCGAAGTATATGCCATATCTCTTGCTCAGACAATTGGTGCATATTCGATCGTGACGGATGATACAAAGCAAGGCGGGCCATATATGTCATTATTGCAATTCGAAGATGATATTATGCCATTTACGTTTGCAGATGTGTTGATTCTTAGATATCTGAGCGGTGCAGTGGACGAAAATCAGACAGTGATTGATTTTCATGCAATTAATTCATTTTCAAATCTGAATTGGTCGTTTAAGAGTCAGATTACAAAGTTTATCAAAAGGTTTTATAAGAATCCTTACAGAGCTGAGGACACAATCTGGATAAAGCAATTTGCCGCAGAAAATAACATAAATATTAAAGCAAAGTTCCAAGCATTAAGCAAACTGGTATGACAAAATGGAGGATCATGTAGAAATACATGGTCCTTTTTCTATAAGATGTCCGCTGCTGAACAGGGGCATAAGTTCGGGGATGCCAAATGCGCCTGACAGAATTTTCATTTGCGATGGCACGCCTGACTGCCAGGCGCATACAGGGTTATTATGCGGAAAACTGGCTGAACAACGGATTTGCAATGCGAAATGCCATGGTTTGAAAAAAAGTTTAAAAATTTTTAAAAAATATAAAACCGTTCCGCAACCTCGCTCGTCTATATAGTAGAACAGCAAAAAAGTGTTCCGAAAATGGCAGGAAATCAAACAGACCTGGCGAAGAAAAATGACAATCTGAGAAGAAAAAGGAGAAAAGGACTATGAAAAAGAACATGGAAATGAAAATGAACAAAAAGATGGCAGCAAAACAGGCACTGGCAGTTCTTTTGATGACGGCTTCAATGACGATGACGGCGTTTGCAGGAACAAGCGGAAATGAGAGTTTACTTCCGAGGGAGAACTATCAGAATGACAGAAACCGAGAAGCGGTTACCGCCTATATGAATGAGATGAGAACGAGATGGAGCGCGGATCAGCTGAAAGAGGTACACCCTGTGGATATCGATCAGGATGGAGTGCTTGAGTATGTGGTAAAAACAGCAGAAAGAGACGAGGTTTATACTTCCTGGAATGAGATTGATACCTATGTAATGAGTTTTGATGGAAGTGTGCAGGTGACAAATATTGATTCCCGCACGGATCGCTATGAGCCGATCCGAATTGGAGTGATTCCGGAGGAGAAAAAACTGGTGACTGCGGCGGTAACTGCGGTGCGGGGGTCTGAGATGACAGAATTTACGCTGGAAAATGGTCAGCTGGTCAAAGGAAATGAGTATTACTGGGATGTATCGACAGCCGGAAGTGACAAAGCAGCGGAAACGGAGCTTTGCAAAACAGTGTTTACAGATTACGTGGATCTGCCGGAAGCAGCTGATGCGGCAGCATATCTCTCGGAGGCAGCAGGAAAGCAGGAGGAAGAACAGCTGTATCCGTATGGAGAAAGCGAACTGGGAAAAGACGTGATGGTAAATGTAAGATATAACATTCACTAAAAAAGCAGCTGCGAAAGTAAATAGATGAAAATCCCACAGGATATAGAAATAAAAAAGGAGAATCGGTATGAGAAAACGACAAATGAAACAAGAAAGAAAAACCAGAAGAAACCTGCCATACGCGGCATTAACCCTGGCGGCGCTGATGACAATCTGCCACGCTTCGGCGGCATTTGCCGGAAGCTGGCAGAAGGATGAGAAGGGCTGGCGGTTTCAGCAGGATGACGGAAGCTATGTGCAGGACGTCTGGAAATGGATTGATGGAAATCAGGACGGAGTATCGGAATACTACCGTTTTGGCGCGGACAGCTATCTCTATACAGATACCAAAACGCCGGATGGCTGCATGGTAAATGCGGACGGCGCATGGATGGAGAATGGAGTCGTCCAGACACAGGGAGCCTTGATTTCACAGGCTATGAATGTGGGAGTCGATGTGCCGGAAGGAAGCTGGCTGAAAGGTCAGGGAGAAAATGCAGATAAATGGTGGTGGAAAAATACAGATGGAACCTATCCGGCAAACCGCTGGATCTGGCTGGATGGAAACCGGGATGGTGCAGCGGAGTATTACTATTTTGACGCAAATGGCTGGCTGATCGTATCAGGCGTGACACCGGATGGAAATATGGTCGATGCAGATGGTAAATGGCTGTTAAATGGTGCTGTTCAGACCCAGAAAGCGATTCGAAATAATGCAGGAGGTCCAGGCGGAGGCCCGGGCGGCGGAACCGGAATATCCGGAGCAGGTGGTCCTGGCGGTGGCGGCGGAAGCTCTTCAGGCGGCGGTGGATCGCATGGAGGCGGATCTTCCAGCGGAGGAAGCTCCGGCGGCAGTTATACGGATGATGACATTAGTTTTGACGAGTGGAGTGACAGCGACTGGGATGATTATTCAGATAGCTCCGTTTCCGGTTCGGCAAATGACTTTAAAAATGCAAACCGTTCTATGATGTCCGACAGCCAGTGGAAGAAAGCGAAGGAAGCGATCGAAGAATTTAAAGATGAGTATATCACAAGTGATATGAGTGATTTTGAGAAAGAGATCAAAATCATTGAGTGGCTGGTGGAAAACTGTACCTATGAAAAGGGCGAGAGCTGGTCACGCTCAACGGCATACAGCTGTATCGTGCTTGGAAAAGCACAGTGCTCCGGTTATGCGGATGCATTTTTGCAGACGGCGAAGCTGTGCGGTTTGGAGACCCGGTATGTTTATAACAAAACACATGCATGGAACCTGATTAAACTGGACGGCGACTGGTACCATGTCGATGTTACATGGGAAGATCCGATTGGAAGCAATGCCTATGGATTTGGTAATCTGAGAAATCAATATATCAACCTGGAGGATGCTCAGATTAAAAATATAAGCAGTCATCGCACCTGGACACCGGATTCTGTGAAAGCAAAAGGAATTAAATATGGTCCGGATGTTGTGAAAAATTATATGGAGACGGGGAAGGTAGATACGTCTCTTGGACAAAGTTATCATGATAAAACGCAGGCATATTTTGATAAGATAGAAAGCGATAAAAATTGCGGAGTCATCACGTATACAAATGTCAATGATACGGCAAATGCAATTGTTTCGTACCTGAGTGGTCGGATTGATAACCGGATGGATAATTATAAGTTCGTGCTTCATTACGGAAGTGCATTTCCGGTGGGCGCATCGAACAGCTACAGCCGATTGAAAAATGTTCGGAGCCAGATGGAGACGATCATAAACAAAAAAATCAATGAAAAGTATGGGGCTGCCCTGACGCGGGAGTTTAAGCTCAGCCTTTTTGCAGATACAGCAGAAGGGGAGTATTATAGTTACAGAATAGGATCCTTTGCTTATAATCCAGGATATGGACTTCAGGTGCCATATACAATCCACTATATCTGTGACGGAAAAGAAGTGGCTGCCCAGAAAGGAACCGGAGAACGAAATCAGTACACTGCATTTCAGATACCGGAACCTTATCGCTATATCATAGGGCAGAAGGACAATCCAGTGAAGGGAAAAGCAACCACCAGCAGCAAGGGAATTTATATCACAGGGCGGACCGAATTGGAAATGAATGTCCAGGTGCAGAATACTACGATGGTAAGCTATCAGGTAGATTATTATGAATATGGTTCTAATACACCGATGCTGACCGTCAACGGAAAAGGGAAAATAGGAAGTTCCTTTACGCCGGAGGCAAAACAATTTGACGGATATATGCTGCTAGATGAGCCAAAAACCTATACGCTGGATAAAAAAAATAGCAGAAACGTTTTTTCTCTGCGTTATCAAAAGACCTGTTCTTACACCATTAAGTATGTATGTGATACGGATGGAGAAACGCTGGCTACGGTGACAGGAGTTGGGGCAGTGGGAAAGAAGATCAAGATAGAGAATCGCACCTTTGACGATCACACGCGCACGACTACGACGATGGAATATCAGCTTCCAAAAGAAGGAAACGGAGAATTTACGGTTCATTACAAGAAAAATGCGGAAAAATATAGCTATACGATTCAGTATGTGGATGAGGACACCAATCAGGTTTTGGCAACGACGAATGGAAGTATAGAAGCAAACAGCGCGATCCGGGTGCCGCAGAAAAATATTTCCGGATATGATCCGTCGGATGCAGTGAATACATGGATTATTTATGTGACAGAGAACGAGCAGGTGATCTCGGTTCCATATGCGAAACAGTACTCGTATACGATCCGTCATATTCGAAAAGATACAGGATATCAGATTGCCAGCCCGGAAACTGGAAAGGTCAGGAAAAACGGAGAAATTCAGATTCAGGCTGCAAAGCTGTTGAAAGAAGATCAACTGGAATGCGAGAGCGGAACGGGTACATTTAACGTCACAGAGGATGGCCAGAAATTTATTGTTTATTATAAGTATGTACCGATGGGAAAAGCCGATATCGTGATAACTCCGGCGCCGAAGCAGGAGACAGAAAGCACAGATGAGTTGGAAACAAATGAGGAAAAAGCAGAAAATCAGGCAGCTGCATCTGTAAAGAAAGATGAGAAGAGTGAGGCGGTAAATTCAGAGAAGACAGAAGAAAAAGAAGGTGAGGCATCGGAAGAGACGGAAAAGGAAGAGAATACAAAAACGGAGGAGAAGGAAGAAAGCGTAGAAAGAAGATCTGAGACATCGGAAGAGGAAGAAAAGGGGAATGTAAAAGAAGAGAAAGAAGAGATGGAAAAAAAGGAGGTTCTGAACCGAAAGGAGGAAAAAACGGAACTGGAAGAAGCAGAATTGCTGCTTCCGTATGAGCTTCTGGTAAGCTGATAGAAAAAAACAGAGCTGGCGCCGAAAGCAGAAATGTGCTTTCGACGCCAGTTTTTTGGATGGCAGAGGCGGATCTACCACGTCACCACCCGGTCAATCACCGTCTGCTGTTCCTGACTCGATTTCATCAGGTAAATCCGGGTTGTTTCGATGCTATCGTGCCCTAAAAGATCCGCCAGCAGGGAAATGTCATTGAACCGTTTCAAAAAATTGATGGCGTAGCGGTGCCGGAAAGAATGCGGGTACATTGTTGCCGGATTGATGCGGTAGCGCTTTGCGATTTTTTTTAACTGCATCTCGATGGCGCGTGCGGAGATGCAGGTGCGGCGGCGGGTCAGGAAGAGAAAGCCGCTGTCGATGCCGCGGGAGGCAAAGTAGGGGATTGCTTCCCCGCAGAGGGAGCGGGGGAAGAACAACCGCCGTATCTTGCCGCCTTTGGAGTAGAGATCGAGATAGCCAAGCTGCAGATCCTCCATTTTGATCTGGCGCAGTTCACTGACGCGCGCGCCGGTGGAGGCGAGAAAACGCACGATGAAATACCAGAAGTAATTTTCATCCTTTTTTAGCCGCCGTTTGAGCCGGTCATAATCTTTCTGGGAGATCACTGTATCAAGGTAGGTGTGCTTCTGCTCCCGGATGGGGCGCAGGCGGTAGTGACCCGTGGGAGTGATGCGGAGTGAATCTGTGGGGGCGGATATGGGGGATTGAAAATTCGCCTTTTCATTATCCAACAATCCTCTGTTTTGCATAAAATCCAGAAACCGGTTCATCCCCAGAATCCGCGTATTCACTGTCGATGGCTTATAACATTCCAGCAGCCAGCGCCGGTACGACTGCAGGTGCTCGACTGAAAGGCTGTTATAATGCGAAAAAAACAGCCGGACGGAACAGCTGTAGACCCGGATGGTGATGGCGGCGTGCCCCTGTTTTTCAAGGTAAATGCCAAAGTCGGAAATAAGTGTTTCAAAATTCATATGTGCTTCATTTCCTCCTCTCTACCAGGTGACTACCCGGTTGACAATCTCATACTGCTCGCTGCTGGAACGACGCAGGTAAATCCGGGTTGTTTCGAGATTTTTGTGTCCAAGCAGATCGGAGAGCAGGGAAATATCGCCGCATTTTTCGATAAAACTCTTGGCAAACCGGTGGCGGAATGCATGCGGATGTACCATTTCCGGTGTCATGTGGTAGGAGAGGGCGATGGTTTTGAGCTGGCTGCGGATGCCGCCTGGAGAGATGGGGGAATCGAAGCGGTTGAGGAAGATGGGACCGTGGGATTTGTGGAGAAAGGAAAGCCATTTGAGGGTATCGGTTCGGAGTGACTGTGGGATGTAGATGCGCCGGACTTTATTTCCTTTGGAATAGATGTCCTTATAGCCGGAGAAAATATCTTCTGCCTGGAACTGAATCACCTCGCTGACCCGGACGCCGGTTGCCGCCATGAAACGGATGAGAAAATAGTAAGTGTACCGTTCATCCCGAAGCAGGCAGCGTTTCAGGTATTCATAATCCGCCTCGCTGATCATGTGATCCAGATATGTTTTCTGCTGGATTTTTACCATGGGAAGATGCCCGGGATAGAGCTTTTTAAAATCCAGGTAGGCATTCAAAGCCCGGATCCGCTGGTTGATGGTCTGCGGCTTGTAGTGCTCGAGCAGAAAGATTTTGTATAGCTTTAAATTGGGGTAAGTAATGTCACGGTAATAGGTAAAATACTGCCGTACAGCATAAGTGTAAGCGCGGAGTGTCTCATCGGCAAGGTTGCGCGTGAGCAGGTAGCGGGCAAATTCGTCCGCGGCCTTTTGGGCTCTTGCAGGTGCGGCAGCACGCGTTTGACCGGAAAGGCGTGGAATGGCAGCAGAAGTTTGCCTGGATGAGAGGGGGAGAGTGTGTTTGCTATGAGCAGCGTGTGGAAAAATATGATTTTCTATCATTTGTGGCATAATATGTAGGAACCTTCTTTCTGTATCATTGAGAAACGTCCATTGGCACAGAAAGAAAACTCTGCCGAGGCGTGGAACACACCGGAACGGATGAAAGGATGAAATGGCAGAGAAATCAATCCGGAATGCTGCTGGACGTTACAAAAGTCAATTATACAGGATTTAAAAGAAAGCGGAGAAAAAAGTGTCTCCGGTGTCTTTATCATACGGATACATTCTTTACAGGTTCATCGGTTTCACAGTTGAATTTCTTCATTAATTCCATCAGGCGGCACAGGCACTCGTCCATCGATGCCAGTTCTTCCGGGGTGTAAGCGCGCAGCCCAAACAGGGTGGAAGACAGCATTTCCTGCTTCATCTGGTTCATCATCTCACGGCCGGAATCGCAGATGCGGATGTAGACGCGGCGGCGGTTGGCTGTATCATGGATCCGCTCGACCAGACCGCGTTCCTCAAGAACCTTGATCATATGGGAGAGCTGCTGCTTTGTGATACTCAGCTTGTCCGCCAGCTCAGACATGGTATAGTCCTGATCTGCCCAGCTGTCGAGCGCGATCAGAGCGAAAAATGGAAGCGAGTTGACTTTCATATCATGGCTTGGCTGGTAGTGGCATTTCGCCAGGGAGAGAAAGCCGAGTGCAAACTCCAGGAAGTGGATACCGGTGTTTTTTAAAAGATTTGAATTTTTTTTGCCTGGATTCATAGGAAAACCTCCAAATTTAAATATCAAAGTAATAAAATGCGGTCCATTTCACAAACATAAATTGCAAACAAGGAAACATCAATTTACTTGTACTCTAGCACATCCAGACAAAAAGGTCAACAAATATAAAAAGTAAATAAATATTTACTATTGTGGATTGACAAATAACAAAGAATGCGGTATATGTTAATGTATCACGAAACGATGTGACGGAAACACAGAAACCATCTGTCACAGACTCACAATAAGGAGAACAATCTATGGTAGAGAACACGAACGGCGGCGGAAAGCAGCCGCCCAGAAAATCATTTTTATATTATTATGGATTGGTTATGCTGATTGTCATGCTGTTAAATATTTTCCTCTTTCCATCTATGATGGATCGGACGCAGCAGGTGCGGTTTGACCAGTTCAGCGATCAGTTGAAGGAAGATAATGTCGATGAAGTGTATGTGACGACGAACAATGAGATCGTTTATACGCTGAAAAATGACAATAAAAACACAGCGTGGAATGTCACCTACAAAACCGGCGAGATTCCGGGTGTCAACCTGTATGATCTGCTGGATGGTAAGGATGTGAAATACAGTGCGGAGATCAACACACAGGCGTCACCGCTGCTGAATTTCCTGCTGACCTGGATCCTGCCGCTGGTTCTCTTTGTGGGAATCGGACAGCTCATGGGACGTTCGTTGATGAAACGGATGGGTGGCGGACCTGGCAACGCAATGACGTTTGGCAAGTCGAATGCGAAGATTTATGCAGAATCCGAGACGGGTATCACATTTGCAGATGTGGCTGGCGAGGAAGAGGCGAAGGATGCATTAAAAGAGATTGTCGATTTCCTGCATAAGCCGGAAAAATACTCGGAGATCGGTGCGGTGCTGCCGAAGGGCGCCCTGTTAGTCGGACCTCCAGGAACCGGTAAAACGATGCTGGCGAAGGCCGTTGCCGGGGAAGCACACGTTCCGTTCTTCTCGATCTCTGGCTCGGAATTTGTTGAGATGTTTGTCGGCATGGGTGCGGCAAAGGTGCGTGATTTATTTAAACAGGCCAATGAAAAAGCGCCGTGTATCGTATTTATCGACGAGATCGATACGATTGGTAAGAAGC